>Ga0308159_1002671_pt1 | contig 19917 bp, 23 predicted proteins | sample PhyCR1_FD_201040 | JGI IMG/M metagenome (GOLD analysis project Ga0308159, IMG submission 201040) | Phyllosphere microbial communities from UC Gill Tract Community Farm, Albany, California, United States - DLSLC.R1 | ecosystem: Host-associated > Plants > Phyllosphere > Unclassified | place: USA... | reverse complement strand
ACCAGCAAAACCTGGAGTTTGAGCAGATAATTTTTTCGCATCCACCTCAGGCGCCGTTTTGATTGGCTTAAGGTGAACATTAAAAATGTGCTCTCTTCCTACTAAATCTGGCTTATCAATAGAAATTTGTCTGTCAAAACGACCGGGTCTTAATAAAGCAGAATCCAATACGTCAGGACGGTTAGTTGCAGCAAGAATAATAATACCTGAATCTGTTCCGAAACCATCCATTTCTACTAACAACTGGTTCAAAGTGTTTTCACGCTCATCATTACCTCCCATTACACTATTTTTACCACGTGCGCGCCCAATGGCGTCTACCTCGTCAATAAAGATAATACATGGTGCTTTGTCTTTTGCCTGTTTAAATAAATCACGTACACGTGAAGCCCCTACCCCAACAAACATTTCAACGAAATCTGATCCCGAAAGAGAAAAGAAAGGAACTTGTGCTTCACCCGCAACCGCTTTAGCTAAGAGGGTTTTACCCGTTCCAGGAGAACCTACTAATAGGGCACCTTTAGGGATTTTACCACCCAGATTGGTGTATTTTTTAGGGTTTTTTAGGAAATCTACGATTTCCATTACTTCTGTTTTCGCTTCTTCTAATCCGGCAACATCGTTGAAAGTGATGTTCACCTGGCTTTCTTTATCGAATAATGTCGCTTTAGATTTTCCAATACTGAAAATCTGACCGCCACCGCCAGCGCCACCACCCATGCGGCGCATCATGAAAATCCAGAATCCGATGAGTAATAAAACTGGTAAAATAATACTTAAAAACCAGCTTGCTAAAGGATTACTTCTACTCGTTTTTTCTGCGACAAGTTTGGTTGGTAAGTCTTTTTGAGATTCTACTAATTGCTTGTCTAAGCCATCCATGGTACCCGCGTTGAAATAAACCGTTGGTCCCTGGTTCATATTAAAAGAACTGGTGCTTTTGAATTGTTTATATTCGGGTTTGTTTTCTAAACTGGCTTTTTTAAGGTATACCTCTGCTTTAACCAGATCGTCTGATTTATAGGCAATAACCTTATCTACATCGCCGGCAAGGAGCATTCTTTCAAATGCCGGATAGGTTATTTCTTTGCCGCCATCTCCTGTAAATAAGAATTGTGCTGCCACAATAGCAATAATGATTGCAGCATAAACCCAGAAAATATTAAACTTGGAGCCTTTTTGTGGCTTTTTGGGAATGTTGGGTAATCTTTTCCCCTGTTTTTTGTTTTCGTTGATATTTTGATTATCGTTCATTTCTTTTGATCAAATGGTTCTTTTGTGGTTAAGCGCTCTGAAAATTTGTGCTTTCAGCATCTCCCCACAGTTCTTCAATGCCATAAAAATGGCGCTTTTCGGTTTTAAAAATGTGCACAACCACATCAAAATAATCCAAGATAATCCAATCTGCTGTTTCAAACCCTTCCTTATGACGAGGGTCTGCCTGTGTATTTTTATATATCTCTTTTTCTACACTGTCGGCAATTGCCTTGACCTGAGTACCCGAATTGGCACTGCAAATAATAAAATAATCTGCTACAGATGAATGAATTTGTCTAAGATCCAACCGCACAATATCTTCCCCCTTTTTTTCCTGAATACCATGTACGGCAAGTTCAGAAAGGTATGTAGAAAGGGCTACTATTTTCTTTTTTACCATTAAAATGCTTTAATTTTGGAATTACAATATTATAAATTCAACCCTTGCAAAATAACACTTTTTCGACACTATTTGTTGGTCAAAATTTTATCAAATTAAAAGAAGTTGATTCTACTAATAACTTTTTAAAAAAAATGGCGTCAAATTCCGAGCCATTAGCAGAAGGGACTGTAATTATGGCAGACCATCAATATGCAGGAAGAGGTCAGCAAACCAGCGTTTGGGTAACGGCTCCAGGAAAAAATATCAGTACCAGTATTTATTTAAGGCCCACATTTTTGCCATTAAATAAGCAGTTTTATTTAAATATGGCCGTTAGTATAGCTGTTTGTGAAGCTTTGTCGGCATTTATTTCCAATGGGATTAAACTAAAATGGCCAAACGACATCTATTATAACAGGAAGAAACTTGGTGGCATCTTAATTGAAAATACGCTGACAGGCGTTTCTTTAAAATCGGCTGTTATTGGCATTGGCTTAAACATTAATCAGGAAGATTTTCCTTCGGAATTATCTGAAAAGGCGACATCAGTAATTCAAATTTTACATAAGGAGGTCGTTTTAAACGATATTATGGAGAAAATATTCGTGTTTATGGAAAAATACTACCTAATTTTGAAATCAGGTAAATACGATATTTTACAGAAGGATTACCTGAAAAGATTATATAACTTCAATATATTAGCTCCTTATCAACAGAGTGGAGAGGTTTTTGAAGGCATAATAAAAGGAGTAGAAGAAGATGGGCGCCTGATAGTAGAAACAAACGCAGGCATTCAAGTCTTCAATTTCAAAGAAATAGAATTTATACACACACAATAAACACACAATGAAAAAAATCACTTTATTATTGGCTACGGTATTATTTTCCGTTGCCGGAGCCTTTGCCCAAATAGAAAAACCGGTTACCTGGTCATACGCAGCAAAGAAAGTAAGTAAAACAGAAGCGGTTCTTTATTTAAAGGCAACCATCGAAGACAGATGGCATATCTATTCGCAAAATGTTAAAGACGGTGGGCCGGTTAAAACTACTTTCACGTTTTCTCCTTCAAAAGATTTTTCATTGATAGGTAAAACAGCTGAACCTAAAGCGATTGTAAAGTTTGAAGATACTTTTAAAATGAATGTTGCTTATTTTGAAAAAAGCGTCATATTTCAGCAAAAGGTTAAGTTAAATAAGGGAACAACAACCGTTAAAGGAAAAGTAGAATACATGGTTTGCAATGACAGACAATGTCTTCCACCAGAAGAAGTTGAATTTAGCATACCAGTTAAGTAATTCTGAATAAAACAGTTAGTAAACAGCCGCTCCAAAAGAGTGGCTGTTTCTGTTTAAAGTAAAATCTGTAGTAGTAAGAAGTTTTTAACAGGTTGCTTTATAAAATTATTCTTATTTTCACGCCCTAAAACACACACAAACACACAAATGAAAAAGGTTTTATTACTAACACTGATCACAGCATTGTTTTTTGCATTGCCTGTGGTTAAAAGCTACGCTTTGGTAGCACAAGATACCACTTCGGTGTCTGCCCCTCCGGATGATATCCAGTTTACAGAAGTTGGATCTACAGCAGACAGTGCTGCCAACAACATAGTGAAGGATACCGTTAAAAAAGATACAGCAAAAGCAGCACCAGCTAAAGCGCTTAAAACCGGAGAATCGGAACAACTTACTCTTTGGGAAACATTTATTAAGGGATTGTTCGGAGGTTTTTTAGCATTTTTAATGCCTTGTATCTTCCCAATGGTTCCACTTACAATTAGTTATTTTACAAAAAGGGCAGGAAGCAGAAAGAAAGGTATTGGTCAGGCATTAATTTATGGAGCATCCATAATCGTAATTTACGTCGTTTTTGGCTTATTAATCACATTGATATTTGGATCTGGGAAGCTAAATGAGTTGAGCAGCAGCGGTTGGTTCAACTTCGCGTTTTTCATCCTCTTAGTTGTATTCGCAATATCTTTTTTTGGTGCATTTGAAATTACATTACCAAGTTCTTTTGTGAATAAAATTGATCAGAAGGCGGACAGTAGTAAAGGACTTGGCGGAATTTTCTTTATGGCAGCTTCGTTAGCACTGGTTTCATTCTCTTGTACAGGGCCAATTATTGGTACGCTATTGGTTGAAGCAAGTTCTAAAGGGAACATTTTAGGCCCAGCGGTAGGCATGTTTGGCTTTGCACTAGCTCTGGCGCTCCCTTTTACCCTTTCGGCCATTTTCCCCGGGTTTTTAAATAGCATGCCGAAATCCGGTGGCTGGTTAAACAGTTTAAAAGTATGTTTAGGCTTTTTAGAGCTAGCTTTAGCATTAAAGTTCTTATCTGCGGCAGATTTAGTATGGCATTGGGAATGGTTCGACAGAGAGATTTTCTTATCTCTTTGGGTCGTGATCTTCATTTTAATGGGAGTTTACATTCTCGGAAAAATTAAGTTTTCTCATGATAGTGACCTTCCATTTGTATCTGTCCCGAGGCTCTTCTTTGCTATCGTGTCCTTTGCCTTCGCCGTATATATTATTCCTGGTTTATGGGGTGCTCCGGTAAATATTTTAAGTGGAATAGCTCCGCCATTAAATACCCAGGACTTTATTTTGGGCGGAAATACTGTGGCTCCTGCTGGATCTTCAGACTTCCCTTCACCAGTGAAATATGGCGATGTTTTACATCCCCCACATGGTTTTAATGCATTTTTTGATCTGGAAGAAGGTTTGGAGTATGCTAAAAAAGTAAACAAACCGGTAATGATCGATTTCACGGGACATGCTTGTGTTAACTGTCGCAAAATGGAAGATAACATTTGGATTGATAAAGAAGTTGGCCGCTTAATTAAAGAAGAGTTTGTTCTGATCCAGCTTTATGTTGATGAGCGATCGGTTAAGATGCCTGAAAATAAAGTGCATTACTCATCTGTTTTGAGAAAGAATACTGATGATCTGGGATTGTGGAATGCCGATTTTCAGGCAACCAAATACAATTCTAACTCACAGCCTTTTTACGTTTTGGCCGGACATGATTTAAACCCTCTGGTAAAACCGCAAGGAGCGATATTCGATGCAAAGGAGTATGCGGCATACTTACAAAGTGCCTTAGATCTTTTTAAGGCATCTAAATAAAAAGAATGAATAAGATAAAACATATAGGAGTTTTAACCTCTGGTGGTGATTCCCCCGGCATGAATGCTGCCATCAGGGCTGTTGTAAGGGCCTCAATTTATTACGACATTGAAGTAACCGGGTTTATCCGGGGCTACGAAGGATTAATCAACAATGATTTTATCCCCATGGATAGAAAATCTGTAGCCAACATCATACAAAGGGGGGGGACAATTTTAAAAACGGCACGTAGTGAAGCTTTTAGAACTGTAGAGGGAAGGCAATTGGCCTATGAAAACCTGAAAGCAAGCGGTGTTGACGCATTGGTTGTGATTGGTGGTGACGGAACTTTTACCGGTGCTAACGTTTTTTCAAAAGAGCACGATTTTCCCATTATTGGATTGCCGGGTACTATTGACAACGATTTGGTGGGTACGGATTTTACCATTGGTTATGATTCTGCAATCAATACGGTAATAGATGCTGTAGACAGGATCAGGGATACAGCAGAATCTCACGACAGGCTTTTTATTGTAGAAGTTATGGGCCGCGATTCTGGTTTAATAGCCTTAAGAAGTGGTATTGGTGTTGGTGCAGAGGCTATCATGATTCCTGAAGCCAATATGAATGCTGATGATATACTTCATAAGCTGGAGCATAGTCGTAAGGACAAAGCCTCGAAAATTATTATTATAGCTGAAGGCGATGATGCAGGCGGGGCTTTTAAGGTAGGCGAAATCTTACAAAGTAAATATCCGCACTACGACACCAAGGTTTCCATTTTGGGGCATATCCAGCGCGGAGGTAAACCAAGTTGTATGGACAGGGTTTTGGCAAGCAGATTAGGTGTTGCAGCTGTAGAGGGTTTGGTAAGAGGTGAAAGCGGTAAAATGGCTGGCTTGGTTAATCAGGAAGTTACCTTTACTCCTTTCGAGCACGCTATCAAACACATTGATGCAGAAAAGGTAAGTACCAGATGGTTAAAACTAATGGATATTCTTTCTTTCTAATAGAAGAGATTGTATCATAAATATCGATTGTCATCCTGAGCTTGTCGAAGGACGTTTAATAATTGTGTTTCGACAGGCTCAACGTGACATTTGATTTTGTTATCATTCTGAGCTTGTCGAAGGGTATGAGTAAGTACTATCAGGTCGTTTCGACAGGCTCAACGTGACAGATTAAATCGAAATTAAACCCATAATAAGCCTTATATTAAAATCGATTGTCATCCTGAGCTTGTCAAAGGACATTTAATAATTGCGTTTGACAGGCTCAGCATGACAGATTTAAATCGAAATTACAGGTATGAAAGTCTCTATATTAAATATCTTCAATTACCACAGCGGTACCACTAGCCGTTACCATGAGCATGCTTCCGCCCGTTCCAACGGTTTCGTAATCTAAATCTACCCCCACTATAGCATTTGCGCCCATTGCTGCAGCATACTGTTGCATTTCATTTACGGCAATGTCTTTTCCTTCGCGTAATACACGTTCGTAAGAACCAGATCTTCCCCCAACAATATCACGAATACCTGCAAACAGATCTTTAAAAATGTTTGCGCCAATAATGGTTTCACCCGTTACCAGGCCAATATACTTTACTATTTTTTTACCTTCAACAGAAGGCGTTGTGGTTACTAACATAGCTTAATTGTTTTTTCTTATTAGAAGTAATAACGCGTTAAATGTTACACGGTTTGGTTGAGGGTTTAAATGGAGTTTGTTGATGATTTTTTTAACTCCGGCGGTTTAAAGCAATAGCCCGGCCACTTCTTCCCAGGTATTTACGCGTTCATATTCGGTAACCAACAGGTTGTGTGGCGAGGTAAATAGAAGCGGCCTGCCCTCAAAATTGACAAAATTCTTCGTTCTATCGTCGATGATAATGTCGGCCTTAACAATTTTGTTCCCACAGAACATAATGTGCTGCCAGTCTATAAAAGGGAAATGCTCTGCCATCCAGTCGTATTTATCTGTTAATGAGTTTCGAAACTCCATTGCTGCAGAAACAATGTAGACATCGTATTTTTCCTGAAGGGCTTTAATCACCCTTTGACTATCCGGAATTACATCTAAATCACGGAAAAAACCGGGTTCGTTAATATACTCGAACCATTTTTGATTTACCTCTTCGGGAACATGGTGATAAATTTCATTTCCGGCATCTATCTTTAAATCAAGCGGAATGTTGTAATCGCGGTTGTAGAGTTTAATAAATTTCGCAAGGGCATCGGCAATCACCTCATCCATGTCAATAGCAATTCTTTCCATTTTGTATCAGCAAAAATTTTGCTGGCAAATATCCCGAAAACAAAGAAATTAAACTATGTTTTTAATTTCCAGTATTTTAGTTATCTTTGCAGCCCCGCAGTACGAAGCTCCGGGAACTATGTTGAATACATAAATAAACTTAAGAAATGGCAACTAAAATCAGATTGCAAAGATTCGGTAAAAAAGGTAAACCTTTTTTCCACGTAGTGGTAGCAGATTCTCGTTCACCACGTGATGGTAAATTCATTGAGCGTTTAGGTTCTTATAACCCAAACACCAATCCTGCTACTATCGAAATTAACTTCGAAAAAGCTTTAAACTGGGTTAACAATGGTGCTGAGCCAACGGATACAGCCCGTGCTATCCTTTCTTACAAAGGTGTTTTATACAAAAAACATTTAGAAGGTGGTGTTAAAAAAGGTGCTTTAACTCAAGAACAGGCAGATGAAAAATTTGCAGCTTGGTTAGATGCAAAAGCTGGTAAAATCTCTGGTAAAACAGAAGGTTTAGCAACTTCAAAAGCTGAGGCGCGTAAAGCAGCTTTAGCAGCAGAAGCTAAGAAAAAAGAAGACAGAGCAGCAGCTATCGCAGCTAAAAATGCACCAGTTGCAGAAGAAGTTGTTGAAGAAGAGGCTCCAGCTGTTGAAGCTGAGGCAACTGAAGAAGCTCCTGCAGCTGAAGCAACTAAAGAAGAAGGCGCAGAATAATTTATTTTATTCTATCGCAGTAAATAGCGTTCAGGATTTTTCCGAACGCTATTTCTATTTTAAAGAAATTTATTCGTTATCTGTACGCAATTATCAGTTTGCGGTTTACAGTTAGCAGTTGTACAATTTAGCAATAACAATAATACATTCAACAACCTCTCCTCCCACTAACAGTATGAAACACGAAGAAGCATTTTACGTAGGTTATATTACCAAAACGAGGGGTTTAAAAGGGGAAGTTCAGATTTTCTTTGAATTTGAGGATTACGAACAATTGGATTTTGATGTCGTTTTTGCGGATATGAATGGTAAACTCGTTCCTTATTTTGTTGCTTCAGCGAAACTGCAGGCCAATAAAACAGGCTATTTTAATTTTGATGATGTTGACCACATTGATAAGGCTCAACCCCTTCTTAAAAAGAAACTTTACCTTCCATTAGCCCAAATGCCTGAACGTGATGAGGATGAGTTTTTCTATACTGATCTTAAAGGTTTTACGGCGGTTGACGAGACGCTTGGCGAATTAGGCGAGATCCTGGAGGTGAATGAATATCCACAACAATTTGTGGCTACTGTAATGTACCGGGAAACTGAAATTCTTTTTCCACTAAATGAAGACTTTATTGTCGAAATTGACGATGAGGAAAAGGTGTTAAGCCTGGATTTACCAGAAGGTTTGCTGGATATTTATCTCTCTAATTAAAAAATAATTTCTTTCTTGCAGGTAGAGTTAAGAGGGTTTTTGTAAAATAAAACAATCTTTTAGTAAAATATACTTGACATTTATATCAAATATACTTTACATTTGGTAAAAAAAACTTGATATGAAAAATTCGCTTTTGATTCCAAACCGCAACAAGGTCGTGGGTTGGGTTGTATTGTTAGCATCTGTAGTCTTAGGATGCTTTTGCTTATACAATGAATTTCGAATCCCTGACTTTCAAATCTACCGTTTGCCAAATAATGGGGAAGATTCACCGTTTAGTTTCGCTGATTATAATTTAACAAATGAGCTTGCAATTTTTGGTGTTACATTGGGGTTGCTTATTATTGTTTTTTCTAAAGAAAAAATAGAGGACGAATATATTGGAGTGCTCAGATTAAAAAGTTTGCAATGGGCTGTGCTGGTAAGTTATATTGTGCTTTTAATCATAAATTTCAGTTTTTACGGTATTGCATTTTTAATGATTCTGGTTTATAACATATGGACTATTCCAATTATTTTTCTCATTAGATTTAATTATAGCTTATATCGGTTTAGAAAGGAAGGAGTATCTGATGAAAAATAGTATCCGTGTACAACGCGCTATAAAAAATATTACCCAGGCTGAGCTGGCTGACCTCATTCAGGTTTCAAGGCAAACTATAAATACCATTGAATCGGGAAAGTATGTTCCTTCTACTGTATTGGCCCTAAAAATGGCGAAGGTTTTTGGAAAGCCGGTTGATGAAATTTTTGAACTGGAGGAAGGTGATTAGGCTTTGGATAGAAAATTCTACTTCAGACGAAAGACTTCCGACGAAAGACTTAACTTTGCACCATGCGTTTTGATATTATAACTGTTATTCCTGGTCTGCTCGAAAGTCCTTTTGCCCATTCTATTTTGCAGCGTGCGCAAAAGAAAGGAATAGCAGAGATTGTTGTTCATAATTTGAGAGATTATTCTACACACAAGCAAAAGAGTGTAGATGATTATCAGTATGGAGGTGGTAGCGGGATGGTGATGATGATTGAGCCTTTTGCCAATTGCATTGAGAAGCTTCAGGCTGAAAGAGAATATGATGAGATTATATTCATGAGTCCTGATGGCGTTACGCTTAATCAGAGCATTGCTAACGAATTATCTATTAAAAAGAATATCATCATTCTCTGCGGGCACTACAAGGGCATAGATCAACGCATACGGGATATTTATGTAACCAGAGAATTGTCTGTTGGTGATTATGTATTAAGCGGAGGTGAGCTTCCTGCCGCAATCGTTGTCGATGCTGTTGTCAGATTAATTCCGGGGGTACTCAATGATGAGACCTCTGCCCTATCTGATAGCTTTCAGGGTGAATTACTGGATGCGCCGGTATATACGCGTCCGGCAGATTGGCGCGGTCACAAAGTGCCCGATATCTTATTAAGCGGGCATGAAGCCAAAGTAAATGAATGGAGACATGAACAAGCTTTGGAGCGCACGCAGAAACGCCGTCCTGACCTTTTGAAATAGAAGCATTTAAGGACATTAAATGTGGAATTTATAAAGATTGTGGAAAAAATTAAAATAGACTTTTTTTTATCAAAAAAAATCTCTAATATTGCAATCCGATTTTCACGGGTTGAAATATCGATTTAATAGCTTAAAATCATGGATTTAGTAAAATTTGTTGAAGAGCAGGCCATCGCAAAAAAAGATTTCCCTGCGTTCAAGTCTGGAGATACAGTGAGCGTACACTATAAAATTCGCGAGGGTAATAAAGAACGTGTTCAGATTTACCAAGGTGTTGTTATACAACGTAACAGTGCAGGTGCAAACGAAACTTTCACTGTTCGTAAAATGAGCAATGGTGTTGGTGTTGAGCGTATCTTCCCTTTCAGTTCTCCAAATATTGAGAAAGTTGAAGTGAATAGCTATGGTAAAGTTCGTAGAGCTAAATTATTCTACCTACGTGCTTTAACTGGTAAAGCTGCTCGTATCAAATCTAAAAGAGTATAATTTAAATCATTATATTATTGGCCTCCCCGATTCGCATCAGGGAGGTTTTTTTGTTTGTACCTTTTTTATATTATTAGCGGAGTTTTATGTTAGATACAGCGTTTTTGGAGCAGGTTTTTTGGGGAAATACCATAAAGGCATACATCCTTTTTGGTGGAATATTATTGCTTGGATTAATATTTAAGCGTGTAGTATCCAGGTTATTGAGCAAATTGCTGTTTAAGCTTTTTGCACGCTTTTCGAGTCAGTCGCATAATGATGCTTTTGTTGCACTTTTGGTAAGGCCAATTGAAGTTTTTATCCTGCTAAGCACACTATTCTTATCCATTAGTCAGCTAAGCCACCCATTGGAGGTTGCGATTTTTCATTATAGTAAACTTGTTGGTAAAGTAAAAGAATCCATCCCGGTAACCATCGGCGAGTGCATCAACCGCATCTTCTTGTTTATGATTATCATTTCGATATTTTGGATTATACTCAGAATTATCGATTTTATCAGTCATGTTTTACTCTACAAAGCCTCGTTAACTGATAACAGGTCTGACGACCAGTTGGTGCCTTTTTTAAAAGAACTTTTTAAAACTGTTGTAATTTTTATTGGATTCTTTACGCTTCTGGGCTTTGTTTTTGAAGTTAATGTACTAACATTGATTACTGGTTTAGGAATTGGCGGTATTGCCATTGCGCTGGCCGCTAAAGAAAGCCTTGAAAACCTTATAGGCTCATTTACTATCTTTTTAGACAAGCCTTTTGTGGTGGGAGATTTAGTGAAAGTAGATGGGGTTGAAGGAACAATTGAAAAGGTTGGTTTTAGGAGTACGCGTATCCGTACATCCGAAAAAACAATGGCTACTATTCCCAATCGGGGAATGATTGATGGTGTGCTGGAAAACCTTTCATTGAGAAATTCCCGAAAAGTCGCATTTACCATTGGGTTAACATACGAAACTTCGGCAAATGATGTGAGAAAGATCGTTTCAGAGATCGAGACTTATATTAATGGGCATGAAGGTACGCACAATGATGGAACAGCCTCATTTAAGAGCTTTGGAGATTCTGGCTTAATTGTAGAAGTCAACTACTTTGTTAGAATCCTTGAAAATGATCCTTTTTTAGCCATCAGGCAAGAAATTAATCTCGAAATTATGGATATCGTTAGGCGGAATAAATCGGGCTTTGCGTATCCTACTCAACGTTTGATTAGTGATAAATCAGTAGCGAATGATGCAGAGAAGGAAGTAGGGAACGATGCGATGGACTAGTTTTGAATGAAGGAATGGTAGAATGAGTGAGTTTACTGGTGTGTAATGCTGTCATTCTATCATTCAAAGTCATTCATTCTATTTTATGAAAGTTCGGCTAAAGTGGTAATGCCACCTTTAACTACTTGGTTAAGTTCTACGTTTACTTTGGTTCCGATAGGTAAAAATACATCTACTCTTGATCCAAATTTAATAAACCCAAACTGTTCTGTTTGAACCACCTTATCCCCTTCTTTTACATACCATACAATACGACGAGCCAAAGCCCCCGCAATTTGGCGGAAAAGGATAGATTGACCATTCTTATGCTCCACAACTGTAGTGGTGCGTTCGTTTTCGGTAGAAGATTTAGGATTCCATGCTGCCAGGTATTTTCCCGGATGGTATTTAAAGAATTTAACAACACCTGAAATCGGGTTTCGATTGATGTGTACGTTTATCGGCGACATAAAAATAGATACCTGAAGACGTTTATCTTTAAAGTACTCTCCTTCCGTAGTTTCTTCAATTACAACAACTTTACCGTCGGCAGGGCAGATAACCAGGTTTTCACCAGCTGCGAAACTACGGCTTGGGTTGCGGAAGAACTGTAAAACAATGATAAAGAGTGCCGCAGAAAAAATGTAAATAAACCAGCGAAGCCAGGTAATATCGTAGTATTTATAGTCTACAACAGCGTTTAGTACGAATATTAATAAAATGGTTAGGGCAATGGTAGTATAGCCCTCTTTATGTATTGTCATTGCTTTAGAATTTATTCAGCAAAGGTGCAAAAAATATATTAATCTGATCTAGAAATTATGATTGTGTAGCGCGGTATATGTCGGTTAGGTTCCTGCCAAGGCCGTTATAATCTAATCCATAACCCACTACGAATTCATTAGGAATCTCAAAACCAACGTAATCCAGGCCTTCAATTTCGTGTTTTAAGCAAGCAGGTTTAACCAGCAGGGAGCTGACCTTAACTGAAGCGGGATTTTTTGCTTTGATGGTTTTTAAGATATGTGCCAGGGTTAAGCCGGTATCTACAATATCTTCTACAATAATGATATCTCTTCCCTCAAGATTTTCGGGCAAACCAATAAGATCTTTAACTTTCCCGGTACTTTCTGTTCCGGCATAGGAGGCCACGCGCATAAAAGCCACCTCGCAAGGTACATTCACTTCTTTAATAAGATCGGCCATAAACAGGAAACTCCCATTTAAAATGCCGATAAATAACGGACATTTGCCTTCGTAATCTACATTTAACTGTATGCCAAGCAGGCGGATACGTTTGTTTAAAGTATCATTCTCTAGAAATAACTCGAACTCTTTATCCTCTACTTGTATTTTGTGCATTTTTATATGATTATGGGTTGCTTAGTTATTGGCTTTTTTACTTTCTTCCAGTTCTTTTTCTTTTCTGCGCTGCTCTCTGCGTTCTTGTCTGAGCTGTTTCCGGGTTTTGGTAGTTGTGTCTCCAGGTTTAACTTGTTTATTATTGGCCGTATCTTTTTTAGAGCGGCCACCAAAGATTCGGTCAAACAGATTTTTACTCTCATCCTGCATAATTACAGGAGGAACATCAGCGTCGTCATCGAAAGCAGTAGTATCAATAACAGCCGTATCAGGAGCTAAATATTGACGTAAACCTTCTCGCAGGCGCACATTATAAAATCCATAGCCAGAAGTGTCTGATGGTGTTAGCCCTCTCCTGGCCATAATATTCCCCATAAAACGGAAATAGTTGAACATATAGGGCTTTAAACTACCATTGGCCATAAATTTATACATGGCAGCCTTTGGTTTAGGTACAATACTGGCCAGGAACAGGCCGTCTCCAATGGTTAAATCGGCAGGTTGTTTACCGAAATAATATCTTGATGCCTCACCAATGCCATATATATTCTGACCCATAATGTTAAAGTAAACTTCCAGCATGCGTTGTTTGCTAACCAGGTGATTGTGTTCGATGAGCCAAACAATTAAAATTTCTTCAGCTTTTCGGGCAAGTGTTTTCTGGCGGCTTAAATAAACATTTTTAACCAACTGCATGCTGATGGTACTGCCTCCCCGCTTAAACTTCTTTTCTTTAAAATTAACTGCAATTGATTTTCGGATGGATTCTTCCACAAAACCATTATGGGTAAAGAAAGAGGGATCTTCTGCAGTTAATACAGCATTTTTGAAGTTGCTGGAAATTGCAGATAGCGGTGTGAAGTTTGGATTTGAGGGGCCAATGGTAATGTCACGCATCGGTTTTCCATATTCGTATGGCGTATAAACAAAACTGTTATTAATTTTTTGAAGATTTGTTTTTCCCCATTGGGTAATCTTAAAGCCCACCGGAGTTAAGGTAGAACTAAACTTAACACTATCTGGAATTGCGGTATCCAGGTAAAAATTCAGGTTATATTTAACCTTACCCTGAACTTTCAACCCTTCTAAAGATTCAAAAAGTCCTTGTGGAAAAGCATTTAAAACAGCCTGGGCGTCTTGTTCTTCAGCATTTAGTTTTAGTTCATAAATTTTATGTTTACCCAGGGTGTACTTAATGTAGGGATGGATTGCTGCATCTTTTAAATAAGCTGTTGAAGTGCTGTCTAAAGCAATGTAATTTTCGCCAACCAATACATCGGCTTCGAGTTTGGCGCTTTGTACAATGATATCATTATTGGCTATTCTGGGCTGATTAAGTAACATGTTTTTAACTGACCAGGAACCGGAAATTTTATAATCGCCACTGCTGTAACCAGCGCTTTTCAGTTCTGTTTGCAGTGTATCGAAACTTACCTTTGCGTGTAATTTATTATTCAGGTAAGGTAGTTCGAGTTTTTTACCATCTGCGTAAGCGGTAAAGCTTAATTGTTTGCTGCCGGGATTTACATAACCGTCAATGTGCCAGGTAGCTTCACCATTATTTACGTTGATAGTCGATTTTAAATCTCCGTCATCTATAGTTGCAGTGGTGGCAAAACTGAGTTTGGCCGTATCGTGATCGTTAAACTTAAAAACCATATTTTTCACATCCATATCATTGGGTATCTTATATAATACCTGATTAAGGATATTGCTGGCAATTTCGGATAAGTTGGATTTGCCTTTGGTTTCTGTGCTGTCTTTTTTCTTTCTCTTGAGTAAAAAATCGATGTTCGTAGTAGAGTCTTTAAGTACGACGCTTACAAAACCATCGTTTAGGGTAATTTCTGACAGCTTAACATTGCCAAACAATAAGGGGAACAGGCGTACGCTTACGCTGAGCTGACCAATATTTGAAAGTGTATCACGCTCTTTTGGAACCACCGATATGTTGGTCATTTTTACCGTGCTTAAGCCCGTGAAGCCGGCCGACCCTATTTTTACCTCCAGGCCATAATCTTTGTCTGCTTTTGCAATGGCTTTTGCAACCATTTTCTTGAGGATTGCCTCCCTTTTGTTATACGCAACCGCCCCCAGCGCCAGGCCAACAATAAAAAAAACACCTAAAACCCAGGCTCCGATTTTTAAATATTTTTTAGGGATGTTAATTTTTGGTATGCGCATATAGTGGTAAAAAAGGTTAAATGCTTAAACGTAACAATTAAATGTTTATTTCGTGTTAAAATTACAGTTAAAAAGCCTAAATAAAAGTATTTATGGCTATGTTTTGTTAATTTTGAATTTAAATTTATACAATGCAAATTAGCCCACAACAAGTTTTAGAAGCGCTTAAAAATGTAGAAGATCCGGATTTAAAAAAGGATTTGGTTACTTTAAACATGATTAAGGACTTAAAAATCGTTGATCACCATATCAGTTTTACTTTAGAGCTTACCACTCCGGCTTGTCCCATGAAGGATATGCTCAAAAATGCATGCACCAATGCAATTAAGCATTTTGTGCTTGCAGAGGCCGAAGTAGAGATTAATGTTACTTCAAGAGTAACCCAGCCTACTCACTCAAACTCCCTGGATAACATCAAAAACATCATTTTGGTTTCATCTGGAAAAGGTGGTGTAGGTAAATCTACAGTAGCCAGTAATTTGGCTGTTGTACTTGCAAAAGATGGAGCTAAGGTGGGTCTAATTGATGCCGATATTTATGGGCCTTCTGTTCCAACCATGTTTGACCTGGTAGATGCGAAACCATCCGCAGAGGAGACAGCAGATGGAAAAACTAAGATTTTACCAATTGAAAAATACGGCATTAAGCTTCTTTCTTTGGGCTTTTTTGCTGATCCTGGTCAACCAGTTCCCTGGAGAGGACCAATGGCTTCAAATGCGGTAAAGCAATTGTTTAACGATACGAATTGGGGAGAATTGGATTATTTAATTGTGGATTTGCCACCCGGAACCGGAGATATTCACATTACCATTACTCAAAGCTTCCCGATTTCGGGAGCAGTGGTTGTAACCACTCCCCAGCAGGTTGCGCTGGCCGATACACATAAAGGTTTAGCCATGTTTAGAATGCCAGGGATTAATATTCCAGTTTTAGGGGTAATTGAAAACATGTCGTATTTTACACCGGCAGAGCTACCTGATAATAGGTATTACATTTTTGGAAATGGTGGGGGAAGAAAATTAGCAGAAAGTTTTAATGTACCGTTTTTAGGTGAGATTCCGATTATTCAAAGCATCGCAGAGGCCGGAGATAACGGTAAGCCCGTGGCTTTAAATCAAAACCCACTTTTAGATGTTATATTTGGGGATATTGCAAGTAAAATTGCTCAGCAAATATCTATCAGCAATGCACAAATGGCGAATTGCTAAAAAATTACTATTTTTAAAAATTAAATTACATATAATGAATTTGACAGAGCAAGTAGAACAGGCATTAGAAACCATCAGACCATATCTTATCGCTGATGGAGGGAATGTTTCTGTTGAAGAAATTACGGACGATAAAGTGGTTAAACTTAAGCTTTTAGGTAACTGTGGTTCTTGTCCGATGAGTTTCATGACCATGAAATCGGGAATTGAACAGGCAATAATGAAGGCTGTTCCAGAAATTACTTCGGTTGTTGCGGTTAATATGGCCGAGCAAGAATAGCTTTAACACTATTTAACAAGCAGTTTTAAGTATTAAAATTACTTTTGTTTAATGAGATATTGTGTTGTCCTTCTTTTGCTTTTTTTTTCGGTAACCGCTTTTGCACAACAAAAGCCGGCACAGGATAAACTTATCCAATTTTCCGGGATTATTACAGATATCGACAGTACCAACGTTATACCTTACGTTACTATTACCAACCTATCTGCCAAGAGCAGGCGTGTTGCGGCTGATTACCGGGGGTATTTTACTTTTATAGTAAACCCGGGTGATACCATCCTTTTTACGGCCATTGGGTATAAGAAATTTTCAACAATCATTCCTGAAGGTACACCGGATAGTAAGTATACCATTATGGTTAAACTCAAGGCAGAAGTGGTTAACCTTCCTTCGGTAAGGGTTTTTCCATGGGCTACAACAGAGGAATTTACCCGTGAGTTCTTGTCTATGAAATTGGCAGATGACGATCTGGCCATTGCCAAAAAAAACCTTTCAAGGTCTTCTATCAATGGTTTAATTCAAACATTACCCCGTGATGGGCAGGAAATCGGAAGCCAGAATTACCGCTACAACTTTGATCGGATGGTTAATAAAAATATGGTTCAAACCAATCCTCTGCTGAACCCTTTTGCCTGGGGTAAATTGATGCAACAAATTTTTGATGGAGATAAGAGTCGGGTAGAGAACTAGTCTGAGTGGAGAAGCAGTAGTCTCCTTTCTAATTTATCAATGTCTGGCATCTCCTGTCTAATGTATTAATTGGTTGAATTACTTAAATAGTTTATTCCAACCAGATGCCGTGTACCAACTCAAACTGCTGTAATAATCTTTAAAAAGGTCGGGCTTTTTGATGGGTAAATATATACTTAATCCACAAAACGTTTTCATAGGAACGTTAAAAAAGCACTTAGTATTTGCTTTAAACAGAACCACTTTTTCTAATTGACTTTTTATAATGTTATATTCTTGAGGTTTATAATAATTCTGGATAAAGTCTAAAAAATCGTATGCATTAGCCCTAGGATTTGCTTCAAAAGTCAATTCCTGTACATCAGTGATTTTAGTGCGAAGTTCAATAGAGGGTAATATTTCCCTAGTAAGTGAAGCGAGATTATCTAGTTCTTTTGTATTTGTTATTGATACCGTCGCGGATGCTAATTTTCCAGAGAATTCGGAATAGTAATCAACGTAAGACTTAGCGGCCTTCACTAAATCAGTTGAATCAGTGAAAAGATATTGACTAATTTTATGATAAGGGAAGCTACTGGATAGAACTTCTGAAGATGATGCTATGATAAACTTAGCTTTATCTTTAAGCTCGTAAACAACCTCAAGACTCCCCATGTAACATGCATCAAACATAATAAATTCAAAATCGTTGAAAAGGGCTTTTTTTAGATCTTTTATGTCCATTTCTTTGCCATTATCACTACCAAATGATTTCGTTTTTGTGATGGGGGGTACCCAAGATGTGCCGTGTGACCACATGATTAAACCATAGGTTTTAGCAGGAAAATAGGATCTCGAATCTTTTATAACTTCTTTTAGAAAAGTTCCGTCCGAAGAACTTTGAGTTAAGTAAGTCTTTAAAGTGTCACTTACTATTTTATCACCTATATCGTACTTTATTTTTAGTAAATATGAATTCGAAGTGTTTGTTTTAACAAAAACGAGCATTTGTCCCTTTAAATCCTTTGCGCCTAATTCAAGATTATTGATGCTGCTAATTGCATCAGATATCAAGTCATTGTTAGCAGCAATATAAACCAGTACCATTCTTGATGCATTAAAGCTATTTTTTTTATGATTTTCTTTCTTGCAATTTGTAAATCCAGCAATAAATGATATCAACAAAAGGTTTATAATTTTACTTCTAGACTTATACTTGCTCATCATTGTTTCTTGATCGTGAAATAACTCATTTTACCGATTAAAATGAGTTGGATTATAAATTTAGTTCTTATTACACCACAGTATAGTTAGTAGATAACTGATTACTGTTGCCGGAACAGACATTATAACTGTTTTTTAAAGCTATATTCTTCAAATAGAAAATAATTAATTAGGGCTACAATTATGTTAAATATTATAAAATAAGCAAATAGATATAAAATTGAGTTCGGTTTTGATTTTTGCATTAGAATGAAATTAAAATATTTCCGTTATTAAAGACAATTTCAGTTGGCACAGGAACAGCTGTATCAAGGGCAATTTATTCCAGGAACCTGGAACTATGACATTGGAGGATATTTCAGTCACTTCTTCTCTTTCCATATCTAGAGATGTATCAATGGCGATACTATGGCTTAGAGCGGCATAGATTGATTGACTTACCCCTCCTCCTATTAGACCACCTAAAAACCCAATTGCAGCACCTGGTCCAGCACCCACACCTCCAGCCATGGCTCCAGTAATTGCACCTCCGATGGCACCGCCTATACCCCCTGCAATTGCGCCTCGTGCATCTTCTTTTGCGATTTTCATTCTTCTACTATCACCCCCTTTTGTAAAAATAGCTTTGCTACTGTAGGAAATATTAATTGAATCCCATTGAATTTGATTATTTTCCCAGTACATATAGGAATCGATGTAAGTTTCCGCACCTCCAATCAAGATGTCTTGTTCTATTACTGATAAGTTTACAAATTCAGCAGAATTCAATATTGATTTGTAATTGGAATTTATTGTCTCAAGATCGTCCCCTAGATTTAAAATACTTAAACCAATTTTATAAAATTGTCGCTAAATTTGAAATTATATTGTGATTGAGAGATAACATTAGTGTTTTCGAAGTGAAATTCAGGAAAAATTGCTAAGTCTTTGGTAATGGGTATGTCTACCGAGTTTAAGTAAGCTGAAAGATTCTCTTGTAACTCGTGAGTTGTTATTGGCTCTAGATCGCCCGAACTACTTGCCTGCAATTTAGTCTTTAAAATATTATCGGAATAAATTTCATAGAAATACCTCAATCCGGCGCTATGAAGTTTTACTTTCTCTTTAATCTTTTGTCTTCTAGTGTCGATTTTATCAAAAGATGGATTTTGATTTTTAGAACACGAATAAGTTATTAAAATAATTACTACTAGTAGAAACGTTAATTTTTTCATATTGATTTTTTGTTGGTTAATGATGTGTAAAACTAGATTCATATAATATTAATACAGCATTTTCGTCAGAATAAAATATTCAATAAGGAATAAAAATATTCT
>Ga0308159_1002670_pt1 | contig 19923 bp, 17 predicted proteins | sample PhyCR1_FD_201040 | JGI IMG/M metagenome (GOLD analysis project Ga0308159, IMG submission 201040) | Phyllosphere microbial communities from UC Gill Tract Community Farm, Albany, California, United States - DLSLC.R1 | ecosystem: Host-associated > Plants > Phyllosphere > Unclassified | place: USA... | reverse complement strand
TGCCTCCATGCCGCATCCGCCCGCCTCCGCAAGCCCCTCCCCCGCGCCCGACGCCGCTTCGCCCGCGGGCCTGCTGCTCACCGGCGGCGGTGCGCGTGCCGCCTACCAGGTGGGCGTGCTGGAGGCGCTGGCCGACCTGCGGCGCGAGGCCGGGCGGCAGCAGGCCGGCAACCCCTTTCCCATCATCACCGGCACCTCGGCCGGCGCCATCAATGCGGCGGCACTGGCCTGCGGCGCGGCGGACTTCGACCACGCGGTGCGCCACATCGCCGACGTCTGGCAGCAGTTCCGGCCCGAGCAGGTGTACCGCGCCGAGGGCCTGAGCCTGCTCGACGTGGCCGGCCGCTGGCGCATGCTCTACGGGCTGGCGCGGCTGCTGGCGCGCTGGCGGCGCGCGCAGCCGCGCTCGCTGCTCGACAACACGCCGCTGGCAGACCTGCTGCGGCACCTGGTGCCGCTCGACCGGTTGCCGCGCCTGATGCGCGACGGCCACCTGCGCGCATTGGCCGTCACCGCCTCGAGCTACAGCTCGGGCGAGCACTTCACCTTCTACCAGTCGGCCGTGCCGATGCAGCCCTGGGTGCGCTCGCAGCGGCAGGCGGTGCCGGGGCCGATCACGCATGCGCACCTGCTCGCCTCGTCGGCCATTCCCTTCGTGTTCCCGGCCACGGCCATCGCGCACGCCGGCCACACCGAGTACTTCGGTGACGGCTCGATGCGCCAATCGGCGCCCATCGCAGCGGCCATCCACCTGGGCGCGCGTCGGGTGCTGGTGGTGGGCGCGGGCCGGCTGCACGAGCCGCAGGCCTCGCCCGGGCCCAACACGCTGGCCGGCTACCCCACGCTGGCACAGATCGCCGGCCATGCGATGTCGAGCATCTTCCTCGACGCGCTCGCGGTGGACGTGGAGCGGCTGCAGCGCATCAACCAGACGCTGGCGCTGATCCCGCCCGAGGCGCGCCGCGACACCCGCCTGCGGCCGGTCGAGCTGCTGGTGATCGCGCCGTCGGAGCGCATCGACGGGATCGCCGCGCGGCATGTGGACGCATTGCCCGGCGTGGTGCGCCGCGCCTTCGGCCACCGTGGCCCGGCCGACGGCCACGGCGCGCAAGCCGCGCAGTCGTCGGCGCTGGCGAGCTACCTGCTGTTCGACACCGGCTTCACGCGCGAGCTGATGGCGCTCGGGAGGGCCGACACGCTGGCCAGGCGCGAGGCGGTGCGGCGCTTCTTCGGCTGGGACGCAGCGCCGGCTTCCTGATCGTCACGAAGGCGTCGGATTCGGCTGCAGCGCGCGCGTGGCGGGCGCCGCAGCCGAACGAGCCCTCCGCGTTCAGGCTTTCTTGGCCGCCCCGGCCGCCTGCGCCTCGAGCATCGCCGCCATCTTCTGGTGGATGAGCTGGATCGCCTTGAGCGGGCGGATCATGACCTTGAAGGCGGTGATGCGGCCCTCGGCATTCCACGTGATCATGTCGATGCCGTTGACGCTGATGCCGTCGATGACGACCTCGAACTCCAGCACGGCATGGTCTGAGGCGACCGTCTCGCGCACGTAGCGGAAGCTGTCGTTGAAGAACACGTCGAAGGCGGCGCGCAGGTAGGCCGCCGTGATGCGCTTGCCCACCTGCGGCGTGTGGACGACGGGCGAATGGAACACGGCCTCGTCCGCCAGAAGGGTGTCGAGGCCGGCCATGTCGCGCTCACGCACCAGGCGGTGCCAGGTGGCCAGGGCGGCGGGGGTGCTCATGAATCGTCTCCTTGCGTGTTGGAAGCAGACGGCACCTTAGCGCAGGCGCTGCCGGGCGCCCGTCCGATGCGCGACTTGCCCGGCTCACGCGTGGGCGGACTGCCCCGCACGGACCGCGACCGCCCGCCCCGTGCGGCAGGCCTCGGCGATCGCCAGCGCCGCTTCGAGCGAGCGCAGTCCGTCGAGGCCATCGGCCGCCGGCCGGCCACGGCCCCCGAGCGCATCGCAGAAGCAGCGCACGCCGCGGACATACAGCGACTCGTGTTCGACCGGCAGCAGTTCTTCGCCCGCGGCCGTGCGCAGCAGCACCGTCCCGGTCGGGCGGGTGGTCATCGACTCGCTGGCGACGACCGAGCCGGCATCGCCATGGATCTCCAGGCCGGTGGGCGCATGCCGGACCGTGTAGGCGGCGTGGACCTGGGCCAGCACGCCGTCGCTCATGCGAAGCACGGCCATGACGCCATCCTCGACGCCGTTCTTCGACAGCGGGCCCTGCTGGCTCATGCCGACCACCTCCGCCACTTCGCTGCCGAGGATGAAGCGCAGGGCATCGACGTCGTGGGTGCCGATGTCGAGGATCACGCCGCCGCCCGCGCCGGGCCGGTCGATGCGCCAGCCCTGCACCAGCTCGCGCAGCCAGATGGCGTGGAACACGCGCGCGAACAGCGGCTTGCCGATGCGCCCGGACCGCACCACCTCGCGCAGCATGCGGTGGGTGGCGGCGTTGCGCAGGTGGTGGTTGGTGGCGAAGAGCACGTTGGCGCGTTGCGCCGCCTCGATCATCCCGCGGGCTTCGTCGACCGACAGGGCCAGCGGCTTCTCGCACAGCACGGCCTTGCCGGCCGCCATCGCGGCCAGCGCCTGCGGGTGATGCCGGTCGTTCGTGCTGCTGATGTAGACCACCCGCACGGCCGGATCCGCCAGCAGCGCGTCGACGCTGCCATAGGCTGCGGCGATGCCGTTCTCAGCGGCAAAGCGCTGGGCGTGCGCGGAGTCGCCGCTGGCGACGGCCACGACGTCGTGGCCGGGCTGCGCGCGCACGGCGCCGATCATGTGTTCGCGGGCGATGGTGCTGGCGCCGATGAAGCCCCAGCCGATGGGGCGGGCAATGTCGCTCATGGGGCGATGTCCGGTTCGGGTTCTTGTCGTCAGGCAGGCAACATCTTGCCCGGGTTCATGATGCCGTTGGGATCGAGCGCATGCTTGATCGAACGCATGAGCTCCACCCCCTCCGGGTGCTCCACCACGAGCTGATGGATGCGGTGCAGCCCGATGCCATGCTCGCCGGTGCAGGTGCCGCCCAGCCGGATGGCACGCAGCGCGACGCGCTCGGCCAGCGCCTCGGCGCGCGAGCGCTCGTTCTCGCTGGCCGGGTCGAAAACGATGCCCAGGTGGAAGTTGCCGTCGCCCACGTGGCCCACCAGCGGGGCGATCAGGCCGCTCTCCTCGACGTCGGCCTTGGTTTCCTCGATGCACTGCACCAGTTCCGCGATCGGCACGCAGGCGTCGGTGCCGATCATGCGGCAGCCGGGCCGGATCGCCAGGTTGGCATAGGTCACGTCGTGGCGCGCCTTCCACAGCTTGCTGCGGTCCTCCGGCCGCTCGGCCCAGCGGAAGCCCTGGCCTCCCGCGTCGGCGGCGATCTGCTCCAGCGTCTCGATCTGCTCGCGCACGGCGGCGGCACCGCCATGGAATTCGATGAAGAGCGTCGGACGGGCCTCGAAACCCTCGAGCCTGGAGTAGGCGATGCAGGCGGCCATCTGCACGTCGTCGAGCAGTTCGATGCGCGCCACGGGGATGCCGACCTGCAAGGCCGCGATCACCGTCTGCACCGCCGACGACAGTTCGGCGAACTGGCACACCGCCGCCTGCACCGTCTCGGGCAGGCCCCACAGCCGCAGCTGCACCTCGGTCACGATGCCGAGCACGCCCTCGCTGCCGACGAACAGGCGCGTCAGGTCCAGGCCCGCGGCCGTCTTGCGCGCGCGCGTGCCGGTGCGCACGATGCGGCCGTCGGCCATCACCACCGTGAGGCCGAGCACCGCATCGCGCATGGTGCCGTAGCGCACGGCCGCGGTGCCCGATGCGCGCGTGCAGGCCATGCCGCCAAGGCTGGCGTTGGCCCCGGGATCGATCGGGAAGAACAGCCCCTGGTCGCGCACCGCCGCGTTGAGTTGCATGCGCGTCACGCCGGCCTGCACGCGGCAGTCGAGGCTGTCGGCGCTCACGTCCAGGATGCTGTTCATCTTCGACAGGTCGACGCTCAGGCCGCCCCGCACCGCGGCCACGTGCGCTTCCAGCGAGGTGCCCGTGCCGAAGGGCACCACGGGGATGCCGGCCTCGTTGCAGTGGCGCAGGACCCACGAGACTTCCTCGTTGTCCAGCGGAAACACGACCGCGTCGGGCAGGCTGCTGATCGGCACGCCCTCGCCACCGCCGCCATGGTGGTCCAGCACCGCGGCGGCCGTGGACACCCGGTCCTGCAGGCGCTCGCGCAGCACGGGCAGCAGCGCCTGCACGCGCTGCGACGTCCGGACACGTTCGGCGGTCGTCATTTCAAGCCTTCGTCGGAAAGGGTTACGGTGAGCGCGGCAAGGCGGGCGTGGCGGCGGGCGTCCACGTCATGCGCCCAGGTAGGTCTGGCGGACGTAGTCGTCATGCATGAGCTGGGCGGCCGGGCCCTCCAGTGCGACGGCGCCGTTCTCCATCACGTAGCCATGGTCGGAGATGCCCAGCGCCGCGTAGGCGTTCTGCTCGACGATGAGCACGGTGCGCCCGGTCTGCGCGATGCGCCGGATGTCGGCGAACATCTCGGCCGTGAGCTTGGGCGAGATGCCCATCGAGGGCTCGTCCAGCAGCAGCAGCGAGGGGTTGGACATCAGCCCGCGGCCGATGGCCAGCATCTGCTGCTCGCCGCCCGAGAGCACGCCGCCCATCATGTGCGCCTTCTTCTTGAGCACCGGGAAGAGCGTGTACACCTCCTCCAGCGTGCGTGCGGTGCCCACCGGATCCTTGCGGCGCACATAGCCGCCGACCTCCAGGTTCTCCAGGACGGTCAGCGTGCCGAAGATGCGCCGGCGCTGCGGCACGCAGGCCACGCCCGCGGCGATGATCTGCTCGGTGCTCAGCGCGGTGATGGAGCGGCCGTCGAGCTCGACCGCGCCCGCGCTGGCGCGCAGCCGGCCCATCACGAGGTTGAGGGTGGTCGACTTGCCGGCGCCGTTGCCGCCGATCAGCGACACCACGCGGCCACGCGGCACCCGCACGCTCACGCCGAACAGGACCTGGGCCTTGCCGTAATGGGCGTCGGCCTGGCGGATGTCGAGCACGGGCGGCGGCGCATCGGCAACGGCCTCGTCGTCCGGTGCCACCGCTTCGGCGACCGCGTTCATCAGAAGCGGACCGTGGTCTTCACCACCGGCTGGCCCTTCTGGATCTCGATGATGTTGATCTGGTTGTTGCAGTCGCCATTGGGCAGGCACTTGTAGTCGGCCAGCACGCCCTTGTGGCTGATGGTCGCGAAGGCCTCGCGGATCTTGGCCGGGTCGGTCGAGTTGGCCTGGCCGATCGCCTTGGCCAGCAGCCAGGTGGCGTCGTAGTAGGTGGCGGCATACAGCTCCGTCTCGGTCTTGGTGCGGGCCTCGTACTTCTTGACGAATTCCTGCACGCGCGGGTCGGGGTTGCTGGGCACGAAATCGCTGGAGCTGAGCGCGCCCTCGCCCGCCTCGGCGGCGAGCTTCACGAACACCGGCTGGCTGAGCGAGGTGCTGCCGGCGAACTTCATGTTCAGTCCGAGCTGCTTGGCCTGCCGCACGATGAGCGCGGCCTCGTTGTCGTGGGTCCACATGATGACCATCTGCGCGCCGGCGTCGCGCAGGCGGCCGAGCTGGGCCGAGAAGTCCTTGTCCTCGGGGTTGTGCGAGACCACCGCCACCGGCTTGAGGCCCGCGGCCTCGATCTGCTCGATGACGCGCGTGGCACCGGCCTTGCCGAAGTCGTCGTTGATCGACAGCACGCCGATCTTGTCGAGCTTGAGGTGGGCGCGCGCGTACTCGACCAGCGCCTTGGCGTTGAGGTTGTCGTTGGCGCGGTTGCGGATCACGGTCTTGCAACCCCCTGCCGTCACAGGCACGCCGCTGGCACCGGTGACCGACACCGCGTTGTCGCAGAAGATCTTCTGCGTGGCCAGCTGTGCCACCGAGAAGTGCGGGCCGACGAAGGCCGTCACCTTGTGCACCTTCACCAGCTTGTTGACGGCGTTGATGGCCACGTTGGGGTTGTCGGCCTGGTCGTCCTCGAAGACCACCTTGAGCGGCTTGCCCATCACGCCGCCGGCCTTGTTGATCTCGTCGACCGCCAGCTCGACGCCCTGCTTGAAGTAGCGCCCCAGGTTGGCGCGCGGGCCGGTCAGGGGTGCGGCGGCACCGATGGTGACCGCATCCTGCGCGGCGGCGGGTCCGGCCAGCGCGAAGGCGCCGGCGAGGGTCAGTGCGGCCGTCAGGCTCGCCGTCCGTGGACGTTGCGCGAAGCTCATGGTCTTGTCTCCAGGTGGTTGAGGGTGCCCTTGCGGGCTGTTGGCGAACGGTGCCCCGGGGGGCTCGGGTGAATCGGCGATCGGGCTCCCGCTCAGGCACTGCGCAGGCGGATTTCCGCGCGGTTCGCGGCCTGGGGCATCGGCGTGGCGGGCATCGCGGGCGGCGCTTCGTCGCCTGCGCGCTCGCCCAGGTAGGCCTCGACCACCTGGGGGTCGGCCTGGATCTCGGCCGGCGTGCCCTCGGCAATCTTCTCGCCCAGGTTCAGCACCACGACCCGGTCGCACATGGCCATCACCAGCTTGATGCGGTGCTCCACCACCAGGACGGTGGTGCCCTGGGCGCGCAGCTTCTGCAGGATGTCGGCCAGCTCCATCACCAGGCCGCCGCGCAGCCCGGCCGCCGGCTCGTCCAGCAGCAGCAGCCGGGGCCGGGTGACCATGGCGCGCGCGAGCTCGACCATGCGGCTCTGGCCGAAGGACAGGTCCCCGGCGCGCCGGGTGGCGAGGAAGGCGATGCCCATCGACTCGAGCGCGCGCTCGGCCGCCAGGCGCGCCGCCGCTTCCGGCTCGGCCGGCGGCGGCTCGCCTTGGGGCGGCTGCCAGGCCAGCATCACGTTCTCGAGCACGGTCAAGGACTCCCAGAGACGCACGTTCTGGAAGATGCGCGACACGCCGCGGGCATGGATGTCCCAGGCCGGCAGGCCCGTGATGTCCTCGCCCTCCAGCAGGATGCGGCCCTGGTCGGCCCGCACCACGCCCGCGCAGGCATTGATGAAGGTGCTCTTGCCGGAACCGTTCGGCCCGATCACGCCGAGGATCTCGCCCTGGCGCACGTCGAAGCCCACGTTCTGCAATGCATACACGCCGCCGAAGTGCTTCGACAGGTCGCGGACCTTCACGAGCACCGGCGCATCGGCGCCCGGCGCCGGCGGACGCGAGGCCGCGGCCGCCAGCGCTTCTTCGTCCCGGGGGATCGCCAGCACCGTGCCGGACTGGCGCCCGTGCTCGGTCCGCGGCATCCAGGGCGCCAGGAGCCAGTCGCCCACGACGCCCAGACCGCGCGGCGCCACCAGCAGCACGACCACCACGCCCAGGCCGAAGGCCGCCATGTAGTAGAGCTGCAGGTCGCGCAGGGCCTCGGGCAGGATCGTCACCACCGCCGCGCCGAACACGGTGCCGCCGATGGAGCCCAGCCCGCCCAGCACGGTCATGAGCAGCAGCTTGATGCTCTCGACGATGAGGAAGTTGTTCGGCGAGATGAAGCCGTTGGTCAGCACGTAGAGGCCGCCCGCCAGCGCGCCGAAGACGCTGCACAGCACGAAGGCGCGGATCTTGGTGCTGCGCGAGTTCACGCCCATCGATTCGGCCGCGAGCTCGTCGTCGCGCACGGCACGCATCTGGCGGCCCATCTTCCGGCCGTAGATGCGCAGGGCCAGCGCATAGACGCCGATCGTCACCAGCAGCAGGGGCAGGTACAGCTGCGCATCGGCGTCCGGCCCCCAGCTGGCAAAGAGCGAGGGCGCGGGCACGTCGCGCAGGCCCATCGGGCCGCCGGTGAGCTTCTCCTCGTTGATCACCACCTGCCTGAAGATTTCGTTGAGCGCCAGCGTGACGATGGCCAGGTAGTGGCCCTTGATGCGCATCGCCAGCAGGCCCAGGGCCACGCCGATCAGCGCGGCCAGCACGACGGCGCCCGGCAGCGCGATCCACCAGGGCACCGACAGCTTCGCGACCGCGAGGCCGGTGGCGTAGGCGCCCACGCCCATGAGCGCGGCCTGGCCGAGCACGATCTGCCCCGTCATCCCGGTAGCGATGTTCAGACCCAGCGCGGCGATCGACGCGATCCAGGTGAGGTTGAGGATGTGCAGCCAGTAGGTGTTGATGCCGCCGACCCAGGGCAGCACGGCGAGGCCGGCCAGGACGCCCAGCAGCAGGAGCTTGCGCGCGAGCATGTTCATCGCGTGTCCTCCTTCAGGCCCGGTCGGCCATTCGCTCGGGCAGCAGGCCCTCGGGCCGCACCGCCAGGAACATCAGGAGCAGCACGAAGGCGAGGGCTTCCTTGTAGGTGGACGAGATCCAGTAGGCGCCCAGGTTCTCGCTCACGCCCAGCAGCAGCCCGCCCACGATGGCGCCCGGGATGCTGCCGAAGCCGCCGATGATCATGGCGACGAAGCCCTTGAGCCCCACCATGCCGCCCATTTCCGTGGTGACGAAGAAGAGCGGCGCCAGCAGGATGCCGGCCAGCGCGGCCAGCACGCACGAATAGGCGAAGGTTCCGGCCAGGACCTTCTGCACCGGGATGCCCATGAGCACGGCGGTGTCGCGGTCGACGGCCACGGCGCGCATCATCTTGCCGACCATCGTGCGGCGCAGCACCACCTGCTGCAGCACGGTCAGCACCAGGACCACGCCCAGGATCATCAGGTGCTGCCAGCCGACGGTGATGCCCAGCAGCGTGACCCCGCCGTTGCCCAGCGGGCTCGGATACAGCAGCGGTTCCGGCCCGTAGATGATGTGCGCCAGCTCCTTGAGGAAGATGCCCAGGCCCACCGTCGCGACGATGGACACCAGCGGGCGCTGCGACTGCAGGCGTGCGAACACGGCGCGCGAGAACAGCGCCCCGAGGAGGGCCATGACCACGGCCGCGGACAGGGCCGCGACCACGAAGGGGAAGCCCAGCGCCGTGACGAAGGTGGCCACGAAGATGTAGGCCGAGAAGGTGACGAACTCGCCGGCCGCGAAGTTGACGATGGCCATGGTGCGCCAGACGAAGGCGTAGCCCAGCGCGATCAGCGCATAGATCGCGCCCATCGACAGCCCGCTGATGACGATCTGGCCGGTCATGCAGGGCCCCTGCGTCGGGTGGTGCGTTCGGTCATTGCTTGCTCCTGGGAAATGGGGTCGCGGTCGCCCGGGCCATGCGCTCGGCACAGCCGGCCCGGCAGGCCGCGGGGCGATCCGGATGCGCGCGGACTACTTCTTCGCGCCGAGCTGGTCGATCAGCTGCTTGAACACGACCGTGTCGCCGGAGATCTGCCGCCTGAAGGTCTCGCCGTCGGCCACGGCGTAGCCCAGGCTCTGCCGCTCCATCGACTCCTTCACGGCGGGGTCGTTGGCCGCCTTGGTGGAGGCCGCGGTCAGCTTGGCCACGATCTCGGGGGGCGTGCCCTTGGGCACGGCGATGCCGCGCCAGGTGCCCATGCTGAGATCCACCTTGCGTTCCTTGAGCGTCGGCACCTGCTCGAACATGCCCGGCATGCGCTGGTCGGCCAGGACGGCCAGCGGCCGCACCTTCTTGCCGGTCACGTAGGTCGCGACCTCCGACGGCGAGGACATCACCGCGTCGATGTGGCCGCCGAGCAGCGCGACGATCGCCGGCGCATTGCCCTGGAACGGCGCGTGGGTGAAGGTGACGCCGAGCTTCTGCTGGAGGGCCAGCGCGGCCAGGTGCGAGACGCCGCCGGTGCCGGCGTTGCCGAAGGTCATGGGGTCGGGCCGCTTCTTCACGGCCTCCACCAGGTCCTCCACGGTCTTCAGCGGCGAATCCTCGCTCACGCTCAGCACGAGCGGATCGGCGTTCAGCCGCACGATCGGCGTGAAGTCGTCGGTCGTGAACTTGGCCACGCCCATATGGGGCAGGATGGCCAGCTCCACCGAGATCATGCCGATCTTGTAGCCGTCGGGCCGGCTCGATGCGACTTCGCCGAAGCCGATCGCACCGCTGGCGCCCGGCTTGTTGATCACCGTGATCGGCTGCGCGAAGTGCTTCTTCATGGCGTCGGCGAAGACCCGCGCCAGCGCGTCGGTCCCCCCGCCGGCCCCGAAGGGGACCACCAGTTCGAGCGGGCGGTTGGGATAGTCGGCCGCGCCCTGGGCCATCGCCCCGAGGGGCAGGCCCGGCAGGGCGATGCAGGCGCTCGCGAGCGCGATCCGATGGATGAGGCGGTGGAGGGTCGTGTTCATGTCTCTCTTCTTTGTGGGATCAAGGGTGGGGCCGGCACGGGGCCGGGTCAGAGGGCCTCGGCCATCCGCAGGATGGCCACCATGCCGGGATCGTCCAGGCCGATGCTCTTGTCGGCGAACATGCGGGCGCGGCCGATCTTGTTGGGCTTGTCGCGGAAGTCCTCCAGCGCCCGCTGCACGGCGTCGCGGGCGACGGCACGGCCGTCCGCATCGGCGCCGGCCTGCGTGAGCGCACGGGCGACGGCATCCAGCGCGTCGAGCATCGTCTTGTCGCCCAGCGAAGCACCTCCGCGGGCGCCGAGCTTCTGCACGCTCACGCCAAGGAGTTCGGCAATGTCGGCGCGCCGCAGGGTGTGCCGCGGCGCCACCCATTGCGCGGCGCCCAGGAAAGCGACCGCCAGCAAGGTCCCGAAGCTCGACCCCGAGGCTTTCGCGCAGGCCTGCGCCACGCTCTTGAAGATGCCGTCCAGCGCGTCCGGCATCGCCGGCAACGCGGCCCGCACGTTGGCAGCGCACTTTTCGAGCGTGGCGCCGAGGTCGCCGTCGCCGAGCCGGCCGTCGAGTGCGTTCAGCTCGGGCGCGGCCCGGGCCATCGCGTCGCACCAGCGCTGCAGCGCAGCCTTGAGTTGGGTCGCGTCCATGCTCAGACCTTCCAGAACGGGCAGTCGGCCGGCGCCTGGAGCAAGGCCTCGAGCTCGTCGTCCAGCGGCATCAGCGACAGCGATGCACCGGCCATCTCCATCGAGGTGGCATAGCGGCCGACCAGCGGCATGACAAGCGTCACGCCGAGACCCTTCAGGCGCTTCGAGAGGTGGCGGTAGAGGATGTAGAGCTCCTCGGCCGGTGTCGCGCCCAGGCTGTTGACGAGGATGGCCATCCGGCTGCCGCGTGCGTCGCCCAGTTCGGGCAGCAGGCGGTCGAGCATTTCGTCGGCCAGTTCGTCGGCCGTCCTGAGCTTGCCGCGCCAGATGCCGGGTTCGCCGTGGATGCCCATGCCGAACTCGACCTCGTCGTCCGCGATCTCGAACGTCGCCTGGCCCGACTCGGGCACGACGCAGGGCGTCAGCGCCACGCCGATCGAGCGCACCGCGTCGGCAGCTTTTTTGGCGGCGGCCGTGACCTCGGCCAGGCTGCCGCCGGCGGCGGCACGTGCGCCCGCCACCTTGTAGACCAGCACCAGGCCGGCCACGCCACGGCGCTTGTCGCGCTGCCCGGGCGGCGCACTGGCCACGTCGTCGGCCACCCGCAGCGCGGCGACCTCCTTGCCCTCGAGCTCCAGGAACTCCTGCGCCATGTCGAAGTTCATGCGATCGCCGCCGTAGTTGCCATAGAGCGCCAGCACGCCGGCGCCGCCGTCGCACTGCGCCATGGCGAGCTGGCAGTCGGCCACGCGCGGGCCGGCGAACACGTTGCCGACGGCACAGCCGTCGAGCAGGCCCTCGCCCACGTAGCCCAGGAACACCGGCAGGTGCCCCGAGCCGCCGCCGGTGACGATGCCGACCTTGCCCTTCACCGGCCCGCCGGCGCGCACGACGACGCGGCGGTCCTCGCCGAGCAGGGCATAGGCCTCGGGGTGCGCGGCGCACAGGCCTTCGAGCATCTCGTCGACGTAGGCCGCGGGGGCGTTGAGGATCTTCTTCAAGCTTCGTCTCCGGGTGGGGCACGGGCCGGCGGTGGCGGCCGGCCCGGGGATGCGGCCGATCGGTGCGGCCGGCCTTGGCGCGTCAGCCCAGCAGCGGCTGCAGGTTCTTCTTGATGAGGGCCTTCTGCTCGTCGCTCACGCGCATCATGGGTGCGCGGGGCTCGAACATCGAGACGCCCTGCAGGTGCTGGATGTACTTCACGCAGGCCGGCAGGTTGTCGTGGTTGAGGCTGTTCCACAGGGCATTGAGCTTGAAGTGGATTTCCTTGGCGCTCTGGTGGTCGCCCGCATCGACGGCCTTGTGCAGCTTGACGATCACGCCCGGCACGGCGCTGGTCAGGGCGGTGATCGCGCCGTGCATGCCGATGCAGAAGCCCGGATACAGCAAGGCATCCACGCCCGACAGCACCAGGTTGTCCGGCTTGCAGCGCAGGAGCAGGTCGGACACCGACTTCAGGTCGCCGCCCGACTGCTTCATGCCGACCACGCCCGGCACCTCTTCCATGATGCGCAGCATCAGGTCGACGCTGAGGTAGTTCCAGGGGATCACGTTGTAGATCAGGATCGGGATGCCCGTGGCGTCGTGGATCGCGCGGAAGTGCTCGATGGTGGCCTCGGCATCGGGCTTGAAGAGGTAGTGCACGGGCGTGACCTGCAGCGCCTCGATGTTCAGGCCCTTCAGGCGGTTGGTGCGCACGATGGCGTCGCGCGTGCTCTGCACGATCAGGCCGGCCACGAAGGGCACGCGGCCGTCCGTCGCCTCGTACGCCTCGCGCATGACGGCTTCGTATTCGGCGTCGGTGAGCGTGTGGCCTTCGCCGGTGCTGCCGCCCGCGACGACGGCGCGCGCGCCCGCGCCGACGATGAAGTCGATCTGCTCCTTCAGGCCGCCCTTGACCAGGTCGCCCTTGGCATCGAAGGGCATGGTGATCGGGGGCAGCACGCCGGTCAGCTTCTGACGCAGCGAGGACGAGGTGTTGGAAGAGGTCACTGGAAATCCTTAGGGTGGGCGTGAACGAAGGCGCTGACCAGGCCGGGCCTGGGCTCCGGCGCAGCGCGGCACGAACACACGGCCAAGGCACCGGAACTACGCTGCCCAAATTTCGTTCCGGAATCCGGTACAACGTTCCGTAATTGTGCGAGGCCGACCACGATCCCTGTGCTGGGGGAAACCCGCAATGGCGTTGGCCAAGGCGCAGCCGAGATGGCGCACCCCAGAGAGAGAAAAGACGAGGCTAGAAGCGCCCCACCACGTCGGTACGGGCGCCGGGCAGGACGACGATCAGCCGGCTTCGACGAAGCCCAGGTGCCTGGAAATGGAGTCCGCAGTCTGGATCACCAGCCCGGAAAGCTGGTGCATCCGCTCGTCGGTCACCCGGTCGGCCGAACCGGTGACGCTGACGGCAGCGAACACCTGCCCGCCCGCGTTGCGGATGGGGGCCGCGACACAGCGCACCCAGATCTGGTGCTCGGAGTTGTCGATCGAATAGCCCCGTGCGCGGACCGCGGCCAGGTCGGCGCGCAAGGCCTCGCCCGTCGTCAGCGTGTGCGCGGTGAAAGGCCGCAGGCCGGCGGCGACGATGCGGTCGATGACGTCGTCACCCTGGAAGGCGAGCACCGCCTTGCCGACGCTGGTGCAATAGGCGGGCGCCGATTCGGTCCCGCTCAGGCTGCGCGGCGACACGCGCTCCTGGGGCTCTTCACGCTCGACGACCACCACGTTGTAGCCGTCGAAAACCCCCAGGTGGACCGTCTCGCCGGTCAGGCGCGACAGCCGGTCCATGAAGGGCTTGGCCTCGCGCATCAGGTCCATGTTGGCCAGCGCCAGGCTGCCCAGTTCGAACAGCCGCAGGCCCAGGCTGTAGAGGCCGCTGCGGGCCTCCTGCTGGATGAAGCCGATCTCGCGCAGGGCGGTCAGCATGCGGTGCGCGGTCGCGCGGGGCAGGCCGGCGCTCTGTGCCACCTGGGCTAGGCTGAGAGCCCGGTCCACCGTGCTGAAGCTGCCCAGAATGCCCATCATCTTGCCGAAGGACTGGATGCGGTTCTTGTCGTCTGCGGATGAGGTCTTCGGGGTGTCGCTGCGCATTGATGAGACGGAGAGCCTTTTGGAACCGGGCCACTATAGCCCTTCCGGAATCCGGAATCAAGATTTGACGGGAGGCGGGGACCGCGCGACCCGACGACCTGGAGAACGCGGAAGTGCGCCAGACGTTCGATGCCGGCACCGCCACCATCGCCTGCGGCATCGGCAGCAGGAACCTCTATGCGGGAGGCGCCGGCTCGATGCCCAGTTCGGCGCAGACCCGGTCGAGCAGGGCGCGCAGCGTGGCGACCTGCCCCTCCAGCTGCGTGACGCGCTCCTGCAATGCGCCGCTGCCAGCCGGCTCGGCGCGCGCGGCGACGGAAGGTGCGGCGACGAGCAGGTCGTCGGACGGCGGCCCGGCCAACAGGTGCATCCAGCGGCTCTCGCGCGCCCCCGGCAGCCGCGGCAGCCTGACCACCAGCGCACCGGCCGGCCGCTCGGCCAGCTCGTCGAGGAAGGCTTCGACCGAGGAGATGTCGGCGAAGTTGTGCATGCGGTCGCTGGCGATGCGCAGCTCGCCCGCAGTCTGCGGGCCGCGCAGCATCAGCACCGCCAGCAGGATGACCGACTGCGAAGGCAGCTTGAGCACCCGGTCGGCGTTGTGGCCGTAGCGCATCGCGCGGCCGCCGCTCGACTCGGTCACCAGCGCGTGGGCGCGCAGCCCTTCGAGCGCGGCCTGCACCTGCGCGTCGGAGAGTTCGAGCACCGGGTGGCGGCTGGTCTTCTGGTTGCAGCCGGCCACCAGGCTGTTGAGCGTGAGCGGGTAGGTGTCGGGCACGGTGCGCTGCTTCTCGATCAGCACGCCGAGCACGCGCGTCTCGGCCGCGTCGAGCGTCCAGCCCGGGCCGCGCGCGGCCCCGGCCGGCGCGGCGTCGGGGGTGTCGGTGTCGGTGTCGTCCGCCAAGGCGCTCAGCCCTTGAGCCGTGCCACCAGCGCCTGCGTGAAGGCGGCCGTGTTGGCCGTGCCGCCCAGGTCGCCGGTGCGCACCTTGTCGATGTTCAGCGTCTGGTCGATGCCGGTGCGCAGGCGCTGCGCGAGGTCGGTGCGCTGCACGTGGTCGAGCATCTGGGCCGCGGCCAGCATCAGCGCGATGGGGTTGGCGATGCCCTTGCCCGCGATGTCGGGTGCCGAGCCGTGCACGGCCTCGAAGATGGCCGCGTCGGCGCCGATGTTGGCGCCCGGCGCCATGCCCAGGCCACCCACCAGGCCCGCCACCAGGTCGGACAGGATGTCGCCGAACAGGTTGGTGGTGACCACGGTGTCGAACTGCCAGGGGTTGAGCACCAGCTTCATCGCGCAGGCGTCGACGATCATGGTCTCGAACTGGAACTTGCCCTGGTACTTCTCGGCGTAGAGCTGCTCGGCCGTCTCCAGGAAGATGCCGGTGAGCGCCTTCATGATGTTGGCCTTGTGCACCACCGTCACCTTCTTGCGGCCCTGGGAGATGGCGGCCTGGAAGGCGTAGTCGAGGATGCGGTGGCAGCCCTGGCGGGTGTTGATGCCGGTGGCCATGGCCACGGCGTGCGGGTCGCCGTCGATGCGCACGTAGTGCTCGTGGCCGATGTACAGGCCCTCGAGGTTCTCGCGCACCACCAGCAGGTCGATGTTGTCGAAGCGCCCGCCGGGCACGATGGTGCGCGCCGGGCGCACGTTGGCGAAGAGCTGGAACTCCTCGCGCAGGCGCACGTTGGAGCTGCGGTAGCCGCCGCCGGAGGGCGTCTCCAGCGGGCCCTTGAGCGCCAGGCGCGTCTTGCGGATCGAGTCGAGCGTGGCCTTGGGCAGCGGGTCGCCGGCGGCCTTCACGCCGCCGAGGCCGGCGATCTGGGAATCCCACTCGAAGGGCGCGCCCAGGGCGTCGAGGGCGGCCAGGGTGGCGTCCATGATCTCGGGGCCGATGCCGTCGCCGGGGATCAGGGTGGCAGGGATGCGGGTGGTGGTCATGCGGGTACTCGGTGGTCGATGCGAACGAGGCCGACAGCATACGCGGCGGACCTGTCGCCCGCCCCGCAATCACCCGGGCGCCCTCATCCGTTCTGCGCCTGCAGGCGGCGGACCTGATCGATCAGCTGCGCCGCGACCGCCTCGAAGGGCTCCAGGCTCTGGTCGGCGCGGCTGAGCACCACCGCCCCCTCGGCCGAGGCGATCAGCACCATGGCGAAGCGCCTGGCCTCCGCGGCCGGCAGGCCTCCCTGGCGCAGCAGGTCGCCCAGGCGCTCGCGCCAGGCGCGGAACACCGCGGTGGCGTGCGACAGCAGCTCGGCCGAGTCGGTCGCCACCGTCACGGCCAGCACCGCGCAGCCGGCCTCGCACTGCGAGCGAGTGAGCACCGCGCGCCAGATGGCCAGGAAGCGCTCCACCACCGCCTCGGCCGGCGCGCCGGCCACCGGCTCCAGCGCGTCGGCCAACACGGCGCCGGCCCGGTCCACCGCCTCGGCCACCAGTTGGTCCTTGCCGCCGGGAAAGTGGTGGTACAGCGAGCCACGCGGCGCGCCGGTGGCGGCCAGCACCTCGGAGAAGGACGTGGCATGCAGCCCGCGACGCGCCAGCAGCGCCATCGCACCCTCGACCATGCCTTTTCGAACCTCGCCCGCCATGACTTCCTTCACCTTTTCACGAACTTCGCGCCAAAGACTATGACAACCATCATAGATCGCGCTACTATGACGGCCGTCATATTCAACAGCCACCCAACATGCCGCAACGCCGTCAACTCCTCGCCGCCCTCGGGCTGCCCCTCGCGCTGGCCGCCTGCGGCGCGGCGCCGCTTTCGTCCTCTTCAGCCCTTTCATCCACCCCAGGAAACACCCCCATGACCCTCGCACAGACCCAGCAGGCCCTCGTCGGCGAATGGACCAGCATCGCCCCCGAGGTGCGCCCCAGCGCACAGAAGAACCCCGACGGCAGCCTCAAGCCCTTCTACCTGAAGCGTGACTTCAAGGCCCTGCCGGGCGACCGCTTCGAGCTGGCCATCGTCAACTTCGCCGACCCCTACGGCAAGGTGCCGCTGGCGCGCCTGCTCATCAAGGGCCACACCTTCTGGCGCGGCGAGCACCCCATCGCGCCCGGCGCGCAGAAGGTCGACTTCGTCGCCGACGAGGGCTACGAGGTGACCCCGCTCGTCGCGGGCTTCGCCGACCTGCTCAACAAGGTGGCGGCGCAGGGCTACGCGCCCTGGGCGGTCGGCCAGGCGCAGAGCATCTTCGGCAAGGATTTCCTGCCCTTCGGCCTGAAGGCCGGCCAGCACTTCATGGAGCACGACCTGGTGTACGTGGCGCACGGCATGCTGTTCTGGGGCGCGCGCAACATCGACGGCCGCGGCTTCGACACCGAAGCCAACCGGCCGACCAACCTGCAGATCCCGATGGTGCGCAAGTAGGCCGGGCCGCCGCCATGAACAGCTCCCACGAACTGGCCGGCCGCGTGGCGGTGGTCACCGGTGCCTCCAGCGGCATCGGCGAGCACACGGCGATCGCCCTGGCCGCGCGCGGGGCTGCCGTCGCCCTCATCGCGCGGCGCGCCGACCGACTGGCGGCGCTGGCCGAGCGCATCCGCCAGGCCGGCGGCCGTGCGGCCGCCTTCGCGACGGACGTGACCGACGCCGCCGCGCTCGACGCCACGGCCGCGCAGGTGCGCGATGCGCTCGGCCCGACCGGCATCGTGTTCAACAACGCCGGCGTGATGCTCCCTACCCCGGTGACGGGCGCCGACGCAGCGCCGTGGGAGCAGCAGGTGGACCTGAACATCCGCGGCCTGAACCACACGGTGCGCGCCTTCGTGCCGCAGCTGATCGAGGCCGCCGCCGCGCAGGGCGTGGCCGACCTGGTCAACACCGCGTCGATTGCGGCACGCACGCTGTTCCCGACCTTCTCCGTCTACGCCGCGTCCAAGGCCTACGTCACGCATTTCGGGAACACGCTGCGCGCCGAACTGGGGCCGCGCAACGTGCGCGTCACCACGCTCGAACCCGGCATCGTCGACACCGAGTTGCAGGGCCACATCGCCGACGAACGCGTGCGCGAACGGCTGCAGGGCACGCGCCAGACGGTCGAATGGCTGCAGCCGCAGGACATCGCCGAGCTGGTCTGCTTCGTGGCGCGCCAGCCCGCGCGCGTGAACCTCGCGCAGATCGCCATCCTGCCGACGCGGCAGCCGGCCTGACCCTGCCCGCACCCGGCAACGGGGTGCTCTCCTAAAATCGGGGGTTCCCGGCGGGCGCCACGCGGCGCCCGGCCTTCACCTCATCCGGCCTTCGCCTTCCCCCGATGCCCGCACCGCGCAAGCTCTTCGTCACCACCGCCCTGCCGTACGCCAACGGCAACTTCCACATCGGCCACATCATGGAGTACATCCAGGCCGACATCTGGGTGCGGTTCCAGCGAATGAACGGTGCCGAAGTGAACTTCGTGGGCGCCGACGACGCCCACGGCGCGCCGATCATGATCGCGGCCGAGAAGGCCGGCAAGACGCCGCAGCAGTTCGTGGCCGACATCGCCGCGGGCCGCAAGCCCTACCTCGACGGCTTCCACATCGCCTTCGACAACTGGAGCTCGACGGACTCGCCCGAGAACCACGAGCTCGCGAAGCAGATCTACCTCGACCTGAAAGCCGCCGGCCTGATCGAGACGCGCACCATCGAGCAGTTCTTCGACCCCGAGAAGAACATGTTCCTGCCCGACCGCTACATCAAGGGCGAGTGTCCCAACTGCCACGCCAAGGACCAGTACGGCGACAACTGCGAGGTGTGCGGCAAGGTCTACGCGCCGACCGACCTGATCAACCCCTACTCGGCGCTGTCGGGTGCCAAGCCGGTGCTGAAGAACTCGGAGCACTTCTTCTTCAAGCTCTCGGACCCGCGCTGCGTGGCCTTCCTGGAGGAGTGGACGCAGAACGGCCGGCACGTGCAGCCCGAGGTGGCGCGCAAGGTGAAGGAATGGTTCAGTGTGCGCACGAACCCCGACGGCACCACCAGCGAAGGCCTGGGCGACTGGGACATCAGCCGCGACGCGCCCTACTTCGGCATCGAGATCCCCGATGCGCCGGGCAAGTACTTCTACGTCTGGCTCGATGCGCCGGTGGGCTACCTCGCCTCGCTCAAGAACCTGCTCGACAAGGCCTGCATCGAGGTCGACATCGACGACGACACGCCCAACCCCGCGGCGATGACCTACGAGCGCTACATGGCGCAGCCCGATCTGGAGCAGGTGCACTTCATCGGCAAGGACATCATCACCTTCCACACCCTGTTCTGGCCGGCGATGCTCAAGTTCAGCGGCCGCAAGACGCCCGACAGGATCTGCGTGCACGGCTTCCTCACCGTGAACAACGGCGAGAAGATGAGCAAGAGCCGCGGCACCGGCCTGGACCCGCTCAAGTACCTGAGCCTGGGCCTGAACGCCGAGTGGCTGCGCTACTACCTCGCCGCCAAGCTCAACGGGAAGAACGAGGACATCGACTTCAACCCCGAGGACTTCGTCGCCCGCGTCAACAGCGACCTGGTGGGCAAGTTCATCAACATCGCCAGCCGCTCGGCCGGCTTCATCGCCAAGCGCTTCGGCGGGAAGCTCGGCACGCCGGGCGCCGATGGCGCGGCGCTGCTCGACGCCCTGCGCACCGCGGCGCCTGCGCTGCGCGAGCACTACGACGCCCGCGACACCGCGCGCGCCGTGCGCGAGGTGATGGCGCTGGCCGACAAGGTGAACGAATACGTCGACGCCAACAAGCCCTGGGAACTGGCGAAGAAGGAAGGCGCCGAGGCGCGGCTGCACGACGTGTGCACCGTCTGCATCGAGGCCTTCCGCCTGCTCACGCTCTACCTCAAGCCGGTGATGCCTGCCCTGGCGCAGAACGTCGAGGCCTTCCTCCAGGTCGAGCCGCTGCAGTGGGCCGACGCCAGCACCGCGCTGCCCGCCAGCCACGCGATCGGCGAGTACAAGCACCTGATGCAGCGCGTCGATGCC
>Ga0308159_1002669_pt1 | contig 19923 bp, 32 predicted proteins | sample PhyCR1_FD_201040 | JGI IMG/M metagenome (GOLD analysis project Ga0308159, IMG submission 201040) | Phyllosphere microbial communities from UC Gill Tract Community Farm, Albany, California, United States - DLSLC.R1 | ecosystem: Host-associated > Plants > Phyllosphere > Unclassified | place: USA... | reverse complement strand
ATATCCAGCTTTAATTGCCGCGTCTTTTTGTGACATACCGGAAACCAGCGCAATGGCGAATTTTCGCTTCTGCGCTGTTAACATGTTTACACCCTCCAAAGGGGGAAATTTTCTGCGCGTGAGAGGGGGCGAGGTGTCCAGCGCGATCGGGGTTTACTTTGGTTTATACCCCCCCCACCATTTATGAGAATGAATATCATTTTAATTAAAATGATTTCATTTGAAATCAATTTCTAATCAACTCGATAACCATTCTCATTCACATCAGATGCCGACGATTTTCCCTGATGCTGAATCGCAAGGCACGTCATATGCCAGTGCCACTTCATCGGGCTGGTTATCCCTTGCCTCTCGGGATGACTTACCGGTGTGACACCCAATGCATAACGTCCAGAGGTTCGATTCTTCATTAGAACCACCGAACTGAAGAGCAATACGGTGATCAAGCTCGCTGTCACATAAATCTACCACCCGGTCACACAAGCAGCAGTGTCCACCATCTCGCACGTATATGCGGCGCTTTAAACTGACGCGGGCGCTGCCACTAATGCGCCGGTCTTCGCTGTAGACCGGCTTAAGCCGGCGCGTATCAATTGCTTTAAGCCTTGGCTGTAACGTCTTCAGTCTGCTCATGTTGATCCAGATGAATGATGATTGGGTTCTCAGCTTGCGATTCCTGAATGTGGAACTGTACGTTGATTACTGGCAGTTCGCCCGGTGATGTAATGATGTTGGTGTTCAACTGCGGGCCGAGCAATTCACCATCAACGGCAACGCCATATCCAAAGAATTGGCCGAGCCTGTATAGCTTTGCTAATTGAAAATGTTTCTGTTTCATTTAATCAAACCTTACTGATGATCAGAATTGAGGGCTCACATCGAGACGCCAGGCGCGCCGACGTTCTTTGCGGGGTTGATTGTCAGGGTGTCGCTCGACGGTAATAACATCGGCATGCTCAACCAGCGAATAGCACGGGTAGATAACCTTGCCGCCGAGTGCATCACTTACTGCAAAGTCAGCAGCCTTTGATGTGTTCCAGTTCTGCATGATTCGACCCAATCCGGAGACGGGCGGGCTATAACAGACGCCATGCATAAGGCGTGGCATGGTTATGTAGTCGCGCTGAAGTTTATCCGCATCAATCAGGCTTACTGCTATCTGTAACTGATACTGCGGAGGGCGGCCGGTGCCGAGATAGAAACTGCAAAGATCTTCAGGGAACCGACTTAACCACTCTTTAACCTTGCCAATAAATCCTGGCACCGGAATCGCATCATCTTCACAAATCAATACACGGCAATCCTGCTGGCTGGCCCACTCGATAGCGCGCCGGTGATTCCAGTTGGCACCATTGTCCCCTTCATCAATCAGCAGATGAGCATCAACCAGGTTCGCAAGATGGCATGCCTGTTGGCGCCGGGAATGATGGCCGACAACAACAACCTTTATTTGTGCTTCCACCAGGCGAACTCCTTACCCATGCCATCATCAGATTTAAAGACAGTGTGAACCTTAGGCCCCGTAACAACACGGTCACCAAATGACTTTGCAGCCATGCCAAACGCGCCCATATCAACCGCGGTTGCTGGCGCTGTCTCCATCTTCCAGAATCGCTGGCTTTCGATGCGGTAATGAAGCCTCATGATCCGGTGCGCAAACTCCATCACGTCATCACGCGAGCCGCCGAGGAGACCGGCGTTAAGCAGTGGCTCATCGCGATACTGATCAATGAACTCGCCATATGCTCGCCCGTGGTGATTGGCCTTCATCCAGCCGTCAGCGTAAGTCTTATGCTCAGAGCCAACGTATATCGTGCCGGGCACCATCTCATCCCAAGGCTCACGCAACATCTCAACGTCAGTGCCATCCGTACACCAGACGAACCGGTATTCAGGATTAGCTCTGAGATGTTGATAGATGTGAACCCAGCGAGCAAAGTACGGACTCATCTGAACAGCCGGCACGTTAACCAGTGAAGCGCCAGCAGGTGCAGCACTGAGTTGATCCGCCAGCACAATGGCGACAGCGCCACGAATGGAAGCCGCCCAGGCTAACAGCAGGGATTCATCTGCTTTCATTGGAGCAGCGCGCTGTGGGTCTGGCTGGCTGGTCAGTAAGGTGGTAATGACCACGTCACGTTCACGCCAATAAGGGGCAAAGCCGGTATACCCACTGTCCCGCCTGCCGTTATAAATTCCGACATTGCGCTTTACTAGCGCCTCACGGTCAGGCCGTGGAACAGAACGTTCGACAGCCGCATGCTCATCCAGAGAATGAATCAGCTTTTCCGAACCAGTCACATCAGCGAAAGCCCACGTTGACAGGCCAGCGTTATGGATGCGCAGAGCCAGATCGGGATGTTCGTACATGCCGCGGCCATAAACCGGGTCAAAGCCGCCGACCTTCTCAATCGCGCTGCAGTGGTAATACAGCATCACCCCGCGCTGGCCGGTGTAAGCAACGTGCTTTTCATCTCGATACAGCACGGCCATATCTTTCAGCTTCTGTGCGCCAGCCAGATCGAGAAATTGGTAAGCCAGGTGAGGCTCGGGTGACTCGATGTATGGGACGTGCCAGTTATCGCTGATCGGATAGGCATCATCGTCCCACAGAAAAAGGTGCTCACAGCCAGCATCAATCAGAGCCTCGAGGCTCCGGTTCTTCGAAGCCACGATCCCCAGTGATTTCTCATGCCTGATTATTTCGATACCGGCGGCGGTGGCCGCTGGCGTTGAACCATCATCAATCACGATCAACTTAGCGCCAGCTGGGAAGTGCTTCAGATGCTGCTCAAGCGTCTTTGCCAGAACAGCAGGCCGGTTGTGCGTCGTGATGGCGACTCCAATCCGAGAGCCCGATTCGCACGCAGGCACATATGGGACACCATCAATAGTGACCTGCATAAATGCTCCTATAAAAAAACCGCCCGTAGGCGGTTTATCATAAAATCTTCAAGTCAGAACAAATTCTATTAACATAGATCATTAAGGGGGACTTATCCCCACCCATTTTGATGTAATTCTGAAAGAGATTGGCAAGATCTTTCCATGCATTATCAATTTCAGTAGTTTCAAATAAGTGACCGCACATTATCCACTCTTTCGTTGCCTCATTGTACGCTTCCACTAATTCACACTTTCTAAAATATATTTGAGCGTCATCTTCTGGATGATTAATCAAATCTGGAAATATCTTTACTCTTTGCTTGGCATGTTTAAAGCTTTGGTAACTCCATGAATTTGGCATTGAGTCTAAAGCATATTTAAGTCCAAGCATCGCTCTTTTGAAGGATAACTTAAATTTCATCCGCTCTTGTTCCTTCCAAGAATCAAGAGCCGTATAAGCCATCCCCAAAGTTGCTAAGGTTATTAGGGTACTAAAGATAGAAGCGCAGGTCGCCCAAAATGCATATGTGGCAGAGTCTTTTGTAGCAAGCATCGCTTGGAAAGCAATAATATTAGCGTCCATTTCACCCCCAGTTAAGTTGGCGAATAATATAATAAATCATTCTCACAGGCACTCAATGAATGCATGCTGTAATGCCTTAACAGTCGCCGTCTGGCTGTGCCACAGCACGACACGCAGCCATGCATGCAGTCTGCATATCAGTTTTGGCGATCGCCAGCCATCGCGGGTCCGCTCCATCACTGCGCAGTCTTTCAAGATGCGAGAGAAATTGGCGGCTAAGCGCCTTCAGTGAGTTCATATCGGCAATATCTTGCTCGGATAAGGTGCGGTAGCCTTTGACTGTGCTGCCGTCTTGCGGTTTTGCTTCGCTCATCAATCATTCCTTCATCAGTTAATTTTGCAACGCTTCTGGGCTTCAGCGGCATAGCCCTGAAGGTATTGGATCACTTGGTCGTCTTTGATGGCGCTGGCTCGGAGATTGAGAACAGCCCGTCCACCAGCGCCAGAGAGTTCGACTTGTGCTGCATCGCCCATGCCGCCGGTTCTGGTAGTGCTGTTCCCGACGAGCTCGCAGGTGGCAAGGTTTGCTGCCGCGATCCGCACCCGGCGAGTACCAGCAGCAACATCAGCGCGCAACTTCTCATTCTTGGCCTGTTCATCTGCCATTTCCTTCGTGTGCTTCGCATCCAGCGCTGCCAATGCGGCCTGAACCGCTTCGGTACGCTTCTGCTGGTTGGTCAGGTCAATCACTGCCTGATCGCTTTGTTTCTTCAATGCGGCGGTGTGGGCTTCATTGCGTTTGGAAACGTCGGCGTCCCAGCGCAGCCCTTCAATCCACCAGGCCAGCGCGGCGGCCAGCACAATGGCGACTGCCGTTTTCCAGTAAGCCTTCAGCAGAGCAGTAAACAGCGATGTTTCCACTAGGGGATCCTCAGATGCCTAAAGCCTTTTTGGCTACCGCGTAACGTGCCTGACGGTCAGCCAGACCGTTGTCACCACCGTTAATGCGTTTGGTCAGCCCTACAAAGTCGCCGGAATCGGCAAAGCTGTTGCAGTTATTGGCCTTCCAGAACCATCCCGCCGAACGCGCCGCGTACTCGTCCTGCAACAGCAAATCAGGGTTGCTGATCAGGTCGATGCCCAGCGTTCGCCCGCAGGCCAGATAATTATCGAGGAACGTGATTTGCTTCAGACCGCGCCCACGGAATTTATAACCATCACCAGACGCCTTGTTGCCGTATCGACCGGCATACACCAGATTTGCAATGGCGCGCTGGCGCTCTACAGGTAACGGGCCTTCCCCATTCCGGCGCCCGAGCTGTTCCCGCTGTGATGCAGTAAGCCGGTTTCCGAAGATAGCCAGACCAGCAATCGAATAGTTGAATGATTCGGATAGCGTTTTAAAGCCGCCTGATTCCGTGCCAATCTGCGCAATAAATGCTGCCTGGCGCGCTGGCGTGGAAATATCGAATTCAGCCATTGTTGATACCAGATGCGGATACCAGCGCGTGGCTAAGTCGGCGCTCAGTGAAGCCGCCCGGGTAAATTGGTCTTTTGTCATTGCGGAAGTCTCAGGACTTTAATGATTTTCGCCACGTTGCCGCGCACGGCGAATATCGCAATGCAGATAACGAGGTTCAGTAAGAGGATTGCCCAGCGCGTGCCGTCGTAATGATCAAACAGGAAACGCAGCGGAACATGGCCATAAATCAGGATCAGCAGGTAGGCCAGCCACGACGCCCAGCGGCGATGTGTGGCCCCGTTCTTTCGAAAGAAGCTCAGCCGGATAACCACCAACGTACACACCACCACGTTCAGGATTACCAGCGGGTCATTTATTACCACTTTGCCCCCTCCACCGATCAATCAGTGATGTTGGGTTCTTTGCCCGGTTGCTGGCGAACGTAAGCAGCTGCACAGCCAAAGCGGAGATGATCACCGCTCCCAGGGCATCCAATGGTTTATCAGGGTAACTGAGCCAGGCCGCCAACTTAGCGCCAGCAACACCGGCACCGAGCAGGCCACACATAAATGAAACGCCAAAATACGAAATGCGGCGCCACGCTGACAGGTCAACGGCCGACGTGACGTAGAAGACAGCCCCAGCAAAGGCACCGAAAACCACGCCGTAATCCAGACCGGTGAACCAGCCAAACAGGCCGACCGTGGCAAGCGCCGTTGAAGCCGCTGTAGCTGATACCGGCTCGGACATTGATAAACCCCTTATCGCTGTTGGTGTCCTCACAACCGAATTGAGGGCATAAAAAAAGCCACGCAAATGCGCAGCCCTAAAATATTCTTGCCACTTTTCGCAGTGGCCGCGCCCATGCCCTTGGGTGTTCTGTCGCTCCTCGCCGCTTACAACCGGTGCGCGTATGGCTGGCGCGCTGCTTTACCGGTATGCCTTTTTCTTTAATAACCCTCACCAGCGCATATTGCAGTTCGGACCTGCATCTGGCTCCCTCTATCGGGACTCGGGGCAGCATCATTACTGCTGCGTTGGCTGACGCCTGCGGCCTATCCGTTTACTGGTGCATTTTTCTATCCTCCAGAAACGACGAAACCCCGCCGGAGCGAGGTTCTGAGATTGTCTAATCTTTGTGACTACGTAACCGACCTTAACAGATTACAAGAGTTTTTGCGTACGCGTTAGTAATTTTGTATTCTTCAGATCCATTAATCGATCTCGGCTTTTAATTACTCGTCAAATACATGCTTTAATTTTAATTAAATAAAAACAATAACTTATTGGAATTAATAAATTATGACTAAACAGCAAGAAGTTTCTTCTGATACGGAAGTGGTCCAAAAATTCAGCGTACATTATGGCGCAGCGGAAGGCTCAGACCTTGATAAGCATAAAATGAATGCTTATGACTTAGGAATGGCAATAGTCGAGTTCGCTAAAATGGTTAACCGTGCGGACGATATAATTAACAAACAGAGCACATTAGAGCTAGAAGTAACTGCTCCAGCGAAAGAAGGCTCCCTAATCATTGAATTCGCTCTGCTCATAAAAAGCACGGGAGCGCTTGAAGTCATGAAATATTTGGGGATTAGTCTTGCTTCCGGAGCGGTCGCTTATGGGTCTGCACTGGGAGTGGCTAAGAAATTGAGGGATAAGCGGATTCTTGAAGTAAAAAGTGAAACCGGTTCTGATAAAGCAACGCTCGTTTTAGATGATGAAGAAATTACTTGCAACAAGACTGTTGCCCTGCTTGTTTCTGACCCAGTCATCAGGCAATCTATGAATGAAATTATTACCCAACCCCTGAACTCTGAAACAAAACCTACCTTCAAAATCGAAATGGATGGAGAAGATGTTTTCAGAGTTGAAGATGATGAGATTCAAGATTACACACCTCTCCCTAAAGCATCGCTTTCGCATCAAAAAGTTGAATCAATAACCGCTAATGTTCTATTAACACAGGTTAATTTTGATTCGAGCCGCGGCTGGAAGATGCTTTACGAAGGAAAGGAGATTGCGGTCAAGATGGAGGATAACTCCTTCATGGCCCGGGTAGAACATAGTGAAAAAAGTTTCACAAAGGGTGACATGTACGAGGTTGCACTGTCTATAATTTCCAAGACCACAGCGCGATCTCAACGTACTGAATATGTAATCACAAGGGTGATACGCCACCGAGCCTCTGCAGATAGGAAACTCTTTTAACGTGAGCGAAGTTGAAGCGATCAGTATCATTTCTCAATTTATAGGATGGGCAGGCTTAATAGCCTTTGTCCCCTTGCTGTATCGCTTTGGCTATGCTTTCTCGTACTACTTGACTGGAAGACTAAAAAAACACCAAAAGCTTATCATTCAGTACAAAAAGGATGATCAGATCATCAATGAGATTGTGGTTAATCTCGATTCAAAGTCCCCGTTAATCAAACAAATTGAAGCTGCCAAGCGAGGAACTCTATGAGTACAGTTCCTCACGATAATGCTGTTGGCTTAAAGGCGGCAGTAGGAAGTACCGCTAGCATTGGTTCAATATTAATTGGCTTAGCAAATTTTATACCTGGAGATTCTGGAAAAATTTTCACACTTTTAGTACCTGTGATTAGCTCTGCGATTTCTTGGTTTGGGATTTACTGCTACAACCGTTGGATGGAACCCCAAGCAGTAGTTTCTTGGCGATCAGCACTAAAAATGGACCTAAAAGAGCAATTAGAGGTAATTAACGACATTAACTGCGATGAAGCTACGAAAACACAAGCTCGGGAGGTTTACTCCCGAACTAAGATGAAGTTGGCGACCTTGAGGCAAGATTATGCATCAGGAACGTTAAACATTCGCTCCTCTGATTAAGTGATTTTTAAAAACTGCTTAGCATAGAAAGGCAACCATCGATAAATCCTTGCGCTGTCTGCATATCCTTCCTAACAGTTCCGTCTGAGCATTTTCGTCTTTTCGCAATTGATCTTAGCGATACAGAAAAAACATAATGCAAAATAACTAATTCATACTCTTCCATTCTATATTTTTTAAGCCTTGCTACGCATCCGTCAATCATAATTCCCTCGTCATCAGAGCATTGCAGCCTGGGCTTGGAAGCTTGGGGAAGTAACCCTTTGAATCCAGCCGCGATCGGGGAAAAATCCACACCACTATTGTCGCTGGCTGCCCATGCCCCCCAAAGTTCTAATGTCTCATCAATATCACGCATTTTTCTCTCCACACTTATTTTTGCTTGCCGGTAGCGATAACACCCATCGCCAGCGCGCGGTCTAATGTCTTCAGCACCAGAAATTCCTGCGTACCGTGTTCTTCTTCCCAAGCCGGAGTATTCGCATGAAGTGAGTCGTGACAACGTCTGCACAGCGGGATCACAAACAGGTCATGCGCTTTTGTTGCCATACCGCCAAAGCCATTGCCGGTGATGTGGTGCGGATCATCGGACCCGTTGCCACAGCCACAACATGGCTGGCGCTTTACCCATTGGGTATATTTTGCGTTTTCGTACCGGCGGCGCTTTGGGATCCGGACATATGATTCCGGCGTCTCCGGGTCGATGGCCAGTGCCAGCACAGGTTTGATATTGTTGGCCAGCACCTCGGAAGGATGTCTTTCCCACGGGTCAACATCGGCTTCTTTCCGTTGTCCGCCTGGCGGCTTGTATTTCATCCCCAGCGCCGCGCAGATCACTTCTTCCGGCAACTGATGAACCAGCCCTTTCGAAACAGCCCACCAGCACAACTCCGGCAGCGTCAGGTGACTTCCTTCCGGCAAGCTATACCGGTGACGGATTGCCTCAGTCACGAATTCAGCGGCGTTCGCCAGCGCGGTAGCGTCCAGTTTTGGCGATTCTTTTTCCCGAAACTCGTTGTCATGCGCCCAGCACAGGCAGACAACGCCACGACCGCGGGGAACCTGCACCAGCTCATGGTGATGAAATTCCCCGCTGTAGTCCGGACACTGGCACACACGGTGGCGTTTAACCCACAGCGTCAGCGCGTCCATGCCGCCAACTCTGGCGATTACTGCTGGTGATGACAGGAAACCAGACAGGCGCGGGTCACGTGAAAGAGACTGCGCTTCTGCCGGTACCACACCATCAGGCAGTTTATGGAGTTCGGCTGGCTCGTTGGTGATCAGCAGGCGTTTACTGCTGAAGAACTTCACTAGGTCTGCCGGCAGCGCGAACTGCACGATCCCCAACTCTCGCTGGGGGTATGGTTTCAGTAATGCTCTCACGCCGCGTTCTCCTGTTTCTGGCGCAGATAACCAGCCCATAGACCGGCAACCCATTCAACACCCTTCGCCGTGAAGCGTGCCTGACGGAATGCATGCTGGCTATTCGGGCTGGTACCGGTTTTCACCTCAAATCGACCTGCCTCTAAATGATTGGCCTTTGGCGTCAACTGGCCTTCCAGCCGGTAAACAATGTCTTTCTCGAGCAGGAACAACCGGAATTCCGGTTCTTTCGCATGCAGCAATTTGCAGACCGCGCGGAATCCCATGGAGCCCTTAGCCATGACGTACTGATCAACGAAATCAACTTTCGGCGCGGCCAGCACCAGCTGTGACTCCAACGCCAGCTTTTCGTCGGCAAGGTCAGCAGCCAGGCGGAGAGCCTCGGGCAATGACTGGGGTAACTGGCTTTTAGATTCCAGTTCCTGCCAGCGGTCAACTACCGCGGCGGTGAACTCGGGCGACAGACGGGCAACCAGCACCAGTGAATCGCGCTTATTGAACCAGTACTCCTGATACTCCTGACCGTTCTGCTCATGAAAATAGGGGGTGTGCGCCAACGGCGCGCTTAAAATTCCACCAACTGCAAGCCGTTCGGCTGAGCGTTTCACATCGCTATGCTTACTCTGCACAAGCTCAGCAATTTCACGGCTCGACATCGTTACCACTTTTCCTGACAGCAAACTGTTCGACATAATCACTCCACACGTTAATCCGGCTGCACACCGGTAGGTTTGAAATCAGTAATCGTTATTTCTGCCTTCCCTTCTTTAGTAACCGGTCCCCATTCGACCGTCATTCGTTTTACCTGATTGTCGTCTTTCCAGATCCCTGCGTGGGTCAGGCCATCAAACAGCGCCTTCTGGAAATTATCTAAATCGCGTTTCGCTCTGGTCGGCGGGTAGAGCACCAGATGCACATCCAGTTCGGTGAGTAGTGCCCTCGGGCGGCTACGCAACTGCTGATAAATCGACGCCAGCGCATTGGAACGGAAGATCCGCCCGCGCTCGCTGATCAGCACACCCTTTCGGGTTGAGCGCCAATAACCGTTGACGCTCGGCGGGAATGGTAACGTCAGGATCATTCTTCCTCCTCGATAACCGACTCGCAGGTAAACTGGATTTCGCTATCAAATGGAAGTTCTCCCCCCAGATGAATAACCGGACCGAAAGCCTGCATGAGTGACCAAAGCTGAAATTTTGAATACCCCTCGGAATCAGTAGCTGGTGGTGTAAAGTCAGGCAGGCTTGGTGCAATGCGCTGAAGTTCTTCACGATTCGATTTCATGACAGACAGGCCAAATTCGTTCAGCTTTACTTTGACGTAGTTATTTATATTTACCGTTGCCGTTTTCACTATTTCACCTCCCCTGCTTTGAGCAGGCTATTCAGCACAGCGTCAGCATGTTCCCGCGCAGCCGTGTAATCCGAGGGGTGCAGCTCCCCCTCAGGGGAGACTGCTTTTAACCAACCTCGATAGGCATCCAGCCAAATACTTTGGAGTTCTTTCACGCAGCCACCTCTTTCTCAGCGCCGCACATTTCCGGCAGATTTGCGCGCACCAGTGCTTCAGCGAACGGCGGCGGTACCGCATTGCCACAGCGCGCAACCTGTTTATCTTTCGCGTATTTGGTGCCGCGGTAATCCTGATCGATGATGTACCAACTCGGGAAGCCCTGCGCCGCGTAAAGCTCATGCGGTTGAAGCATACGCATGCCGATATCAACGATCTGGTAATCTACACCCTCAACTGTTACCAGCCCGAACCGGTCATTGGTTGTGACCGTATGCAGGGATTCGTCCAGGCTGACGCCTTCTTTTTCGTTGCCGTAATACTTGAGTAAGAAAGCGCGAACCTCACCGATATGCAGGCCACCGGCAGTGATGGTTGGGGCTGGTTGAGTGACGGGCTGGCCGTCTTTGCAGGTGCCACGCAACTTAATCAGATTGGATGTGACCAGCGCATGATGATCGGTGGTGGTAACTGTGTGAGCTGGTGCATCCATCGCCGCGCCAGCACCGGTGTAGTTACCGCCGAAGTGTTTCGCGAGGAAAGCCGTGCATAACTGACTTTTTCCGCCACCGCCCGCCGTGATAGTGCCGTTTGGCTCATCAGCAGCGTGTCCAACACTGTTGCCAAACTGCCGGGCGATCACCGGAGCCACCAACAGGTGTTCTGCTTTGCTGGTTACAGTGGTCAATGGCTTGCCAGCTGCATACGCCATGCGGTCACCGCCGAAACCGGTTTGTCCGATCCGGGCAATAACCGGAGCGATCAGCGCAGAGTGGGATTCTTTCATAACTGTGTGAAGCGGAACATCTGCTGCACGCGGTTTGCCCTGATACTCGGAACCACCGGCACCTGCAATGAAAGGTGACAGGGTCGCTTCAACCATGCCAAGAGCATGCCCATTTCCGCCCGGTCTTTCTGAGCTGCCAGCGGTGATCGTCGGCAATGGTTCATCAACTTCCTGACCAGTCGCACCAGTGCGGAATTTGGTGATGTGTGGGGTAACGACCGCATAACCGTGGGTTTTCGTGATCGTCTGAAGTGGCTCATCCAGCGCCTGACCACGGAAGCAGTTATAAACGGATTTGGTGCTGGTGTGATTGCACTTCACGATAAACGGCGTCGGGTTGTCGATTACAAAGCGCTGGACGCCACGGGCAATACGTTTCAAGGTGTTCTCTGCCAGCGGCTTTTTGCGTTCGAAGATGCTCGGGCATGGGATAGACCAGTCGATACATTCGGCGGCAGTTCGGTATGGCGCCAGATTGCCGCTCTGCACATCGAGAGATTTTGGATCGCCGTGGCTGGCTACTGGCCACTGAACCGGCTGGCCGTCGCAGCGCATCACCATGAAGAACCGGCGGCGGATGGTCGGCGCGCCGAAGTCACATGCACGCAACTCACGATGATCGACAACGTACCCCAGTCCGGACACCAGGCGGCGGACGTCGTCGCTATTCACATCGATGTTCAGCACTTCACAGCACTCGGCAATCGCTGGATGATCAGCGGCAATGCCGGTTGTCAGCATGCCAATGAACGCGGCAAAGGTTTCTCCAGCGTGCGCTGGATCCGGGTGCTCAGTGCCGTCTTTGGCAGTCAGCAGCGGCCCCCACGTTTTAAACTCTTCAACGTTCTCCAACATCACGACGCGCGGGCGCTTCGCGAGTGCCCAGCGGATCACAATCCAGGCCAAACCACGGATTTCTTTCTTAACCGGTTTGCTGCCCTTAGCTTTGCTGAAATGACGGCAATCCGGGCTGAACCACGCCAGACCAACCGGGCGGCCAGCGGTCGCTGCAACAGGGTCAACATCAAACACCGATTCGCAGTAGTGCAGCGTTTCAGGGTGATTGGTGCTGTGCATGGCGATCGCGTTCTCGTCATGGTTGATCGCAATATCAACGCTACGGCCAGTTGCCATCTCAATACCTGTGCTCGCACCGCCGCCGCCTGCAAAATTGTCTACGATGATTTCTTTCACGCTGTTGCTCCCATTTTGCGGGCAAGTGTGCCGGCGGTATCAATGATCTGGTCTACCGGCATTCCGTCCATTTTCAGGCGGTTGATGTGGTGACGAAGTTTGTTTTGTAAGTGCGCGGCGAGATTTGACGACTCGGCGACCTGGTCAAAGAGATGGTTCACTTCGGCTGGCCATACGCGGTTGTTGGTTTCAGGTACTGGAATAATTTCTGGAATATTTTGTTGCTGGGTTTGTTGTAAACCGGCTGCCATAGTGCGGATCTGGAATAGAAACGCCTCGCCTTGCGCCAGCAGTTCTTCACGGTCGATGTAGTTGAAGGCAGGACCACGCCACTTCTTATCAAAGACGGCAACAGCGCCAGCAAAGAAAGCGCCAGATGGGACCTGTTTTTCGTCTGCAGGGACAAACCATTCAGGGAGGTCAAAGCCAATTCGTCCACGGATGAATGAAACGTGGTCAGCGTCTTCCGGCCACCAAGTTTCTGATGTCGCCGCCTTGATAAGGAACACATACCGGCCGCCGAGCTCACGCATTTTGAATGTGTGGTTCATGATGTGTGACATGCCAGTAACCTGCTGGCCTTGGTGCTGGCTGGCGCGGGAGTACGGCGGGTTTCCGAAAGCAGCTCCGTTCAGTTCGCCTAATCTGGCTGACCAGTCGTGAGTCAGTGCATTGTCTTCAACGGTATAGAACGCCGGGCATTTGCTATTTTCGCCATCAGTAAACAGATCGAGAACCAGCGGACCGAACATCGCGTTGATACCCCAGAAAAGGGCGTCGGGCGTGCGCCACTGGTCACCAACTTCTTTAAGCTTGTGGATAGTCAAAGCTTTCTGCTCGGTGAGAGCCTGTGAGTATGGATTTGTCATGCTGCTTTCACTCCCTGCTGGCGCTGGGCGCACTCTTTCCAAATCTTGGCCCACTGCGATATGGCGAAATCGGCGCGCATGCTGCGGATGTTGGCTTTGCTGGCTTCGGCGCAAACCGTTTTTTCCAGCGCACTCGGTGCCTTGGTTGCCGCTACACCGCTAATGAACCGGCGGTATGCCGCATCCCGCTCGGCTGCATCAATTGCAACGTCACCTTCGCGCTCCCACTTCCCGTTTTTGCGCGCTGGACGCCCTGCACGATTCCAGGCGTTAGCGCCTTCGAGGTAGCCAGGGAACTTTGAAGGTTGAAAGAGCGTGGACGGTCGCAGGTACTCGGCCATTTCCAGATCGCCGCCCCATTTGGCATGCATGTAATCAACCGTCAGCTGATGTTCTTCAGTGGTGAAGCCTTCACGCAGTCTGGCGCGGATGTTATCCAGTGAGGATTTGCTGACCTGATAGCGTGAGCCGGTGGTCTGGTTCAGGTAATTCAGAACCTGTTTAGCCTGATCAGTAATTTCGACTTCTGCGTCGGTCTGCGCAGCAGGCTGACAAGAGGTTTTATTATCTGATGGATCTTGTTTTGAATTTACTAACGGATCCCCCCCAGATTCTGGCGGGTGAAAACCGGTGTTCGTGTTGGATTTTGATGCGTCAAATTTTGACCGGTCAGAATTTGAGGTGTCAGATTTTGATGCGTCAGAATCTGACGGTTCAGCAGCAGCACGAAGCTTCGCAATATTCAGCTGGTACATGTTCGACGTATTGCGGTTTCCCTTGCGGCGCTGGGTACTGGTGATCCAGCCGTCAGCCTCAAGTTTGCCCAACGTAGTGCGCACAGTGCTTTCGCCTGCACCTAGTTGGCGGGCAATGGTGGTGATCGACGGCCAGCACAGGCCTTCGTCAGAACTGAAGTCAGCGAGGCGCGCCATAATGGCAACCGCCGATATTTTTAAACCGGCAGCAGCGCAACCATCCCAGACGTATGCGGATAACTTAACGCTCATAAGACCCTCTTAAACTTTCGCCGGAATTGTTCAGTAGGCTGGGCGCACTCATGCGGGTAACCGGCGCGCATGAAGATGACGCGATCCCCTGCTCTGTCGAAGCCCACGACGTGTACCACAACGCCCCGCCAATCCTTGTAACGCCTGTCCAGCTTTTGGATTTCTTCAGACATGCCGTCACCTTCTGGCTGCTCTGGCGGACGTAACCTACCCACCACGCCGCGAACTGGTAGTTGCACGGCATCCAGCGGTTACCTATCATCACTTCATACGAAAGAGAGCCAGCGGCCCCGCCTGTCGCAACACAGCGGATTTGCGGAACGCCAGCTTTTATGAGTAGACTGTTCATGCGTTAATCACTCCACACACGTTTTTAATGCGCCGACGCCTCGGGCCTGCACTCCTGAGGCGTCAACCCTTTCATGCAAAGCCACCACTGACTTCACGTACTCATCGCGGGCAGCTAAATGCTTACGATGAAGAGCCATAATTTCTGCCTTCTCGCCTTCATCAATCACCCCGTCGTCTGCAATCGAAATATTTATCTGCTGATCGACCTTCCCACTCTTAGCGGCAACCTTTACCCCTTTGATAAACAGGTCAACGTGGTCCAGTTCGTCACGATTGGGGATTTCAACGAAAAAACCGCCGCGGCGCTGGGCGAAGTAGTCAGCCAGGTGATTGGTGCTACTGATGTCCTCCATCGCTTCCAGTTCAACAATTTCGAAGAACCGGCAGCCGTTCTTTTCGTACAAATTGTTGTTGAACTGCGTTTCAGTCATGCCCAGAGCGCCAGCCATAGCAGACCGACCGCCGGGATAGGCTTTGCACATCGTTTTAACTACTGATTTCAGGTCTACCATGTTGTTTTCCCTTTGGTAGTTATGGTCGTTCGCCACTGGTGATAGCCTTTTTGTAAAGTGTTGGGTCGTATTTCAGTTCACCTTTGGTTCTATATGCAGCTTCGGCAGCTCGGCCTTTCGGGATCAGTTGACCAGGGCGCTTTCTCCACAAATAAAATGCTTCAGGGGATATCCCAAAAAACTCAGCGACTTTACCGGGTTCGCCAAAATATTTTTCAAGGTCACTCGTCGTCATAACACCTCCGGTTTCTAAATTAATTTAGATAGTATTATTTAATTTTATTTTGATCAATAAAAACTAAAATAACTTAGGTTCATTAAGAGGATGGAAAATGCTTACCCAAGGGCAGCGGATAAAAAACCTTCGTAAAGACAGGAAACTGACTCAAGCTCAGGTCGCAAAGGCGCTAGGTGTTAGTGATGTGACTATTGGCTACTGGGAACGTGACCTGAATGAACCGGGTGGGAAGTCTTTGAGTAATTTGGCGGCTTTTTTCGGTGTTTCTGAGGCTTTCATTCTTTACGGTAAAGAAGAAATTTCTAACATCATTCCCGCATCTTTTGGGACACGCCAGATCCCCATTATCAGTTACGTTCAGGCTGGTATCTGGACATCCGCGTCGGACGCAAGCAACCTTGAAGGTAATATTGACTATATCCTAACTGACATAGGACTATCACCCCGTTCTTTTGCCTTAAAAATCAAAGGAAAGTCAATGGAGCCAGAGTTTACTGAAGGTGATCTAATTATCGTTGATCCGGACATAGGTCCGCTGCCTGGTGATTACGTTGTAGCGAAGAATGGTGAACATGAAGCAACATTCAAAAAATACAGAGCACGTGGCAGAGATGCTGGGGGTAATGAGATTTTTTCACTTGTGCCTCTAAATCAAGATTTCCCAACAAAACATTCTGACCAAGAACCCATATCAATAATTGGCGTAATGGTAGAGCACCGAAAATTCAGACGGCGTTGATCCCCCCTTCCTACTAGCCCTACTTCATTCAAAACACCTTTCAGTTATAAATCTAAATATTTTTAGTTTTCACTGTTGCATTAAAAACTAAATTATTTTAGATTCACACCATCAGCAGTGATCAACGTGGATGCCCACGCAGTAGTTGCAGGTGGCAAAGAAGCATCGAATGATTCTCTCAGGTATCAGCAGCACGACGGCAAGAACAGAGCAGCTTAATGAAGTATCGGGATGGATAAGCAAGAACCGAAAACTGTTGGTCTGGCATCTTCGAATGAAGAGTTCATCGAAGAAACGGATCCTTAAAGCTTGCAAGAGCAAGCACAAGGGAGTAGCCGCCTTTATAGAAGACGGCGAGATTACCAAAATTAATCTCTTATCTTCGGATTGAAAGCTTCAATTCGGTTAATGAGCAACTTGGTTGCCGAGGCAACGGCAGGATCCTTACCTTTATAAGCTTGAGCATGACGATTTAGATTTTCAATGACGTCGCTCTTTACTGTGGGTAAGACGGTTGAAACGGAATGAAGCGCTACGGTGAATGCGTTCTCAAGAGCTTCAATCCTACGGGCTAAAGTGACTAAATTAGTCGAAGCGTTTTTCACCTTCATTTCCTTCTTGGCTGTGTGAGAACTACCAAGATAACACCGCCGCCTGAGGTGGAGAAGTGACCAGGCACACAACAGAAAGAACACTGTAGCTTAATGGCAGTTTGAATAATTCAACCCTGGCGGCTGGATTCAATATGGTGAAAGAGGTGGTCTGGCATATGCGGAACTAGGGCAATATAGGGAGTGTCCCTGAATGTGACTACTGAGCTCACATCTACTGGGTGGTGGCAAAGAGCGCAGACGAGTGAGGAAACCATGTCAGAGCTTGGATAATTGGAAGAGGCTACAAAACGTTCAGAAGTACATTTCTCACAAGAGAGTTTTATATCAGGCATTTTTAGAACTCTGGCGATAGGTGCGGGACTTAATTGGAATTATTAAGAGTTTTCCTATTCATATTTTAGTGTAGCAGCTTTCTCCATTTTCGTCGGATTAGTGCAGCAGAAAGATCACTGATAAGTCGGTACAGCAGGTAAGCGCATTGGTCGCGAGTGTTCTTACCGCTGAAACCAGAGTAAATAAGGGTCGTAAAAACAACCCCGGAGCGAAACCGGTATACCCATTGCTCAACCAGCGGCTCTTATCTATGCCTGAGCAAATTAATTGCCACAACCGGCAAGGGCTTCGATCAACCCAAAAACAGTGTGCAGCATATTTCTCTCTTAATGTGTGGAGTAATTTTATGACCTGGTTAACCACCTTTTCCGGCCAGCATCTGGATTTCTCAAATCCTAATGTGCTCGCCTTCAATATCGCCGACATCGCGCAGGGTCTGTCCCACGAATGCCGATTTGCAGGGCAGATTGCCGACTTCTACAGCGTGGCTCAGCACTCTGTTCTGTGCAGCATGATTGTTGAACCGCAATACCAGCGCGAAGCCCTGTTGCATGACGCCACTGAAGCGTACATGAAGGACATCCCCGCACCGCTGAAACGCATGCTGCCGGACTATTCCCGAGTAGAGCGCCAGATTGACGCCCTGATCCGCGAGAAGTACAAACTGCCACGCGAGATGAGCGCCATCGTCAAAACTGCTGACCTGATCATGCTGGCGACCGAACGCCGGGATCTGGAAGTAGATGCTGATAACTTCTGGCCGATTCTGAAAGGTATCAAACCGACAGACATTCTTATCACACCTCTCAACCCAGTACAGGCCAGAGCTTTGTTTATGCGCCGCTGGGAAGAGCTGATGTTCTGATCAGGGGGAAATCATGGCTAAAAGAAAAATAGTACAGGTACAAACGAGTTGCGGGTATCAAGGATACGAATTTGGTGCGCACTATCCGGATAGCGTCTGCATCGACGGCGAACTGTGGGATGCAGACAGCGGATTCGAAGGTTATCTCAGCAACGGCGGGGATATTCCTTGCCCTCAATGCTGCCGTGCCGAGTGGCTGGCCTATTACCGGCCAGAAATCATCGAAGTCGGTGAAGAGCAGGGTTACGAAGGGGAAACTCCAAAAACCGTAAAGCATGGCGGCTTCCCTGAGGTCATTCGCGGGGATATCGACGCAATGCGCAAGGCTCGCCGCTGGATTAAGCGCGGCTGGTACCGTGGAAGAAAAGAGCGCCAGAAAGAAGAAGCGGAGTACGCATGATGACTGAGGCAACCCAACACCAGATCGGCCTGATGCAGCATGCACTGGGAATCAACGAGAATCGCCGGGAACCATACCGTAATTATTTCCTCACCAGCGGCGGCCACAGTGACAATGCTGATCTGGAATCTCTCGTCACTGCAGGCCTGATGACTTCCCGCGCCGCGCCGTCCTTCTGTGCTGATGGTGATGTGGTTTACCACGTCACGGATGCTGGTCGTGAGATGGTAATTGCGGCACTGCCAGAGCCAAAGAAACGCACCCGGTACGAAGAATATCTGGCAGCTGATTATGGCCACTCGTTTGCTGAGTGGCTGGGTATTAATGTACCGAAAATTGAATACGGTTCGTGGTATCCGAACCACGGGAAATTCCGCATGGTTTCCCATCGCGCTGCCGGTGAATGGTGTAATACCCAGAAAGAAGCCAAAGCCAGTTACAAAAAGAAGCTCAGCGCCAGCAAAGAATTTCGGGAGGCTGTATGACTGATACAACAGCTATTGCAGCGCTACGTAACAAATTCGGCAACAGGCTGCCAACACCAGAACAAGCCAGGGAAAAATTCACTGACTTGCTAAACAGTCAGCACAGCTCATCATGGTTCCTTGCCCCGCATGCCATCGCCCTACTCGACCAACTCGAAGCAGCAACAGCACTGGCTCACAGTATCGAAGAAGCCCGTTGCAATAATTTTTCAAAAAGTGGCGCGCAGTTCTGGAGTGATCCACGAATTATTACGCTTGCTACTCAGCTTATTGAATGCTTCGAACTTGACTTGCAGGACCTCATGACAAGTGAAGAGCATCCAGATGACAATGAATCTGCTAACGCAGTCCACGCAGCCGGTTTTACTACAGTTAAGGGGGAGTGATGGCAAATTCACTGCTTGAAACCTGTAATCGCTGGCAGATTCAGCGTGCTGTGATATTGGAAAGAAATCCAGACATGGCAATGACCCTCGACGCTCTGGATGACATGATTGGGCACTCCGTTCGTTCTGCGCTCACCATAGCCCACCGCGTAGACTGGGATTTTCGTGAAGCTGAGGAACTGGCAAAACAGGTGGCGGAGTCAGGCAACAGTAATGCCTAAGCGCGCTCATTTAGTCAGGCGGATTTTCGTGAAACGAATGCTGAATCTGTGGTTTGTTCCAGTTGAGTTTGCGCCAGCAATGCCGCCAGGGGAGAAAATGCTCTGGTGGCGAGCTGGGAAATATTACGGCCGATTTCGGATCAGCCAGTAAGCCGGTGTGCAGCCGGCTATAACTAAAAGTGTGGAGAAAAAGCGTATGGGCCAACTCGTACCTTTGATGGAATGGGCATCCAGTCCGAAAGGGTTTAAATATCCACCAGCGCCAGCAACACTTCATCGGTATGCAAAAACCGGCCAGATCATACC
>Ga0308159_1002668_pt1 | contig 19925 bp, 19 predicted proteins | sample PhyCR1_FD_201040 | JGI IMG/M metagenome (GOLD analysis project Ga0308159, IMG submission 201040) | Phyllosphere microbial communities from UC Gill Tract Community Farm, Albany, California, United States - DLSLC.R1 | ecosystem: Host-associated > Plants > Phyllosphere > Unclassified | place: USA... | reverse complement strand
AGGTCGAGCGCCGCCTGAAGGAAGCGCTGAAGAACGACCGCGCGCGCATCCAGGTCGGCCGCATCAGCCACTTCGGCCTGATGGAGATGAGCCGCCAGCGGCTGCGCCCGAGCGTGACCGAGCAGTCCTTCATCACCTGCGCGCATTGCAACGGCCTCGGCATCGTCCGCAGTGCCGACAGTGCCGCCCTGCAGGTGCTGCGGGCGATCGACGAGGAGGGGGCCAAGCGCAAGGCCGCCGAGATCGTCGTGCATGTGGCGCCGGAGCTGGCGCTGCACCTGCTGAACCGCAAGCGCGACCGCCTGACGATGATCGAGCAGCGCCACGCCATGACGGTGGTGTTCGAGCCCGACGCGAAGCTGCTGCCGCCGGCGCTGCGCATCGAGCGCGTCCGGCCGCAGTTGGTGGCCGAGGCTGTCTCCGCCCCCAGCGCGTTGCGCATGGACTACGCGCCGGAGTCGGTGGACGTGCCGGAACTGGCCGCCGAGGCCGTGCCGGAAGCCGTGCGTGCCGAGCCCCGCACGGCCGCCGAGCCCCGCGTTGCAGAACCGCGTGCCGCCGAGCCGCGCAACGGTGCCGAGGCCCGCGCCCCTGAGGGTGAGGGCCTGGATGGCGAAGGCAAGAAGCGCCGCCGCCGCCGCCGCCGCCGTGGTGGCCGCCGTGAGGACGGTACGCCGATGACCGCGCAGGAAGCCGCGGCCGAGGAGGCCGAAGGCGAGGGCGAGGAAGGCGACGAGGCCGATGCGCCCGTCACCGCCGAAGCCGCGCCTCAGGCAGCCACGCCTCAAGCAGCCGCGCCGCAGGGCGAGGCCGCACCACGTGAGGAGCGTGCACCCCGCGAGGATCGTGGGCCGCGTGAGGAGCGGGGCGAGGATGGCCGCATCCGCCGTCGGGGCCGCCGTGGGGGGAACCGCTTCCGCCGCGACATCCCGATCGAGGGTGAGCGTCCGCAGTCCCAGCCGGAAGCACAGCCGCAGCCTCAGGCCCAGCCTCAGCCGCAGGCCCAGCCGCGCTATGTCGGCCCGACACCGGCCAACCCGTTCGCGGGTGGGTCGCTGGAGGACATCTTCGACGCCATGGCGGCGGCCGAGGAAGCAGCGGCGATGCGCGAGAGCGCCGGGCAGCGGCCGGCCCAGCCCGTGAAGAAGGCGCCCACCGAGCCGGCGAAGCCCGCCGAAGCCAAGCCCCCCGTGGCTCCTGCAGTCGAGGCCCCCGCCGTCCAGGCCCCCGCCGTCGAGGCTCCGGTGGCCGAGACGCCGGTGGCGCAGACGCCTGTGGCCGAGACCGCCCCGGAGGCCGAGCCCGTCGCTGACGCGGTGGAGGTGACCGAGGCCGCGAAGCCGAAGCGCCGCGCCGCCGCCAAGAAGGTGGAGAAGCCTGCCAAGGCGGAGAAGCCGGTGAAGGCTGAGAAGGAGCCGAAGCCCGCCGCCAAGGCTCCGCGTGGCAAGAAGGCCGTCGCCGTGGCCGAAGCCGCGCCGGAGGTGGTGGAAGCTCCGGTGGTGCCGGAAGCCGTCGCCGTCGCCGAGGCCCCGGCCAAGCCGAAGCGCCGTGCCCCCGCCAAGCGTGCCGCAGCCGCGGTGCCTGAGGCGGAGGCCGCCCCCGCGGCGGAACCTGCCGCCGACTCCGCCTTGTCGGAGCCGGTCGCGGCCGCCGCCGTGCAGCCCGTGCTGGTCGATACCGGCAGCGAGGATGCCGCCCCGAAGAAGCGGGGCTGGTGGCGCCGCTGATCTGCCTAACCCCCGCGGCGGCGCTTGCCGCCGCGGGGCCTTCTGGACTGGTTGAATGACCGTCGACGCTGACTTCTCCCCCCTCCGCACCGAGCGGCTGACCCTGCGGCCCCTGGGGCCGGAGGACGCCGCCCAGCTGCACCGCCTGATCAATGACTGGGACGTGGTGCGCTGGCTCTCCCGTGTGCCGTTCCCCTATCCGCGTGAGCTGGCGGATGACTGGATCGCCTCCACCCACAAGCAGCGCGCCGCCGGCGAGGCCTGGCACCTGGCCATCGTCGGGCATGAGAACGACAAGGACGTGCTGGTCGGCTGCGTCGGCCTGATGCTGGAGCCGGGCGAGCGCTCGGCCGAGCTGGGCTACTGGGTGGGCCGCCGCTACTGGGGCCATGGCGTCGCCGCCGAGGCCGCCGGAAGGCTGGCCCGCTGGGGCCTGGCCAATCTGAATATCGACCGCATCGTCGCCAATGTGCTGGAGGAGAATGACCGCTCCGCCGGCGTCCTGCGCGCCGTGGGCCTGCGGGAAAGCGGCAAGGGCGAGGCGCATTTCCTCGCCCGTGGCGGCCGCCTGCCGGTGCGGCTGTTCGAGGGCGGGCGGGACGAGATCCTCGGCCCGTTCACCGAGGCCGAGCCGTTGCCCGCCACCCCAGCGTCCACCGCCGCCGCCCCGGCAGCCGATGGCAAGCCGTTGCTGCTGGTGGCCGCCTGCGCCCTGGTGGATACCGACAGCCGCGTGCTGCTGGCCCGCCGGCCGGAAGGCAAGCCGATGGCCGGGCTGTGGGAATTCCCCGGCGGCAAGCTGGATGCCGGCGAGACGCCGGAGGAAGCGCTGATCCGCGAGCTGAAGGAGGAGCTGGATATTGATGTCTCCGCCGCCTGCCTCGCCCCCTTCACCTTCGCCAGCCACGATGCCGGCAAGTTCCACCTGCTGATGCCGCTGTATCTGTGCCGCCGCTGGCAGGGCACCATCACGCCGCGTGAAGGCCAGGCGCTGGCCTGGGTGAAGGCCAACAAGCTGACCGACTACGCGATGCCGCCGGCCGACAAGCCGCTGGTGGCGATGTTGCGGGACTTTCTCTGAAGGCTTTTCCGGCCTTGTCTCGATGATGCTGCCCCATGATCCTGGCGGGCCAGCCTGGCCTGCGGTGATCATGCCCCTTGGAACGTGATCTGTCCGCAGGCCTTCACAGACCACGCTCCAGCCCTTTGTTTGATTGCGTGATCGGGCCCGCCGGTGACCCCACCGCAGGCCGTCACGCTTGAGGAGCGCGTCCGTGACCAATCCTACCGCCTGCCTGCTGATCATCGGCAACGAGGTGCTGTCCGGCCGCACCAAGGACGCCAACCTGCAATTCCTGGCCTCCCGCCTCGGCGAGATGGGCATCCCGCTGCGGGAGGCGCGCGTCATCCCCGACGTGCCGGAGACGATCATCGCCACGGTGAACGAGGTGCGGGCCAAGTACACCTACGTCTTCACCACCGGCGGCATCGGCCCGACGCATGACGACATCACCGCCGAATGCATTTCCCGCGCCTTCGGCGTGCCGTGGGAGCCGAACCAGGAAGCCTGGGCGCTGATGGCGGCGCACTACGCCAGCCGCGAACCGCCGACCGAATTCAACGCCGCCCGCCAGCGCATGGCCACGATGCCGCGCGGCGCCACGCTGATCGCCAACCCGGTCTCGGTCGCGCCCGGCTTCATCATTGGCAACGTGCATGTCATGGCCGGCGTGCCGCGCATCATGCAGGCGATGTTCGACCAGCTGGCCCCCAGCCTGCAGGGCGGCACCCCGGTGCAAAGCCGCGCCGTGCACGCCACCGGCATGTTGGAAGGCAAGATCGCCGAGGGGCTGGGCCAGATCCAGGACCGCTTCCCCCAGGTCGAGATCGGCTCCTACCCCTATTACCGGGAGAATGGCGGCGGCGTCGCCCTGGTGGCGAAGGGAACCGACGTCGCGGCGATCGAGGCGGCCATTGCCGAGATCACTGCTTATATCAGCGAGCTTGGCTTTACGCCGTTGGCGGGTGAGCCGGGGTGAGGGAAGGCTGGGGGAAGGAATTCCCCCAGGCCCCCATCTCTCTTTTTCGAGTTTAGGGCGTGGTTGCCGCAGGCGTGAGTTGGATAGGCATGATGGCGGGCATGTTTGCCGCATCTGCCTGCTTTGGACGTGCTTCAAATGACTGCTTCAAAGTTGCCGGGGCGGCCACGTGGCTTTTTTCTAGGCCGGCTTTGTCGGCTTGGTGCAACGCCTCTGAACCGGCCGTCACCACGTCATCCCAGGTTATGGCCACGCCCTCAGCCAGCAGATGTCTAAAACAGCCTTTACGCCCAATGGTCGCAAAGACTGAACGCGCGGCATGCTCGGCGGCTCCGCGCCATTAACCTGCGCCGGCTGACCTCAGCCCAGCGCTGCGCGCAAAGCCCAACTTAAAAACCGCAGAAAAAAGATGGGGGTCTGGGGGAATTCCTTCCCCCAGCCTGCCCCCTTCAAAAAGGCTCCCGCGTCAGCTCTGCCCCGGCGTCACATCCATCGCGCGCGTGCGCTCATCCATGCGCGGATCGTGCGTCAGGCCTTTGCGCACTGCCCAGGTGTTCACCAGCTGATGCAGCGGGATGATGGCGACGTCGTCCATCGCCAGCTTCACCGCCTGTTGCAGGATGCGTTCGCGCTCCCCGTCATCCAGCGTGGCGGTGGCGCGCACTGTCAGCGCATCCAGGTCCCGGTTGGAATAGCGGCCGGAATTGTTGGCGCCGAAGCGGGTCTCGGTGCTGTAGGTGCCGAGGATGTTGATCAGGGCATAGGACGCTTCGCCGGTGGCGCTGCCCCAGCCGACCAGCCGCATGCCGAATTCCTGGCGGTTGGAGCGGGTGGAGAAGGCGGCCCAGGGCAGCGCTTCCACCGTGGTCTGCACGCCGACCCGCGTCCACATCTGCGCCACGGCCTGGGCGGTCTTGGCATCGTTGGGGTAGCGGTCGTTCGGCGTGTGCAGGGTCATGCGGAAGCCCTGCGGGAAGCCAGCCTCGGCCAGCAGGCGGCGGGCACCTTCCAGGTCCTGCGCCAGCGGCGGCACGGCGTCGTTGAAGGAATAGGCGCCGGGCGGCAGCCACTGGCCGGCGGGCTTGGCGGTGCCTTCCATCACCCGTTCGGCCAGGCCGTCGCGGCTGATGGCCATGCTCAGCGCGCGGCGGACCCGCACGTCGTTGAACGGGTTCTGCGGCAGCGGCTTGCCGGTATTGTCGGTGACGAAGATCGGGTCCGCTGTGCGGCTGCGGTCCGGCGCCAGGTAGATGACGCGCAGGCCCTGGATCTGCGTCAGCTGCAGCCGTGGCTCCCGCTGCAATTGCGGAATGTCGGAGGACGGCACGGTGTCGATGATGTCGACGTCGCCGGAGAGGATGGCCGCCGTGCGCGCGGGTGGGGAGGAGATGACGCGGTAATCCACCGTGGCCCAGGATGGCCTGCCTTCCCAATAGGCGTCGTTGCGCGCCATCTGGGTGCGGTTGCCCGGCGTATAGGCCGTGAAGCGGTACGGCCCGGTGCCGATGACGGCACGGCCGGCGTTGTAGTCCTCCGTGCTGGCGCTCTGCCCGACATGGCGGGAGATGATGCCGACCGAGGCGAAATCCGTCGGCAGCATCGGATAGGGCGTGGCGGTGTGGAAGCGGATGGTCAGCGGGTCGATGATCTCCGTCCGCTGCACGCCGCGCACGAAGGCGCCGAAGCCGCCGGGGCTGTTCGGCACGTTCGGCGTGCGCTCGACGGTGAAGGCGACGTCCTCGGCGGTGAAGTCCCGCCCGTCATGCCACTTCACGCCGGGGCGCAGCTTGAATTCCCACACGGTCGGCTCGACGGCGCGCCAGGAGACGGCCAGCTTCGGCACCAGCTGCGCGCGGGCATCGAACTCCACCAGCTTGTCGAAGAAGTGGCTGGTGACGCTGTTGTTGGGGGAGGCGTTGTAGAAATGCGGGTCAAGCGAGGTCACCGAGCCGCCGATGGCGATGGTGACGGTCTGCGCCGCGGCCGGCTGCAGGGCGGCGAGCCCGAGCGCGGCGGCGCCCAGTAGAAGCGTGGATCGGAGCGACTTCATGGTGCCCTGCATCTCCCTGACATGACGATCGTGACATCAGCAAGAAACATGCCGGCCATGCAAGAAATGAATAGCGGGCGGCGATTCAGACGTATCGGGCCAGCCGGATGGCGGTGTGGCCGCGCAGCGCGCGGGGGCTTGGCATGATCAGCAGGCAGTCATCGTGCGGGGTGCGAATTTCCTGGTCACCATCCAGCGCCAGCAGGGTATTGCGGCGGGGAATGACGGTACCGCCGCGGAACTGCTCCACGAAGGTGAAGGCATGGGTGCCGGCGATGACGGTACGCGTCACCTCCGCCAGCCGCCCAGGGGGCGCCGAGGCGGGGGCGGGGGGGATCAGGCCGTATTCCTGCAGCAGCGCGGTGGCGCAGCGCTCCAGGGTTTCCAGCGTCGTCTCCTCCCAATGCGGGCCGCCCTCCACCAGCAGGGCGGGGCGGCCGGCGAAGGCGGGGGAGTCGATCAGCCGGCGGCCGGTCTGGTGCCCGTGGTCGGCCACCACCAGTGGCGGCGTGCCCAGGCGCAGCCCCAGCGCGCGGGATTCCGCAGCCTGGCCAGCGATGATCAGCGGGTCGGAGGGCCAGAGCATGCTGTGCAAGTCCAGCAGCACGTCCACCTCGTCCATCAGCGGGCGCAGCGCACGGGCGCGCGCCAGCTCCGTGCTGCGGCGGGTGCCGGCCAGCATGCGGTCGTCCCACACGCGGTTCAGGTCCTCGTCGACGAAGCGGCTGATGGTGGGGTCGGCGGGGTCGAAGCGGGCGAAGGCGGCCAGGTTGCCGAAGATGAAAGTCAGCCGCCCGCGCAACGGTCGCAGCCCCTCCCGCAGCCAGCGGGCCAGCAGCAGCGCCCCGGCGATCTCGTTGCCATGAATCAGGGAGACCAGGGCGACATGCGGCCCGGGCAGCGGGGCATCGAAGCTCCACACGCCGGGCAGGCGGTTGCCCTCCAGCCAGGGGCGCAGGTCGGGGATGGGCAGCCGGACCGGGAAGGCCGGCAAATAGGGGTCGCGCCCCAGCCGGATCACGACCGCTGCCTCATGCGCGCGGTGGCCCCGGCGGGCGCGGGATGCGGCAATGGGGGCGGGTCGTGCCGGTCTGGCGTTGCGCCGGTTGCATCCTGCCCCTCCCTGTCCATCGCGGCGTGTAGTCTAGGATGCGTTTCGGCCCGTGGCCAAGCCGGGGCCCTGGGCACGGCGCGCAGCGATGGTTCAGCCGCCCTGGCGCGCCTTGGCCACCAACTGCTGCAAGGTCGCCAGGTCCACCGCCCCTGGCACCAGCGTATCGCCGATCACCAGCGCCGGCGTGCCCTGGATGGAGAGCGCCTGGGCCAGCGCCACATTGGCTTCCAGCCGCTGGGCGATGGCGGGGTCTTCCATGTCCCGCCGCAGCCGGGCCCAGTCCAGGCCGATGCGCTCGGCCTCGGTCTTCAGCACCGCCTCGGTCGGCTCGCCGCGCAGGCGCATCAGCGCGTCCTGGAACTGCACGTACTTGCCCTGGCGCTGGGCGGCCAGCAGCGCCCGGCTGGCGACGACGCTGCTGGGGCCGAGGATCGGCAGGTCCTTCATCACCACGCGGATATTCGGGTCGGCCTGCAGCAGTTGCTGCATCGTCGGATGCAGGATCTTGCAGTAGCCGCAGCGTGCATCGAAGAATTCGACCAGCGTGACGTTGCCCTGTGGGTTGCCCTTCACCGGGTCCGCCGCATTGCGCAGCAGCGCATCGGCATGGGTGGCGATGGCGCTGCGCTGTGCATTGGCGCGGTTGTCCTCCTCCGCCGCCTGCATCGCCACGATCGCCTCGCGCAGGATGCTGGGGTCCTGCCGCAGCGCCTGGCGCAGCACCTCCACCACCTCCTGCCGCTGGCGGGGGGAAAGGCCCTCGCCACTGGCCGGCGCGGCCTGCGACATCTGTGCGGCCGGCGGTGGTGCCTGCGGCACCTGGGCGCCCGCCGGCATGGCGGCCAGCACGCCGGCCAGCGCCAGTCCACGCGCCGCCGCCCTGAAGAAAGCAGGGCGGGCGTGTGTAGGGGCGGGGGCCGGGCGGTGTGGTCTCACAGGCAATCTCTCCGGTAGGTCGGCGCCGGTCGGGCGCCGCGCCTTATGCTGACCGCTAGGGCGCCGCCACGCAAATACGCCGCCGGTCACACCCACGCGGGCAGCCGGTGCCTGTGCCGTGGGAAGGCACGGGCCGGGAAACGGGGGCGGGTGACAAAGCCGTGCGCCGAACATCCGGTTGCCGGGCTTGGCGAAGGAGTCTATGGCCCCCAAGGTGTAGCCCGCCTGGGCGAAAGTTCTGCCCACGCAACGGTTTGACCGGAGTGAAGTAAGCCAGCATGACCAGCAGCACCGCCTCGCGCCGCCGCCGTAACGCCCGACCCCAGGCCGCCGCCCTTTTGGGGCTGATGACGCTCAGCGGTTGCGGCACCGTCGCCAGCGTGGTGGGCGCCGGCCCGTCGGTGGAGGCGGGCCAGCCCGGCTATGTCCGCGGCTTCCTGGGCGGCGTGGTGGCGGATGAGCCGCGTGCGGCGCTGGTGGCGCGGGACGTGCTCTCTGCCGGCGGCACCGCGGTGGATGCGGCGGTGGCGGCGGGCTTCGCGCTCTCGGTTACCTTGCCCTCCCGTGCCGGCCTTGGCGGCGGCGGTGCCTGCCTGGTCTACAACCCGGCCCGCAACACCACGGAAGCCGTGGTCTTCACCCCGCAGGCGCCCGGCACCACCGGGGGCGACCGCCCGGCCGCCATCCCGCTGATGGCGCGTGGCCTGTTCGCCCTGCACACCCGCAACCCGCGCCGGCCGTTCGAGGAGCTGATGGCCCCGGCCGAGCAGCTGGCCCGCTTCGGGACCGAGACCTCCCGCGCCCTGGCCAACGACCTCGCCGCCGTGTCCGGCCCGCTGCTGGCCGACCCGGGCGCCGCCGCTGCCTTCGCCCCGCGTGGCCGCACCCTGGCGGCCGGCGAGCAACTGGCCCAGCCGGATCTCGGCGCCACCCTGGCGGCGCTACGCGTCTCCGGCGTGGGTGATCTCTACCAGGGCGCCATGGGCCGCCGGCTGGAGCAGCTCTCCCCCCGCGTCGGCGGTGCGCTGACGGTCGATGCCATGCGCCCCGCCTTGGCGCAGGTGGTGCCGCCGTTGCAGATGACGGTGGTCAGCGACACGCTTTCCTTCCTGCCGCCCCCGGCCGATGGTGGCCTCGCCGCCGCCGTCACCGCCCAGGCACTGCAGGCCGGCCAGCCGGCCGATGCCGCCGCGCAGCGTGGCCTGGCCGCCGCCGCCGCCTGGCGCCGGGGCGGCACCGATGCCGCCACGCTGATGGCCAACCCGCCGGCGGGTGGTGCCGGCTTCGGCGTTCTGCCGGCCTCCACCAGTCTGGTGGTGCTGGATAATGCCGGCGGCGCCGTCAGCTGCGCCTTCACCATGAACAACCTGTTCGGCACCGGCCGCGTGGTGCCGGGCCTCGGCTTCTTCCTGGCCGCCGCGCCGGGCGTGGGCCGGGTGGAGCCGCCGCTGCTCTCCGCCGTCATCGTCCACAGCCGCAACCTCAGCGCCTTCCGTTATGCCGGCGCGTCCTCCGGCCAGGAAGCCGCCCCGCTGGCGACGGCGCTGCCGCTGGGCCGCAGCCTGGTCAACCGCGCGCCGATCGCCCAGAGCCTGGCGGCGGTGCCGGAGCCCGGCCGTGGCAATGCCATCGACTGCGCCCGCTACCTGCCGGGCGATGCCGCCCAGTGCGTCGCCGCGACCGACCCGCGCGGCGCGGGCCTGGCCGTCGGCGGCCTGCAGTAACATGGCGCTGAAGACGGGGAAGGGCGCGGAAGCGCCGCCCTTCCTGGTCATGGACGTCATTGCCGCCGCCAATGCGCGCGCGGCGTCGCTGCCGCCGGGCGCGCCCGGCGTGTTGCGGATGGAGGTCGGCCAGCCCGGCACCGGCGCACCACGCGGCGCCGCCGAGGCCGCCATCCGCGCCCTTCAGGCCGGCCAGCCGATGGGCTATACCGAGGCCTTCGGCCTGCGCCCGTTGCGCGAACGCATCGCCGCCCATTACCGCGAGAAATACGGCGTGGTCATCGCGCCGGACCGCGTGGCGGTAACGGTCGGCGCCTCAGGTGCCTTCCCACTGGCCTTCCTGGCCGCGTTCGACGCCGGGGACCGGGTGGCGATGGCCGCGCCCTTCTACCCGCCCTACGCCAATATCCTGACCGCGCTGGGCATGGTGCCGCAGATCCTGCCCTGCGATGCCAGCACCCGATTCCAGCCCACCGTCGCGATGCTGGAAGCGCTGGACCCGCGCCCGGAAGGGTTGATCGTCGCCTCCCCCTGCAACCCCGCCGGCACCATGCTGTCGCGGGAGGAACTGGCCGCGATCGCCTCCTGGTGCGAGGCGAATGGGGTGCGGCTGATCTCGGACGAGATCTATCACGGCCTGTCCTACGGCGCGGAGGAATGCACCGCCGCCGGGTGCAGCGACAGCGCCATCGTGGTGAACAGCTTCTCCAAGTACTTCTCCATGACCGGCTGGCGCATCGGCTGGATGGTGCTGCCGGATGATTTGCTGCGGCCGGTGGAGTGCCTGGCGCAGAACATGTTCATCAGCGCCCCGCATGTGGCGCAGGTGGCGGCCGAGGCGTCCTTCGGCTGTATCGAGGAGCTGGAGGCCAACAAGGCCGTCTATGCCCGCAACCGCGCCACGCTGCTGCTCGGCCTGCCGGAGGCCGGGTTCGACCGGCTGGCCGAGGCCGATGGCGCCTTCTACATCTGGGCCGATATCAGCCGACTGACGAATGACAGCGTCGGCTTCGCCGCCCGCATGCTGGCCGAGGCCGGCATCGCCGCCACCCCCGGCGTGGATTTCGACCCGGCGCGCGGCGGCCGCTTCCTGCGCTTCAGCTATTGCGGGCCGGAAGCCGCGATGGCGGAGGCGGTGCCGCGCCTGAAGCGCTGGCTATCGGTCTAGCTCCGATCGACATTTGTCCTCAGGTTGGGAAGGAAGGTCAGGGGAAAGAATTCCCCTGAAACCCCATCTTTTTTCTGTCAGTTGGCGTGGAGTTCCAGGAACGGCGGGTGCAGCCATGGGCCAACTGGGCTGAATTTTTTAGCCTCCGGCGGTCAGGAACCTTCGATGTCACTCTGGTCTGGGCTGTGGAAGGCTCACGCCGCCACGGCCACGCCCGAAAGACTCACAGAAAGAAAAGAAGGGGTCCGGGGAATTCCTTCCCCGGCCTTCGTGCCTGGCCGAATGTCGATCTGCCCTGGCGCGGTACCTTCCCGGCGACCCTGACTGAGCCATCCACCCGGCCGCCAGCAGCGGCCCGACCACCATTCCAGCGGGCCGGACAACCGGGTTTCCAAAGGCCTCAGACCTTTGGCGGGGAGAGGTTAAGAAGGGCACGCCCCTCTCAATCATGCGCGCGCAACCGCGCCCTTATTCCGTGAAGAAGAAGCGCTGCAGCCGCTGGAACACGTCGCGCAGGTCGAAGCCCGGTTCCGGCGGCGGTGCGGCGCTATCGGCTGGCATGCGGGCGCGCAGGGCGGTCAGGGCCTCCGCCGTGCGGGTCAGCGGCAGGCTGCGTGGCTCCGCCTCCGCGCTGCCGGTGCCCAGCCCCATCACGCGGATCAGCACGCGTTGCGACCGGGCCAGTTCCTCAGCCGCGCGGGCCATGTCCGCCGGCTTCGGGGTGCAGACCACGGAGCGGCCTTCCAGCCGGCAGGGCATTTCGAACATCGGCTGCGGGGGGAAGCGCACCTGCGCGGTGCCGGTGAAGGCCAGCAGGCCGCGGCCGGGATTATCCACCCCCAGGTCCCGCGCCGTCACCGCCGGCACCAGCAGCCCGTCGCGGGAGAGGACCTCCAGCCCCATGGCGGATTGGCCGGGGCTGGCGGGCTCCACCGGCTGCTCATGCGTCATGCGGCAGGAATTGCGGTCGGTCATGCTGTCCGTCGCGCAGACCAGCAGCCAGGGGCCGTAGGTATCGGCCGCGGCGGCAGGGCGGGGGCCGGATGCCAGCAGAAGCGGGAAAAGCAGCAGGGCGGTGGTGGTCTGAAGGCGCATGCCCGCCAAGATAGGGATCAGCAACGGAGGATACCATGCACAGCACGACCCTCGCCGACGGAACACCGATCCCCACCCTGGGCCAGGGTACCTGGAAGATGGGCGAACGCGGCGCTGACCGCAGGGCGGAGGCCGAGACCCTGCGCACCGGCCTGGACCTCGGCATGACGCTGATCGACACCGCCGAGATGTATGCCGATGGCGGGTCCGAGGAGGTGGTGGCCGAGGCGATCGAGGGCCGGCGAGACGAGGTCTTCCTGGTCAGCAAGGCCTATCCGCAGAATGCCTCCCGCCGTCTGCTGCCGCAGGCTTGCGAGCGCAGCCTGAAGCGCCTGCGCACCGATGTCATCGACCTGTACCTGCTGCACTGGCGCGGCGCCGTGCCGCTGGCAGAGACAGCCGAGGCGATGGAAGCGCTGAAGCAGCAGGGCAAGATCCGCTACTGGGGCGTCTCCAACCTCGATGTGTCGGACCTGGAGGAGCTGGGGGACGACCTCTCCCACTGCATGACTGACCAGGTGCTCTACAACCTGGAATCGCGCGGCGTGGAATTCGACCTGCTGCCCTTCTGCCAGCAGCAGCTGATGCCGGTGATGGCCTATTCACCGCTAGGCCAGGCGGGCGCGTTGCTGGAGCACCCGGTGCTGCGCCGCGTGGCGAAACGGCAGGGGTCCACCCCGGCGCAGGTGGCGCTGGCCTGGACGCTGCGGAACCCGGGCGTCATCGCCATCCCCAAGGCCTCCAGTGCCGCGCATCTGCGCGAGAACTGGGATGCGCACCTGATGGTACTGACGCCGGAGGACCTGACGGAGCTGGATTCCGCCTTCCCGCCGCCGTCGCGCAAGCAGTCGCTGGAGATGCTGTAAGGGCGGAGCGGGCCGGGAAGGGCATCCCGGCCCTTCGACGCGGCGCCTGCGTGCTGAACCGCTGCGGGCAGAACCAGCCTCCGGCATAACGCACGCCAGCAGGAAAGCGTATCCGCCGCACCGGCCGGCGGCGGATGCGCCTCAGCGCGTCGCGGCCTCGGCGCCTTCCCGGGTGCGGGAGATCTGGTCGTCCCGCGCGCCGGTCACGTTCCCGGCGCAGGTGCCGTCCTGCACCATGCGGCGATAGCCGGCCTCCATGCGCGGGCAGGCACCGGTGATGGAGGGGCGGTGCGGGCCCCGGGCGTCGAACACGTCGCGGATGAACTTGTCCACCTCGGTATTCGCGGCCGTCTTGTCGGCGGCCAGCTTGGGGGAGGCGGCGATGCACGCGCGCCAGGCCTGGGCGGCCGCATCGCAGGCGGAATCGCCGGAAGAGGCCGGGGTATTGGCGCCGGCGATGCTGCGGCTGCGCAATTCCTGCTCCTGCTGCGCCATGGCGGGGGACGTGGCGGACAGGGCGCAGAGCGCGAGGCCGGCGAACAGGCCGGCATGTAAAGTCAGGGCGGAGCGGGGGTTGGACACGGCTCGGGCCTCGGGGGGAGAGGAGAGGCCGGGATGGCCTCAGCGTGGCGCCGTTCTACCGCCATGGAGACGTTCTCGTAAAGTTAGATGCGCAATCCCGGCGTATGACACACGGATTCATATTCAATTCACTTCCTACCGTTCATGATGGCCCCTGGCGCCACTGCCCGAAAATCGAGCCTTACGAGAACTTTACTGGCAGCCATTCAATGATAGGTTGAGGCCGATTCGTTAACGCGACACGGTATCGGCCGCATCGCGGGGGTTCAGGGCTGTTAATGACGGGCAGGCGGCGGATATTGCGGGGCATGGGCGGGCTGGCGGCCGCATGGTCGCTTGCGGGTTGCGCCGGCCGGCTGCCAGGGCGGGAAGCCGCCGGCACGCCCGCGGCCCAGGTCAGCACCACCGGCTTCGCCGCCCTGAATCTGGGCGGCGCGCCACGTGGCGCGGCGGTGGGCTTCGACGACTGCCACGTGCTGACCTGCGCCCACGTCCTGACCCAGGGCGGCGCCGTCACGCTGCGGCGTGGCCTGGATGGGGAAGAGGCGCCGGTCCTCGGCATCCTGCGCAGCCGGCGCATGGACCTGGCGGTGCTGCGGGTGCAGGCGGGCTTCCTGGAAGCGCCGCCCCGCGCCACCGACGCACCCCGTAGCGGCGAGGCCGTGTGGGCAGCCGGCGCCCCCGGCATCGGCCATAGCGTCGCACAAGGCGTGGTGGAGGCCCCGGATGCCGAGATGCCGGGCTTCGGTCGTGGCTTCACCGCGCGCATGCCGGCGCTGATGGGTTATTCCGGCGGCCCGGTGGTGGATAGCAGCGGCACGCTGATGGGCCTGACCTCGGCTATGCCGGGCGGCGGCGGCGCCAGCCTGCTGGCCTTCCTGACCGGGGCGGATCTGGACGGGCTGGCGGGGGCGGACCGGCAGGTCTTCGTCCTCTCCATCCAGCGCGCCAGCGTGGAGGCGGTGCGCCTGCTGGGTTGAGCCCCGGTCATGGTGCCGCGGCTGCACGATGCCGCGCGCGGCCCGATTTTTCTGGACTTGATGTAACCCGCTTCGTCATCGTTCCCCCAATGAGCAGGCGGGCCTTGTCGCCACGTTCGGCGCCGGCCCGCGCAGCCGCGGAAAGGGAACGCCATGATCATTGCCAACATTCTGCGGGTGAAGGGCGCAAAGGTCATCGATGTGGGGCCGGAAGACGGCACCGTGGCCATCGCCCGCACCCTGACGCAGAACCGCATCGGTGCCGTGCTGGTCCGCGACGCGGCGGGGGAGGTGCTGGGCATCGTCAGCGAACGCGACATCGTCCGCGCCCTGGCCGCCGCCGGTGATGCCGGCGGGCTGACCGCCCGGCAATTGATGACCCGCGTGCTCTACACCGTCAGCCCCCGCACCCTGATCGGCGAGGCGCTGGCCATGATGACCGACCGCCGCGTCCGCCACCTGCCAGTGCTGGACGAGGCCGGGCAACTGGCCGGCATGGTCTCGATCGGCGACCTGGTGAAGGCGCGGATCGAGGAGGCGGAGCTGGAGACGACGGAACTACGCAACTATGTGACCTCTGCCAGCTGAGGGCATCTTCACGCCGGCTCCCTGCGTTGCATGATGTGGCAGCTGGGAATCGGGGCTGAGCCATGATGATGACACGCCGGGGCCTGTTGCCTGCCGGAGCGGCCGCGGCGGCATGCCTCACCTTGCCGGACCGGCCCCTGGCGGCACAGGCGCGCTGGCAACTGGCCAGCGCCTCCCAGGCCAACAGCGTCGCGGTGCGCAACCTGCGCCAGTTCATGCAGGATGCGCGCGATGCCTCCGGCGACTGGATGGAACTGCGCCTGCATGCGGGTGGTGCGCTGATGAAGGGCGCGGAACTGCGGCGCGGCGTCCAGGCCGGCCAGGTGCAGATGGCCGAGTTGCTGCTCTCCGCCGAGAGCGAACCCGATCCGGTGACGGAGTTGGACGTGCTGCCCGGCTTTGTGCGGGACTACGACCAATCCCGCCGGCTGGCCGCGTTGACCCGCCCGCTCATCGAACGCCGGTTGCAGCGGGATGGGCTGACGCTGCTGTACCAGATGACGATGCCGCCCAGTGGCCTCTACACCGGCTTCGCCATCGAATCGCTGGCGGCGCTGCGCGGCACCCGCATGCGGGTGCGGACGCCGATAGGCGCCAGGCTGGCCTCGCTGCTTGGCGCCAACCCCGCGTCTCTGGACCCGGACGAGGTGGAGGAAGCCTTTGCCACCCGGGTCGCGACCACCATGTTCACGTCCGCATCCTCCGGCGTCGACATGCGGGCCTGGACCTTCAGCCGTTTCTTCACCGCCATCGACGCCAACTTCCCGCGCAGCACCGTGGTGGCGCAGACCCGAGCGCTCGAGGCCCTGCCGGCCACGGCCCGTGCCGCACTGCGCGAGGCCGCCGCCGCCGCCGAGGCGCGCGGCTGGGCAATGTCCCTGGCCGAGAGCGTCGAAGCCCCCCGGAAGCTGGCCGAGCAGGGGATGGAGTTGCGTGGACCGTCCCCTGCCATGACGGCGGAACTGCAGCGCATCTCCGCCACCATGCTGGAGGAATGGATGGTGCGCGCCGACGAGCCGGCCCGCCGGCTGGTCGAGGCCTATCGGCCGGGCTGAGCAACTTTTCCCGCCGGGGGCACGTTGATGCCCTGTTTAGGCCCGGTCATGCCTCAGCTGCTTGGGCATGGCGGGCCGCAGGCCATCAAGGGAGAAAAAACCATGAAGCTGCATCTTGCAGGCGCCGCGGTCCTCGTCCTGGCATTGTCCGCCTGTGGCACGAATGAGCGGGATCGCGTTCAGGGCGGCGCGGCCGCCGGGGCCGCGACGGGCGCCGGTGTTGGTGCGCTGGGCGGTCCGGTAGGCGCGGGCGTCGGTGCCCTCGTCGGCGGTGGCGCCGGTGCCGTGACCGGCGCGACCACATCCCCGAGCGACGTGAATCTCGGCCGTCCCGTCTGGCGCGACCCGGAAGTCCGCACGCCGCTGGATAGCGACCGCCGCCGCTAAATCCGGCCATCCGGTGGGCGATGCCGGTGGCGTGCCAGCATCGCCCACGCGGGAACAAAAGGCTTTTTCGATCGGATCGATCACGTAACCGTCGTGATCCTGTTACTTTACGAAGGCTTATGATATCGGCGAACGAAGCGGCCTGACCGCACGGAGGATCCGATGAAGCCACCTATTCCGATTCGTGAGCCTGCCTGGCTGAGTGAGTTCAAAGCCTTCATCATGCGCGGCAGCGTGGTGGATCTGGCCGTCGGTATCGTCATCGGCGCCGCCTTCACCGGCATCGTCAACTCGCTGGTGACCGACCTCATCAACCCGCTGATCGGCCTGCTGATCGGTGGCGTCGACTTCTCCAACATCTTCTTCGTCCTCAACGGCGAACGCGGACCCTCGCTGGAATCCACCCGCAACTCGGGTGCCGCCGTGCTGGCGGTGGGCGTGTTCATCAACGCCATCATCAAGTTCCTCATCGTCGCCATGGCCATCTTTTGGCTGCTGCGCGTGCTGACCAAGCTGCGTGTCCGCCAGGATGCCAAGCCCTCCGGCCCCAGCGCGCAGGAAAAGCTGCTGACTGAAATCCGCGACGAGCTGAAGGCCGCCCGCCAGGGTGGCAACGTGCCGCTGCCCCCGCGCAGCGCACCCGGCGACGACGCGCCCCTGGCCTGAGGGGCAATTCCGCGTGAAAGGGTGGGTCTACGGCCCGCCTGCCACGCGGCTGGCAGGTGTGAAGGCAGCGGGGCGCTGATAGACTGGGCCATGCGCTTCCATCACCCCCCCTCCATCGAAGACCTGCAAGAAATGGCGGAGACGGCCTTCGCCGCCATTCCCCAGGAATTGCGGGAAGCCGTGCGCGGTACCGCCATTCTCGTCGAGGACCTGCCGGACGAGGAGACGCTGGAGGCCCTGGAGATCGAGCATCCCTGGGAGCTGACCGGCCTGTATCGCGGCACGCCGCTGACCGAGAAGTCGACGCTGGACGTGCCCTCCGGCCCCGACACCATCTTCCTCTACCGCGAACCGATCCTCGTCGAGTGGATCGAGACCGGAGAGGACCTGTTCCGCTTGGTCCGCAACGTGCTGATCCACGAGATCGGCCACCATTTCGGTTTCTCCGACGAAGAGATCGCCCGCCTGGAAGGAGAGGGCTGAGCCCCATGCCCGAGGACAGCCACGCCGCATCCCCCGCACCCGGTGACCGCCGCCCCATCGCGGCGCGGGAACTGGCGCTCACCGGCCGCGTCGCCGCCTGGCTGATCCGCCGCAAGGCGTCGCCGGATGGCATTTCCATCGCCGGCATGGTGGCGGGGCTGGCCGCGGGGCTGAGCTTCGCCGCCGTCTGGTGGTACCCACCCGGCGCCCGCCTCTTCTGGCTGCTGGGCGCCGCGATGGTGCAGACGCGGCTATTGGCCAATCTGTTCGATGGCATGGTGGCCGTGGGGCGCGGCATCGCCTCCCCCCAGGGCGAGCTGTACAACGAGGTCCCGGACCGGGTCTCCGACACCGCCATCCTGCTCGGCCTCGGCGTCGCCGCCGGGGGCAATTGGGGTCTCGGCCTCGCCGCCGCGCTGGCGGCCATGGCCACCGCCTATATCCGCGCCGTCGGCAAGGCCGCTGGTGCGCCCAGCGACTTCTCCGGTCCCATGGCCAAGCAGCAGCGCATGGCGCTGGCGACGGCCCTCGGCGTCTGGTGCGCCTTGACGCCGCTCTCCTGGCAGGTGGCGTTCGGCTGGCATCTGGCCGCCTGGGTGCTGGCTGTCATCACCGTGCTGGCCAGCGTCACCGCCTGGCGCCGCCTCTCCCACACCGCGAAGGCCCTGGCCCGATGAACGACGCTTTCGCCCACCCCGTCACGGTGGGCATCGTCGCCGCCACGGGCGCCGTGCTGCTGCTGGCCGCCCTCATCATCGGCGGCATGACTCTGCTGGGGCGCGGCACCCCGGCCTTCCGGCGGGAATTGTGGCTGCGCTACGGTTCCTGGCTGGTGCTGCTGCCGCTGATGTTCGGCCCGGTGCTGCTAGGCAAAGCCTGGACCATCGGTGCCGTCACCATCCTGGCGCTGCTCTGCCTTAGTGAATTCGCCCGCGCCACCGGCCTGTTCCGCGAATACGTCACCACCGCCGTCGTCGCGCTGGGCATCCTGGCGGTGAACTTCGCCGCGCTGGATAACTGGTACCGCTTCTTCGTCGCCCTATGGCCGCTGACCACGGTGATCCTGCTGGTGGCCACCATCCCGCTGGACCGGCCCGCCGGCTACATCCAGCGTAATGCCCTGGCGATCTTCGCCTTCATGCTGCTCGGCGTCGGGCTCGGGCATCTCGGCTACATGGCCAACGATCCCGGCTACCGCCCGCTGGTGCTGATGCTTCTGGCCGCCATCGCGCTGAACGACGTCGCCGCCTTCACCTGGGGCAAGCTGGTCGGCGGCCGGAAGCTGCTGCCGAACACCAGCCCCAACAAGACCATCTCCGGCGCCGTCGGCGCGCTGTGCACCACCACGGCGCTGGTGGCCTTCCTCGGCCACCTCATCTTCGCCGGCACCGCGATGGACCACTGGGCGCTGCTGCTGTTCCTCGGCGTGCTGGTCAGCGTCGCCGGCCAGTGCGGGGACCTGATGCTCTCCTCCATCAAGCGCGATATCGGCATCAAGGACATGGGCGCGGCGCTGCCCGGCCATGGCGGCATCATGGACCGCTTCAACAGCCTGCTGCTGGTGGCGCCCGCGGTGTTCCACCTGATCAACTACGTGGTCGGCATTGGCGAAGGCCAGCCCACCCGCATCCTCACCGGCGGCTGAGTCCATGGACTGGCAGCTCCGCCCCGCCCGCGATACCGAACTCTCTCCCGTCGCGCGCCTGCGCAGCCACTCGCGCGAGGTCGGGCTGGCCGGCGCGGTGGTGCAGGGCCTGTGGCGGCGCGGGGTGCGAAGCTACCTGCAGCTGTTCCACCAGCTCGACGTCGTCGGGCGGGAAAACCTGCCCGCCGACACGCCCTACATCCTCATCGCCAACCACAGCAGCCACCTGGATGCGATGAGCCTGGGCGCCATGTTGCGCGGTCCTGCAGCACGGCGGGCCTTCGCGCTGGCGGCGGGGGACGTGTTCTTTGGCTCCGTCCGCTCCTCCGCCTTCGCCGCCTGGGCAGTCAACGCCCTGCCGGTCTGGCGCAAGCGCACCAGCTCCAAGGACCTGAACGGCCTGCGGGAACGGCTGGAGCAGGATCAACTGGTCTACATCCTGTTCCCCGAAGGCACCCGCAGCCGCAATGGCGAGATGGGCCGCTTCCTGCCCGGCATCGGCGCGCTGGTGGCCGCCGGGCCGGTGCCCGTGGTGCCCTGCTACCTGGAAGGCGCTTACGCCTGCTGGCCCGCCAGCCGCCGCTACCCACGCCCCGGCAAGCTGCGCCTGACCATCGGCCCACCGCTGGAATTCTCCGCCATCGCGAACGACAAGGCAGGCTGGATGGAAATCGCCCGCAAGTGCGAACAGGCGGTGCGGGGGCTGAAGGGCTGAGGCTCTCTGGCTCGTTGCTTTGAAACGAAGCGGGAAGGCCGGGGAAGGAATTCCCCGGACCCCTTCTTTTACTTTTTCGAGTTTTCGCGCGGGGCTGTTGAGCGG
>Ga0308159_1002666_pt1 | contig 19943 bp, 25 predicted proteins | sample PhyCR1_FD_201040 | JGI IMG/M metagenome (GOLD analysis project Ga0308159, IMG submission 201040) | Phyllosphere microbial communities from UC Gill Tract Community Farm, Albany, California, United States - DLSLC.R1 | ecosystem: Host-associated > Plants > Phyllosphere > Unclassified | place: USA... | reverse complement strand
GGCATCCCGCGGAGGCGGCGCTCGTGACGGGCCCGGGTACCGCACCGAGCGCGCGGCCGAGGCTCGCCGCGTGAGCGGCTGTGTTGAGCGAGCCGCTCCGCCAGCCGGCCTCGACGACCACGACCGCATCGGCTATCGCCGCTATCAGACGGTTCCTCGCGAGGAATGTCAGCCGTGTTTGGTCAGACCCTTTATGGACGGGTCGTCTCCTGCGTATCAAGGTAGGGAGGCACTTTTCATGAACGAGTACGTTGCAGCCGCGTGGATCTACGTCCGGCTCAGTGAAGACAAGAAGAAGGGCACCTCGAAGGAGGGCGCGACCGTAGCCAGGCAGGAGCGCGAGTGCAGGCAGTGGGCCGCAGAGCACGGCATCGAGGTACTTGGCGTTTTGAGTGACAACGACGTGTCCGCGACGCGTTCGAAGTACCGCAAGGGGTTTGAGCAACTTCTGAAGAAGAACCCGCCCGCGATCATCGTCTGGCATCAGGACAGGCTGGTCCGCCTCACCCGTGACCTGGAACGGGTGATCTCACTCGACGTGCCGGTCTACACCGTGATGGGTGGCATCGTGGACCTTTCGACACCCCAGGGGCGGGCTGTAGCGCGCACAGTCGCAGCATGGAGCACGTACGAGGGTGAGCAGCGCGACGTTCGTCAGAAGAGCGCACAGGACGACTTTGAGAGCCTCGGGGAGCCGGTGCCCGGCAAGCGGCGCTTCGGTTACCTGGGGGCCGCGAAAGGTCGCCGTGTCAACATGAAGGCGCACCCCACCGAAGCCCCCATCGTGCGCGCCATGTTCGAGTCGGTCGGGCACGAGGACGTGACCCAGCGGCGTTCCATTAACTCCTGGGCAGACGAGCTGGGCTGGCGTCGGACCCGAGTTCGGGAGACGCTCTCGAACGCTGCCTACATGGGCGTGCTCACCAGAGCAGGCAACCGCTACGAAGCATCCGACGATGTGGACCGATTGGTATCGAAAGAGTTGTTCCAGGCCGCACAGGCCGCGCTAGCGGCTCATCTGCACGCAGGACGGCCCGGAGGTGTCATCACCCACCTCGCGTCCGGGATCGGGCGATGTGGCGTCTGTGGCGGCTTGTTGAGCTACCGCAACGCCTACCTGTGTCTCGCCGATCTTTCGCACCCCACAATCAAGGGTGCGTACGTAGACGAAAAGATTCGTTCGGAGATCGCGTCCGTTTTGCTGAACCGAATGACGGATGAGAACAGTCACGCAAACATGACCCTGTCGTTCATCGAAGCTCGATTGTTGCGACTCGACGCGGACGAGGCGGAGTGGGCACAGGCAAAGGCCGGAGGGATGCGGTGGGCGCTTATCGCTCCTCACCTCACTGCGCTCCAAGAGGAGCGCGAGCGGCTTCAGGCTGAACGACAAACCATCCACGCGGCGAGTACGCGCAATCGCCTCCTGGTGTCGCTCAGGGCCTCCATAGTCGATCCCGTGACCCGCCGTGTGGACATGGCCGCCGCAGGAGAGTTGCGACATGAAGTCAAGCGTCGCTTCGACGACCTCGACATCGCAGAGCGCCGAGAGCTGATCCGCGCTCATCTGGACATCACGGTGTATCCCGGTCGTGGTCCCGCACGAGCGCATGTCGTGAACAAGGAGGAGACCTGGGAGGAGTGGCAGTGACGAACTACGCCTTCTGTCCGGCCCTGGGGTTGGCGTCCTCGACCGCGGCCCTGACCCATGGCTGCCGCTGCGAGGTGTGCTCACCCTGGTACGAACAACACCTGGAGCAGCGCCGCGAAGGCCGACCCGCCAAGGTCATCCATCACGAGTCGCCTCGATGCCCTGAGAACGGCTGTGCGGCCTCAACGGCGTATCGGAAGCTGAAGTGCCGGTGCGACACCTGTCGGGGCTGGAATAGCGCGCGAGAGCGGCGACGGAAGGTCTACGCCAAGACCGAGGCCATATGGGTCCGATTCGAAAAGGACCTCCAGGAGGACCCTGGGATGCTGATCGATTTCTTGACCTGGGTCGCGCATGAGTCGAACAAGATCGCTAAGCGCAAAGGCTCCACATGAAAGCCCCTCACTCTTCCCGTGCCCAGGAGAGTGAGGGGCTTCACGTTTTGGATCCGAGCTATCAGTTCCAGTTGCAAGCGTAGCTAACGTACTCAGTTTGCGACACTGACATATAAGCCTGCGTTGTCAGCTCACCCCCTGACATATAAGCCCGGATTGAGTGCAGTACCCCTGACATATAAGCCCTAGTTCACCCCTGACATTTAACTCCTGTGCTCCCAGGGGGAGCACTAAGAGGATCACCAGTTCTCAATCTCGCCGTGTCGGATGCTTGGCATCGGCAGACGAACAGCGTAGAATCCCCATGTAGGTCAAGACGGCACCATCGCTTAGATCAGCCAGTCGCCACCAGCTAGGGACCGGGTACTACCAGACCGGATGTGAAGTTTCCATCCGAGCTAGCTGGAGTCCCGATGTTCCCTACCCCCGACTACCCGTCGAAGTTCACGCCCGACTACTGGACCCTCGTGGGTCAGTGGCTGGAGGACGTGGGCGGTTCCTATCTCCGTCTCACGGAGAACACCGAAGCGTTCCCCGCCGACGCAGACGACCTGACGACTCACCTGTGGTCAGAGATCCGCATCTCCACGACCGGTTACGAGTCCTGGAGTCGTCGCTTCGGCATGTCCACCGAGGACCTGGACACTCGCGTCCGAGACAAGGCTGCGTACCTGCTCTCGACCTTCGAGAAGGCCGTCCCCCGTGGCCGTTTCAAGCGCGCATTCACCACGGATGAGTGCCGCCGTGGGGGTCAGCGTGGCAAGCGCTCCAGCAAGCTCCTAGAGGCCATGCGAGCACTTCCCGAGGGCCTGACCGCTCCCGAGATCGCCGCAGAGCTGGATTGCTCTGTCCGACAGGTTCATCGCCTGCGTGAACAGCTCCGCAGCGAGCAGGACCCCACCAATGTGCTCATCGCCCAGCTCGAAGCCGAGATCAAGAATCAGCCCCCTGTGGAGCGCGACGAGACCGAGCCGCAGCCAACCGAGTTCGACTACCTGCTGGATGTGGAGAGCAAGGTTCCCGCAGCTCCTCAGGCGCGCCCCCAGGCACCCGTCATCGACATCGCGACCCGCCGCCCCCTGGACCCCCTTCGCGAAGCAATCGAGGAGATCGAACGCGAGAACGCCCGCCGTCCGTACGAGCACATGGACGCCTTCCTCGAAGGGATTGCGCTGTGAACATCCTCCGCCGTTTCGCAAAACGAGAGCCGAAGCTCACCATCCCCGAGACCGTCGAGTTCCTGGTCGCAGCGCACCGTCACGCTGTCCGTCGTGGGGACAACTTCTCGATGCTGTGCGCCGCCACCGCCGCAGACAACCTCGTCGCCCTTGGACATCGAGAGGTGGCGAAGCTGTGAACGAGTACGAGGACTACGACGACCTGGATGACGAGGAACTGACGCCAGAGGAACAGTTGACTGATGCCGTGCGCGACGTGTTCTTCGACATGCTGAAGGCCCTGCGAACCCCCGCAGCGACGCACGCCATCCTCCTGATGTGCGTCACCCCACGGGATGACCCTCGCGTCTTCCCTGCCATGGCCAAGGCTCTGGGGGTGGCAGCGTGAAGCGCCTCATCCGACGCCTCGACCCGGGCACCTGGAGTGTCCGCACCTTCGTCACGCTCTACCTCGCCCTGGGCCTCCTCGGAATCGTAGGGGGTGCGCTGTGAGCGTCCCCCTGTTCATCGACAGCAGCTCGCGTAGTCACCTCGTCGTGTGCAAGGACTGCAACTTCACGGATGGCCCCTTCGAGTCCCGCATGAGCGCGCACCGCGCCCTGGTCGCTCACCGGAAGACTCACCCCGCGCCCGCTACCCCCGGCCTCCCTGGACGCCCCAAGACGCTCGCCGCGCAGTGCGAGGCCGACGACTGCACCCTCGTTCCCATTGCCCGCAACCTGTGCAGCACGCACTACAAGCAGGCACGCAGGCGGGAGTGCATCGCATGAGTCAGCATTCATCTCGTGGAGCCGCGTGGGAATCGGTACGCCTATTCGTGCTGGAACGCGATAACCACATTTGTCAGCACTGTGGTCGTGAAGCCACAACTGCCGATCACATTGTTCCGAAGTCAAAGGGTGGAAAGGACGTACCCGAGAACCTGGTCGCTTCGTGCGTGACATGCAACTCGAAGCGTGGCGATAAGGATCTCGTTCGTGCGAGCGGATTCAACCCGAGGTGGCTCGATGGCCTCTCTTAGTCCCGTTGCTGCTAATCGTCCTGTTCGTGCTAACGCCGTCTCCGCCGCCCCGGTCTTTTCTGGTGGCACCCACCCCCACCCCGCCCCCAGCCTTCCTTTTCACGCAGAGGGCCTGAAATGTTTGCAGATCGAAGGTGAATAGCAGTGGCCACGTTCAAGTACGCCGTTCGTAAGTTCAAGACCGAGGCCAAGAGCTGGTTGACCGACGAGGACTTCCCCGCCCTAATCGCCCTGGAGAACATGGCAAAGGCCCTGGACGAGAAAATGACGCCTGCGCTGCTCTCGCAGTACGGCCTGGCGTATCGATCCCTCTTGAAGCGCAAACCAGGCGAGGTCACCGAGGACGGTGACGAGCTTGACGACCTCATTCCAACTAGCTGAGGCGTGGCCACCGGCCCGATACTCCGAGCCGTTGTCGCCCGACTTCACCAGCGACGCCGATTGGCTCCTACCCCTCGTGGATCTCACGTGGCGTAACGACGACGGTTCCCGCATGGTGCTCGACCAGTGGCAGCGGGATCTCATCCGTGCCGTACTGGAGACGTACCCGCCTGGCCACCCTCGCGCGGGAAAGCTCCGCTACACCGAGTGTTTCGTCAGCGTGGGCCGTCAGAACGGCAAGAGTGTCATCGGGGCCATCCTCGCCATGTATGGCCTCCTGCGCGCCCGTGGCGCTCTCGTGATCGGCCTCGCCTCCAGCGCCGACCAGGCGGGCATCGTCTACAAGCGCATGCTGGCCATCATCCGCGCAGACAAGCGTCTGGCGAAGCGCTTCCGAAAGGCCACCGACACCCGCGGCATCGTCGGCACCAACGGCAGCGAGTACCACATCAAGGCCAGCAAGAGCGGTGCCGTGCAGGGTCTCCCCACCGGCCTGGGCATCGTGGACGAGTTGCACATCACGACCCCGGCTCTCTGGACAGACCTCGTGAACGGCACCGCAGCGACCAAGGGACTCGTTTTCGGAATCACGACCGCGGGCGACGAGGAGAGCAAGCTACTCATCACGCTGTACAAGCGTGCCGAGAGCGCGAGCGAGCGGTTCGGGTACTTCATCTGGGAGGCTCCCGAGGACCGCATCCCCGAGGACGATCACGATCTTGCGTTGTTCCTGTCGGCGGCGAATCCGTCGATTCCCGCGGGTCGTCGTCTCATCGAGGACGAGATCGAGGCGGTGCGCTCGCTGGCATCCGGCGAAGAGTCCGAAGCCGACGTGATCCACTATCGGCTGAACCGCTTCGTGGCCTCGCTCAACCCGTACCTGCCCGGCGACAAGTGGGCCGCACGAAAGCGCCACGACGACGAGGACTTCCCCTCGCTCGGCCCCCTAGTCTTCACGCTGGACATGACGCCCGAGGATTCGTACGCCGTCATCAACGCCACCCGAAAGACGCCGGACGGCCATCTTCACAGCGAGCTGGTGTGCTGGCTCCTCAACCCCACGCACGAACAGCTCATCCGTCTGTGCGAGAAGCTGTGGCAGCACAGCCCCGCCGTGTACGCGGGCGACGGGTACAAGCTTCGTCCCGTCCTCCTGGAGCTGAAGCGGCGTGGATACCCGGTGCACATCGGCTCCGCCGCCGACGCCGTGAACTCCAGCTCGTTCCTCTTCCGCAAGGTCATGACCGACGAGTTCACCCATGCCGGAGACCCGCTGCTGAACCTCCAGATGCCGCGCGCTGTCCGCAAGAACAAGGGCGACGTGTACCGCATCGACCGCACCAACAGCAGCGTGGAGATCGACGCCGTACTCGCCACCGCGCTGGGCGCGTACGTCGCTGAACAGCAGCAGGATTTGCCCATCCAGGTGTTCGGTATCACCGGCTAGAAGGCGTCCAGAAAACCCCACCCCGGCCCGAGACTGAGTAAAGGCATACTCAGTAAGGACTTTCGTGGGTGCTTTTGCGGATTGGTTCTTCGGGACCGCTCCTCGGTCGAGTGACATCACTCCTGAGGAGCGGTCCGGCGACCCATACGTCAGCACCTCCGGGACCATCCACGACCCGTCCAAGGCGCTAGCAATCCCCACCCGGGACACCCTCAATCGGGCAGTCACCGAGGGCGATGCACTTGGCCTCATCGCCGTCTATCGCGCCGCGATGATCATCTCGACCAGCGTCATGCAGCTCACACTGGATGCCTTCAAGGCGGGGGAACAGGTCGAACCGCGCCCGAGCTTCCTCGCACGCCCCGACGTGGACCTGTCTCGCCCTGCGTTCCTCGAGCAGACCGTTGTCAGTCTGGTGCTGAACGGCAATGCGTTCTGGCGCGTGTTCCGCGACAACCAGGGCCGCGTGACCGGCGCTCGCGCACTCAACCCCCGCGACGTAACTATCGAGGCCGACGCCGAAGGCAATGTCACCGGCTACAAGCTCGCGAAGCGCGAGCAGCCCTTCACCAAGGCCGAGGTCAAGCACCTGAGCCTTATGCGCGTGCCCGGTGACCCCCGAGGCCGTGGCCCCATCCAGGCGGCTCAGGCTGAGCTTCGCGGGGCTGTGGATGCCCGCGACTATTCCTCGACGTGGTTCCAGGACGCCGGAGTGCCCAGCGGTGTTCTTAGCAGCGATCAGGCGCTGAACGCCGATCAGGCGAAGCTCATCTCGGAGCAGTGGACCGCCACCCGAGGTGGCACCCGCGGAACGGCTGTGCTCGGCTCCGGCTACAAGTACGCCCCCGTCTACCTCTCTCCGGAGGACGCCCAGTGGATTGAGGGCCGTCAGTTCGACACGACCGCCATCGCCCGCCTGTTCGGCATCCCAGCTCACCTCATGCTCGCCGCCATCGAGGGCAGCTCGATGACTTACTCGAACGTCGCGCAGGCGTGGGTCGAGTTTCAGAAGTTCACGTTGACCCGCTACCTCTCCGAGATCGAGGAGGCCGTCAGTGACCTCCTCCCACGCGGCACCGAGGCCCGCTTCAACATCGAAGGCCTCCTGCGCCCGGATGTCGTCACGCGATACCTCATGCACACGCAGGCGCTCCAGGCGGGATTCCTGACCAAGGACGAGGTTCGCGACATCGAGAACCGCAAGCCGCTCCCGAACGGTCTCGGCAAGGCCTCCGCGCCTGTCGCTCCCGTAGCACCTCCCATCGAGGAGGACGCCAATGTCTGACCAGATTCTCGACTTCCACGATGCCGACCTGGAGTACCGCGAGGACGCCGACACCGGCTACGTCGAGGGCATCGCCGTTCCCTGGGGGCAGACCGCCACCATCCACCTGAAGGACGGAACGAGCTTCAAGGAGTCTTTCGCCGCCCGCTCCATCGAGCCGGAAGGCACCGTCTGGTTGTACGACCAGCACCGCCACCCCGTAGGTGAGCTGGTGGAGATGGAGCACCGCGAAGAGGGCTACTGGTTCCGCGCGAAGCTCGCCCTCTCCGATCTCGCCATGACCGTTCGAGAGAAACTCCGCAACGGCGCGTACAAGGCCCTGTCTGTCGGCTTCGTCCCTGTCGAGACCCGCGATGAGAACGGTGTGCGTGTCGTCGTCCGCGCCCGCCTCCGCGAGGTCTCCGTCGTATCCCGCCCCGCCTATGCGGGCGCAACCGTCCTCAGCATTCGCGAGGCATCCGAGGGTCGCGAACCGGCCACCAACCCCAAGGAGACCGTCATGACTGACGAGACCCCCGCGGACCTGACTGAGGTTCGCGAATCCGTCGAGGAGCTGAGCCGTCGCTTTGACGCCTTCACGCCCGCCGCCCCCGTCGAGGCCGAGGAGATCGACCAGCGCTCCGCTGGTGCCGTCCTCCAGGCAATCGTGGCCGGTGACACCGCCACCATCGAGCGCTACACGGCTATCCAGGAGCACCGTCACGACGAGCTGCAGCGCCGCGCCTACACGGGCGGAACGACCGCTGACGCCCCCGTCAAGGACGCCTGGGTCGGTGACCTCACCCGCCTGTTCGACTCCTCGTCCGGTGTCCTCGCATCGTTCTTCTCCACCGGCACCCTTCCCGGCACCGGCATGAACGTCGAGTATGCCGAGCTGCTGGACAACACCATCACGGTGACGGAGCAGGTCAACCAGGGCGACGACCTCCCTGTCGGCAAGGTCCGCCTGACCACCAAGACGGCACCCGTCAAGACCTACGGCGGCGCGACCCAGCTCACCCGCCAGGCCATCGAGCGCAGCACGCTCCCCGTGCTGAACCGCTCGCTGGAGGCCCTGACCATCGAGGCCGCGAAGCGCCGCAAGGTCGTCCTCCGCGATGCCGTCAACGGTGTCCTCACCGCCCGCAAGGCCGTGGCCAGCAACGGCGGTGTCATCGTCCTCGGCTCGACCCTCGCCGCCTCCGACGCGGGCCGCTGGGAAGACGCCCTCATTGACGCGGCCATCCGCTTCGATGCCCAGGCCCTGGAGCTGGAGCGCATGTTCGTCTCCGCCTCGGTGTTCAAGAAGCTCCGCAGCCTCACCGTCTCGGGTGAGCGCGTCTTCCGCGTCAACGAGCGCAACGCCTCCGGAACGCTGGACCTCCCCGGCCTCCGTGGCGACTTCGCCGGTATCCCGGTCTCGCTCGACCCGGGCCAGACCGGAGACGAGGCGTACTTCGCGAACCATCGCGCTGTGCGTCAGTACCTGTCCGCGGTCAACAGCCTGTCGGACGAGAACGTCATCAACCTGACCAAGGACTTCTCGGTCTACTTCTACGGCGCGACGGCAGCGGAGATCCCGCAGGCCATCGTGCCTGTGAAGCTCGCCGCGAGCTGATCGGCCCGTCATGTCCACCGAGATGTTCGACCGCCTGAAGACGTATGTCAGCCCCGGAGCCTCCGTGGTTTCGGCAACCGACAACGCCTTCATCCAGGCATGCCTGGACGAGGCGGTCGCACTCGTGGACAACTTCGCGGGGATCGGCATCGACCGTGTGCCGGTGGCGATCCTCCAGCGGGCCTACGTGGAGACGGGCAGCGAGCTGTACGCACGCCGTTCCGCCCCTATGGGCATCAGCCAGTTCGCCTCTCCGGACGGTGCCGCAATCCGTGTTGGGCGCGACCCGCTCAGCGTCGCACGCACCATCCTTCAGCCCTACCTGCCCGGAGGTTTCGCATGAGCGTGCTCGGTGACCTCCGGCAGGAGGTAGTCGAAGCCCTCACGGGTCTCGACCTCACTCTCTACACCCACATCCCCGGACGCATGAACCTTCCTGGCGCGTTCGTCATGGCCGGTTCCCCGTATGTCGAGCAGGGCCAGACGTTCGGTGAGCGCCTGGTTCGTTTCTCGGTCGTCACCGCCACCAACACCGGCGAGAACAACGCCGAGACCGCCGCGCTCGACGAACTCCTCGAAGCCGCTCAGGCCCGCCTGGAAGCCGCTGGATGGACCGTCGAGTCGATCTCCCAGCCCGAGGCGCAGGCCTTCGGTAACGCCGAGGCCCTGGTCGCCTCCCTCAACGTCGCCGCCCTGGTGACCTTCCCGAATCACAACTAAGGAGCACCCCGACATGGGATCTGCACGCATCGCGGGGAACAAGCTCCCCGTTCTTACCCTCGGCTCGCCGGGTACGTCCCACGCCGCCGACATCATCTCGTGGCGCATCGAGAACGAGGAGGCCGATTCGGATGTCGTCACGTTCGAAGACGCCGCCAACGGTGGAGGCCGTCAGTTCTACCTCCGCGGCTCGGCCATCCAGTCCACCGCGACCGCATCGTTCTGGCGCTACGTGTGGGCACAGAGCGGTTCCAAGAACGTCGCCTTCACCATCGCCCCGCACGGCAACGCCGTCGCGTCCGCCACGCAGCCGCATTTCGTGGGCACCCTCACCATCGGCCCCAAGCCGACCATCGGTGGAGAGGCGTCCACCTCGGCATCGTCCGCGTTCCAGTTCGACTTCGAGTTCCTCATCGACGGCATCCCCGCGATGAACGGGGCCTGAGGCCATGAACGAGGTTGGCTCCGAGTCCCACGCGGGCGGAACGGTTCAGATCACGGGTATCCGCGAACTGCGCCGCAAGCTCCGCGCGACCGGAGCCAACCTCGACGACCTGAAGGACCTCAACCACCGGCTGGGCCTCATCGTCATTGCCAACGCCGCACCTCCTCGCAAGACCGGCGCGACCGCAGCATCCATGCGTGCAGGCCGAGGAGCTACCAAGGCCGTCGTGCGCGCTGGGTACGCCCGCCGCGCCTCCTACGCCGGAGTTGTGCACTACGGCGACCCACACCGCGGACACCGAGCACAGCCCTTCCTCACCGACGCGCTGAAGCGCAGCCAGTCCCAGATCATCAGCACCCTCGAAATCGGAATCGATCAGGTGCTGGCCAAGAACGACCTGAAGTAAAGGAACCCCGATCATGTTCGATTTCGAAGCCCTCACGCTGGGCGAAGTGGCCTTCATCGAGGACCTGTCCGGCCAGTCCGTGACCTCCATCGCCAACGAGGACAGCCCCAAGGGCAAGGCCCTGGCAGCGATCATCACCGTCGCCAAGCGCCGCAACGGTGAGCCTGCCTACACGTTCAACCAGGCGCTCACCGTTCCCCTCTCCGAGGCCAACGCGCTGCTGGGTCTGGGCGGCGACGAGATCCCTGCCGAGGACGACGACGAGGGAAAAGACGACAGCTCGCCCAAGAGCGAGCGCGCCTCAAAGCGCAGTTCGTAGTGCATCTGGGCATCGGCCCGGACGAATACGAACGCCTGACGTTGCGAGAGCGCGACGCCATCGCAACCGAAGCCAAGAAACGCAACACCCGCGCATGAGAGAGGAGGCCCGAGGTGGCACGTAACCAGGTCATCGTCAGCATCACTGGCGACTCCAAGGGCCTCCAGAAGGCGCTGGGCGGCGCGGTGTCGGGTCTGGCATCGTTCGGCAAGGCAGCAGGCATCGCTGTCGCCGCAGCGGCTGGACTCGCCGCCGTTCTCAGCGTCAAGGCCGTCAAGGCCGCGTCCGATCTGGAACAGGCCGTGGGCGGTCTCCAGTCGGTCTTCAAGGATCAGTTCGGCGTCATGGAGGACTTCGCCAACAAGGCCGCGAACTCTGTCGGGCTGGCGAAGAGCGAGTACGCCACCCTCGCGACCGTCCTCGGTTCCCAGTTGAAGAACATGGGTGTCAGCACCGACCAGCTCGCCGGTCAGACGGACGGTCTGGTGCGCATGGGTGCCGACCTCGCAGCTCAGTTCGGTGGATCGACCTCTGACGCGGTGTCGGCCCTCTCGTCCCTCCTGCGCGGTGAGCGTGACCCCATCGAGCGGTACGGCGTCTCGATCAACGAGGCAGCCGTCAAGGCGAAGATGGCAGAGATGGGCCTGGAGGGCCTGACGGGTGAGGCCGAGAAGAACGCCAAGCTCCAGGCCACCCTGGCGCTGCTGACCCAGCAGACCGCCGATTCCCAGGGAGCATTCACCCGCGAGTCCGACACGCTCGCCGGGTCTCTCCAGCGACTCCGAGCCAAGGCCGAGAACCTGTCGGCTACGTACGGCACTGCCCTTCTGCCTGCCGCTACCGCCGTCTCGTCCGCTGTCGGCGCGCTGCTGGATGCCGTGTCGAACAGCCCCGTGTTCTCCGCCTTCACTGCCAGCGTCACGACCGCCTCGAACCAGTTCGCTGACTGGGTGTATGGCGTCCTCACCGGCTCCAAGAAGCTCTCGGATCTGAAGTTCGACTTCTCCGGCATCGACTTCTCCGCCGCCATCGCCAGCTTCACCACTCTCCGTGACTCGATCATCCGTCAGGCCCCAAGCATCATCCGCGGCCTCATCGACGGCCTCGCGTCCGGCGCGTCCGCCCTCGCAGCGGTCGCTGGAGAGATCGTGGTCGCCCTGGTGCGCGGCATCACCGCAGCGCTCCCCACCCTGCTGACCGCAGCCGTCGCCATCGTCACCGGCCTCGTGAACGGGCTGACCACAGCCCTCCCCGAACTGCTCACCGCCGTTGCCGATCTCATCCCGTTCGTCATCGGTCAGATTCTGCTGGCCCTGCCCGATCTGATCATGGCCTCTCAGACCCTCTTCATGGGCCTGCTGACCGGTCTCGTGGAGGTCATCCCGCGCCTCATCGAGGGCCTGAACACGATGACCGCAGAGGTCATCCCCGTGATCCTCGGACAGCTCCCGCACATCATCGAGAACGGCACCCTGCTGTTCCTCGGCCTCGTCGAGGCTGTGGCCATCGCACTGCCCCAGGTGGTGGACGCTCTCACGCAGGGCAACCCCATGATCCTGGACGCCATCACCGCGGCCCTCCCGCAGCTCATCGACGCGGGCATCGTGGTCTTCCTCGGCCTGGTCGAGGCCGTCACCCGCGCCCTGCCCCAGATCCTCACCGCCGTCATCGCCATGACGCCCCGGATCACCGCAACCCTCATCCAGGCCACCCCGCTTCTCCTCGCCGCTGGACTCCAGCTCTTCCTGGCCATCGCCCGAGCCATCCCGCAGGCCCTGCCCCAGGTGCTCTCTGGCCTTCGCAGCATGGGTCCCGAAATGGCCGGTGCGGTGTCGTCCCTGGGTGGCCAGCTTGTGGGGGCAGGTGTCAACATCATCGACGGCCTCGTGCGAGGTATCCGCTCCTCGGCGGGTCGAGTGACCTCGGCCCTCACCGACATTGCGGGCGGAGCCATCAACGCCTTCAAGAGCATGTTCGGGATCGCCTCGCCGTCGAAACTCTTCACCAAGTTCGGTGTCTTCATCGACCAGGGTCTGGCGAACGGCATCCACGGCGGCATGGGTGTCGTCAAGACCGCGGTCAAGACCCTGAACTCGGTCGCTGTCGATGGCTTCAGCTCCACCCTCACCGGCCCTCAGGTCTCCGCCGCCGTCGCCGGGGGTAGCTACGGCTACACCCCTCCGGTGACCAACAACTACGAGGTCCACGTTCACACCCTGAACGCCGACGCCGAGACGGGCCGCACCATCAAGGAATCCCTGCGCGCCTACGAGATGAGCGGAGGCCGTCAGTGATTCGCGAAACGGCCCTGTTCGGCACTCTCGACATCCAGACCCCCAACTACGCGGCCATGGGGTTTGTCCTCGGCGTGTCCAAGCTGGGCGACTCGATGGCCAAGGCCTCGGGGGCATCGGACTGGACTAGCTGGACCGGTCGCGCCCTCCGAGTCAACATCGTGCGTGGCGGCGTCCGAACCGGCCTCGGCATTAAGACCGACGTGGGCTTCCTGACCTTCACTCTGCGTAACCGACAGGACCCGATGGCAGGGGGCACCTTCGCTCACGGTCAGCGCATCCGCCTCGTGGCATCCGGCGTGCCCGTCTTCACCGGCAACATCATCGACGTATCCGCGTCCTACCCGCTGGACAAGAGCGACGGATCGATCACGCCCCTGGTCACCGTCACCGCGGCGGATGCCGTCAAGACCCACGTGGGCACCATGCGCTACGGCGTGCGCCTCGTCGGGAACGGGAACGAGACGTTCGAGTCCCGTATCGCTCGCCTCGCTGAGACCTCCCGCACCCCGATTGTGCCGCCCTCGCAGGGCGCACCGCAGGAGGTGTACGCACTCTAATGGGCACTATTCGCATCGGCGGCATCGTCAAGAGCGGACCTTCCACACAGTTCTGGCTGGAGGCCGATTGGGTGCGCCGCGACGAGGGGTCCAACTACTCCGTTCTCGGCGTCTGGCTCCGCGCAGCCAACGGGCCATCGGGTAGCACTGGATCGTTCTCCAACGGCTTCGGTAAGCAGACGGCACACGCCAACGGCTACCTCCTCGAGCACAACGGCAACCCCTTCCTGCCCTCCGGCTACGGCCAGAATCAGACCCGCTGGCACGACTACTCCGAGCGTGTCTTCTACCACAACGGCAACGGCTTCCTGGGCGACATCGGCCTCGCGATGGAACTCCAGTACGGCTCCGTCAACGAGACGCACTACGGCAGCATCGGCGCGCCCGCCCGCATCCCCAAGCCTCCGCAGCGCCCCGCCAAGCCGACGCTGAGCAACTTCACGCCGACCTCCGTTCGTGTCAACGGTTCCATCCCGGACGACATGGGCGCGGGCATCGAGGAGTACCAGTTCGCGGCATCCCCGCACGACGGCTCCGGCCAGATCTTCACCTCGAACGCCGGACAGATCCACGACGTGACGGGCCTCGCCCCCGGACGTTCGTACGTCTTCCAGTACCGCGCCCGGAACCGCATGGGCTGGTCGGACTGGTCAGACGGCGAGGTCGGCACCCCCGGACTCCCCGCGCCATCCTTCACAAGCTGGGCGCAGAACAGCACCAGCGAACTCGTGGCCAAGTGGACCGCCCCCAGCGCCACCACCGGCCTCACCGGCTACCGAGTCCAGACGGCCACCAACGACCTGTTCACCGAGAACGTCCGCACCACCGATGTGGGCAACGTCCTGACGGCCTCGGTCGCCGGTCTCGCAGGCGGGCGCATCCACTACGCACGAGTGGCAGCGCTCACGGCGGGCGGCGTCAATGCCTACAGCGACAGCCGCAACGTCATGCTGGTGCTCGCCGCGGGCAACTTCGACAACTGGTCTCGCATCGGTAGCCGTCCCGCAGGCATCAGCTACTACACCGCAGAGGGCATCCGACGCGGCACCCTGGGCACCTCCCAGGCGCTGTACCTCGAATCGACCGCGACGGCAGCAGCGCAGCTCGACGCCGACACGTTCGGGATGACACGCAGCGTACCCACGGTGGCTGGCCAGGCCTACTCGTTCACGGCCCGTATGACGCGACAGTTCGACGGCACCCCTACGCCGACCCAGGGCGGTACGTATCGGCTCGCAGCGGCGGGTGTGACCGGCGCAGCGGCTTCGTTCGGGTCCGAGACCACCGTCGATCTCCCAGGAGTGGAGTTCGTCGCGACCTCTGACCAGACGACCATTCGCGTACTCCTGGCGCAGCCGCTCAACGTCCCCGGTGCACAGGATCGAGTGGAGGCCGTGGCTTTCACCGACCTGTCCGTCAAGCGCCTGTCCACCTCCTACCCGCAGCGCCTGCGCTCCACCGTCTACGAATCCAACCTCGCGAACCACTTCGACCTGGCGTGTAACTCGACCGGCGCGACCTGGCACGTGGACAAGGCGGGCATCACTCAGTTCCAGCTCCCCGGCGAAGCCCTGCCGATCTCGGCGGTGTTCTCCGACCGGACCGAGGTGGGGTCGCTGTACTACGTGGAACCGTCCGTCTCCTACGACATCAAGAGCACGGTCAACCGCCTAGAGGCAACCAACTACGGCTGGGACGAGGCTGAGGACATCGAGGCTCAGACAAGCCTCGTCATCGAAAACCCCGCCTCGATGGATCTCCACGGCACGTACACCGAACAGATCGCGGTCAACCTGTACGACCAGCCCCCGTACGAGTACGCGGTGCGAGACCGACTCGAAGAGATCATCGACGCGCACGACGAACCGCAGCTCCTCGTGTCCGCCGTTCGCTGGAATGCCCAGCAGGACCCTACTCGCGCCGCCGCCCTGGAGATCGGGCAGCGAGTAATCGTCCGATTCAACGGCACAGATCAGGACTCGCAGATCGTGAATTTGAGCCATGCGATTACGCCTACCCGGTGGATTATCACCGTCAATCTCTTGAAGCTCTGAGGAGGGCCGAAATGTACAAGACCTATCAGAACTTTGACCCACTGGCCGCACTGGATGCAAACGCATTCATTCGTCAGGGAATCATCCCCATTGCCTCTCTGAACGAGCGAAACGCCCTTACTGCGCATAAGGGGATGACTATCGTGCGCAGCGACCTGAACAACCGTGAGGAGCGGTTCGACGGCTCGACGTGGGTCGCGCACGAGGCAGGCTCGCTCATCGTCTACCCCGCCTCGGTCAGCGGGGCCACCATCGCAGCAGACGGAACCGTCGTTCCCAACGCCGCTCAGTCCATCAGCGTCAACGGCGTCTTCTCGACCAAGTACCGCCACTACCGGATCGACTACTGGTACAAGTCCGACGCGGCCAACGGTGGCTGGATTCGTCTTCGCGGTAATGGCACGGACAACACCTCCGCCAAGTACTCGTACCGCATCGGCGTGCAGAGCGGCACCAACTCGCAGCTCACGCAGGAAACCCAGAACATCAGTTTCTTCGGAATCCCCGGTGCGGCGGCGGAAATTCACTTTGGCGAGATCCACGTCTATAACCCCGCTCACTCCGGTGCGAACAATCTAAAGACGCTTACCGGAAACGACAACGGCATCTTCAACATGAGCCAGACGCAGTATGCGGGCGCTCTGCTGGATGCCGATAACAGCGCATTCGACGGGTTCACCTATTCGCTGTCGTCGCCTGGATCTTTCCTTACCACCGCGCCCTGCGCCTTCAAGGTCTACGCCTACGCCTGAGCCGAGGACATCATGACTACCGTCAACATCATCACCGCCGAGATCGGCAACGCAGTCGTCTCCGTGGATGGGACGATCACCGCCACGTACTGGCAGGGTGCTCGCCCCGCCGCGTTCATGGACGGCAACAAGGTCGTCACGGCCAAGACCACCAAATTGACCCCCGGGGCCGTTCAGATGACCCCTACGGGCCTGGGGATGTGCGTCCAGTGGGTCATCGAGACCAGCTCGGGGAAGCTCACCCGCTACACGCTGATCCCCGATTCCGCCGCCCCCGTGGACTTCCAGGACCTCCCGACCGTCAGCCCGCACGCGCTGAAGCCCGAGCCGGTGACGCCGACGTTCCTGGAGTACGTCGCCATGGTCAAGACCGGGCCGCAGGGCATCCAGGGTGTTCCCGGCGATGTCACCCCCGCATTCATCGAGCTTGCTGAAGGGGTGGATGCCGACGCAGACCGCGCCGGTACCTCGGCGTTCAACGCAGCTTCCAGCGCCGCAGCAGCTCAGTCCAGCGAGGACGACGCACGCAGCGCACGCACGGGTGCCGAGACCGCCCGCACCGGAGCCGAGACGGCGCGCACAGGCGCAGAGGCCGCGAAGAGCGCGGCTGAGGCAGCGCGAGACCTCGCACAGGCGGCACCCTTCGCTAGCTCGCAGCCCGCTGCTAACACGAGCCTGGACACGCTCACCAGCCTTGGTGTGTACCGCATCACGTGGGGAGCCACCGTGGCGCAGGGCGCGCCCTTCGAGACCTTCTACGGAACCATCGAGGTACAGCCCCGAGGCACCGGAGCTGTCACCCAGATCGCACGCAAGCACAACGCTCTCAGTGCCGACTCCGGGCAGTTCTGGCAGCGCACGCAGACGGGCGGCGGTTGGGGTACCTGGTTCGCTTACTCGTCGAGTCGGATCACCGCCGCGGGCGAGGTCTTCATCCGCACCGGCCTGACGACGGAAGCCCAGCTCTTCACGGCTGAGGGCAAGCTCGGCACTCTCGACCTGAACGCCGTGGTCAGCAGTGGCACCTACACCCAGGACACGGGCGCGAACGCCACTCTGGCTCGCAACTACCCGAGGGCCACGGTCGGCGGGGTGTTGGAGGTCTTCAGCCTGTTCGCGGGGACCGTCATCCAGCGCTTCACCATTGCTTACGGCTCCGGACCGAACGCGCAGGTTGGACACTACGAGCGCCGCCGCAACAGCAGCACCTGGGACCCCTGGGTTTTCTACTCGCGCCGCCGCTGGGATCAGACCGCGGGCCGCGCAGCCTACGACTACGACGCTCTGAACGACCGTGAGCAGATCATCTACGGCGACACAGGACGGCGTGACGTCACATCACTGTTCGGCGCTTCGGTGACCGCAGGAAGGGTGATTCTCCAGCGCTACGGGCGGCACGTGACGATCACCCTCGATAACGTCACGGTGCCTACGGGCGCTCCCACCGTGGTGGGGATCATCCCGATTGGTTTCCGCACTACTAGCGCCGCGGTCTACCCCGTGGGCTACGCCCCGAACACGGCGACTGTCTGGTCGGACGGCAACATCAACCTCCCCACCGGCAGCGGTCGCTATGGGTCCTTCACCTACCTGACCGAGCAGGCGTGGCCAACCAGCCTCCCGGGCACTGCTGACGGCTCGATCCCCAACATCTAAGGACGACTCATGAACCTGACAGAACTCACCGACGCCGAGCTGCCCGACCACCTCAACGCCGTCCTGAACGAGCAGGAGCGCCGAGCGCGCCTCGCTCGCGTGCCGGAGCAGGTCGCAGCCATGACGGCGCAGTACGTCGCTGACGGCGGCGACAAGAACATCATCATCGAAGCGATTTCGGAGAACCCATCGTGAACAAGAATCTTGCCTTCGCCGTCTTCGGCATCCTCGCTCTCGCCGCCATCGCGGGTGCGCTCATTCTGTACATCCACCGCCCCGACGCCACCGCAAGCTTCACGACCTTCGTCTTCCAGATGCTCGGTCTCGTCGTCGTCGCCGGTGGCCTGGGAGCGGGCCTCAACTCCGTCCAGCAGAAGGTGGAGGCCGTGCAGCGTCAGACCAACGGCACGCTCTCTAAGAAGGATGAGGAGATCACCCGCCTGAACGAAGAGGTGGCCAAGCTCAATCGCCAGCTCCATCCGGAGGAGGGCACGGACGGGCGCTAGTCTCTGGCCATGGCTGACTACCCAATCGACGACCCGATGCGGCCGGGCGACCCGCTCATGTTCTCGCTGAAGACCGGTACGAAAGTGACGGCGACACATCCGGACTGGAACGAGACGTTCACCGGCAAGGTGCTTCTGACAGGCTTCGACGGAGAGCGCGGGGAGTACGTGGAGCTAGACACAGGCACCGAGCTGGTCGTCATCCGTCTCGGCCTCGGCTTCGAGTTCCTGGAGCATTGAGGCCGCTAGTCTCTGGAGGCATGGGATTCTTCAGCGAGAAGTTCAGCACCGGGGACATCGTTCACACGGCCAGGATTGACCAGGCCGGATCTACCCAGGGGGAGATCGTAGCCACCTCCGACATCGGTGTGACCATCGAGTACGAGCAGCCCCACAGCGGGGTCAAGGCCTACCGCTTCATCCCCTGGACCAACATCAGCAGCATTCACAAGCCCGTCTGACTGAGCGGATCTCGACAGCCCTTCACCCATTCGGGTGAGGGGCTTCGTCGCTTTCTACCTCGCGTAGCGGATGATGACCGACGAGGTTGAGGTGACGTGGAGTTGATAATTGACGTACGGCTGTGAATAGAACAACCACCCGCCGCCCTGCTCAATCAGTTCTCGTACTCGCCGCTCAAAATCCGAGATGTCCCCGCCGATGATGTCGAGCTGCACTCCATCCAGCCACACCGCGTTCACTGCTTCATGCGTCATGGACAGAACCTACAACCCGGGAGTCCCTAACGGCTCTATGGTGGCCTCATGGATTACGAGGACGTAGCTAAATATGTGATCGACACGGGCGGGGTCACCGTTGTCGAGATTGCACGCCTGCTCGAAGAGAGCGGCATCAACTCAACGGGCGAGCTGACTCTTTTTTGGCCTTACGACCCCATCGTCATCTGGGGCAATGCCAGCACCGAGCTGATGGGCATTCTCCAGCAGCTCATCCAGGACGACCGTATCGAGATCACGAACACGCAGCCGCTCACTTACCTGATCGATGGCGTAGCGATCAGTCTCCCCGTGGCGACGGTCAACGCCGTCGAGCGTAAGCACAAGTACAAGACGGAGCACTGGCTGCCCGTTGTGTTCAACAAGGCCTGAGTGAGCCGACCTCGACAGCCCCTCATCCATCATGGATGAGGGGCTTCGTCGTGCCATAGAGTGATCGGACGCGGAGCATCACGGCGTCGATTCCTCGCGAGGAACCTCCACTTGGTGGGTGCCGCACCGCAGGGCGTCTCACTCCACACCGCGCCCTCGCTTGCGAT
>Ga0308159_1002665_pt1 | contig 19951 bp, 17 predicted proteins | sample PhyCR1_FD_201040 | JGI IMG/M metagenome (GOLD analysis project Ga0308159, IMG submission 201040) | Phyllosphere microbial communities from UC Gill Tract Community Farm, Albany, California, United States - DLSLC.R1 | ecosystem: Host-associated > Plants > Phyllosphere > Unclassified | place: USA... | reverse complement strand
ACACGTCGATGACTGGATCGACGTCGACCGCGCGCACACCCATAAGCGGTTCGACGAAGCCGTCCTCGTTCGTCGAACCCGGCGCCTCTCCGCCCATGAGATGAGTTTCGAACTGCGAAAGCCCGTGTCTGCTCAGGGGGAGCTGTCCATGGCGGTTTCGGAGTGGACGCGGCAGGTCGTGATCGCTTGCGCTCATCATCATTTCGCCGTGCCCCTTGGATGGGCCTTCGTCATGCGCCGTTTGAAGGTGCAGATCGAGGGCGGCGGAGCGCAGGACGGCCGCGTGCCCGATGCGGACATCGCCGTGTCGCGGGTCGTTGAGCGCTCGGGTGCACTCCGCAGCCTCGATGCCCGGGTGACCTTCCGTGTCGATGGCCGGATCGTGGCGCGGGGATTCGGTGACCTGCAGGTGCTTCCTCCGGGGGTCTACACCAGGATGCGTCGACACGCACCGATCAGCTCCGCGCTCGAGCCGGCGCCGCCCGGGTCAGCCGCGTTGTCCGTCGTCGCCAAAGGGTCGGGGATCTGGCAGATCCGGTTCGATCCGCACGACCCGTTCTTCTTCGATCACCCGCTCGACCACATTCCCGGGATGCTTCTCGTCTCGGCACTGCGGAGCGTTGCCCTCCGGGAGAGCCGCCTCGCCGCGTGCGATCTCCGTTCCTTCGACGGGGTGTTCTGCCGCTTCGCAGAGCTCAGGGAACCGCTCGATGTCCACGTGACGGAGCAGGCCGTGCGATCCGGCGAGGACGCGTTCGAGATGGAGATTCGGAACCTTTGCGACCAGACCGTCGCCACCGCCACGATTCACGCGCGAAGCCCGAGTCCTCGGGAATCCATCACTGCGGTTCGTGAGCGGGCCGGGGTGTAGAGGGGTGGCCGGGCTCCTTCGTGAACCCTGCGAGCAGCAGGGGCCACACGCGGTCCAATCGTTCCTCGAGCGTCACGGTGCCGCCGAGCGCGACCGTCAGATACTGCGTCCCGCTGAATGCGCTGATGACGAGCTCCGACGCCGCGTCGAGGTCGAGCCCGTCCCGCAGCTCACCCCGAGCGGAGGCCCGCTCGAGCAGAACTCGGCACGCGGCAATCCACTCTCGATAAGGACGCGAGGACACTCCGGCGAGTTCGTCGACCGACTCGGTACTCAGCCGCAGGCCCGCTCGAACCAGGGGGTTCGTGCTGATCTGCCGGGCGAGGGTGGAGGAGAGCCGGGCGATGCCCTCGAGCCCGGACATGTCGGAGGCCAGAACCGATTGGACGGCGGAGATGGACTCCGCGTGCTGCAGCCCGATGATCTCCGCGGCGAGCTTCTGCTTCGAACTGAAGTGGAAGTACAGGGCGCCCTGCGTCAGCCCCGCGGCTTTGGCGATATCTCTCATGCTCGCCGCGCGGTATCCATGTGCGGAGAACTCCTCCGCGGCCACCAGCAGCAGCGATTCCTTGGTGGCCAGAGCTCGAGGCTGCATATCTCGGTCCTTGTCTCACGTGGCGCACCGTCCGAATCTCGGAAGTGTCGACCTCGTGCTCGATGAAGAGGTCGTCGCCGTTACCGGTGGCAGCGGTTTCATCGGGTCCGCCCTCATCCGCTCTACGCAGCGCAGGCTGTCCCTGCTTCTCCGCGCACCACATCCTCACACGAAGGTCCCTCACCGTGCGGTAAGAGGTCGGCTCGAGACGCCGTCGTCGTTCAATGAGTTGCTGCGGGGCGCGCGGGTCCTCATCCACTGCGCCTCCTACATCGGGTCGGAGCCCTCTCGCGCGCACGACGTGAATGACGAAGGCACACGCAATCTCGTTCGCGCGGCACAGGACGCCGGGGTGAGCCGCATCATCTACGTCAGCACGACCGGCGTCTACGGCTCGGGCCCTTTCCATATGGCGTCCGAGTCGACCCCCGCCCGGCCGTCCTCGGTCGCGAGCCGGTCGCGACGACGCGCGGAACGGCATGTCCTGGAAGCCGGTGGGCTCGTCCTCAGGCCTCATCTGGTCGTCGGCCGGTCGGACCGCCACGTCGTTCCCTCCCTGATCCGCGCTCTCTCGCTGATCGGCGGAACACCTCGGAACCCACCGAGGGCGTCGGTCATCGGTGTCGACGCTCTCGCGAATCAGATCTGGAGCGCAGTGGAGGACGATGATCTGACGGGAGTCCTCCACCCGCACCACGGAGACCCTGTATCGCTCGCTCACCTGACCGACGCAGTCCTACCGGTGGGGCATCCGCTGCGACGCGTATCCGCCGTGTCGACGAACGCCGCACGTACCGTTCTGCGACGCGCCGGTCTCAGCCGTCATCAGGTCACCATGCTCTTGAGCGACTCGACCTTCACGTCTCGAGCCGAGAGTCGGGTCTCGCCGGGCATGATGCTCACCCGGGCCGACCGAGAGTGGTACCAGGGTGTTGTGACGCAAGGCGTGGAGCACTGAGCCGGACGGGACAGCCTGGGGGCCGCGCTGTGGCGTCGCCTAGTCGGCAGCGAGCAACGCCTTCGACTTCGTTTCGAGGAAGGCGACGAGCGCGCCGAGTACGTTGACCTCGTTGCCGAGGTTGACCAGGGCGACCGCGCCGAGCTCGATGGTGGCGTCGCGCGCCTCCATCGTCGCCTTCCAGCTGCCGTCGCCGCCCGTGATGGGCTGGAGGTAGGTGATGGTCTTCGCCTCGCTGAGGTCGACGACGATGAGCCCGGTGTCGGGGTCGGCGTCATCTTCTTGGTCGAGGACGCGGATGTCGCTGCCGGTGAGGTAGCCGAGCTCGCGGAATTCGGTCAGCCATGCTTCGAGCAGCGATTTGTCGAGCAGCGTTCGTACCGGCACGGGCCTCTCCGATTCAGTCGCGCGAATGTGACGCGCCCGAACAGTATGACGGGTGCGGAGCGGGGCTGGATCGATCGAGCGAAAGGTGGTATCAGGCGGCGCGGACGGGACGACCTGCGGTGCGGGTCGGGCGGGCAGCGGCGTGGCTCGCTTCTTCGGCGGCCTCCCACGTGCGGGTGTCGATGACCAGGCCCGACGCGGCATTCGCCTGATCGGCGAGCGAGCGTAGGTAGTCGCCGACGAGCTGCTCGGGCTCGACCGCGTCGAAGACGAATCGCAGGGGGATGGACGGCTGCAGCCAGATGGTGGAACGGCCAGCCTCATCGGCGGTTCCCGTCCACGTCAGCGTGAAGGATTCTCCGCGCCGCAGTTTGGTCGAGGTAATGACTTTGATGTACCCCATCAGACGATCGGGTAGAACGATGGGGTCCGTGTCGGATCCGTAGAACAACGTGGCCATGGCGATCTCCTTCGCTTGGGGTCGACGGGCTGATCATTAAGGTAGCACGTATTTCACGAAATTAATTAACTGCGCAAAATATTCGAGATGTTCACTATGGTGGAGATGTGGCCGGCCGGGCCACGAAGAGGAGGTGGCGGAAATGACACAGTCCTCTGCGTTGACCCTGGCGCTCGACGAGTACGTCGGAGCGCGTGACGAGATGGCGGCGAAGGCGCGATCCGATCTCGGTGTTAGTGAGCTCGAAGCGGCCGCTCTATGTTGCATCTGCGACGAGCCTGGCATTCGGCCCTCGCATTTGCGCTCGCGCCTCGGCGTGACACCCGCCGGGGTCACGACCCTCGTCGATCGACTCATCGGTCGCGGACTTCTGCGCCGCGAACTCGACGCCGCAGACCGTCGCGTCAACCACATCTACCTCGAGATCGACCTCGACGCCGAGCCCTGGAGCGCGCTGCGCCGGTTCCCGACCGAGGTCGAGGCGGCGGTGGGCCTGGAGTCGCGCGAAGTGGCGGAGGCTGCCGCCGCGCTGCTGCGTCGGATCACCGAACGCGTGCGCTCGCGGGCCTGAGGCGACCGGCCTCGATGCGGATCACGTGGTCCGCGTCGTCGATCAGCCGCTCGTCGTGACTCACGCAGACGACCGCTGTCCCGCGTGAGATCTCGCTGCCGATCGCGGCGCGATTGAGTTCTGCGCTCGCCGCGTCGAGACCCGTGGTCGGTTCGTCGAGCAGAAGGATGTCGGCTTCGCGCGCGAGTCCCTGCGCAAGGAGCGCTCGCTGCCGTTGACCGCCCGAGAGGGACGAGAACGGATGCCGCGCGAGGGGCGCCACGTCGAGTCTCCGCATCGCGTGATCCACGGAGTCCCGGTGCGAGCGCGTGAGGCGGCGTAAGGCGCCGAGGCGGCCCCACGCCCCGACGGTGACGACGTCGCGGACGGTGAGGGGGAGGTGTTCCGCGACCGCGGCGCGCTGCGGCACGAAGGCGCGCGACCGTCCACCGAGCTCGAGCGATCCGGATGCCGGCGGGCGCGCGCCCGCGAGCACCTCGAGCAGCGTCGACTTCCCCGCGCCGTTGGGTCCGACGATCACGGTGAGGGCCGCGTCGGGGAGGTTGAGGTCGACGTCGTCGAGCGCGACGACCCCGGGGAATTCGACGCGGAGGCCGCGAGCTCGCAGAGCGGAAGTCGTCATGGCATCCATCATATGAGTTTGATAACCGTTCTCACTTAACGCTACGGTCGGACATCGTGTCCTGGCTCCTCGATCCCTTCTCACTCGAATTCGTGCAGCGCGCGCTTCTGGGCGGCGTGCTCGTCGCCGTGCTGTGCGCGGTGGCCGGCACGTGGGTGATCGTGCGGGGGATGGCCTTCCTGGGCGAGGCGCTGGCCCACGGCATGCTCCCCGGTGTGGCGCTGGCCACGGTGCTGGGACTCCCCGTGATGGCGGGGGCGGCGGTCAGTGCCGTCGTGATGAGCCTCGGCATCGGCGTTCTGCAGCGCCGCGCGAAGGTGTCGTACGACACGAGCATCGGGTTGCTCTTCGTCGGCATGCTCGCACTCGGGGTGATCGTCATCTCGCACGCGGGGAGCTTCGCAACGGATGCCACGGCCATCCTCTTCGGCGACATCCTGGCGGTCACCGCCGCCGACCTCGTCGTCCTCGTCGTCGCGGTCGCCCTGGGGATCGCCGCCGCGGCCCTGGCGCACCGCTCGCTCGTCGCCCTCGCGATCGACGAGCGCATCGCGTGCGTCCTCGGCCTCCGCCCGCGCGTGGCGCAGACGGTGCTCGTGGGCCTCGTGACGCTCGCGGTCGTCGCGTCGTACCAGGCCGTCGGCTCGCTGCTGGTCGTGGGCCTGCTCGTCGCCCCCGCCGTGGCCGCGCGGCAATGGACCGAGCGCATCCCCTCGACCATGGTGCTCGCCGCCGCCATCGGCGCTCTCGCCGTCGCCGTCGGTCTCGTCGTGTCGTGGCACGCGGCCACCGCGGCCGGGGCGACGATCGCCGCCACCGCGATCGCTGCCGCCGGCGTCTCGTGGCTCCTGCGGCGGGCGGCGAACGAGGTGCGCCGTCGCGCATTCCCGGCCCTTCCCGCACCCGCCTGACCCCCGTCCCGCTCCACCTGGAAAGCCTTCATGCCTCATTCGTCCCGCCGCCTCGCGCCCGTCGGCGCCCTCCTGCTGCTGGCTCTGGCCGGCTGCGCCGCCCCGTCCGCCCCGTCCGCCTCGACGCCCGCTCCCGAATCGGACGCGCACGGTCGGATCGACGGCGCCGCGGAACTGGCGGAGCCCGCGCTCGGCCTGACCTCCATCGACGCCGGCGGCCGCGTCTCGCACCTCGACCTGCTCGACGAGGCCACGGCCGAGCTGGGGGCCGTCCGCGCGCCCACCGCGGTGCACTCCGACGGTCGCTACCTCTTCTCGGCCGACGGCGACGGTGTCTCGATCGTCGACAGCGGCGTGTGGACCTGGGACCACGTCGACCACTTCCACTACTACCGGGCGCCCGCGCGGGTGGTCGGCGAGGTCGCGGGGGAGGGCGTGGCCACGATCGCGACGTCCACCTCGTCGACCACGGGGGGCACGGGCGTGTTCTTCCCGGACTCCGGCGAGGCGGTTCTGCTCGATACCGAAGCGCTGTCGAAGGGCGAGGTCGCCGAGAAGTTCCGCGTGATCACGGCGTCGGGTGCGGGTCTCGTCGCCCCCGTCGGTTCTTTCGCGGCGGTCGCCGCCGGGGGCGAGGTGTCGCTGCGCGCGGCCGACGGCACCCCGGTCGGCGCGACGACGCCGTGCATCGATCCGGCGGGCACGATCACGACTCGCGTCGGAGCGGTGATCGGATGCCGTGACGGCGCCGTCCTCGCGAGCGTCGAGGGCGATCAGCCGGTCGTCGAGGTCATCCCGTACCCGCCGGGGACTACCGCGCCGCGGGCCACGGCTTTCCACAACCGCGAGGGCCGGCCCCGCGTCGCAGCTCTCGCCGGAGACGCCGGGATCTGGATCCTGGACACCCGCGCGCGGACGTGGACCCTTCTCGCCGCCCCCGAACCGCTCGTTCAGGTCACCGCCGTCGACGACAAGACCGCGAACGTCCTGGCGCTGACCGCCGGTGGCCGGGTGCTCACCCTGGACGGCGACAGCGGCGCGGTGCGCGCGGCATCCGTCCCCCTCGTCTCGGAGAGTCTCGCCGCGGGGCTTCCCGTGACGCTCGTCGCCGACCAACAGCGCGCGTACCTCAACGGGCCCGCCGAGAGCCGGTTGTGGGAGATCGATTTCGCCGACGGCGCGCGGATCGCGCGCGAATTCACCCCCGAGCGCACGCCGCTCTTCTTCGCAGAGACGGGACGCTGACATGCGCCGTACCCTCGCCGCCCTCGCCACGGCAGCCCTGCTGTGCCTGACCGGGTGCGCCGGCAGCGCGGCATCCGACCGCCCCCTGGTCGTGGTGACCACGAACATCCTCGGCGACGTGGTGTCGAACCTCGTCGGCGACGACGTCGAAGTGATGACTCTGATGCGCCCGGGCGCCGACCCGCACTCGTTCGAGATCTCGGCCGCGGAGGCCGCGCGCATGCGCTCGGCAGACCTGGTGGTCGCGAACGGTCTGGGCCTCGAAGAGGGCCTGCAGCACCACCTCGACGCCGCGAAGGCCGACGGGGTGAGCGCGATCGTCGCCGGTGACGCCGTCACCGTGCTGCCCTACACCTCGACCGACGCCGACGGGGCGGACGATCCACACTTCTGGACCGACCCCGCGCAGATGATCGCCGTCGTCGACCGCCTCACCCCGGAGCTCGAGAAGCTCGGCGGTGCCGCGGTCACCGAGCGTTCGGCCGCCTACCGCGCGCAGCTCGAGCAGCTGAACGCCGACATGAGCGCGACCTTCGCCGCGATTCCCGCCGAGCATCGGGCGCTGGTGACCAACCACCACGTGTTCGGCTACCTCGCCGCTCGCTTCGACTTCCGCCTCATCGGGGCCGTGATCCCCGGCGGCACGACCCTCGCCGCCCCGAGCACGAGCGACCTCGCCGACCTCGTCTCGGCCATCGACGAGGCCAAGGTGCCGACGATCTTCGCCGAGTCGTCGTCTCCCGACCGCCTCGTCCGCGCCCTCGCGGAAGAGGCCGATCGGCACGTCGAGGTGACCGAGCTGTTCACCGAATCGCTGACCGACGCGAGCGGTGACGCCCCCGACTACCTGACCATGATGCGCGTGAACACGCAGCGCATCGCCACCGGGCTCTCACCCTGACGAGACCCACCCCACCCCAGAAAGAGACACGAATGCGCAGCTTCTCCCTCCCCCGCGCGGGCCTGGTCGCCCTCGCGATCGGCGCGACCGTCACCCTGTCGGCGTGCGCCGGCGGAACCGGCCCCGGATCGGCGGCCCCGGCGTCGAGCTCCGCGGCCGACACCGCCACCCGCGTCGCCCTGTCGTACCCCGGCGGCATCCTGGTGCTCGACGGTCAGAGCCTCGAGACCCTGGGTGATCTCTCGTCCGAGGAGTTCACCCGCCTGAACTCGGCCGGCGACGGTCGCCACGTCATGGTGACCACGAGCAAGGGATTCCAGGTCCTGGATGCCGGGACCCCGGCCGCCGACCCCGAGCTCACCGACCTCGTCTTCCCGGCGTCCAAGCCCGGTCATGTCGTCACTCACGGCGGGAAGACGGTGCTCTACGCCGACGGCACGAGCGACTCGACGATCTTCGACACCGACGCCCTCTTGGCATCCACCGATGACCTTCCCGAGGTCCAGACCATCCCGGGCGTCGAGGCGCACCACGGCGTCTCGATCGTGCTCGAGGAGGGCACCTTCCTCACCACGGTCGGCAACGCCGACGGCCGCAACGGCGTGGTGGCGAAGGACGCCTCCGGTGCCACGATCGCCGAGAGCAGCGACTGCCCCGGCGTGCATGGCGAAGGCACCGCGAAAGACGAGGTCGTCGTCTTCGGCTGCGAGAACGGCGCTCTGGTCTACGACGAGGGCACCTTCACCAAGCTGACCGCCCCCGACCAGCCGTACGGACGCATGGGCAACGCGTACGTGAGTGAGGACAGCGCGCTCATCGTGGGCGACTACAAGGACGATCGCGATGCCGAGGGCTACCTGCTTCACCGTCTCGCACTGATCGACACCGCGGCGAAGACCCAGCGCGTGGTCGACATGCCCGCGGGGGCGGAGTACACCTTCCGCGACGTGGCCCGCGGTCCCGGTGAGCTCGCCTACGTGATCGCCTCGGACGGCGCCATCCACGTGCTCGACCCCGCGACGGGGGCGTTCACGAAGTCGTTCCCCGTCATCGGTGCGTGGGAGGGGCCGGCCGAGTGGCAGGACGCCCACCCCGCCATCAAGGTTTCGGGTGACCTCGCCTACGTGACCGAGCCGGCGAAGAACGCGGTGCACGCGGTCGACCTCACCACCGGCCAGGTCGTGAAGAGCGTGACGCTCGAGCAGACCCCGAATGAGATCGCGCTGACGAAGTAAGCGCGCCCCCTACCGACCGCCCCGGTCGTACGCCACCTGCAGTGCCGCGCGCACGGCGCGTACACCGGGGCGGTCGGCCGTTCCGCGGCGCACCGCCGTGAACACCTCGCGCCGCGGCTGGCCGGGAAGGCCGACGAGCCGCACGGGCGGGGCCTCGCCCGCGAAGACGAGGTCGGGGATCATCCCCACGGCATGACCGGATGCCACGAGCCGGGCGTGCGCGGTGAGATCGGCCATCTCGAATCGCACGTCGGGCTCGAACCCGGCGGCCCGGCACTGCTGCGTGGCCCATTGGCGGGCGGCGGTGCCCACCGGTTCCATCACCCAGGCGCGCTCGCGGAGGTCTTCGAGGTGCTGCGCGGGGTCGTCGCGCGAGACGGCGAGCCGGATGGCATCCCGCCCCAGAAGACCGCGCTCGAGGCCCTCGCGGTGCTCGCGCGTGTGGCCGGGGTACTGTTCGGCGACGGCCAGGTCGAAGCCGCGCGCCGCGACCTCGAACAGCCCCTCCTCGGGGGCGAGCTCGGCGACCTCGACGCGCAGCTGCGGCTCGCTCTCGGCGAGGGCGTCGAGGGCGCGGGGGAGCAGGCCGTGCGCGGCGGACTGCATCACGGCCAGACGCACCGGCGCGAGGGAGGGCCGCATGCGCTCGAGCTCCGCGCGCGCGGCCTCGTCGGCAGCGAGCATTCGGGCCGCGTGGGCGGCGAGCGCAGCGCCCTGAGCGGTGAGACGCACGCGGCGGCCGTCGGGTTCGAGCAGCGGGACTCCCGCCTCTTTCTCGAGCAGCGCGAGCTGCTGCGAGATGGTCGACGGGCTGTACGCGAGCGCCCCGGCGACGGCGGCGAGGGTGCCACGCACCGACAGCTCGTGCAGCAGGCGCAGACGGCGCAGATCGAACATGGCATCCCTTCGGTCCTATCGAAGAGTATGCGTCAGGAATCATCGCTTTTCTCGAATGGACGCGAGCCTCATGCTGAGAGCATCCGAGGAAGGATCGCCATGTCGCTCACCGATGTCCCCGACACCACGTCCGGCACCACCCCCGCCGCACTCGTCTCTCCCCACGAGCTCGCCGGCGAGGCGATCGCCCTCGTGCGCCGCTGGCTCGCCGAGAGCCGCGACGAGCCCGTCGACGCCGCCGCCCAGCGCCTCGCCGGAGTCCTCCGCGACCCGCACGGCCTAGACTTCACCGTCGGCTTCGTCGACGGCGTCGTGCGTCCCGAAGACGTGCGCGTCGCCGCGCGCAACCTCGCGGCCCTCACCCCGCTCATCCCGGGCTTCCTGCCGCTGCACCTGAAGGCCGCGATCCGCCTCGGCGCCTTCGCCGCGCCGATCCTGCCGCAGGTCGTCGTGCCCGCCGCCCGCACGGCGCTGCGCTCGATGGTGCGCCACCTCATCGTCGACGCCACCGACCGCAAGCTCGGCGAGGCCATCACCTCGATCCGGGGTCGGGGAGACGGCATCCGCCTCAACGTGAACCTGCTCGGCGAGGCCATACTCGGCAAGAAAGAGGCGGCGCGACGCCTGGCCGGCACCCGCAAGCTGCTCTCGCGCGACGATGTCGACTACGTCTCGATCAAGGTGTCGTCCACCGTCGCCCCGCACACGCCGTGGGCCTTCGACGCCGCCGTCGCCGACGCGGTTGCGGCGCTTCGCCCCCTGTACCGCGTGGCGAAGGAGACGGGCACGTTCCTGAACCTCGACATGGAGGAGTTCAAGGACCTCGACCTCACCCTCGCGGTCTTCGAGACGCTGCTGTCGGAGCCCGAGTTCCACGGCGTCGAGGCCGGTATCGTGCTCCAGGCCTACCTGCCCGACGCGCTCGCCGCCATGATCCGCCTGCAGGAGTGGACCGCCGCGCGCGTGGCATCCGGCGGTGCCCACATCAAGGTGCGCGTGGTCAAGGGTGCGAACCTGCCGATGGAGCGGGTGGATGCCGATGTGCACGACTGGCCGCTCGCCACCTGGCCGTCGAAGCAGGCCACCGACGCCTCGTACAAGGCCGTGCTCGACTACGCGCTGCGCCCCGAACACACCGCGAACGTGCGGATCGGCGTCGCCGGGCACAACCTCTTCGACGTCGCCCTCGCGTGGTTGCTCGCGGAGCGCCGCGGCGTGACTGGCGGTATCGACGTCGAGATGCTCCTCGGCATGGCGACCGCGCAACAGGCCGTCGTGCGCCGCACGGTCGGATCGATCCTGCTCTATACCCCCGTGGTGCACCCGCAGGAGTTCGACGTCGCGATCGCTTACCTGATCCGCCGCCTCGAAGAGGGCGCGTCGAGCGAGAACTTCATGTCGGCGGTGTTCGACCTCGACACCCACGAGGCGCTGTTCGCGCGCGAGCGCGACCGATTCCTCGCCTCGCTCGCCGACATGCCGTCGGGAGTGCCGGAGTCCAACCGCGTGCAGGACCGCACGGCCCCCGCGGCGCCCGCGCCGACCCACGGCTTCCGCAACACCCCCGACTCCGACCCGGCGATCGAGGCCAACCGCGACTGGTCGCGGGCGATCGTCGCGCGCATGGAGGACTCGGCGCTCGGCGCGCAGACCATCGCCGACCACACCGTCACCGACGAGGCCGCGCTGAACACGCTGATCCAGGACGCCGCGGATGCCGCCGCGTCGTGGCGTGCGCTTGGGGCCGCCGGTCGCGCCGAGATCCTGCACCGCGCGGGCGACGCCCTCGAGAAGCGCCGCGCCGATCTGCTCGAGGTCATGGGCGCCGAGTGCGGAAAGGTCATCGAGCAGAGCGACCCCGAGGTGTCGGAGGCGATCGACTTCGCCCACTACTACGCCGAGCAGGCCCGCACCCTCGAGACCGTCGACGGCGCGACCTTCACCCCGGTCGGCGTGACCGTGGTCACCCCGCCGTGGAACTTCCCCGTCGCGATCCCCGCGGGCTCAACGCTCGCCGCGCTCGCTGCGGGCTCGGCCGTGGTCATCAAGCCCGCGGGCCTCGCCGAGCGCTCGGGTGCCGTCATGGTCGAGGCGCTGTGGGAGGCCGGCGTTCCGCGCGAGGTGCTGAAGCTCGTGCAGGTGTCGGAGAACGACTTCGGTCGCCAGCTGCTCACCCACCCCGCCGTCGAGCGGGTCGTGCTGACCGGCGCCTACGAGACGGCCGAGCTGTTCCGCTCGTTCCGCCCCGACCTGCCGCTGCTGGCCGAGACGAGCGGCAAGAACGCCGTGATCGTCACCCCCAGTGCCGACCTCGACCTCGCGGCGAAGGACGTCGCGATGTCGGCCTTCGGTCACGCCGGACAGAAGTGCTCCGCGGCATCCCTCGTCGTGCTCGTCGGGTCGGTCGCGCGCTCGCGTCGCTTCCGCGACCAGCTCGTCGACGCCGTCACCTCTCTCGAAGTCGGCCTGCCGTGGGACGAGGCCTCGCGCATCGGACCCCTCATCGAGCCCGCGAACGGCAAGCTGCTGAAGGCCCTGACGAGCCTCGAGCCCGGCCAGCGCTGGGTGGTCGAGCCGCAGAAGCTCGACGACGACGGGTTGCTCTGGCGCCCGGGCATCCGCGAGGGCGTGCAGCCCGGCAGCGAGTTCCACCGCACCGAGTACTTCGGACCCGTGCTCGGCATCATGACCGCCGAGACGCTCGACGAGGCGATCGAGATCGTCAACGCGATCGAGTACGGCCTCACCTCGGGCCTGCACGCGCTGGACGAGGCCGAGATCCAGCAGTGGCTCTCGCGCATCGAGGCGGGCAACGTCTACGTCAACCGCGGCACCACCGGCGCGATCGTGCAGCGTCAGCCGTTCGGCGGGTGGAAGAAGTCGGCCGTCGGCGCGGGCACCAAAGCCGGCGGACCGCACTACCTCTTCGGGTTCGGAACGTGGGCGGATGCCGAGACCTCGGCGCCCCGCACGCCCGACGCCCTCGCCGCTCCGGCGCTGGCCGCCGTGCCCGCCGCCGACCGCGAGTGGGTGGCATCCGCCCTCTCGAGCGACGCCGCCGCCTGGGCCGAGGAGTTCTCGCTGGCCCGCGACGTGACCGGCCTCGAGTCGGAGCAGAACGTGCTGCGCTACGCCGCGGTGCCCGTGACCGTGCGCCTCGAAGACGCCTCGGAGGCCGCGCTGGTGCGCGTGGTCGCGGCGGGCATCCGCGCCCGCTCGACGGTGACGGTCAGCTCGTCACGCGAGCTGTCGCCCGCGGTGCGTGCGTGGCTCGAGGGCGTCGGCGTTCGGGCGTCGGTCGAGGACGCCGCCGATTGGGGCCGCCGCGCGGCGCGCCTCGCCCGCACCGGTGGCCGCATCCGCCTGCTCGGCGGATCGCCCGTCGCTGTGGCCGAGGCGACGAACGGTTCGCCCTCGGTGGCCGTGTACGCCGGCGAGGTCACCCGCGCCGGGCACGTCGAACTGCTGCCGTTCCTGCGCGAGCAGGCCGTGTCGATCACCGCGCACCGCTTCGGAACGCCGCGCCGATACGAGGTGCCGTCGCTGGTCGGCTGAGAACGGACGACGAAGGGCGGGGCGGTCGAGTGGCGGCCCCGCCCTTCGTCGTCCGGCCGATGTGCGGGAATCACGGCACCCCGCTGAGCACACCGCCCGCGGGAACGCGGATCGGGGCGCGTCGCGGAGTCTCGCGGGACGCAACGCAGGAGTTCTGCCGCGAGCCGGTGGGTCTTCCGGAGGGAGAGGCGGGTCGGCACGCTCGCGGGTGCGCACAACTCCTGCATTAGGGCGCGGGTGAGGCGCTCATTCCGGCAGATGGGGCGAGGTGCAGGAGCTGTGTCGGGTCTTCAAGCCGTGCCCGAGGCCTCGACGCGGCGCGCGGCCCGACGGACCGACTCCGGCACCGGCGTGCCCGCCACCGTCTGCGGCGAGGTGACGGGGTCGCCCGCGACGACCCGCAGCGGCAGCATCCCGGCCCAGACGGCGCGATCCTCCCCGTCGTCGTCGACCTCGACGAGCGAGCCGGCGTTGTCTTTCACGCTCGCCTCGGCGAGTGGAATGCGCAGCACCATCGTCGCGGCGACCTCGCGCGCGGTCATGGGTCGTACGTCTTCGCTGCGCCCCGGCATGAGGTGCTCTGACAGGGCGAGCAGGGCCGCTTCCTTCTCTGCGGAAGGGACGACGGATGCCACGGCGTGCACGACCGCGCAGCGGTAGCGCATCGAGCTGTCGAAGAGCGAGCGGGCGTACTTCAGGCCCATCAGGTGCGTGATTGTCAGGCTCACCGGGGCTCCCGCGGCGATACGGCGGAAGAAGTCGCTGCCGGTCGAGCCGTGCACCAGGAGGTCGTCGCCGTCGCGGCCGATACCCACCGGAAGGGCCACCGGGCGGTTGTCGCGGACGATCGCGAGCGTGGCGTACAGCGCCGTGTCGATCACGTCGTACAGGGCTGCGCGGTCGGTGCGCTGGTGGTGGGCGCCGCGGCGGACGCGCGTCAGGGGGGTCAGGGGCAGGTCGGTCATGGGTTCAGTCCACGCGAGTTCGTGGTCCAGGTCATAGTCCGCTTTTGACGCATTCTCGTGGACCAGTGACAGAATCCGAGACATGATCTCCGCCGGCATCCTGGATCGCGAATCGTCCGTGCCCCTGCACGAGCAACTTGCGCACAACCTGCGCGCGGCGATCCTGTCCGGACGCACCGGTGGGGGAGAGCCGGTCCCCTCGACCCGCGTGCTCGCCGCCGATCTCGGGATCGCGCGGGGGACGGCGGTGGCCGCCTACGAAATCCTCGCGGGGGAGGGCTACCTGGTGACGCGCGCCGGGAGCGCGACCGTCGTTGCCGAGGTCGTCGGCTCGTCGACCGGCCCGGTGCAGAGGAGCCCCGGGCCCTCGCCGGCGACGACTCCCACCCTCGTCGACCTGCGCCCCGGGCGTCCGCACACCGCGGGCATCGCCGACGCTGCCTGGCGCTCGGCGTGGCGGCGGGCGGGAGGCGTCGATCCGGCATCCGATGTCGACGACGTGCGGGGCGACCCTCTCCTGCGCGACCAGATTGCGCGGCACCTCGGACGCACCCGCGGCCTCGGCGTGGTTCCCGACGAGGTCATCGTGACGGCGGGGACGAGTGATGCGGTGCTGCTGACGCTGCTCGCGCTCACGCCCCGGAACGTCGGCCGCCCCCTCCGCGTGGGCATCGAGAACCCGGGATACCCGCGCGTTCGTCGCGTCCTGCACCGGCTGGGCGTCGAGGCGGTGCCGTTCCCGGTGCGCCTCGACGACGGTCTCGATCTCGACGCCGTCGAGGCCCGCGCTGATCTGGACGCCTTCGTCGTCACCCCTCACCATCACTACCCCCTCGGAACACGGTTGGATGCCGTTGCCCGCGCGCGACTGCTCGCCTGGGCCGCGCGCACCGGCGCGGTGATCGTCGAAGACGACTACGACAGCGAATTCCCCCACGGGCGGGCACCGCTGCCCCCGCTTCACCTGCTCGATCCCGCGCGGGTCGTCATGATCGGCACCCTGTCGAAGGTCCTCAGCCCGGCGTTGCGGAGTGGGTGGATCGTCGCCACCGGAGAGCTTCGCGATCGCCTCGTCGCGGCTCGGGCCGACCTCGATCCGCCGGTGTCGCAGGTGCAGCAACGCGCTCTGGCCCTGTACCTCGGCGAGGGCGCGCTCGCGCGGCACACCGCCCGTCGCCGTCGCGACTATCGCCACCGCCGCCGCCTCCTGCTCGAGGCTTTCGCCGAGATCGAGGGGGTGGAGCTCACCGCGACCGACGGTGGGCTGCACGCCGTGGTCCTGCTCCCCGCGGCCGGGGTCGCAACCGAGCAGACCGTGGTCGACGGGCTCGCGGAGGCGGGCGTCCGCGTGGCCCCTCTCGCCTCGTACGGGGCGCCCGGCGCCTCGACCGATCTTCCCGCGGGCGTCGTCTTCGGCTACGCGGGTCCGTCGACGGTCGTCCTGATGGATGCCGTGGAAACGATGATCCGCGTGTTGACGCGTCGCGACGATCCTGGCGATTGACGCCCGCTACCGGTCGAGGATCTCCAGTGCCGCCATCGCCGCGTTCTGGCCGCCGATGCCGCTGACCGCCCCGCCACGCTGAGCGCTCGAGCCGCACAGGAGCACGCGCGTGTGCGGGGTCGCCACGCCCCAGCGGTCGGCGGGGGAGTCGGCCGGTGCCGACAGCCAGGGCCACGACAGCGCGCCGTGGAAGATGTCGCCGCCGACCATGTTCAGCGACTCCTCGAGATCGCGTGTCGTCCGGGCCTCGATGCACAGGCGACCGTCGGGTGCCCGCAGGATGCAGTCGCGCAGGGGCTCGGCGAGGACGGAATCGAGCGAGGCCTGCGCGGCCGCGAGCAGGCGGGCACCGGCGGCCACGGCATCCGTGTCGTCGATCAGGCGATGCGGAACCTGCAGGCCGAACATCGTGAGCGTCTGCGCGCCCGATGCTCGCAGTTCGTCGCCGAGGATCGACGGGTCGGTGAGCGAGTGGCAGTAGATCTCGACCGGGAGCGGCTCGGGGATGAGCCCTCCGGATGCCGCCACGTGGGCGGCATCCAGCTGGGTCATCGTCTCGTTCACGTGGAACGTGCCCGCGAACGCGGCCTCGGGGGTCACCGACTCGTCTCGCAGGCGGGGCAGACGCGAGAGCAGCATGTTGACCTTGACCTGCGCCCCCTCGGGCTCGTCGGCCCCGGTCGTCGCGGCTCCGCCCGCAGCGAGCAGCCGATCGAGCACGGCGCGGCCGACACCGCTGAGCACGAGGTGCCCGTGAAAGACCTCGGAGCGGTCGGTCATGGTGTGCACGTCGCCGTCGGGCGAGATCGAGACGACCTCGACCCCCGTGACGATCTCGGCCCCCGCTTCGCGGGCGGCACGCTCGAGCTCGGCCGTGACGGCGCCCATGCCGCCCACCGGGACGTCCCAGTCGCCGGTTCCGCCGCCGATCACGTGGTAAAGGAAGCAGCGGTTCTGCGCGAGGGAGGGGTCGTCGGACGACGCGAACGTGCCGATGAGGCCGTCGGTGAGGGCGATGCCCCGCACCAGATCGCTGTCGAACGAGGAGCGCAGCAGATCCCCCAGGGGTCGCGTCGTCAGGGCCTCCCACAGCTCGTCGTCGCCCACGCGCTCGCGCACCTCGTCAGCGGTGGGTAGCGGTTCGGTCATCGTGGGGAAGACGGCCTTCGCCACGGGGGCGAGCCGGTCGCCGAACGCCGCGAAGCGTTCGGCCTCAGCGGCGTCGCCGGTCGTGCGCGCGAACGAGGCGGCGGTCGCCTCGGCATCGTGGGTGTCCACCAGGATGCCGCGGGTGGGATCGGTCGGGTCGGGCGTATAAGAGGAATAGCGTCGACGACGCAGCTCGAGGCGCAGCCCCAGATCGTCGATGATCTGCTGCGGCAGCAGACTCACGAGGTACGAGTAGCGCGACAGGCGGGCATCGACTCCGCGCCACGGTCTCTCCGACACGGCGGCGCCGCCCACGGCATCCGATCTCTCGATGACCACCACGCGTCGCCCTGCCCGGGCGAGATAGGCCGCGGAGACGAGGGCGTTGTGCCCGCCCCCCACGATGACGACGTCGTACTGGCGAGAATCCGAGGCGGTCATGAGCCCACGCTAACGACGGCGAAGAAATCGGCCGAGGGGGTGGCGCAGTAGCGTGGATGCCATGACCTCACCCGCGGATCTGCTCGAGCTCGCCACGCGTATCGCCCGGGAAGCCGGTGAACTGGCCCACCGTCGGCGCCGGGAGGGTGTGACCGTCGCGGCCACCAAGTCGGCCGCCGCCGACATCGTCACCGCTGCCGACCGCGAGGTCGAGGCCTTCATCCGCGCCGAGCTCGCGCGAGAGCGGCCCGACGACGGCTTCTTCGGCGAGGAGTCCGGGGCCGAAGAGGGCACGAGCGGCATCACGTGGGTCGTGGATCCCATCGACGGCACCGTGAACTACGCCTACGGCATCCCGGCCTGGGCGGTGAGCATCGCCGCCGTCGAGGGCACGGCGCAGACCGCGGCGTGGACCGCTCTCGCCGGGGCCGTGTTCAACCCCGTGACCGGCGAGCTCTTCCGGGCCTCGCGCGGCGGGGGAGCCTGGCTCGGCGACCAGCGCCTCGCGGTCAGCGAGGTCGGACCCGCCGGGGGGCTCGTCGCGACCGGTTTCGGGTACAACCCCGAGACGCACGGCCCGGCTCTGGCGCAGCTCTCGCGCGTCATGCCGATCGCCCGTGACGTGCGCCGTATCGGCGCGGCCTCCCTCGATCTGGCCTCGGTGGCCGCCGGACGCGTCGACGCGTACTACGAGCGCGGGACGCAGCCGTGGGATCACGCCGCCGGCGCGCTGCTGGTGGCGGAGGCGGGCGGCACCGTCGGAGGCGCCCCCGGAGGCCGGCCCGGAAACGGCATGGTGATCGCCGCAGGTCCGGACTTCTACAGCCGTCTCGAGCCGCTGCTGGACTACGAGCGCTGACAGAGGGTCTGCTCATGGCATTCCCAGACCAGCCGAGGTAGGGTGTTTACCAGTTCGTTATCTTCCGCAACCCGAACCTGCGGAGATGGCCAAGCCCCCCCAGCCCGAAGCCGTCGCTTTCCGCGACACGACACGAGAGCCCTTCCGCGTTGCCGTCAGAAGCCTCTGAGACTGAGCCCGCCGTCACCCGGCGGTCTCGTCGCCCCCTCCCCGCGCCCGCTCCCGAGACGACCCCCCGGCTGACCCGAGCCGAGATGCGCCGTCGCTCCGCGAGCGAGACCCCCGTCGTCACGCTCGACGCCCCCGCGTCCGCACCCAAGGCCGCCGACCCCGCCCCGGTCGACGCCGAGGCCGCCTCTCAGCCCGAGCTGATCGAGAGCGTCGCCGCCGCGGTCGTCGAGACCGTCATCGCCGCGACCATCGAGCCCACGTTGCCGCCGCGCGACACCGCCACGACTCCCGCCGAGCAGACCCCGGATGCCGCGTCCTCCGACGCCCTCGAGGTCACCGTCGTCGATGAGCAGCGTCGTTCCGACGACGTCGCCGTGATCCTGCAGAGCGCGGACGGCGCCGTCGCGACCACCCCGGTGTCGCTGCCGACCTCGCCCATCACTCTTCCGGCCAGCCGCCGCGCGCGTCGTCGCCCCCAGGCCTCGGTCATCCTCGACTCCACCGTCGACGAGACCCCCGTCGTGGCCGAACCGGTCGCGGAGCCCGTGTCCGAGCCCGTTGCGCGCCAGACGCCGAAGCCCGTCGTCGAGCAGCCCGCGATCGAGCAGCCGGCCGCCGTCGCGGACGCCGCCGACGAGACGGTTGGCGACGAATTCGCGACCGCCGCGCGCCTGTTCTCGTTCACCGGCGAGACGCCCACGCAGAAGGCGACGCCGGTCACCCCGGCTCCCGAGCCCGTCTCGGAGGGCCTGCCCGCCGCCGCCGCTCCCCGCACCCGCCGCAATGTCCGGCGCATCGCGGCGACGTCGTTCTCGGTCGGCGTCATGGGCGTCGTCGGACTCCTCACGGTCGGCATGACCATGCCCGTGAGCGCCATCGCCTCGGCGAGCGGCACCGACAGCATCACCGCTCCGGCAGCCGACACCGCGACCACGCGTCTCGCGGTGGCCGGAGACGTCGCCGCATCCGATGGAGCGATCCAGGCTTACGTCGCGCCCGCCCAGTCGCAGGCGGCGGTCGTCGACCGCGCCGACGGCTACAGCGCCACCACGTACGCCAAGATGGCCGTCGACTCGGGTATCAAGTACCCCACGAACTTCTACGTCAACAACCCGACGGCGCCCATCCAGTGGCCCTTCGCGGTCGGCGTGTCGATCTCGTACGGCTTCGGCATGCGCGACGGCGGCTTCCACGAGGGTGCCGACTTCGTCCCCGGCGAGGGTGCACCCGTGCAGGCGATCGCGGACGGCACCGTCCGCATCGCGACCGAGCAGGGGGGCGCCTTCGGTGTGACCGTGCTGATCGACCACGTGATCGACGGCCAGCTCGTCTCGAGCCGCTACGGACACATGCAGTACGGCTCGCTCCAGGTCACCCCGGGCGAGAAGGTTCACGTCGGACAGTTCCTCGGCCGCACCGGCAACACCGGTCGCTCGTTCGGCGCGCACACGCACGTCGAGATCCTGCAGAACGGCACCACCCCGATCGACCCGATCGCGTGGCTGCGTCAGCACGCCGGCGGGTGACGCTCGATTCGTAAGAGAGTGTCGAGGTCTGATATTCTCTTCTAGTTGCCCGGAGCGATCCGGGTACGCCCCGATAGCTCAGTGGCAGAGCACTTCCATGGTAAGGAAGGGGTCGTCAGTTCAATCCT
>Ga0308159_1002664_pt1 | contig 19955 bp, 16 predicted proteins | sample PhyCR1_FD_201040 | JGI IMG/M metagenome (GOLD analysis project Ga0308159, IMG submission 201040) | Phyllosphere microbial communities from UC Gill Tract Community Farm, Albany, California, United States - DLSLC.R1 | ecosystem: Host-associated > Plants > Phyllosphere > Unclassified | place: USA... | reverse complement strand
TGCATTCCAACTGAGGAAACACGGTCAAAAGTGGGAGCAAGGCCACTCCCACAGCGATTGCATTCCAACTGAGGAAACACGGTCAAATGTGGGAGCAAGGCCACTCCTACAGCGATTGCATTCCAACTGAGGAAACACAATCAAAGGTGGGAGCAAGGCCACTCCCACAGCGATTGCATTCCAACAAGAAACACGGTCAAAAGTGGGAGCGGGCTTGCTCGCGAAAGCGGTCTCGGAGGCAAAAAAAGCGCGGCGTAAAAGCCGCGCTTTTTCATTCACCGCAAGGCTTACTGCGCCTTGGTCTCGGTCGTTGCAGCAGGCTTGGCCGCTGGTTTCTTCGCCGGTTCAACCTTTTTCGCCGCCGGTTTCGCGGCAGGTTTTTTCGTTTCGGTTTTCGCCGCTGGCTTCTTCGCCGCAGGCTTGGCCGCTGCTTTCTTCGCCGGTTCAGCTTTCGCCGGGGCCGCTGGCTTCGGTGCTTCCACCGGAGCTGGCGCCGGTGCCGGAGTCGGTGCAGGCGCTGGAGCAGGCGCCGGCTCTGGTGCTTTCACCGGCTCAGGCTTCTTCTCGTCATCCGAACCGCCGAACAGATTAGTGAAGAAGTTGCCCTTCTTCGCCGCTACGGCACCCGCCGCGCCTGCCGCTGCTGCAGCCGGAACCACTTTGACCGGTTCGAACGATTTGCCTGCCGCCAGATCTTCAACCTGACTGGCCGCACGCTGGCCGGTGCGCAGCGCGCCCTCCAGAGTGCCGGGGTACAAGGTGTCGGTGTGTTCGCCAGCGAACGCTACGCGTTGCAGCGGACGTTCCCACAGGCGCCAGAACTTGCTGATCTGCCCCGGCCCGTAAGCCAGGTAGGCGCCGCCCATCGACGGGTCGGTGCTGTAGCGACGGATTTCATAACCGGTGAACGAGCCACGGGCCTGTGGATAGAACGCGTGCAGACGGATCAGCACCTGATCGACCATCTGCTTGTCGCCGAACGCCTGCATCACGCGGGCGTTATCGCCGGAGAGGTTGATCACCACGTTGGCGCCGCCCTTGAGCGCCGGTTCGATCCAGAGCATGCCCAGGCCGGTATTGCTGTAGATCTCGCCGGACATGCGCGACTTGCTTTCCCACACGGGCGTCTTGAACTTCAGCATGATCTGGTCGCGCCAACCGTAGTTGGTACCTTTGATCGCCGCCAGATGCTGAGCATCCAGCGCCGGGGTCAGGGCGATCTTGTTCAGTGCGCGCAACGGCACTGCCAGTACTACGTAATCAGCCTGATAGCCGACGCTGCCGACCTTGACGGTCACGCCGTCCTTGTCCTGGGTAATGGCCGAGACCGGCGAGCTGGTCTTGATGGTCTTGATCTGTTTGACGAACGCCTGGGCCAGCACCTGGCTGCCGCCGACCAGACGCGAGGCGCGCAGGTCGCGGTCGGAGACGCCGCGATAGACGCGGGTTTGCTGTGCGAAATACAGCAGCGACAAACGCGAAGGTTCGTCGTAGTGGGTGCGAATGTCCTGGTTGATCAACTGACGCGCGGTAGGCGGCAGGTTCTGCTTGTCGAGCCAGCTGGATACGGTGATCTGATCCAGCGCATGCAGGGTGGCGGTCGCCGCCGGGTTCTGTGGATCGTCAATCGAGCGCGCCAGATCGTCGAGGGTTTTCTGGTAGCGCTTGAGTGCGTCCGCGGTGGCTGGCTGCTTGGTGGCCAGATCGGCGGCGGAGAAATAATCGCCGTCAATCAGATAGCTCGGCGTACGGACGAATTCCGGCGCCGGCGTGGTGCCGAGCTTGAAGGTCGAGACGTACTTGTTCAGCACCGGCTGGGTCTTGTCGTTGCCGATCCACTCGCTGGTAGCCATGCCCGAGCGACCGCCCAGGCTCGGTTTGGCTTCCAGCAGGGTGACCTGCCAGCCTTTGTTCTGCAGTTCGTAAGCGGCGGTCAGACCCGACAGGCCGCCGCCGATCACGATTGCGGTTTTATCCTTGGCCAGCGCCGTAACGCTGAACAGCCCCAACATCACCAGCGCACAGGCGCGCAGCCAACCGACAGACATTCAGCGAACTCCGGAAAAACATGTGGGAAAAAGCAGTTTTGCGAGTCAGACGACTCAAGAACCGCGAAGAATACGTTAGCCATCAAAACGCCGCCAGCGACGTCTATCGGCTCAGACAAAGTAGCTCAATCGACACAATGGGTTGTTCCCGCGCGATGCATTGCATAGGCTTGCGCGATTGTTCGCCCGCGCCTGACGCGAGCCGCCTCGAGGAGACTGTAAATGGGCCTGAATAACCAGTGGATGCAACGCGATCTCGCGGTGTTGTGGCATCCCTGCACCCAGATGAAAGACCACGAACAGCTGCCGCTGATCCCGATCAAGCGTGGCGAAGGCGTCTGGCTCGAAGACTTCGAAGGCAAGCGCTACCTCGACGCGGTCAGTTCCTGGTGGGTCAACGTGTTCGGCCACGCCAACCCGCGCATCAACCAGCGCATCAAGGATCAGGTCGATCAACTCGAACATGTGATTTTGGCCGGTTTCAGCCATCAACCGGTGATCGAGCTGTCCGAGCGTCTGGTGAAGATGACGCCGCAAGGCCTGAGTCGGGTGTTCTACGCCGACAACGGCTCGTCGTGCATCGAAGTCGCGCTGAAGATGAGCTTTCACTACTGGCTCAATCGCGGCCAGCCAAACAAAAAGCGCTTCGTCACCCTGACCAACAGCTACCACGGCGAAACCATGGCAGCGATGGCGGTCGGCGATGTGCCGCTGTTCACCGAGACCTACAAAGCCCTGTTGATGGACACCATCAAAGTGCCGAGCCCGGATTGCTATCTGCGCCCCGACGGCATGAGCTGGGAAGAACACTCGCGCAACATGTTCACCGCCATGGAACAGACCCTCGCGGAAAATCATGACAGCGTCGCTGCGGTGATCGTCGAGCCACTGATTCAGGGTGCCGGCGGCATGCGCATGTATCACCCGGTCTACCTCAAACTGTTGCGCGAGGCCTGCGACCGTTACGGCGTGCACCTGATTCATGACGAAATCGCCGTCGGTTTCGGTCGCACCGGGACAATGTTTGCCTGCGAGCAGGCCGGCATCCGCCCGGACTTCCTCTGCCTGTCGAAAGCCCTGACCGGCGGCTATCTGCCGCTGGCCGCCTGCCTGACGACCGATGAGGTCTACAGCGCGTTCTACGACGACTACCCGACCCTGCGTGCCTTCCTGCATTCGCACAGCTATACCGGCAATCCGCTGGCGTGCGCGGCGGCATTGGCGACGCTGGATATATTCGAACAGGACAACGTGATCGCGAACAACCAGGCACTGGCCCAGCGCATGGACTCGGCGACCGCGCATCTGGTCGATAACCCGAACGTCTCCGAAGTGCGCCAGACCGGCATGGTTCTGGCGATCGAGATGGTCAAGGATAAAGCCAGCAAAGAGGCCTACCCTTGGCAGGAACGCCGTGGTTTGAAGGTGTTCCAGCATGCGTTGGAACGTGGCGCATTGCTGCGGCCGTTGGGCAGTGTGGTGTATTTCCTGCCGCCGTATGTGATTACCCCGGAGCAGATCGATTTCCTGGCCGAAGTGGCGAGTGAAGGCATTGATATCGCCACGCGTGACAGCGTCAGCGTGGCGGTGCCAAAAGACTTCCACCCGGGATTTCGCGATCCGGGCTAACCGTAATTTCTCGTTCCCACGCTCCGCGTGGGAATGCAGCCCGGGACGCTCCGCGTCCCAAAAGCGGACGCAGAGCGTCCGATGAGGCATTCCCACGCAGAGCGTGGGAACGATCTAATCTGAGAGACCCGAAATGAGACTGTCCCGCTTCTTTATCGACGCCCCGCTGAGCACCGGCGAACACGAACTGCCGGAGGCTCAGGCGCATTACATCAGCCGCGTGCTGCGCATGGCCGAGGGCGATGCCGTGCAGTTGTTCGACGGTTCCGGCCATGAGTTTCTCGGATCGCTGGTAGACGTCGGCAAGAAGCGCGTCGTCGTACGGATCGACGAACAATTCGCCGGTCAGGTCGAGTCGCCACTGCAGATCCACCTCGGCCAGGGTCTGTCCCGGGGCGAGCGCATGGATTGGGCGATTCAAAAAGCCACCGAACTGGGCGTGAATGAAATCACGCCGATCTTCAGCGACCGCTGCGAAGTCCGTCTCAAGGACGAACGCGCCGACAAGCGCTTGCTGCACTGGCGCCAGGTGGCGATCAGTGCCTGCGAACAGTGCGGGCGTTCACGGGTGCCGGTGATTCATCCGCCGGTGTTGCTGGCGGACTGGCTCAAGCAGACCGAAGCCGAATTGAAACTGGTGCTGCACCCGGTGGCAGAGCCGTTGGTGAGTCATGCCAAACCGGCGACGCTGGCGTTCCTGATCGGGCCGGAAGGTGGCTTGACGGACGGCGAAGTCGAGCAGGCCAAAGGCAATGGCTTCCACGCCGCCCGCCTCGGCCCACGCGTGTTGCGCACCGAGACCGCGCCGGTGGTTGCGCTGGCGGTAGCCCAACAATTGTGGGGTGATTTCTAAGGCCCCTTCGCGAGCAAGCTCGCTCCCACATTGGATCTCCAGTGACCACAGGTTTGTGAACACTCCAGTTCCAATGTGGGAGGGGGCTTGCTCCCGAATGCGGTGGGCCATTCATCAACGATTGACTGACCTGACGCCTTCGGGAGCAAGCCCCCTCCCACAGGGATTGCGTCTAGAGGACGTAAAACAGAATCGCGACAAAGTGCAGCAAGCTCCCGGCAATCACGAACAGATGCCAGATGCCATGGGCATGCCGCAAGCGGTGGTCCAGGGCAAAAAAGATGATCCCCACCGTATACAGCACGCCGCCCGACGCCAGCCAGGCAAATCCGGCCGTACCCAGCGCGGCGATCAGCGGCTTGACCGCAACCAGTACGATCCAGCCCATCACCGCGTAAATCACGATCGACAGAATCCGCGCTTCGGAGCGCGGCTTGATTTCCTGCAGGATGCCGATCAGCGCCAGCCCCCAGACTATCCCGAACAGCGTCCAACCCCACGGCCCGCGCAGGGTCACCAGACAAAACGGTGTGTAGCTGCCGGCGATCAGCAGGTAGATCGAAAAATGATCGACCTTTTTCATGATCGCTTTCTTGCGTCCTCGCACGCTGTGGTACACGGTCGAGGCGCTGTAGAGCACCAGCAAGGTGAAAGCGTAAATCGCCACGCTGACGATCTTCCATGGACTGCCGTCGAGGCTGGCGATCACCAACATCCAGACCCCGCCGACAAAAGCCGCCACCGCCCCGACCAAATGCGTCCAGGCGTTGAGTTTTTCCCCGTGATACATGTGTCGCCTACCTCATAGTCGCTGCTGCAAGCGCGCAAGGCTCGGGCCTTGAGCGTAAAAGCGCAATGTTTCTGTTCAACACGATCCCCTGTAGGAGCTGCCGAAGGCTGCGATCTTTTGATCTTCCGTGCACAATCGGCCGATACCAAAAAGAGTCCGCGCCATGCTGATCGACGAAGAATTGACCCTGAAAAAACTCGAGGTGTTCCTCGCCTTCATGCGCACCGGCAACCTCGCCCGCGCCGCTGCCGAACTGCAGACCAGCAACGTCAGCGTGCACCGCGCCATTCACTCGCTGGAAAGCGCGCTGCGCTGCCCGCTGTTCAAACACGAAGGCCGCAACCTGACGCCGCTGGAAAGCGCCTATGTGCTGGAAGAACGTGCGCAGAAGCTGATCAACGACGTCGTCGACAGCGTGCGCCTGACCCGCGAAGCCGCCGGGTTCTCTGCCGAGCGCTTCAAGCTTGGCTCGCTGTATTCGCTGACGGTCAAGACTGTGCCGCAACTGATCATGGGCCTGAAAATCCGCCGCAGCGAACTCAACATCGACCTGATCCTCGGTTCGAATATCGACTTGCTCTACAAGCTGAAAAACATGGAAGTCGACGCGATTCTGGTGTCGCTTGACGACAGCATCAACGATCCGGATTGCGAGCAGATCGCGCTGTTTTCCGATGACATCTTCCTCGCCACGCCGGCCGATTCAAAATTCGCTCAGCGCAGTGAAGTCGATCTGGCGGAAGTGCGCGACGAGACTTTCATCACCCTGACCCAGGGCTTCGCCACGCATCAGGATGGTGTGCGGGTGTTCAAGCAGGCGGGGTTCGAGCCGAAGGTAGCGATGCAGGTCAACGACATCTTCACCCTGCTGAGCATGGTCAGCTCGGGCGTGGGCTATGCACTGCTGCCGGGGCGGATTGCAGCGGTGTACGAGAACCGGGTGAAGCTGATTGCGTTGCAGGAGAAATATCGGTTGCAGCAGCACATTGGCGTGGTGTTTCTGAAGGCCAAGGAGAGGGATCCTAATTTGCTGGCGTTGCTGGCGGAGTGTCGGATGTATGCCAATCGCCAAGCCAGCTCATGATCGTTCCCATGCTCTGCGTGGGAATGCCTCAATGGACGCTCTGCGTCCGCTTTGGGACGCGGAGCGTCCCGGGCTGCATTCCCACGCAGAGCGGGGGAACGATCAATGTCAGCTCGGTCAGCCCATCAACCCGCGCATCGCCAGAAACAACAGCGAAGGCCCCAGCAGACACCCAAGCGCGGTGTAGAACGCCGCCGTCAGGCAACCATAAGGCACCAGCTTCGGATCGGTGGCCGCCAACCCGCCGGCGACGCCGCTGGAGGTGCCCATCAAACCGCCGAAAATCACCGCGCTACGTGGATTGTTCAGGCCGATCATCGGCGCCACGAACGGCGTCATCACCATTACCAGAATCGCCTTGATCAGACCCGCCGCAATCGACAACGCCATCACCTCGGAACTCGCACCAATCGCCGCACCCGTCACCGGACCGACGATATAGGTCACGGCACCCGCGCCAATGGTGGTCAGGCTCACCGCATCGGTATAGCCGAACGCCATCGCCACGCCGACTCCCGCGACGAACGAGGTGCCAACACCGACAAACAGCGCCAGCACACCGACGAGTCCGGCGCGTTTGAGCTCATCGACACTGACGCCAAACGCCGTCGCCACAATCGCGAAATCACGCAGCATCGCACCGCCGAGCAGGCCAATGCCCGACAGCAGCGGAATATCGACCACGCCCTTCTGCCCACCGGTGAGCGCGCCGCCGATATACGACAGCACCAGCCCGAGCAGAATGGCGATCGCCGAGCCGTGCAGACGACCCTTGGTGAAGGTGTTGGACATCCAGTAGGACACCCACATGGTCAGGCCGACAATCAAAAAGCCGCTGATCAGACCGTAGCCGGTGATCACTTTCATCATTGATTCGTACATGGCGATCACCCCGCAGTCTTGGCTGGAGCAATCGGCGTCTGTTGCTTGTTGCCCATGCGCGTCAGCACTGGCACCAGAGCAAAAGCGATCACTACGGCGAGGGTCCCGGCAAGAATCGCCATCGGCCCGCCCTTCAGCGCACCGTAGACATTCTGCTGCGCCGCCATGGCGACCACGATGGGAATGTAGATCGCGCTCCAGAACTCCACGCCCTGCTCGGTCTTGCCCTTGAGCCAGCCGCTTTTATAGAGATAGCTGCCGAGGCCGATCAACAGCAGCATCGCAATGCCGACACCGCCGACGTTGGCCGGCACGCCGATCAGCTTGCCGAGCAGTTCACCGACCCAGATACCGACCAGCGTACAAAAGGCGAGAAACGCCACACCGTAAATAATCATTGTTGTAGTCCTCAAAGTGCATCGTCGAATGTTGTTTTTGTTGTTCGAAGCTTGAGTCGCGGCGGTTTTAGAGTTGGCGGCCACCCTCCTCTCGCAACAGCGCTTGCAGGGTGTCGAGGCGAGCACTGTCGAAGGCAGTCACGGTGCCCTGCTCGAAGACCCGGCGCGCCAGCCCGGTCAGCACCGCGCCGGGCGGCAGTTCGATCTGTAAACGTACGCCGCGCTCGTAGGCGCTTTGCACGGTGCCGCGCCAGTCCACCACGCGGCACATGTTGAAAGCGAGGTCGTCGCGCAAGGCCTCCGGCTTGATTACCGGACGCGCACGGCTACCACTGAGGTAAGCGATTTTCGGCGTTTTAACCGCAACCCCGGCGAAGGCTTCGGCGAGGGTTTGCGCCGGTTCGTCCAGCAGCGGACAGTGCGACGGCACACTCACCGCCAGGCGCTTCGCCAGACCGGCGCCGCGACTGCGCGCCAGTTCAGCCACCGTTTGCATGGCCCTGTCGCTACCGGCAATCACCACTTGGTTATCGGCATTGATGTTGGCCAGATACACCGGCGAATCTTCGCTGTGCACCTGCGCCAGCAGCGTTTCGACGGTGGATAACTGCAAGCCGATGATCGCGGTCATGCCGTAGCCCTGTGGATAAGCCTGCTGCATCAGCTCACCGCGCAGGCTGACCAGATGCAACGCATCGCTGAAACTCAAGGCTCCCGCCACCACTGCTGCCGGGTATGCGCCGATGGACAGACCGGCGACGTAATCCGCGCTCAGTCCATCCTGCAATAACTGCCGAGAAGCAGCGACACCGGCGATCAGCAGGCACAGCTGCACCGCTCTGGTCGTGTGCAATGCCTCGGCTGAATCCAGCAGCGCAACATCTTCGCCGAGCACATCACTGGCCTCGACCAGTGTTTCGCGAGGCAAACGCTGGAGCATGCCGGCTTGCTGCGCGCCCTGGCCGGGGAACACCAGCAGACTGCTCACGCTGCCTGCTCCTGCGGTTGCCACGGATTCGTCACCAATACTGCCTGATGCGCATTTTTCAGCAGGACACGCGCCGAGCCACTGGCCCATTCGCGCAAAGCCACGGCACCGAGCGGCGTCTGCAATTGCATGTCGACCCGGCACGCAGTTTGATCAAAAAGCGCGACCAGTTCGCGCGCCTGATCACGGCTGATCATCTGCGGCGCACGCAGAATCAGATCAAGATCACTGGCCGCGTGCATCGCTCTGAAACCACTGGCCAATTCAAACCCGACACTGCCGCTGACACCCCAGACCGAACCGCAGTCATCGAGCATCGGCCGCAATTGTCTGAGCGCTTGCATGACCGGCAGATCACGCGCGCTGTCGACATGACACAACGCTTCAGGACTGACCCGCCGCACAATCGAATCGACGCGCATGAACGCCGCCAGCCGCTGCTCACGCAGCAACCCACGCACGCCAACCGCAACAAAACCGTCAGCACTCAACGCCCGGCGCACCACCACCGGTTGCCCGGCGGCCAGCGAATCAACTGCCCACTGTGGCGCATCCGCCGGCAACTGCGCCGGGGTCATGCCCCAGAGCAGGTCGTGGGCCATGGGCTGGTTCACCACTGCGCCCTCAGCAATTCGCGGACTTTGCTGGAAGCTGCACGATTGCTCGCGCCGAGGCGGCCTTTCAAATCACTGCCGGTCACATCGCTGATCGCCTGCTTCAGGCACTCGCTCACCCGCGCCAGATCCTCAGCCGTCGGTTGTTCGATCTGCTGCACCGAGAGGGTTTCCCAGAGCAGACCGAGGCTGGCGTAGCTGTCGATGTCATAAGCCATCGGCGGTACGCTGGAGGCCAGCGCTTCCAGCTCCTCGACACTGCGCAAGGTGACCCGCGCCGCCGAAGCCTTGCCCATCGCATGCACCATCACCCCGGGATCGCGCAAAGCAATCAGGCGATTGGCCTGATAACCGTGGGCCAGAAATGCACCCGACATGGCCTTGCCCACCAGCAACGCAATCACCGGATGCCCGGCCAGCCGCGCACGGGCATAACTGCCCGCCGCGCCGGCCAGCGCCTGATGAATGCCAAGGGCCTCTTCGCGCCGACCATAGGCCTGGCTCGGCACATCGACGATGGCGATGATCGGGCGCTTTTGCGCGTTATCGCGATCAGCGTTGATCGCGTCATCCACAGCCTTGGCCAGCCCCCAGCCTTCGAGCAAGCCGACTTCGCCGTTGCGAGCGCGTGGGAAACGGTTGTCCGGGTCAGCGACCACGGCGATAAAACGCCCGAGTTCACCGTCAGCGACTTTCAACGACGCCGGCAGGCCTTCGACGTTTTTAGCACCCGCGCACAGAGCGTTGAACCAGTGCAAACCGCGCAATGAATAACCGCTCATGAGCGCTCTCCTTGATACAGATCGCGAACCACCGAAGGCTCGATTTGCTTGTCCGTGTCCAGACTCGCCAGGCGTTGCAGAAACCACTCGGCGCGCTGACTGCGCGGCTGTACCGGCAGACCTTGCTGGAGCAGTTCACTCACCTGCTGACGAATCTGCGCCACATCATCGCCGACATAACGGTCCACCAGTCCCGTGTTGAAGCGCTGTTCGCCGCCGGTCAGGCTCCAGATGAATGGGCGGTCGCGAGAGTCGTATTCCTCGATCCCGGCTTCCTGCTCGATCACTTGCGGGCCGTTCAATCCGAGGCGCGCTTCCTGAGTCACCAGCAGATAACTGCACAGCGCAGCGGCAATCGACATGCCGCCAAAGCAACCGACGCTGCCGGCGACCACGCCGACCACGGGTTGGTATTGCTGCAAATCGACAATCGCCGCGTGAATATCGGCAATCGCCGCGAGGCCGAGATTGGCTTCCTGCAAGCGCACGCCACCGGTTTCCAGCAGCAGCACTGCGCGGGTCGGGATGCCTTTGCGGTTGTCTTCGGCGGCCAGCTCCAGCGCCCCGGCAATTTTCGCCCCGCCGACTTCGCCAAGGCTGCCGCCCTGAAACGCGCCTTCGATCGCGGCAATCACTACTGGCAAACCGTCGAGGCTGCCCTTGGCGATGATTACGCCGTCATCGGCCTGCGGCACTACGCCCTGGCGCTCAAGCCATGGCGACATGACCCGTTGAAACGGATCGAGCAGTTCGCGAAACGTCCCGGCGTCGAGCAAGGCCTTCGCCCGTTGCCGCGCGCCAAGTTCGACGAAGCTGTGTTTGTTGAGCAACGCGGCGCTGTCAGTCATGGCCGATCTCCTCGAAACCCTGTTCCAGACGCAAGCGCACCACCCCCGGCGTCGCGCCAAAATCGTGGATGTCGATGGCCATCGCCGGTGGCGTGGTGCCATCGAACATCCGCGCAAACAGATGCTGCCAGCGCTGTTGCGCGCCATTGACCGAAGTCTGCACGTTGATCGTCAGTTTGCCGGCCAGGCCCGGTTCGATCAGCACTTCCAGATCCCCCGAGCCGACACAACCGACCAGCGCACGCCCGCGTGGCGGCTGCCCGGCGGGGAATTCAAACGATAGGCTTTCCATCAAAACGCTCCCTGAAAGATGCCGTCGCGCTCGATTCGGTCGAGCAGCAGCGTGGCGGCGAGCAAGTCGGCGGCACCACCGGGCGAGGCATTCAATGCGATGAGTTGTTGATCCAGTTCGTGCAATCGGCGGCGGCCGCTGAGGCTGGCGCTGCCACCGGCATCGAGCACTGCTTGCGCGCCCGATTGCATGGCCTGCAAGCCTTGTTCCCCGGCGCGGTAGAGCACGCAGGTGTCGGCCAGTTCGGTCATGATCGCCAGCAAGGCGTCGAGCCGGGCGTTCTGTTCGCCGTGGCCGCTGGCGCGGCTTTTGTGCAGTTGCGGCAGGCCGCGTTGCAGCACGGACGGGAAGCCGAGTTGCGCTTCTTCCCGAGCGCCGCGTGCGCCGTAACGCTGGGCGACTTGTGCGCCGTGGCTGAGCGGCTGCGGTGCGTAGCGGTCGTCGAGCAATGCCAGGCGCGCGGCACACAGGGCGACGGATTTCGGTTGCAGCGCGGCGGCCGTCACCAACAGTCCCAACGCCCAGATCGCACCGCGATGGGTGTTGACGCCGTTAGTGGTCGCGAGCATCGCTTGCTCGCCTTCGCGACCGATCCGGCCAATCGCTTCGCGCAACGGCAGACCGACTTCTCCAATCTCCAGCGCGGCCTCGGCCATTTCCTTGAACGCCGGCCACAACGCCAACGCCGAAGCGTGCATCAAGCCCAGGTGCAGATCGGTGTGCGCGCCGTTGCCACGACGGTCGACCAGCGCAGGTTTCGGCGACAGATCGGCTTCGTCGATCAACGCGTCCACTGCCAGATCGGCCAAGCGGTCAGCCAGCGACAGCGGTTTCGCTTGCAGGTTGAATGCGTGCATTACCAGCTCCTGAATTTGGCGGGCGGGTTGTACAGGCCGCCGGACCACTCGACCAGATCGGCCACGCTTTTCGCCGCGAGCAATTCGCGCGTGGCGTCGGTGCGACGAATGCCGAGGTCTTCGGGCAAGGCGATCAAGCCTTCGCGGCGCATGCGCTCGGTGTCTTTCGGGTTGTGGCGCAGGCCAATCGCGGTGACGCCGGCGACGGCGGCGATCATTGCCTGGCGTTCTTCCAGCGAGCGCGCCTTGTACAGGTAGGCGATGCCTTCTTCGGTCAGCAGGTGGGTAACGTCGTCGCCGTAGATCATGATCGGCGCCAGCGGCATGCCGCTTTTCTTCGCCACCTCCACGGCGTCGAGGGTTTCGACGAAGGTCGGTTTGCCGCCCTCCTGGAACGTCTCGACCATTTGCACCACAAGCTTTTTGCCACGTTCGAGCATCGGCTGCGGTGCATCGCCGTGACGCATGTCCAGCCACGCCGGGGTGCCGTGACGGCGGCCGCGCGGGTCGTGGCCCATGTTCGGCGCGCCACCGAAACCGGCGAGACGGCCCCGAGTCACCGTCGAGGAATGGCCGTCGCCGTCGACTTGCAACGTCGCGCCGATAAACAGATCCACCGCGTACTGCCCGGCGAGTTGGCAGACCATGCGGTTGGAACGCAGCGAGCCGTCGCGGCCGGTGAAGAACACGTCCGGCCGGGCGGCGATGTAGTTTTCCATGCCCAGTTCGGTGCCGAAGCAATGCACGCTTTCGACCCAGCCGCTTTCGATCGCCGGGATCAGCGTCGGGTGCGGGTTGAGGGTCCAGTTGCGGCAGATCTTGCCTTTCAAACCGAGGGATTCGCCGTAGGTCGGCAGGATCAGTTCGATGGCGGCGGTGTTGAAACCGATGCCGTGGTTGAGCGACTGCACGTTGTGTTTTTCGTAGATCCCACGGATCGCCATCATCGCCATCAACACATGCACAGGCTTGATGTGGCGCGGGTCGCGGGTAAACAGCGGTTCGATGTAGAACGGCTTGTCGGCGACCACGACGAAATCGACCCATGAAGCGGGAATGTCTACGCGCGGCAGTTCGCTGACGTCGTCGACCAACTGGTTGACCTGAACGATGACGATGCCGTCGCTGAATGCGGCCGGTTCGATCAATGCCGGGGTGTCTTCGGTGCTCGGGCCGGTGTAGATGTTGCCGGCGCGGTCGGCCATGAACCCGGCCGAGAGCACGACGTTGGGGATCAGGTCCACCACCAGCCGTGCATAGAGTTCGATGTAAGTGTGGATCGCGCCGACTTCGAGCAGGCCGTCTTCGAGCAACTGGCTGATGCGCAGGCTCTGGGTGCCAGCGAAGGAGAAATCGAGCTTGCGAGCGATGCCGCGTTCGAACAGGTCGAGGTGCTCGGAGCGGCCGACGCTGGGCATGATCATGTGCAGGTCGTGAAGCTTCGCCGGATCGGCCTTGGCCAGCGAACGCGAGAGGAAATCCGCCTGCTTCTGGTTGTTGCCCTCCAGCACCACACGGTCGCCGGGATGGATCAGCGCTTCGAGCGCGGCGACGATTTTGTCGCTGGGCAACACCGCACCATCGGCCAGCCCGCGCACCTTGTCGAGCCGGCGCTGCTTCTCGTCACGCCGCCGCGTCCAGCGCGAGTCGGGGGTAGTTGTTGTTGTCATGCTCACTCCACGGGGTTCGCTGTCGTGGAGCCAAGGTAGGCGTGTGCGGTGAGGGCATCAATCAAGCTGGATGGTGAATCATTACGCTGAGCGTAACGGACAAGCTGAAGCCCCTGTAGAAGCTGTCGAGTGAAACGAGGCTGCGATCTTTTGATTTTTGATCGTTCCCACGCTCCGCGTGGGAACGATCGAACGCATTCCAATTGTGGGAGCGAGCCTGCTCGCGAAGAGGCCAGTCGCCTCAGCGCATTCGCTCAGTCGGTTGGCACCAGTTTGTCCAGCACCCGGTTCACCGCCATCTCCGCCACCATGACAATCTGCGCGATGCCCTGCAGGGTCTTGCGCTGCGAGCCGTCCACCGAGGCGGCATGGTTGTGCAGCATCACCGTTGCCGAACCGAGGGTTTCACAGGCGTCGGCCAGCAAGGATTCGGTGTCGGCTTCGGGGTTGGCCATGTACAGCGTGTTGGGGGTGTATGGCGGGGCGATGAAGTCGGCGGCGGGCGGGCCGAGATAATGGTCGAGGGCGCGTTCGGCGGCGTCGTGAAAATTCTTTGAGTCGGGGGGTTGGTAGGGCGATGCCGGACTTGCTACCGGCGGATTGGGCGATGGTTTTTTCATCTTCAGGTTCCGGATAAAGCCGCAACCGCACCTCTGCTAAAAGAAGGGGTGGCAGCTGAACGCAGGTTAGCAGACCGGGGAACCTAAGGAAGCCGGCGCGCCGAAGCGCCCTGCGCACAGCCGCCATCGAGTGCAGGCGTGAAGCCTGACTGTCGGTGCTCATGCAACCTCAGATTTACCACGGGCTGCTAAACCCGATCACTGCGAAACAGTGACGGAACCAAGTTACGCAGCAAGCCCTGGGCGCACAAGCCGGCGGATTCTGGCGCAGGCGTAGGCAGCGGCGCAAGGATTTGTAGGCTGGCGGGGCGTAACATTGGGTGTCCTTAAACACCTCGATCAATTGGTGTTTATTGGCTGATCGGGATTCGGGATCTACCCGTAGGAATTTGCTGCCGTGACTGGCGCTTTCGCGAGCAAGCCCGCTCCCACATGGGAGCTTCAGGGTACGCAGATTTTGTGTACGACATCGCTCCACTGTGGGAGCGGGCTTGCTCGCGAATACGCCCGTCAGGACACCACCAATTGCAAATCAGTTAACCAGGCCTGCCTCCACCAACAACCGCTCCAGCCCCAACAAATCCGGCACCTTCGCCACCTGCTCGCCCACCTGCACCGCCGCCTGCTCCAGCGCGCACAACGGCACATCCACGTAACTCAACTGACTGTCGAGCTTGTACGACCGAGGAATCCCCTGCACCAACAGGGCGATGAATCTCAGCTCGGGCAAGCCGCCCAGCGCATTCAGAATGACGATCCGCGCCCGTTCGCCGATGACGATTTTCTGCCCGCAGGCCGATTCGAAACTGATCAGCGGAATCTGCCGCTCGCGCCACGTTACCCGCCCCAGGTACCACGGCGGCGTGTCGAGATCGAAGGCGCTCGCCTGGTAGTCGATCAGCTCGGCAATGGCGACATTGGGCAGGATCAGGTTGCGATCGGCCAGCGGCAACAACAGCCCGGTGAGCTGACTGGTGCGCGGGTTGTGCCGGTGCTCATGCATGTTTCTGGCTCCACTGGGCGATGCTCTCCAGCAACACCGATTCCTGATACGGCTTGCCGAGGTAGTCGTTGACGCCGATGGCCATGGCGCGGTCGCGGTGTTTCTGCCCGGTGCGCGAGGTGATCATGATGATAGGCAAGTGGCGCAGGCGTTCGTCGGCGCGCACCTGGGTGGCGACCTCGAAGCCGTCCATGCGCGGCATTTCGATGTCGAGCAGCATCAGATCGGGCATGTGCTCCTCAAGCAGCAGCATCGCATCGACACCGTCCTTGGCGGTCAGCACGTTCATGCCGTGACGTTCGAGCAAACGGCTGGTGACCTTGCGCACCGTCACCGAGTCATCGACAACCATGATCAGCAGCGGCTTGTGCGGTTCGCTGTCGATCTCCGTGCGCGCCGGCTCTTGCGCCAGCCGCGCCTGCATCGCCCGGATCGGTGCGAGCAGATCCAGAATCAGCACCACCCGGCCATCGCCGAGAATCGTCGCCCCCGAGACGCCCTGCACCGCCGCGAATTGCGGGCCGAGGCTTTTGACCACGATCTCGCGGGTGCCGGCCATGGCATCCACCAGCACGGCAATGTGACGGTCGTTGTAATGCACCAGCAGCACCGGCAACGGCAGGTTCTGCCCGAGCAGTTTCGGCCGTGGCGCCGTCTTCAGCAGCTCGCCCAGATAACACAGCTCGTAACGCTGACCGCCATACTCGTAGCGCGGCGGATCGTGACGGAAATGCCCTTCCAGATCATTCGGCAACACACGCACAATGCCTTCGATGGTGTTCAGCGGGATCGCGTACTGATCCTCACCGCACTGCACCATCAACGCGCGGTTGACCGACACGGTGAACGGCAGGCGAATACGGAAATGCACGCCCTGCCCCGGCACCGAATCGATGCTCATGCTGCCGCCGAGCTGTCGCACTTCTTCGTGGACCACGTCCATGCCGACGCCACGCCCGGAAATCTGGGTGATCTTTTCCGCCGTGGAGAAACCCGGCTGGAGAATGAACTGCAACACGTCGCGGTCGCTGATCTCGGCATCGGGGGCGAGCAAGCCGCGCTTGATCGCCTTGCGCCGCACGGCTTCCAGCGGCACCCCGGCGCCGTCATCGCGGATGTCGAAAACAATATCGCCGCCCTCGCGGGACAGATCGAGGGTGATCTGCCCTTGCGCCGGTTTACCTGCCGCCAACCGCACTTCAGTGGATTCCAGGCCATGGTCGACGGCGTTGCGCAGCATGTGTTCCAGCGGCGCGGCCATGCGCTCCAGCACGTTGCGATCCATTTCGCCATCGGCATTGCCGACGACGAACGCGACATCCTTGCCCAGCTCTTCTGCGACCTGACGAACGATGCGTTTGAGACGCGGCACCATGCGTTCGAACGGCACCATGCGCGTGCGCATCAGGCCTTCCTGCAATTCAGTGTTGATCCGCCCCTGTTGCTGCAACAGGTTCTCCGCATCGTGGTTGCGACGGTCGAGGGTTTCCTTGAGGTCGAGCAGGTCAGAAGCGGATTCGAACAGCGCCCGCGACAGTTGCTGAAGCTGCGAATGGCGGTCCATTTCCAGCGGATCGAAGTCTTCATAACCGAGGCGTTCGCCATCGACTTGCTGGCGACTGAGAATGCGCCCCTGGGTTTCGGTGTCGAGGCGGCGCAACTGATCGCGCATGCGCTCGATGGTGGTTTCCATCTCGTTGAGGGCAATCTGCGCATCGTTGACTTGCTGCTCGATCCGCCCACGAAAGATCGAGGTTTCCCCGGCCAGATTGACCAGTTCATCGAGCAGTTCGGACGAAACCTTGACCATGTCCGCCCCAGCATCGGCGGGCGGTGGCGCAGCCTCAGGCTTGACCACGGGAGCTGGCGCCGGCGGCGCTTCAACCTGCGCCGGATGGCTGAAATTCTGGATCGCGCTGATCAGCCGATCGGCCGGTGGGCACGGTTGCCCGGCGCGCACGCCGTCGAGCATTTGCGCCAGTCGGTCATGGCCGCGCTGCACCAGCGCGAACAGCTCGGCGGACGGTTGCAGCGCACCACTAGAGAGGCTTTCGTAGAGAAATTCCAGCTCGTGGGCGAGGTCGCCGATCGGGCCGATTTCGACCATCCGCGCGCCACCCTTGAGGGTGTGCAGATCGCGCAGCAGGGTTTCGACTTCCTGACGATTGCCCGGCTCGGCCTGCCAACGCAACAGCGCGGCGCCGGAGCTTTCGATGATGTCGAAACCTTCTTCAAGGAAGATCTCCAGCAACTCCGGATCATGCCCGGCGTTGTCGTGTTCGACCGCTGCGGGGGCAGATTCGCTGGCGGCCTGGCCCTGACGCAACTGACGGATCGCGTCGATCAGATCCTGCGCCGCGGTCAGCGCTTGATGCGCTTGCAGTTGCTCGAGCATCTGCGCCAACCGCGCGTGACTTTGCTGCAGCAAACCTTCGAGCGCGCCGCTGTGGCTGTAGCGCCGATCGACCAGCCCTTCGTAGAGATTTTCCAGTTCCTGGGCAAGGTCACCGACGGCCTCGACCTCGGCCATGCGCGCACCGCCCTTGAGCGTGTGCAAGTCGCGCTGCAAAGACGACAGCGGCGCGGCGTTGTCCGGGTCATTGAGCCAGCGCTGCAAGGCCTGCCCGGCGCTGTCGAGAATATCCACCGCCTCTTCAAGGAAGATTTCGACAATCTCGTCGTCAGGCGCGAGCGCGGCAGCCGATTGCTGCAATTGGGCGGTGGCGCTGCCCAGCTCGCGAATGTCCAGGGTGCGGCTGCCATCGCTGCGGATCAGGCCCATCGCCGCCGGGTCGAGGCCTTCGTCGAGCAGATCCTGCAAGGCGCGAATCCGCTCCGGCTGCGGGGTGATTTCCTGGCCGGCGGCGAGTTCGTCGAGCATGTTGATCAGCGCTTCGTGGGCCAGCTGCGCTTCGTGGAAAAAACGCTCGCTGACCGCCAGACTGCTTTCTTCCACCGCGCCATACAGGTCGAGCAAGGCTTCGCACAAGCCATCAACCGGCAGCAGATCGGCAAGGTGTGCGCCTTCGCCCAGGGTGGTCAGCTCATCGAGCAAAGCGCTGAGTTCCTGGCGTTCGCCGGGGTGCTGCTGCCAACGCTGCAAGAGGTTTTCCGCGTCGAGGAGGATGTCCATGCCCTGGGCGAGGAAGTTGTTGATCAGTTGCGGATCGCGTTTGAGCCGCCGGCCGCTGTCAGCGCCATCGGAGCCTGCTTGCAGGCGTTCGGCGAGCAGCGCCTCGGTGCGTTTGATCAGCGACTGCGCCCCGACAATCGGCGCCAGCGGATCGTGTTTGAGCTGGCGCAGACCGACGCGGAACAAGCCCTCGGCTTCGAGCAGCAATTCGACCTCATCCAGATCCAGCGGCAACTGATGCGCCTTGAATTCGCGGGCCAGTTGATCGAGTGACGCTGCGAGTTCGGCCATCGGCACTACGCCGGCCATCGAGGCACTGCCCTTGAGCGTGTGCAGTGCGCGTTGCAGTTCATCGCTGGCTTGCAACGGCACCTGCTCGGCGGCCTGATCGAGGAAACGGTTGAGGCTGGCGAGGTGGGTTTCGGCTTCCTTGCGGAAGATTTCCAGCAGCAGCGGATCGAGTGCGGCGACGTCGTCGGTGTCTTCGGCGGCCAGCGGTTGATCACCCTTGGCCAACGCGTGGGCGCGGGCGGCGAGTTGATCGACGTCGCTGCGCTGACGCTGACGCTGGGTGGCGAATTCACTGATCAGCTCGGGCAGCAGCAACACGGTGTCGCCGAGCAACTGGCGCAGCACTGCGCCAGGTTCGACGCTTTGTTCGAGTACGCGATTGAGCAGATTTTCGACCGCCCAGGCCAGTTCACCGAGGATCAACGCACGGACCATGCGCCCACTGCCCTTCAAGGTGTGGAACGCCCGGCGCAGCTCGGTCAGCGCGGCGCGGTCCTGCGGATTGGCGGTCCAGCGCGGCAGGTATTCGTGGAGGACCGCGAGGACTTCGTCGGTTTCTTCGAGGAACACTTCGCGCAGTTCATCGTCGACCGGTTCTTCGTCCGCCGGCGGCGGCATCAGGCTGCCAGGTGTAGTGCGTGCCGGCGGGTTGAGCGTCGAAACCGGACTGGCCAGCACCTCGGCCAGCGACTGCACGACCTGCGGATCATCGAGGGTCTGCAGGTTCTGCATGACCTGCGCTTCGCTGGGGCTGAGCACCTCATCGAGCACCGGCACTTGCGGTTCGCCGGGCTGCTCACTGGCAAAGAAGCCGAGGCTGGCGAGGCTGTTCTGCGCGACATCAAGCAGATGCTCGGCGGGCGCCTGCGGGTCATCGCTCAAGCGTTCGAGGTAATACTCGAGGCTGCTGATCACATCGGCCAAATGATCGAGTTGCTCCCAGCCAGGCTCATGAGCATCGAGCATCAGATGCTCGCGAATGAAACCGTTGCAGGCCTCGACCAGACTCGCCGCGCGGGCCAGCGGAATCATCGCCAGCGCGCCACGCACCTGGGTCAGCAGCTCGGGCAGCGGTTGCAGATGCTGGCGGTCCCAATCGGCGTCGATGTAATCGACGATCATGTCCTTGGCCTGTTGCAGGCAGATGCGCGCTTCCTTGATCACGATCTGATG
>Ga0308159_1002660_pt1 | contig 19975 bp, 18 predicted proteins | sample PhyCR1_FD_201040 | JGI IMG/M metagenome (GOLD analysis project Ga0308159, IMG submission 201040) | Phyllosphere microbial communities from UC Gill Tract Community Farm, Albany, California, United States - DLSLC.R1 | ecosystem: Host-associated > Plants > Phyllosphere > Unclassified | place: USA... | reverse complement strand
TCATTTTTAAAAACAATTTACCTACCTTTGAACGGAGTTTAAATACTATGTCTGAACAAAAAACAAATGAGCTCGTTCGCAAGATTTTTGAAGCTTATTTAGAAAACAAAAATCTACGCAAAACACCTGAGCGTTTCGCCATATTGGAAGAAATATATTCTAGAAACGATCACTTCGATGTTGAAACCCTCTATATCCATATGAAAAATCAAAAGTATCGTGTAAGTCGTGCTACGGTTTACAATACTTTAGAGTTATTGGTTTCATGCGATTTGGTTACCAAACACCAGTTTGGTAAAAACATGGCACAATTCGAAAAGTCTTATGGCTACCGTCAACACGACCACGTAATCTGTATAGAGTGCGGTAAAGTTGTTGAGTTTTGCGATCCCCGGATTCACCAGATTCAAACCATGGTTGGCGATCTTTTGAAATTCGATGTGAAACACCATTCGTTAAATCTTTATGGCTTTTGCTCAGATTGCAGCATGGCTAGAAAAGTAAACGAGACTGCAAAAGCGGTTAAACCTGAAGCAAATTAAATCAATCACAAAATAAAACCAGCTTAAAATTTTAATAATGACGCAAGTAGATGTACTTCTCGGCCTGCAATGGGGTGATGAAGGAAAGGGAAAAATCGTTGATGTACTCAGTCCAAAATATGATCTTATTGCCCGTTTTCAGGGTGGCCCAAATGCCGGACATACTTTAGAGTTCGATGGTAAAAAATTCGTTTTGAATACAATCCCATCAGGAATTTTCAACGAAAAAACCATGAACCTAATCGGTAATGGCGTAGTAATCGATCCTATCATTTTAAAAAGAGAGTTAGATAACTTGAAAAAAGCTGGTCATGATCCGGTTGCCGAAGGCAAATTGGTGATTGCACGTAAAGCACACTTGATTTTACCTACGCACCAGTTACTTGATGCGGCGAATGAAGCACGCATGGGTAAAAATAAAATTGGCTCAACGCTTAAAGGCATTGGTCCAACCTATATGGATAAAACTGGCCGTAACGGTTTACGCGTTGGTGATACTACCCTGCCAGATTTTAAAGAACGTTACACTAAATTAGTAGAGAAACATACCGAAATCCTTTCTCACTATGAAGGTTTTGAATATGAACTGGCAGAAAAAGAGGCATCATTCTTTGAAGCAATCGAATTCTTAAAAAGCATTCCTCACGTAGATAGCGAGCATTTTGTGAATGGTTACCTAAGAGAAGGTAAAGCTGTTTTAGCTGAAGGTGCGCAAGGCACATTATTAGACGTTGACTTTGGCTCTTATCCGTTTGTAACCTCTAGTAACACTACTACTGCCGGTGCTTGTACTGGTTTGGGTATTGCACCCAATAAAGTCGGCGCTGTTTATGGTATCTTTAAAGCATATTGTACACGTGTTGGCGGAGGTCCTTTTCCAACCGAACTAGACAATGAAGTTGGCGAAAACTTACGTGCTTTAGGTCATGAGTTTGGTGCAACTACAGGTCGTGCGCGTCGTTGTGGTTGGATTGATCTTCCTGCCCTAAAATATGCAATCATGTTAAACGGTGTAACCGAATTAATTATGATGAAAGCTGACGTATTGGATACGTTTGAAACGATTTACGCTTGTACGCATTATGAATATAATGGCGAAACCATTGATTATATGCCTTACGATATCATTTCTATCGAACCGAAACCAGTATTGAAAGCAATTGAGGGCTGGGCTACAGATGTAACTAAAATCACTTCTGTTGATCAGATTCCAGCAAAGCTGAACGATTATATCGCATTCTTAGAGAAAGAATTAGAAGTGCCAATCAAATTCTTATCAGTAGGACCAGATAGAGCACAAACTCTAGAACTGCGTTAAACCATATTAGATCTTACAAGAAAAGCAACCTTAAAAGGGTTGCTTTTCTTGTATATAACATTTTCTGCTTTTTTAGTTCCCTTTATCTATCTTAGAACTCCCTATTAATAACAGACATCTCATCTCTATACGATTATTACACCAAGTTTAATTTAGATAAAAATGAGTGACTTAAAATTATTTGAAGACAAAAAAGTGCGTTCTAAATGGAATGAGCAAGAAGACAAATGGTATTTCTCTATAGTTGATGTTGTGGAAGTTTTAACAAATTCTCCACGCCCCAGAAAATATTGGAATGCTCTTAAAACTAAACTAAAAGATGAGGGCAGTGAACTGTCCCATAAATTGGGACAGTTGAAAATGCCTGCACCTGATGGAAAAATGAGGATGACTGACGTTGCGAACACAGAACAACTGCTCCGCCTGATTCAATCGATCCCATCTCCAAAAGCAGAACCTTTTAAACAGTGGTTGGCAAAAATTGGCGCAGAAAGGATTGCAGAAATAGAAAATCCAGAATTAGCACAAGCCAGAATTAGGGAAACTTATAAAGCCAAAGGATACAGCGATGAATGGATAGAAAAAAGAATTCGCGGCATTCTTGTTCGCGATGAACTCACTAATGAATGGAAACAAAGAGGTGTTAAAGAAGGTAGAGAATACGCCATTCTAACTGCCGAAATTAGCAAAGCAACCTTTGGCATTATTCCAAGCGATTATAAGAAGTTGAAGGGTTTAACTAAATCAAATGAGAATTTGAGAGACCACATGACCGATCTGGAATTAATTTTCTCGATGCTGGGTGAGGCTTCAACAACAGAAATCGCTAAAAATAGAGATGCTAAGGGTTTTGATGAAAACCATACCGCAGCAAAAGCTGGAGGTAGTGTTGCAGGTAAAGCCCGAGAAGATTTGGAGCAAAAGTCTGGTAAAAAAATTGTTAGCAATCAAAACTTTAAAGGGCTTACAGAAAAAAAAGAAGAGAAGAAACTGGAATAGCAAAAAGTAAGCCTTATAACAAATCAAGCAACAAACAGCATCTTTGAAAACCATCAAAAACATAACCGACTTTAAACAAAAAGCATTGCACTGGGCCAGCCAGTTCGAGGTTTGCTGCCTTCTGGATTCTAATCAATACGAAGATCAATATTCATCTTACGACTTCTTGATCGCTGCCGATGTTAAGGTGGCACTGGAATGTAAAACTGGTAATGCTTTCCATCAGCTGAAGAAATTTTGCGAGTTACATAAAACATGGCTTTTCGGATTGTTCAATTACGACCTCAAAAATGAGCTTGAAGATTTGGAATCAAACCATCTTGATTATCTAAATTTTCCGGCATTATACTTCTTCGTGCCTAAATATTTGATAGGCATTAAAAATGGAGGGGTAGATGTGCTGATTGGAAATGATACTATCATAGCTGAGATTAATGAAACGATCATCAGCGCTGAAGCGATACAGACAACATTAAAAATTGAAAAGCGTTTGTCAAAAGCGCAATATCTGGATAAAGTAGAGCGGTTGAAAGACCATATCGTGCGAGGAGACATTTATGAAGTTAATTTCTGCCAGGAGTTTTTTGCAGAAAATGCAACCATCAATCCTATTCAAACTTTTGAAGCCCTAAACCGCTTGTCCCCTACCCCATTTGCTGGTTATTTTAAAATTAGAGATCATTATATTTTATCGGCTACGCCGGAGAGATTCCTCTGCAAACGAGACAATAAACTGATCTCTCAGCCCATAAAGGGAACAGCGAAACGTAGTGATGTATTGAAAGAAGACGAAAACATTAAGATTCAATTAAAAAACGATCTGAAAGAGCAATCTGAAAATGTAATGATTGTCGATTTGGTACGGCACGACCTGACCAAGTCTGCAGTGAAAGGATCTGTTAAAGTGGATGAATTGTTTGGAATCTATACCTTCCCGCAAGTACACCAAATGATTTCCACCATTAGCTGCGAATTAAATCCGGATGTCCACTTCATTGATGCAATCAAAAATGCATTTCCAATGGGCTCCATGACGGGCGCACCCAAACTCAAGGCTATGGAATTGATCGAAGGATATGAGGAAACAAAAAGAGGGATGTACTCTGGGTCTTTTGGCTGCATCAGCCCTAATGGCGACTTCGATTTCAATGTCGTAATTAGAAGTATTCTGTATAATGCCACTCAAAAATATCTATCATTTCAGGTGGGCGGGGCCATTACTTATCAATGTGATGCTGAAAAAGAATACGAAGAATGTTTACTCAAAGCCAGCGCAATGTTGAAAGTTTTGGAAGGTTAGTCGTTAGTCGAAACGTCATGGTCAGACCATTGTTTTAGAAAATAATTTATAAGGCTCGCCAGGTCCCTATTTAAAGGTTTGCGTCTCGCTACAACTTAATTAATATTTTTCCTTAGTTGAAATGGAAATGATTAATTTGAGGTTAGGCGTACGTAAAAAAAGGTGGGAAGTTAGCACTATGCTAACTTCCCACATTTTAACTTATAACTTATAACTTATAACTTATAACTTATAACTTATAAAACCAACCCTATTTTTTGTAGAATTGTTGCGCTTCTGGCAAATATTTTTGAATTTGAGCAATACGTGTTGCATCACTCGGGTGAGTACTTAAAAACTCTGCTGGTTTCTGTGCTCCTGCAGATGCTGCTGACATTCTGTTCCAGAAGCTCGTGGCATTTTGTGGATTGTATCCCGCCATGGCCATAAAAATTAAACCTAAGCGATCCGCCTCTAACTCCTGGTTGCGACTGAATTTTAACATTGCAACAGGTGTACCTACCCCATAAAGGGTGTTGAAAATAGATTGAGTTTTAGGATTTTTGGATAATGCCACGCCTGCAGCTGCGCCAACACCTTGAGCAACCATTTCCTGCGACATGCGTTCTGCCGAGTGACCAGCAATCGCATGAGCAATTTCGTGCCCCATCACTGTTGCTAAACCAGCATCATCTTGTGTTACGGGCAAAATACCAGTGTAAACTACTATTTTACCACCTGGCATACACCAGGCATTTTTCTCATTATTTTGAACTACGTTAACTTCCCATTGATAATCAGCAATTAAATTACCGTAGTTATTGCTGTTCATATAAGATTTAACCGCTGCAATTAATTTATTACCAACAGTTTTTACTTTCAAAGCCTGCGCATTCGAGGTAGAAAGCACGGTGCTTTTGTTTTCGGTTAAGAATGTACTATAAGCCTGGAATGCCATTGGCAAAACCTGATCGTTACTAACTAAATCAAATCGACTACGCCCTGTTAATGGAACAGTAGAACATGAATTAAATAATAAAACGCCAGCAATACTTGCTGTTAAAAATAACTTTTTCATAATTTGATTTAGTTTAGTTACCCTTCAGGCAAACCGAATTCTAAACAGTCAGCTGCTGAATAAGTTTTAATGATTGTGTTTTTGTTGTTAATTAGTTTTCTTCCTAAACAAATACACCTTAGATTCTTTGCCTTTCAGCAATCTTTCGAGATTTTTTTGATGCGTAACTAATATTAAAACACAGACGACCATGCCGTAAAGCACTTCTGATTTTATAGAAACCTGAAACAAAAAGACAACACTGAGCGGAAATGTAAAGCCTGCGCAGATTGAACTTAATGAAACATATTTAGTTAATAGTAATACAATCACAAAAACCAGAACGCAAAGCATAGATGCTTCGAAGTTAACCGCCAAAATCATTCCAAAAAGTGTAGCCACTCCTTTTCCTCCTCTAAAACCAGCAAAAACGGGGAACAAATGTCCCATTACAGCAGTTACACCCAAGGCAAGCTGATAATTAACAAACACAACTGAGTTTTGCGGACCGGTAACAGACATGCCGATCAGATAGGCTAGATTGGTTGCAGTGTAGCCTTTGGCAATGTCTATCACCATTACAGCGATGCCGGCTTTTTTACCTAAAACCCTAAAGGTATTGGTTGCGCCAGCGTTGCCACTCCCATATTCCCTAACATCAATACCATAAAAGGCCTGACCAAGCCATACGGCAGTTGGTATGGATCCAAATAGATACGCAAATAATAGAGCAGTAAGCGAATATACCGTAACCATAGCCTACAATGATACAAAAAATAAGCTTTCAATTTTATAGCACATCACTTTAGAATGCTTTTAAACTGATGTCGAGGCTTTTTACAGAATGCGTAAGTGCCCCCATTGAAATAAAATCTACTCCGCAAGCCGCGTATTCTGCAACATTTTCTTCGGTAATTCCGCCAGATGCTTCAGTGGTAAATTTTCCATCGATTAATGTTACAGCTGCTTTCAAATCAGAAAAATTAAAGTTATCAAGCATAATTCTATCAACACCACCAATAGCTAATACTTGAGATAATTCCCCAATATTCCTCACCTCTATCTCAATTTGTAAAGATTTATGGTGATCTGCCAAATATTTTTTTGCCGAGTTAATGGCATTTGCAATCCCACCAGCATAATCAACATGATTATCCTTTATCAGAATCATATCATATAAACCAATGCGGTGATTAACACCTCCACCAATTCTTACCGCCCATTTTTCAAGATAACGCAAACCTGGAGTTGTTTTGCGCGTATCTAAAATTTTTGTCTTGGTATCCTTCAAAAGCGAAACAATGCGATGTGTTTTGGTTGCAATGCCACTCATCCGCTGCATACAGTTTAGCACCAACCGTTCTGCGATTAGTATCGCATGTGTGCTCCCGCTTACAGTTAAGCCAATATCACCCACTTTTACCGCTGCGCCATCTTGCAACAATACGTTCACCTTTAAATCGGGGTCTACTGTTGCAAAAATTTCCTGCGCCAATTCCATTCCTGCCAAAATCCCGTCTTCTTTGATGATCAGCTTAGCCTGCCCTTGAGTACCGGCAGGTATTGTTGATAATGAGGTATGATCACCATCGCCAACATCTTCAGCCAGGGCATTTTTAATGAATTGATGTATTAGTTGAATATCCAAAATATAGGTTTTATGCTGCAAAAATAGAAATTATTTCTTAGCAGGCAATCTACCAGCAGATATTAAGGTGGGTTAATGAAAGTTTGAGCAGCATTTTAATATTAAAGATCTAATCCTTTGCTGGTTCGATCCTTAATTCTGTAATCTGGAAACTATTGTTCACTTTTTTCATGGTAATGGAAACCCGGAAAGTTTCTTTTGAAGTATTGAGTATCACCACACCAAATCTGTAATTCGGACTGTTGTTAATTTTATGGAAAACACTTGTCTTTACTGGTGGATGTTTCATGAAAAAATCGCGCAAAATTTGCTCACCCTGTGCTTTAGAATAGACATCTTCTTCATCAACAATGATCAACTCGATTGTTGAGGCGAAATTTTTAGCGATATCTCTGGAATTTCCGGCTTTAAAATAACCCGATAAATCATCAATAATATCTGCCTGAAGCGTAACAGGACGATATAATGACGTCAAACTAATAACAAGTAAAAACAAGCTCCGGATCATTTCTGTATTTTATACAGAACCGTGTAGCTAAAATTATGCCATTAGCTTATCAAAAAACGATTTCTTGATTTGTATAACCTCCAATAAAGTTATATTTGCCAATGAATAAAACTCTAAAACATGTTTTAAAAGAAAATGTTTTGGTATTGAAGAATAAATTTTTGAATAAATATGGTAAACAATAAAAAACTTGCACTTATAATTTTAGATGGCTGGGGTTACGGACGTCAGGATAATTCTGATGCTGCCTACGCTGCAAAAACACCTTTTTTTGATTCCTTATTGCGAAGTTATCCTAATTCTAAATTAGAAGCTTCTGGTGAAGCTGTGGGTTTACCTGCAGGGCAAATGGGAAACTCAGAAGTTGGGCACATGAATTTAGGTGCTGGTCGGGTTGTTTACCAGGAGCTGGGTAGAATTAACAAAGCAATTACCGATAGAGAATTACACACCAATCCGGTTTTACTTGCAGCATTCGATTACGCAAAAGCCAATAATAAAGCTGTGCATTTTATCGGTCTGGTTTCTAATGGTGGCGTACATGCGCACATCGAACATTTAAAAGCACTTTGCGATGCGGCGAACGAAGCGCAGGTACAAAAAACTTTCGTTCATGCTTTTCTAGATGGACGTGATACTGATCCGAAATCTGGTTTAGGCTTTATTAGCGATCTCCAGAACCATCTAGAGCATGGAAATGCAAAGTTGGCTACCATGATTGGACGATATTATGCAATGGACCGCGATAACCGCTGGGAGCGTGTTAAACAAGCTTATGACGTAATGGTAAATGGGGTTGGCGAGAAAACCCAGGATGCATTAAGTGCTATTCAGGCTTCTTACCAAAATGGCATTACGGATGAATTTTTAAATCCCGTAGTACTTACTCAAATTAACGGAGAACCTGTTGCAACTATCCAGCCAGATGATGTGGTTATTTGTTTCAACTTCCGTACTGACAGAGGACGTGAAATTACAACTGCACTTACCCAAAAAGATTTCCCTGAACAATTGATGCATAAATTACCATTGTATTATGTTACGATGACTACTTATGACGAGAGTTTCGATAAAGTGAACGTAATGTTTACCAAAGATGATTTAACAAAAACCATTGGTGAAGTTTTATCTGAAAACAATAAAAACCAAATTCGTATCGCAGAAACTGAAAAATATCCACACGTAACATTCTTTTTCTCTGGCGGTAGAGAAACTGAGTTCCCGAACGAAAAACGCATCTTGGTTCCTTCACCCAAAGTTGCCACTTACGACTTGCAACCTGAAATGAGTGCAGCTGGAATTACTGCGGCCATTACCGCAGAAATGGAAACGGGTTGGGCAGATTTTATTTGCTTAAATTTTGCTAATCCAGATATGGTTGGCCACACAGGAGTTTTCGAAGCGGTAATTAAAGCCGTAGAAACCGCCGATAAATGTGCCGAAACGGTAGTAACCAAAGGCCTTGAAAACGGCTATTCATTTATCTTACTGGCAGACCATGGTAACTCTGAATATATGGTAAATGGCGATGGATCGGTAAACACGGCCCACACCACCAACTTAGTTCCTTGCATTTTAATAGACAACGATTATAAAACAATCGCCGATGGCAAGCTTGGCGATATCGCCCCTACCGTTCTTAGAATACTAGGTGTCGACATCCCAGCAGAGATGACAGGAAACGTATTGGTATAATGATGAAGAAACTTTTGATTCTGGTATTTGCATTGGCCTTTTTCTCTTGTAATCAAAGGGAAGCTGCCAAAGCCAATACCGAATTACTCTACTTTGACTTAAAAGGCTATTTCGGTAAAGAAATTATCCGGCTGCGAAACGCAAAGGTTAAGGTTGATAAAACAGTAAGTATAAACGGCATTAGCGAAAAAAAATCATTGTTAATTACAGACTGGGATAAGGAACTGGCAATTTTCGTGAACGCTGATATCAATAAAACTTCATGGAAAGGCAGTTTTAAAGTGAGCTGGCAAAACGGAGTGGAGAATTATACCGCTAACAGTAAAAAGATTCCGGTTAAAAAGGTTTCAATAGCGCACAAAGATTCAAGGATTAGCAAAATAGAAATTATCGTTAATAACAAAAACATCTTATATCAGTCGATTGATACCCTAACTTACTATCCAGATCAATTATACCAGATTAAAAAACAACAAAAGATACGGCTGCTTGCCCCGAAAGAATACATTATCATAGCCAAATTTAATCCATAAAAAAGCGGTCAGAAATTAAATCTCTGACCGCTTTTTTTATTTAAGGGTTACTTTAAACTCGCAATTTGAGCTTTATCGTAAGTTACCCAGTCAATAATATCTTTTCTCAAAGGCTGCATGGTTAACACTTTTTGAAAATCTGCTATGGAATTGTTAAACAGCGCTACACAAGCAACTTTCTCAGCACTTTTTTTCACTTTGTAAGATTTGAAAATTGCATAATCTTTATACGCTAAACCACGGTTCTGAAACATTTGAGTATCCTCATCGCCAGTAATTTCGATTGCTTTTGTAAAATCTTTAATGGCGGCCAGGTAGAAATTCTCACGCATAGTATTCAGAGATTCCTTCGGATCATTCGCAATATTTAATCTTGCTTTGCCACGGTAATAGTAAGCAGAAACTTCAGATGGCTTAAGCGTAAGTAAACGGCTATAAGTAGAGATACATTTTTCGTATTCCGCATTTTGGAAATAAGAATACCCCAACATTTTTAAAACTTGTGCATTATCAGGAGTCTTGGTATCGGCTTTCTCTAATTGCGTAACAGCAGTTTTATAATCGCCCTTCATCATTGCCTGCATACTCTTCTCATAATTATTTTGAGCAAAACTTGTGGTTGATGAGAAAATGAGTAATCCTAAAATTGCTTTTTTGATATGGTTCATGTATGAATAATAATTTAGATAAATCTGGCACCCTATGGATGAAATTTTTCGCAATATAATCCTATTATGATAATTTAATAGTTTTTTATTTCGCAGACCTTTAAACCGGAAGCCCCAGATAATACCTTTAACGCTAAAAAAACGGAATTATGATATTGACATGAATAATAATATTTCTCTGCCTTTTTAACATAAGATTTATAAAGTTTTTACTTTGGCACAAGAGTTGAAATTATTATATTACTAACATAATTAAACAATGTGAATACGATCAAACTGCCAGTTTGTCGTTAGAGAGAAACGTGATAATGAGTAAACAAGATATATTTGATTTCCATTCTGCTATGCCAATTATAAACGAGGACACCGAATTTTTCCCTTTAATGTCTCAACAAGATGAGGAGGAAATGAACAATGAGGATACGCCGGAAACCTTAGCTATATTGCCGCTGAGAAACACAGTACTGTTTCCTGGAGTGGTGATTCCGATTACGGTTGGAAGAGATAAATCAATAAAACTGATCAAAGAAGCTTATAAAGGAAACAAAATAATTGGGGTGGTATCTCAGAAAGATGTTTCTATAGAAGACCCTACCTTTGAGCAACTTAACACCGTAGGCACAGTTGCCAATATCATTAAATTACTGCAGATGCCAGACGGTAATACTACAGTGATTATTCAGGGAAAGCAACGATTTAGCTTAATTGAAGAAGTTCAGAATGAACCTTACATTAAAGCTGTTGTAAAGAAATTTGAAGAGCAAAAGCATAAAGTAGACAAGGAATTTAAAACCTTAATTGCGTCTATAAGAGAGATGTCTGCGCAAATTATCCAGCTTTCACCAAACATCCCTACCGAAGCCAGTATTGCACTGAAAAACATAGAAAGCAACTCATTTTTGATCAATTTTATCTCTTCAAATATGAATGCCGAAATGGCCGACAAACAGAAGATTCTGGAAATGAATAAACTGTTAGATCGGGCGCAAAAGGTAATGGAATTGCTGATGATCGAATTGCAGATGTTGGAATTGAGGAACCAAATCCAATCTAAAGTTCGTACTGACCTGGATAAGCAACAACGTGATTACTTTCTTAATCAGCAATTAAAAACAATTCAGGAAGAGTTGGGTGGTAATTCTGCCGACTTAGAGTTCGACGCCTTACAGGAAAAAGCAAAATTAAAAAAATGGTCTAAAGAAGTAAACGAGCATTTTGATAAAGAACTGGATAAATTAGGGCGAATGAACCCTGCTGCACCAGATTATTCAGTGCAGTTAAACTACCTGGAACTTTTACTCGATTTGCCTTGGAGCGAGTTTACCAAAGATAATTTCGATTTAAAAAGAGCGCAACGCATTTTAGATAAAGACCACTTCGGCTTAGAGAAAGTTAAACAAAGGATTATTGAATATTTGGCCGTATTAAAGCTTAAACGCGATATGAAAGCCCCTATTCTTTGTTTGGTTGGTCCTCCGGGAGTTGGTAAAACATCGTTAGGAAAATCTATCGCCAAAGCGTTGGGACGTAAGTATGTACGGATGGCCTTAGGTGGTATTCGTGATGAAGCTGAAATTCGTGGTCACCGTAAAACATATATAGGTGCAATGCCAGGCCGCATTATTTCATCAATTAAAAAAGCTGGTGCAGATAACCCGGTTTTTGTTTTGGATGAGATTGATAAAGTTGGAACCGATCACCGTGGCGATCCTTCATCTGCTTTATTGGAAGTATTAGATCCCGAGCAAAACAATGCATTCTATGATCATTACGTAGAAATGGATTACGACTTATCCAATATTTTATTCATCGCAACCGCTAACTCGTTGAGCACTATTCAACCTGCTTTGCTTGATCGGATGGAGATCATTGAAGTCAACGGTTATACCATTGAAGAAAAAATCGAAATCGCAAAAAAATACCTGCTTCCTAAACAAAAGGAAAACCATGGTTTGCAGAATAAAGATATTAACCTCAAACCAGCCTTGATCGAAAAGGTAATTGAAGATTACACACGCGAGTCTGGCGTGCGGGGTTTAGAGAAAAGAATTGGCTCTTTGGTACGTGGCGTTGCTACCAAGATTGCCATGGAAGAAGAATATAACGTAACGTTAACCAATGAAGATGTAGAACGCATTTTAGGTGCACCGATTTACGACAAAGACCTGTATGAAGGCAATGAAGTTGCAGGTGTGGTTACAGGACTAGCCTGGACAAGCGTTGGTGGCGACATCTTATTTATAGAATCCAGCCTAAGCCCGGGAAAAGGAAAATTAACGTTAACTGGTAATTTGGGTGATGTGATGAAAGAATCTGCAGTTATTGCACTTGCTTACTTACGTGCTCATGCTGCTGAGTTTGGTATTGATTATACTTTATTTGATAGCTGGGATGTACACGTACACGTACCTGCAGGTGCCACACCAAAAGATGGTCCTTCGGCTGGTGTAACCATGTTAACGGCATTGACTTCTGCATTTACCCAACGTAAGGTGAAGCAGCATTTGGCCATGACAGGTGAGATTACGCTTCGTGGTAAAGTTCTTCCAGTTGGCGGAATTAAAGAAAAAATTCTGGCTGCGAAGAGAGCAAATATCAAGGAAATTATTCTTTGTAAAAGCAACCGTAAGGATATTTTGGAAATCAAAGAAAGCTACATTAAAGACCTCACTTTCCATTACGTAACAGAGATGAGTGAGGTAATTGACTTGGCGTTAACTAAAAACAAAGTAAAAAAGCCATTAGATTTAAGTATTAAAATCGCTCCGATTGTCAACTAAATGGTAAATCTTTTGGATGATCTACAAAATATCCAATAACAATAAATACTTTTATAGCCCGGGTAATCATCCGGGCTTTTTTATGAGATCATTTTTTACTACTACTATCCTTTGTTTAATCTGCCTGTCGGGCTTTGGCCAATCCTTTAAAAACGAATTTGGTTTTAAAACAGAAAATGATGCCTATTTAGCTACCTTAAATGATCGCTATTATACTAATGGATTGTTTCTTTATTTCCGGAGGGCGATAGATCCTACAGAGTTTTCTGATAAAATAGAAAAGAAAACCTATGAAATTTCTGCTGGACAGAAAATGTATACGCCTTATTGGGGGCAAGTGGCCAAAAGAGAAGATCAGGATCGACCTTTCGCTGGCTATTTATATGCTGGCGGTGCTTATTCAGTTTTTTATAAAAATGAAAGCGTATTAAAAACCAGTATTGAAGTTGGTACAGTTGGCCCTAATTCCTTGGCACAGAATGCGCAGAAGTTTCTGCATAAAACAGTAGGTTTCTATACACCTGCCGGATGGGAATATCAAATTAAAAATGAGGTGGCAGTTAATCTGGCTGCAAATTATAGCAAACTGCTACTTCGCTCCAGCGATCAAATAATAGATTTAAGCGGACAAGGATATGTAAATCTAGGAACCACTTTTTCCGGTTTAGGTACTTCGGTATTGTTCAGAGCCGGAAGGCTAAACCAGTTGTTTAATAGTGCTAACCATAATGCAGTTATCGGTGATTCAAGAACGGCCAGGCTTAATAAATCTGAACTTTTCTTCTATGCTAAACCGCAATTAAATGTTGTAGCCTACGATGCTACCATTCAGGGAAGCTTATTTAAAGATAACAGTCCCTTAACTTTTGATGTTAAACCGATTGTTTTTGAACAGCAATTTGGTGTGAACTATAGTTCTAAAAGATTTACGGCAGATTTTAATATTATCTTCAAAACCAAGGAAGTGAAAAGTGTGGCTAAAGCACAAAACTATGGCGGATTGAGTTTATATTACCGGTTTGGAAAGTAAATGATTTACAACCCAAAAGGTTCGATTAAGGATAAATTGTAAATTTACTAAATGTAGTTTTGTTTAAATTGGAAATCATTGCATAGAGCTTTTTCATTATATTGTAGATATGAATCAATTAAAAACATTTTATCAGAAAACTTTCTACTTTTGGATAATTTTGAAAGTTCTTTTAGGTATTGGAGCATTCATAATATTAAATGACCAGATCAAGGGGTTTAGTAAAGCAAATTTTATAGGACTTATATATTCCCTGCTTATGATTTTAGACGTAATATTTGTGGTTACTAATACCTCTGCTAAAGGAATTAGAAGATTTACGGGTTTTTTCTCCTTGTTTTTTGCAATAATTATAACTGTGTTATTGTTAACCATAGGAGACGATCTTAACTTAGGTGTTCCGATGGGCATTTTAGTAGTAATCTGTCTTATTTTGACAGGTTTGTTTGACTTATTGCAGATTCATAAGAATGTGGATTGATAGCTTTAAATTATTATACTAATTCCTCTGGCTAAAGCGCCCATTTGCTGCCTATAAATATTCAATCAATTTAATTTCAAACAAACCTTTTACCTCTTTTGCAAAGTCGGAAGCAGGCATTAAAAGGAATTGTTGAGGCTTGAGTTTGTATTATAGATTTGGAAAATAATCTTCTTAATTTAAAAAGAATAAAAAATTAATGATTTATTAAAGATCAGGCGCAGATCTGTTCTTCTTTCTTTCAGAAGTATAAGCCTTATTTTTCAAGCGCTTTTCTATTACCCCTTTTGGAATCTTGGTTGGCTTTCTCTTCTTTTGAACATGGAGGGAATTTTTAAGGAGTTCAAGCAGCTTTGCCACTGTTTTTTCTTTATTCAAGAGCTGACTTCTATCTTCCTGAGAGACAATGTGCAGCAAGCCTTCGCTATCCAACCTGTTTTCAAGTCGGGATTTTAGTAATGTTTTCTCATCATCACTTAAATATTCGTTTGCTGATAAATCAAAGATCAATTCAACTTTACTGGAAACCTTATTTACATTTTGCCCACCCTTACCTCCACTTCTGGATGTTTTAAAAGTAACGGATCGTAAAATTTCTTCTCTGGTGGGTAACATGTTCCAAAATTATAAAAGATAATCCATCTAAAAAAGCTAGTAACTAAACAGTCTTTTTTTACCTTTGTGGCAGAATGAAATGCGTTAAATTTAAAGCTTTGATATTTTCTTACTTGAAAGCTTAACGCCATTTACCATTGAAGAAACTGTAAAATATAGATGAAGAAGAACCTGGTTATAGCTATTGATGGCTATTCATCGTGTGGAAAAAGCACACTGGCAAAAGCACTGGCTAAAAAATTAGGTTTTATTTATGTTGATAGCGGCGCAATGTACCGTGCCGTTACATTATATTTTTTAAGAAACAATATTGATGTGAGCAATGATGCTGCCGTAACTGATGCGCTACAACACATTGAACTGAATTTTCACTCCAGGGATTACGAATCGCATATTACGTTAAACGGAGAAGAAGTATCAGACGAAATTCGTTTAATGCCGGTTTCGCAGAATGTGAGTGAAGTTTCTGCTCATAAAATTGTTCGCCATGAGATGGTAAAACAACAACAGCGAATGGGCAAATCAAAAAACATCGTAATGGATGGCAGGGATATTGGCACTACCGTTTTTCCACACTCACCACTAAAATTTTTTATGACCGCCGATCCTAAAATCAGGGCTGAAAGAAGATTCAAGGAGCTGGAAAGTAAAGGAAATAACTTAACTACCTTGGAAGAAGTCTTTGAAAATCTGGCGCACCGCGATTATGCTGATACCACCAGAAAGGAAAGTCCGCTGGTGAGGGCAAATGATGCCATTATTTTAGATAATACTAACTTAACTCAAGAGGAACAGCTAAACTTCGCAATTGAAAAAGTTGAACCGCTGATGGCCAGGTAGTATATATAATTCATCTCTTTATTTTAATTTCATACATTTAGCAGCAACAATATGGCTACTATGAAATTAAAACCTATCGCGCTATTCTTTCTTTTTTTCTTTTTCTTTTCCATTAATGCTCATGCGCAAAAAGGCTGGATTAATCTTTTTAATGGAAAGGATTTAAAGGACTGGAATATCAAAATTGCCAAGCATAACTACAAAGAAAATTACGCCAATACTTTTCGGGTGGAAGATGGCTTAATGAAAGTAAGCTATGATGGCTACCAGGAATTTGATCAGCAATACGGGCATATTTTTTATAAAAAGCCATTTTCTGCTTATCTATTAAGGGTAACCTATCGGTTTGTTGGTAACCAGGCAAAGGGTGGCGAAGGCTGGGCAACCAGAAATAGCGGCGCCATGTTACATTGTCAGGATCCGGCTACAATGTTGAAAGACCAGGATTTTCCCATTTCTATTGAAGCCCAAATTCTTGGCGGAGATGGAGAACATATTCGGCACACCAGTAACGTATGTACCCCTGGTACGCTGATTAATTATCAGGGTAAACTCTTCACCACACATTGCCTTGATTCTAAATCTAAAACCTATGCTGGTGACCAATGGGTTACAGCAGACTTCCTGGTTCTCGGTGATTCGGTTATCAAACACATTATAGACCATGAGGTTGTCCTTGAATACACCAAACCACAAATTGGTGGTGGCAATGTTACCAACTTCAATCCTAAAGTCAAAGTGGATGGTACACCGTTAAAGTCTGGTTTTATCTCATTGCAAAGCGAAAGTCATCCGATTGAATTTAAAACAGTTAAGCTTTTTGATTTGGCACCTTACACTAAAAATAAGCAGAAACTTGATCAGGTTATAGATCGTCTGTTAAAAAATTAAAAAAACGTCAACTGTTTTCCTTTAACACTTTAATGTACTAGATTTCTAAATAATGCTCCATAACCAGGTTTTCAAACGGTACGTCAATATCCTGTTTCTTTTATTTATTTCTTTCAACACATTCGCGCAGAAAGCTTATACAATAGCGGAAATTCCAGACCCTAAAAAAAATGGTGGCGGTTGGATAAGCGATCCTGACAAAATACTCTCAACTGAAGATATCGAAACGGTGAACAGTACAATTTCAAGTTTTGAAAGTAAAACTCACGTACAGGTTGCCGTTGTTCTTGTGAATAATTTTGACCAGAATAAGGAAGATTTCGACTTCGCCTATGAGCTATTTAACAACTGGGGAATTGGTTCTAAAACCAGCAATAATGGCCTACTTCTCTTCATTTCCAAAACCCGTCGCAAATACCGTTTTATAACCGGCACTGGTATAGAAGGTGTGCTTCCAGACGTCAAACTAAAACATATTGCAGAACAAAATTTAATTCCTGCTTTTAGAAAGAACGACTTCGGTGCTGGCATTATTAATACCATAAATGCAGTAGGAATAATTGTTTTAAACCCAGAGAACAAATCAGAACTTAATCAAGCATTTACACAGCCTGAAAATAATAGTCCACTGGAGAAATTATGGTTTCCAACGATAGGAATCATTGTTGCGTTTTTTGGAGTATTTAAGATTGTTAACCGCCAAGCTAAAAAACTGATTAAAAACGAAGCAAAGCCGAAAAATAAGGAAGACTACGATCCAAGTTTGATAAAGGGTTGCGGAATTACTCTTCTGATCGCTTTTTTTTCCATATTTGTTTTAGTTTTTTTTAACGGATTTGGATTGCTGGAAAAAATTAAACTGGAGCATATCCCGATAATTCTATTTATCACTTTAGCATTGATCCTTTATTTTAGGTATCTGTTTTTGGTTTCTGCGTTAAGAAACGCCTACAAGGATGATGAAAACTTTTTAGATGCTGTAAATACATTTAATAAAAGCAATTGGTGGCTAATTCTTTTTTCTCCCTTAATTCTAATTTCGTTAATCCGCCAAAAATCGAATAATGCAAAAGCATCCGAACGCTTCCAGCCCATTTTAGATAGCAAAGAAAATAAAATGATCCGCGTGGATAGAGATGAAAATGTAGATGGAGTGCCGTATCTAACACCAGGACAGCGAAAAGAAGAAACAATTAAGGCTTTTGATTATGATATCTGGCTTAGCACCGACGGCAAAGAACATGTTATAAAAGCATGGCCTGCAGAAAAGTATACAGGTTATAGTGAATGTCCGTCTTGTGGTTTCAGAGCTTATAAAATGGATAAACAGGTAACCATAAAGGCTGCAACCTATAGAAATGAAGGGCAAGCGAAAATTATTAATGAATGTAGTTTTTGTAAAAAAACTGAATTTATCAAATCAATAACACTGGCCATGTTGGTCAGGTCAAATTCATCATCAGGCTCATCGTCATCTGGTAGTAGTTCTTCTTCAGGTAGTAGTTCTTCTTCATCCAGCAGCTGGGGCGGTGGAAGTAGCAGTGGCGGCGGTACAGGTGGAAGTTGGTAAACACTTACATTTCGATTCTTTTCTGTTGCTAATCAAAACTATTTTATAATTTTGGAACGCTTAGCACGATGTTTGCGCTGAGCATCATTGCGAAGTTACTATTAACAAGCTTGCAGAATCCCTTTATTATGATCAGACTTTTTTTCTTAATTATTGCGCTTTTTATTTTCTCCAACCATGTTACCGCACAGGATTTGTATCGCGTAAAAGCAGACAAACTAAGGGTTAGGGAAACGAAAAATGCAACTAGTAAAGTAATTGCCAATATCATCCAAAATGAAAAAGTGACCGTTTTAGATGCCAGTGATGCTAAATTTTACAAGATCAAACTTCGCAATAAAGAAGGATGGGTGAGTAAAGATTTTCTGGAGAAGATACCTTCAGCAACGCCAGCTCAAACTCCATCACCAGCAAATACAGCTCAACCTGCTACATCAACTGCTGTTTCTGAAGATGTAATCTATCGGGTAACTACTGATAACTTGAGGGTTAGGCAAAAGGCAGAACCTAAAAGTAAAGTGATTGGTTACCTTCCTGAAAACGAAAACGTTGCTGTTCTTGATTCTACAAATGCAAACTATTTCAAAATAAAGGTTACCAATGGCGAAGGCTGGGTAAGTAAAGAATTTTTAGTAAGAGTAACTCCCGTAAAGGCTGTGGTGAAGAAAAGTGCTGTATCCGTTGAAGTACCTAAAATTGCCAAGGATTACTCTAACATCATTTTGTTTGTAATCGTTGCGTTGGTGTTCGGAACGATTTTATTCTTCATTTTCAAATATTCTAATCAAAACAAAATATTGATCGGTATCTCTGCAATAGCGGTTTTAGTGGTTATTTACTTCTGCTTTGTTACTTTTATTCAGACTAAAACAGTATCAGGAACATTTGTAAGCGATAGCGACACTCAATATAAGACATTTGATTTCAAAGCTAATGATTCTGTGGTGGTAAAAGACACCTACACAGATTCTACCTTCACTGCAAAATATGTAATTGAAGGCGATATGATTAAACTCTACGATCAGCAGAACATGATTTTACTGTTAATCAGAGACGAGCAGACACTTATTGGCGAGGGTTTCACAAGGGGAACGTTTACGAAAAAATAGCGTTTACAATTAGCGCTGTTTTGGATAATATTCCTCATCAACTATTGTATTTTTTGCCTTAGCAAAGGAATACAAACGTCGTATATCCCCTATTTGCCAATAGATTGTGTCCGTTTTTATGATTCTTTTCAAAGCGCTGTTTTTCAGAAATTATGATACTGGCTACAAAATATGTGGTGTCATTTACTTAATAAGCTAAAAATCAGCAACATTTATTAAAAAAATCTTTTCTATTTATTAAAATATTTTTACCTTTGCAGTCCCTAAATAGGGAAAAAAGGAGATAATTAATTAATGGCTAAAAAACAAGTAGCAGAAAAAGAATTAGCAGCTAAAACAGCTGAACTTCAGGGAGAAGGCGGACGCCTGACTGAAAAAGAAACTATTGAATCAGAAGCTGATTCAGTTTCGA
>Ga0308159_1002659_pt1 | contig 19976 bp, 16 predicted proteins | sample PhyCR1_FD_201040 | JGI IMG/M metagenome (GOLD analysis project Ga0308159, IMG submission 201040) | Phyllosphere microbial communities from UC Gill Tract Community Farm, Albany, California, United States - DLSLC.R1 | ecosystem: Host-associated > Plants > Phyllosphere > Unclassified | place: USA... | reverse complement strand
CGTCGGGCGCGTTCATCGCGCGGGTGCCGGCATAAAGGCCGGTGGCCACCGCGACCAGCGTCAGGGCCGATTTTAGCGCCGTCTGGCGGCGGGCCGCCTGTTTCAGGGCGTGCGTGACGGCGTTAAGCAGGCGCTCGGTTTCGTCCGAGGCCAGACCGGACCACAGCAGGATCTCCTCCCCGTACTGCATGCGGGCCATCAGGGCGGCGTTGTTCAGGTAAAACGACGGGCGGTTGTGCAGGTTGACCACGAACAGGGCGTGGCGGCCCTGCCAGGTGGAAAACGCGGTGAGCTGGTTGTTTTTTACGGTGGCGTTGAAGGTGATGGCGGTCATGGTAACTCCTAGATTTCGTCAAAATGGTCATCATCACGCGCGGCGTTGGCCGGTCGGCGTGGTGCGGTAGGGGGTGTCATCGGCGGCGTGTCGTCTGTAAAGCCGCCGCTGTATTGATCTTGCAGGCTATGAGCCTCGTCTTCGTCTTCCTCGTCGATGAAGACAAAGGCATTTTCTGCCGCCACGGTTGGCTGTGTCGGCGGGCTGTTATCCAGCGTGGCGGTCGTACTTTCCGGCTCCGGGACGGCAACCGGCGGCGCGGCGCGGTCCTCGCTCACCCACGCCGCCAGTGTCGAGGGAACGCCTTCGGCCACCATGGCCTCGTCTTCATCCAAAAACGCCTTGTCGTCCAGCGTGGCGGGCTTCCAGTCGGCCTCTTTGGCGGTCGGTGCCTTCGCCTCCTTGCGGTTTTCGTGCACCAGGCCAATGCCTTCAAGATCCTGCTGCAGTCCGTCGATGGCCGTGTCAACGTAGTCGATGCGTAGGTCCAGGCCCTCGGCCCGCACCTTGCGCTCGAAGCGCATCTGCGCTAGGACGCCGGCGCCCTCGACAAACACGCTTTGGGTGTCCGCCGAGTGCAGGGCGTACCACAGCGTGCGGTCGATGCCTTTCAGCCAGCGAAACTGCGAGGTCGGCAAGTGAATGTCGTGGGCCAGCATGCCGGCCAGCGCTGTGCGCACGTAGCGGTGCGTGGCGTTGATATCGCGCATCTGCGGCGCGTTCCAGACCTGTGCAAAATGTTTGTCGGCGAGGGCAAACGCGGGGCGCTGCAGGGCCGACTGGCCCTTGCGCCGCTTGCCCAGGCACGAGCGGTTGAGCTGGTCGAGCAGCTGGCGCGCCGTTTTGCGGTCGTTCAGGAACAGCTGCAGGCCGAACACGGTGAACAGCGCCTTCTCGTAATCTTTCAATTGACCAAGCCCCTGCAGCGGCGCGCCGAGCTGGGCGATAAACGCGGCCCCGGCCTTCTCGCGGTCGAGCACGCGGGTGTCAATCAGGTCGTGAAGGGCGGCAAACTCCTCGGGGTGCATGCCCCAGCGGTGCTCCGGGCGGATATCGTTCATCAGCAAGTCCGGCGTCAGGCTGTCGGCCAGCACCGGCGCGGTGGCCGGGGAAAAGCGCGCCATGATGCGCGGCAGGGAGTGGATATTGACCACGCGCTTGCTGCGAAAGGGCAGCGAAGGGTGACCGATCAGCCCAATCACGCCGGCCACGACCATCGGGATAAGGAAGATAAACAGGATACCGGTGGTGTGGTTGAGCACGTCAAGCAATTGGCGGCCGGTGACGCTGTCGGCGCTGTTGGCGGTGTCGGCCAGCAGGTTGATGCGTGCGGCGGCGTAGGCGTGAATACGCTGGAAATCGGCCAGGCGCCAGATCCAGTACAGCGCGGTGCAGGAAATCAGTACGACTTTGTTGAACCAGAGCCAGCCGAGAAAGGCGAAGCCGGCGAACGACATAAGCACCATCGCCTGTTCGCTTTCAAACGAACCGGCGGGTTTTACCTGAGACATGGGCACTCCGGGATTGTCAGGACAGTAGGGGCACAGAGAAGGCGTCAGAGAGACGGACAGCAAAACCCCCCGGAGGACGGGGGGCGATTTCTTTTATCGATTAACGTACTGTGGCTAGATAAAGGCGTTGAGGTGCACGCCGAGACGCTGCTGATCCTGCCGGGCGGCCTCACGAACCCGAGCCGGGAACGAGGCCTTGTATTCGTAGACGCGGTGCTGCATGGCGCAAATCGTGTCGTAGAGTTTCAGGGCATCGTTTTCCCCGCCCGGCGCGGTGATTTCCAGCGACGGGCACTCGGGGATTTTGGTGTACAGCTTAATCTTGGCCCCGACGCGCTCGACGCGGGTCCAGCCGTGGTCGTGCATGTCGAGGCCGACGACGTCATAGACGCCGTCGCGGGTCATCCGCATATAAAGGAGGGTGCCCCGGATACCGTCCACGCCGAGGTAGTTCTGCCAGCCCTCGGTCACCACATTGCTCTTGGCCGGCGAATATAACTCCCCCTCGATCATGGCCGCGATCCCCTTGATCGTGCGCTTGCGGCGGCGCACGGTGCGCAGGCGCATAATGATGGGCGTCAGGAAAAGTATCCAGAACAGTAATGCCCATTTCCAGTGTTCAGCTCTACCATTGTAGGGGGAGCTATGATCGTAGGAAATAGTGAAGTAACAAGCTAAAAATAGTATCGGTGGCATCACAAACACGGAGGCCAGTACCTGCACGATCCCTTTTGCCGTCTCAAATCCGGTGCGTTCGCGTTGAACCATAATGTGTCCTTAATTCAGGGCGTTAAGTTAATGTAATTATAGCATAAGTCGTTGATCTTGTCGCTATTTTAACCCGTCCTTGTCGCCTGTGGTGTCACGTTCCTGGGCATTCATGCCCGGCGTTTTCTTGGCCCCGCCGCCGAAGCTGGCGATGATATTGTTTGTCGAGTCCGCCAGGCCGCCCATCAGGTTGGCGCCGTCTCGACCGCCGAGGAAGTTAATGACGTAGTCCGGCAGCGTCACCACCAAACCAAACAGCTTGGTCACCGCGTGGGTGCAAATGCGCGAGTACACCAACAGCCAGCCCAGCGCGATAAATAGCCCGGTCATCGAGTCGACCTGCGCATTGGCCATGGCCGAGGCAAACAGCAGATTTAACACCGTGCCGCCGGCGACGACGGTGACCGAGGCGAAGAAGAAGCCCAGCACCATCAGCGAGGGGCGCAGCATCATGTCAATCAGGAACACGTAGCCGTAGGCGGCGCGGCTGCCTTTGTCCTCCTCGGCGCCGAGGTGGGTGGCGGCCCACATCGGGCCGGCGGCACAGCCGACCAGAACGCTGACTATCCAGTTGATGAACCCGGTCATCCAGCAGACGAACGGAATGGCCGGCAGCAGGACCGCCAGGCTAAAGCCCACCGAGAACATGATCAGCAGCAGGAAGTAGAACGGCGGAGATACGGCCTGCAGCACGGCGACAACGGCGGCCTTCCAGCCGGTCAGTCCATCCGTAATCCGACCCACAATATTGCTGCCGGTCCAGGCGGTGGTCAACTGAATGCCCACATAGGTGGTAAGTGCAGCCCCAACGCCATCAAGGGTGTAATCACCTATCTTTTTCATTTGAAGTAAGGGGTTAACCTGATCACTAGTGCTATTTTGTTGGCCAATATTCATTGTCGCTATGCCATTAGTGATCTGCTGCATCGGGCTGTTAAACAGGCCCACAAACACCGATTTAGGGTCGGTAGTCGTTCCGCTCTTGATATCGTCCGCCGCGTTTTGGGTGCCCAACGTCGGGGTGTAGGTGCTGTTCTGCAACTGCGCCTTGTAGGCCGCAAACACCTCCCGGTAGAGCTCGCCGCTGCCCAGTTCACCCACGCCGGTCGGGCCGCTGGTTTTCGGTGCCGAGGCCGCGACGTCGTTGGTCTTGGCGTTGGCGGTGGCAAAGGTCTGGTACCAGGCGCCCAGCGATGCCCAGCCGTAGGCCTTCATGTTGCTGGTCAGCGTGCTCTGCAGTGACCCCTCGTAGTCCAGGCTGTTGACCGCCGAGTTGATGGTGGTTTCGTAGCTGCTCGCCGCGTTCTGAATGGTGGTCTCCGCGTCGCTCAGGCTGCCCGTGTCGTCGTCGCGCTTGCTGATAAAGCTGGTCACGAAGCTGGACGCGGCGCTGTCGAGCGTCGCCTGCATGGTGGCCAGCGCGGTTTTCTGCGCCTCGACGATGGAGGAGGTGTCGACGTCGGAGTCAAACAGCAGGCTCCAGCTGCTGCTGCGCGTGGTGGTCGGGATGGACGCCGTGCCGCAGATGGCGCTGCCGTTGCCGGTGACGTAGCTGCCGTCGCTGGCGGTGGTGCTCATGCTCTCGGTCGAGGCGCTGCCCGAATCGTTGTACAGCGTCTGCAGCTGCGCGTTGACCGCGTACTTGCACAGGTCCATCTCGAATATCTGACGCGCGGCGCTGCGCGTGTCGGGTGAGGTGGGCTGGGTCACCAGGGAGTAGCCGTCGGACATCATGTCCACGGCCTTGTCGGTGAGCAGGTTGGCGCTGCCGACGCCCATGATGGAGGCGGCCCACAGCATCACCAGCTGGGAAAGCGACCAGCCCGAGGCGGTAGGCACCAGGGAGATAAAGCCCAGAAAGGACATCACCGGGGCCAGCATGGTGCGTGCGTTGCCGAACACCTTGCCCTCGGAGCCGGATTTGACAATGCCCTTGAGCGTCACGGTCAAAAACCAGAACAGGGCCACGGCGCACAGCACGCCGTTGAGAATACCGAACAGCGAGCCGATCACCGTAGTGTCGGTGGTGCTGAACGGCGAGGTGACGACGTCCCCGAAGATGGTGACCAGCGCCTGGCGGGACAGGTCGCTGGTATTCTGGGCGGCGCTGGTGATGCTGCTGTAGGTCACGTCGTCGGCCAGGGCCGGCAGTGAGACGCCGAGCAACAGCAGCGTGGCGAACAGCGTTTTTACACGTTTCATGGCATTACCTGCTTGCGAAAAAGGGAACTCAGAGCGGCGTCAGGCACTGGGCAAGCCAGCCCGTCTCGCGGCGGAAGTCGGCAAAGGTGCCCCGGTCCTCCGGGGTCAGGCGCCGTGTGGCCAGCTGCCAGCGTCGGAACTGGCTGACGACCACGCGGGTCGCCGCAATGGCGGTGATGGCCGCGAAAATCAGCACAAAGGTCAGGGCCCGGATAAGCGTCATGCCGGGCAGGGTGTGGGCGGCCAGCACGATCATGACGAGCAGCAGCGGCGTGATAAGGGCCCCGGCCAGCGTCGCCACCCACCACAGGCGTTTCAGGTGGAGAAATTTCCGGCTCAGCTGGGCCTCGGTGCGGCCGCTGGCCGCCACCGCCTCCTCGAAGGTCAGCTGGGTCTGTTTTTCCTGGCGGCTCATGTCGCGCAGCCGGGCGACGCGCCTGGCCGTGTGCCCCAGCGAGCGGGCGGTGAGCTTGCCCAGCGCGGTGATTTCACCCAGCGGCATGAGCACGTTGGCCACGCGATAGGAGGTGCGGCCTACCTTTGACGCCATGCCCCTTTCACGGGGCGTTTCTTTCTCGGTCATTTTGCGGTTCCTGCGCTTATCTGCGACATCAACCCTGCCATTTTCGGCTGGTAGGTGCGGTCGGCGTTGAGGCCGAGCGCCTGGCCGGCAATGATGTTGGATTCGCGAATTTCGTTTTTGACGCCCAGCTGTATCCAGTTGGACAGGCTCTGCACGCGAATGAGTTCGCGCATCAGGTTGTCGCCGTCCATGGCCTGCAGGTCCGTCTCGTAGTCGGTGTTGGCGTAGCGCCGCCCGACCTCAAAGGATTCGAATTCGCGGTTGGACATCTCCCCGGTGCTCTGCGCCTCGCTCGACGCCGTGTCGTCGTAGTAGGACTTGGCGGAGGCGTTTTGCAGCGCTTCGGCCAGCGCGCTCTTGGTATCGGCGTTGGGCTTGCTGTCGGCAATCATTTCCAGCTGCGGCTGCATGGCGGCATTCTGAATCGACTTGTACTGCGTCATCAGCCCCTGATACCGCCAGCCGGTCGCGGTCTTGATTTCCCCCTTGCCCAGCGTGCGGCCGACGGAGTGTTTCGACGAGTTGCGCAGGTACGCCATGGCGGAGTCGACCTGGTCGTCGGTAAAGGTCAGGTCCGGGGCCTTGCCCACCGCGCCCGCGCCCTGCAGCACGGAGCGGATTTCGGTGTCGCCGCCGGGCATGCTTGAGGTGGATTCGCACAGCTCGGTGCCGCCGTAGAGTGCGTATTCCTCGGACGTACAATACTTGGCGTGGATGGCTGCGCTGCGGTAGTCCTCCTGCGCCGGCAGGAGCGGCACCGACGACACGGCGGTCTTGATGGCGCTATTGGTGATCCCCGACCCGCCGGCCAGTGACGACTGCGCAGCCGCTGCCGTGTTGCTCACCTGCCTGGCAACCCCGGAGGCGGACTCGCTGCAGATGCTGTCCGGGACGGTGAAGCTGTCGCGGGCCTTTTCCAGCCGGTCCGTCTCGCGCCCGAAGTTGTCCGCCTGGCGCTGCGCCTGAAAGCCTTCGCTCAGCACGGCGGTGTTTTTGTCGCTGGCCTGGGTGATGGCGCTGCCGATTTCGGTATTGGTGGTCAGGATCTCGGCCAAAGTCGTTTCAATCGAGGTCAGTGCCGGCACGACCTGGGTCGTGATGGGAATGCTGGTCGTGACACTAACCGGGTACACCGCGAGCGCCTGGCCGCTGACGGCGGCCAGGGTGGCCGCCAGAAGTTTGAGTTTCATACGTGGTCCTTATAGTCGGTAGCCGCGTTTCTGGATAAGCTCGTCGGCCAGCTGCAGGGTGACGTTGCCGTCGTCCCGGTCACCGGCGCGCTTGCGGCGGGTGTCGATCACCTTGGCGGCGGTGCCCTTGGGGAACGCTTCGGCCAGCACGTCGCGGGCGGTGGCGCCGTCGAGCTCCTCATACAGTTTGCGGCGCAGGGCCGTGTCGGCCGGCGAGGAGTTCAGCGCCCAGAGTTCGCGCGGGCCCATGGTGTTTTTGAGTATCTGCGCAATGCGGCCGGGCTTGGTGCGGAACACGGCCAGGAAGCTGGTCCCACTGCCGTCCGGGGCCGGGCCCTTGGGGATCTGCAGGAATTTCCTTATCGTGACCTCGGGGACGTCAAAGTGGTCTTTCAGCAACGGAATGTCCTCGTTGCGGCAGTGCATCAGGTAGAGCGAGTTGGCCGATTTCAGGATGGACTCCGGGAAGTCGCCCAGGTATTGCGAACTGAACACGGTGCGAATGCCGAACTTGCGCTGTTCACGGTCCTGGGTTTCAAGCGACGCGAAGATGAACGGCACGTCCCTGGCGTTGTGGAGTTCGTCGTACAGCTTGGTCTTGATCTCCTGATCCAGCTGGTCCAGGCGGTCCTGGTGGATGTCCCGGTACATCGGGGCCACGGCGGCAATGAGTTCGTGACGGAACTGCGGCAGGATAAAGTGGCCGCCGCTGATTTGTCCCGCAAACAGGTACATGATGCCGGTTTTCAGCTGGCCCGCCCGCGTGTTGTCGCCCATGACGTTGTTGAGGTCGATGGCGATAATGCGGGTGTCGGGGTTAATCACAAACTGGGTGCGGCCGGCCAGCATCTGGAAATCCGTTTTTGCCTGCTCCAGGCAACGCATGACGTAATCCAGTAATGTCTCGTTAGAGTTCGCACGGCCGATGTTACCGAAGGCGCCGCGAATTTCGTCCGAATTGAGGTAGGCCTGCATGTCGTTGAGCTCGGGCACCGCCATAAACTGCGCCTGCTGCGCCTGCAGCGGGTAGCCGGCCTCAAACAGCATGTCGCGCACGTCGTAGTACGGGCAGATTTCCCACCATTCTTCATCATACTTGTCCAGCAGGCCCGACTCGCGCAGGGCCCGGTCGACGTCCGGGGCCTCGCCCTCGGCGTACTTGCGGGTGTTGCCCTCCGCGAGGTCCCGGTAGGCCAGCATCACGGCGCGCTCAATCAGCGTGCGCGTGTCGCGCTCGTTGGGGGGACTGCCGGTGCTCGGCTCGATGCACATGGCGACCAGCACGCCGACCAACCAGGTGAGCTCCGGCTCGATGGGGTACTGGGCGCCGAGCTGGACGTCGAACATGTTGCGGCAGTGGTCGGGATGGTTGCGCAGCACGATGCCGATGGCCTCGTCCTTGCGTTCCTCGGGCAGGCTGTCGCGGATCAGCTGGATTTGCCCCTGGGCGCTGTAGCCCTTGTCGACCACGGCGATAAACGGCAGCCGTTGCTGGGCGTTGCTGACCATGGCGTTGTTGAGCATATTCAGCATCAGCGACTTCCCGGTGCCGGGCTCGCCGGCGATGATTTCGGTGTGCTTGGTCTGCTGCGAAGAGGCCAGGCCCACCGGGAACAGCTTGCCGTCCGGGGTCGGGAACACCACGCTGGCGTCGTCCGGCCAGGCAGAGGCCGGGCGGCCGAACGGCAGCATGCTCAACGCGTCGCCGAGCGGCGGGTACAGCGCGTGCGACCCGCCGCCGGTGCGGGCGGCGAGCAGGGTCGACGCCCAGGCGCGGTACGGGTCGCCGAAGGTGGTGGTGACCTCACACACGCCCCAACCCTGAAACGCCTTTTGCAGCAGCGTCAGGTTTTGCTGCACCTGCTGCTTGCTGTCGCCCCAGGTCGAGGCGCAGATGGTCATCACGCAGACCGGGTCGGTGTCGTCGGCCTTTTCTAGGCGAGCCACCGATTCCCAGATGGGGCGCAGGCTCGGCAGAAACGCCGAGAAGTCGAGCACGAACTTTTTCCAGCCCAGCGCAGCCATGCCGCCCGGCATGATGTCAAAGCGCAGGCGGTAGGGCACAGAGCGCGGGATGCGCGCCTTGAGCTCGCTAAAGCTCATGATTTGCTGCGGGCCCAGCGTCACGGAGAGCGTGGCGTGCCAGACGCCGTTAATGAGCACCAGGTTGTCGGTGGCGTCGGCGTCGACGTTCATCAGCTGGAAGTTGAGCCACGGCGCCATGAAGGGCGACACGTCCTGGCCCTTGCGCCGCCCGTGTGGTCTGAGCACCGCCCCCGGAATGGCCGGCACCCACTCGTCGGCCGTGCCCTGGCGGTCAACCTGCTGGCGTATGCGGTTGCCGAGCGTCGGCACGTCAATCAGGTCCATCAGCAGCCCGTCGCCGCCGTCGTTGAACGCGTGCTCGACCACGTCCAGGAAGGCGTCATGACGAATTTTCAGGCCGGCCAGCTCGGAGAACACTGGATTCTGGCCAAAGCGGGCGGGTGGCGCGCCGTTGGCCAGCGCCGCGATGCGGCGGTTTTCGCTGCGCAGTTCGTGGGACGACAGGCCGGCGCGCGAGCTCCAGCAGGTGACCCAGCAGCGTTCGCGGCTGACCCACGGGGCCAGCTTGTCGATTTTTTCATTGAGCAGGTCCTGCATGGCCACGCCGGTGCGGTTCACCGAGCGGAACTGGTGGGCGAACAGGCGCTCGAGCTCGGCGCGGCCGAGCTGCGGGTCGTTTTCGATGACCATGCTGATGCGGTGCCCCGGCGTTTTAAAGTCGGTGGTCAGGGCCGTCTTCACCCGGTTGATGAAGCCGTCGAACGAGAACTTCTGATCCACGGGCGCGTGCTCGTCCATCTCGCAGAAGTTGCCCTGGGCCTCGAAGGTCGAGCAGTAGTCGCCCTTGTCGGTTACGGCGATGTAGGGCTGCGTCAGGTCGGGGCGGTAGTTACGGTCGGTGTCGGTCAGGCGCACGATGGTGCGCAGGTCGCTGTAGTCCGGCAGGCAGCTGGACACGGCAAAGCGGCTGAAGGCGGTGATCGCCTCCTCAACCGCATTAATGATTTTGGACATAATGGCCTCCTACAGCGCGGGCAGTTTCACGGTGTCAAGCAGCTCGCCGGCGGACTGGCCGGCGGGGAGCAGCAAACTCGGGTCGGTAAAGGCGTCGGCAGACATCACCAGGTGCGTGCCGGCGAGGCGCCGGCGCAGGGCCAGGCGTTCGGCGGGGTGCTGGCGCGACAGAGCGAGGGCAAACTCGGCCGGGCGCACCGTTTTCCAGTAGTGCTCCGCCTCTTTCTTGTGGCGCAGCAGCCATTTCAGCATGGCGCGGCCGCGTTTGCGCTGGGCGTCGTTGCCGGCCGTGAACGCGATGATGGCCAGGCGCTGCAGGTTGATGACGTCGGCGGGCTTCATGCCCGGCAGCCAGCTCAGCGCACCGAGGGCGGCCGACGGCGTATCGAGGTTAAAGCACAGCCAGCATAGCGTGCACACGGCGTTGTGCCTGTGCCCGGTTTCCGGCAGCAGGCGGTTGAGGGAAAACAGCCGCGCCGCCGGCCACTGGCACAGGGCACACTGCGGGGCCGCCGCGTCCACGGGCGCCGGCGGGGTCAGGTCGCCGCTGACGTCAAGCCATGCGGTGTCGAGAGGATTGTGTGTCACGCGTCACTCCAAAAAAAAAGAGGGGCGGCGGTTGCCGCCGCCCTGGGGGGTTAGCTGCCGCTGCCGACGGTGACGTTGGTCAGGCCGACCTGGCTTTGCGAACGCTTGACGATTTCGGACAGGCTCACCAGGCACACGCCGAACAGGATGGCCGACATGATGTGCGAGGTTTTGATCTGCGGGTTGTCCTTCTTGTTCTTGGCGGCGATAAGGCCGCCAATCACCGCGATGACGCCCACGAACTCGGCGATGATCAGCGCGTCCTTTTCAATGTCCGAGGCCCCGGTAGAGGCGCTGTCGACCATGGCGGCAAGGTCGCTGTCGGCGTGGGCAAATACCGGGTTGGCGGCGGCAAAGGCCACCACGGCGCCCAGGGCCTTTTTCTTCATGCTCACGCGGGCTTCATGGGTGCGAACGGACAGGTTCAAGACGATATCTGAGATTGACATAGGTTTTCCTTACTTGGGGTTGAGTAGAAATGCCGCACACGCGGCGAGGGGTTAAAATGCGATGCCGAGCGAGGACTGCAGGGCATCCAGTAAATAGGGACTGCACACGGCGAACACGCCGAGAATGAAGCGCACCAGGCCGGTGCCGATGTCTTCGCCGGCGGAGAGGCCGGTGTGGCCGTCCTTCATGGACCGCTTGATGCGCAGCAGGCCCATCACGACGTAAATCATGCCGAGCAGGCGCACCAGGGTGAGCACGGCGTTGGCGGCCTGGGCCCCGACGCCGAACGTGGACTCGGAGACGTAGGAGACCTGGTCGAAACTGGCACCGGACCAGCCGAACTGGCTGGCACCGCGCGAAATCATCTCCTCCACGGCGGCGAGCATGCCGCACAGCAGCAGGACGCCGATGACCTTGCCGCTGCCGTTGTGGCCCGGCATCTGCCTGGCGAGCCTGGACTCCTTTGACAGGACGCCGACGGCGCCGAGCACCGCGCACACCCCGCCAATGACCACCACGAAGCTGACGCCGCTGGAAAAGACGTTGTCGGCAAAACTGACTAATGCACTGACGGCATCGGTACTCATGACGCCTCCTTAGCGAATGACGCCGGCCGAGGTGAAGACCTGGCGGTTTTCTGCGTCAATGCCGGTCACGGTGACGTTGCCCAGACGGTCGCCGTCCTTGACCGCCCACGTCTTGCCGTTCCACAGCACCCAGGCCATGCCGTTTTCGACGGCGTTGAGGTGCATGCCGGCGGTCGGGGTGCGGCGGGCCGGGGTACGTACCGCGGCGCCGTTGACGCGCTGGGTCTCCAGGTCGGCGATGCGGGCGTTCAGCGACTGGATCTGCGTCTGGTACTGGCCGACGACCTGCTGGTCGCTGGCCACCTGTTGCGACAGCACTTTCACCGCGTCGGACAGCTGCCTGATGGCGGTACGGTTGGCCTGGGCATAGTCCCGGACGCCGTTCACCATGTTGGCCACGTCCTCGCGAATTTGCCCGTCGCCCGCCTGCGCGGGTGCGCTCGGTAGCGCATTTTGTGGCGTGACGGCCGGCGCGGCGGCCGTCTGGTCGTCAAAGCCCGCCAGGTCGTTGACGCTGGGCCTGGCCGGCCGGGCATCACCAAACAGGTACAGCGCCACGGCTATCAGCACGACGCCGCAGCCGAGCAGCCAGGGGGCGGTGAGGCCAAAGGCATACTTGCGCTCGAGGAGCAGGTAGCGGGCGCCACCCTGCTGGCGGTGTGGCGGGACGGGCGGGTCGACGGGGTCCGTCTCGTGCGACGAACTGGGATTGAACTCGTTCATGGTTTACTCCGGCGCGTTGGCGTCTGGTTGGCTTGGCAGCTGGCTGTCGATGCGTTCGCGGGTCTGCGCGCGCAGCTCGGCCAAGGTAGGTTTAACGGGTTGCTGGCTCTGGGTGGACGTCGTGGTCGTGGTGGCCGCGCCGTCGCTCCGTGGCTTCACCTCGTCCGCCGTGGTGACCGAGGCCATAAACTGGATGTACACCGGCTGCCCGGCGTCGACAGTAACCTGCGTGGCCGGCAATTTCGCCGCGTCCTGTTTGAGCACGTTGGCCGCCTCGGCGGCGGTGCCGCCCGCGATAACGCCTGTCACGGCGGTGCCGTTCGGCATGCTGGCGTGACTGGTGACCGTGCTGTAGCCGTTGGTCAGAATGTCGGTGTTGGCATCTTGATACAGCTGGCCGGCCTTACCTATCCCACTTGCAATCGCAGGAAGCAGAATGCGTGACCAATAGCGGTGATTGACGTCGGTGGCCACGTTGGCCATCAGCGTGGTGTCTTTCAGGGCGTAGGCGTCAACGGTGTAGGTCTTGTGGTTCCAGTACATGGTGGTGAAGTGGAGCACGACCCCGTCACCGGCCAGCTGCGAACGCGGGGCCTTAAATGTCGCGCCGCTATAAGGGCCCGACCAGATGGTGCCGATAACCGGCGTGCCGCTATTGTCCGAATCCACGCCGATGGTGATGGAGCCTGTGGCACGGGTGAACGCCGGAATAAGCTCAATGGCTGGCGCGGAGGCCGCCGCGCCGCCGATGCCGCCGTAAGAGGCCGTTTGCGGCACGACCGAGCTGGCCCAGCTGGCAAAGGCGCTCGGCGTTTTACCGGTGTTGCCCTTGCCGTCCTCGGCACCCGGTTCGGTGCTGACGCCCAGGAGTGCGGTCTGCTCGGGCAGTGTGCCGTCGTCGGTTATCTGGCTCATGACGTTCTTGAGCGCCGCGCGCTGCGCCTCGCTGAGGCCGTCACCCTTTTGCGTCGCGGTGTTGGCCTTGGCATTTTGAGGGGCATGGGTGCGCGGCGGTTTTTTTTGCGCCGGCGCATTCACCGGCGTGCTGTTGCCGACCGCAATACTGGCGATAAAGCTCTGGTTATCTTTTTGCGCGCGCTGCGCGCCGTCGCTGTTGTACTCCGACAGCAGGTTGCGGTAGGCCGGGGTTTCGGGAGCGCTGCGGTGGCTGGCGTTGCCCACGTTGCTGACGTCGATTTTTGACGGGGTCGGCCGGGCCGAATGCAGCCAGGTGTAGCCGAGGTACCCGGCCCCGAGCGCGGCACCGACGGCGACCGCGACCAGCCCGAGCACCAGGCGCTTGTCGCGGCCGGCGTCTTTTTCTGTAGCCATGATTTACTCCAGCGTGATGTTAAGCGGGACGGCGCGTCCCATGACCGAAAACGTAACGTAGGGCGTCACGGGCAATTTCCACAGGTGCATACCGTCGGCGGAGGACAGGGTCTGGTCAAACTCGTCCATCACGTCGGCGCGCGAGCGAATGTAGAGGTCATCGCCCATCTGCCACACCGTGGTGTCCGGCACGCCGCCGGTGGTTTTGAGCCGCTGCGCGCCCTGCGGCGGGGTGCCGTCCAGGAACGCCTGCAGCGCGTCGTCGTAGAGCCCGATTTTCGACTCCGGCGCGGCCATGGGCTGGGCCTGCGGGCCGCGACGCGGAATGCGCAGATCCAGACGGCTGTCCACGGTCCAGATGTTCTTTTTGCTGTCCGTGTCGCCGCTCGACACCGTCAGCACAATCGGCACCGACAGGCCCTTGAGGTACACCGTGATGCTGCCCGTGGCGTAGGCGTGCTTGGCCTGCAGGGTAATGATCGGCCCGTTGGGAATGCTGTAGACCGCGAAGTCGTTGGCGTTCGCGCTGAGCGCCGGGGCCGCGAGCGGCCAGGGCGCGCCGGTGGCGTCGGTAAAGGAGACGTTACTGGTGTAGTTCACCGCCGCCCGGACCAGCGGCAGGCTGGAGCCCGGCGACAGGTCGACCGTCTGCGCGCTGATACGCGGCACGATGGTCATGGTGGGCGATTTCAGCGCCCGGTTGACCTGGTCGTGCTGGCCGCGCAGTTCGCGCACCTCGCCCGGCGATAGCGGGGCGACCTGGGCCTGCGCCGCCTGATACACCGGCGAGGGCGGCGGCAGCGGGTCGTCACCGTTCACCGGGGCGGCCTGCGCGTTGGCCGTCGACGTCGGCGCGGCGGTGGCGGGGGTATCCGGCGTCGACGGCTGGGCCGGGGCGGCAGGTTGTGCTGCAGGCGGGGCCGGCGGCGTGGCCGTGGACGGCTTTTGCGGCTGCATGCCCGCCAGGTCGACCGCCTGCTGCCAGCCGGTCTGTGGCGCGTCGGGCGGCGTTTCGGCTGCCCATGCCTGACTGCACATCAGCGCAAGCAGGGATATGACAAAGCGTTTTTTCATAGGGGTACCGTTAGTTGGCGTTCATCATGATGGTCTGGCGCGTTTCCAGCCCCAGCGGCTTATCGCGCGGGTCCGCCTGCTGGATAAGCAGCTCGACGATGTAGCGCTGCGCCGGCATGCTGCTTTGCTGGCCATCCAGCTGCAGCGTGACCGGGTACTGGATTTTCCAGGCGTAGACGCCGTTGGGCAGTTTGCCCTTGCTGTTAATGACGCCCGGCGACACGGTGATGGACAGGTTCATGCGCTTGTCGCGCACCATGGCCAGCACGTTGGACTTGGTCAGGGCGTTGTAGTAGTCCGCGTAGCCCTGATCGGAGTAGCGCGGCATGACGTCGGTCATCTGGTTGCGGTAATGGACAAAGTCCATGGTGAACGACCGCTGGATGGTGTCGGCACCGAACTGGCTGACGTCCTGCACCGACCAGGCGGGCCTGTCGAGCGGGTAGAAGCGCGTGATGCGCCCGTCCTGCGTCGAGAAGTATTTGTTGTCGGGGTGCGCGTTCTGCCAGGCCTGAAAGGCGTTGAGCCCTATCGAGCCGATTAGCGCGGCGCCGATCAGCATGTTCACGGTCAGGCTCTTGCGGGCAAACCCCGCCCCGAGGTTTTTTTGTTCCTGCAGGCGATGGGCTTCGGCAAAGGCCGCAAGCTGGGCGTCATCAAACTCCTGCGCGTTGTCGGGCGCAGCCGGGGGCGCGCCCGGTGTAACCGATGCGTTCATAGTGGCGTTCCATAAAGGGAGAAAAGGCTGTGTGTAGAACGGGACTAGCCGGTGAGGCTGTCCCAGGGGTCAATGCTGGACGGGATGTAGCTGTTGACCTCGGTGACGGCGGTGCTGCAAATCTGGTCGGCATACTGGTTCAGGATGCTGGACAGGCTGGTGAAGCTCGGCATGGTCAGCGACAGGGTGCGTATCTTGTCGAGGCACTCCTGCAGCTTGCTGGACGCGCTGCTCTCGCGGGTGTACCAGGCGGCGGCCGCTTTCTGGGCGGCGGCGTAGCCGGTAGAACTGCCGGTCTCGGCGGCGGTGCTGGCCCGGCAGGTGGCGGCCTGCGAGGCCAGGGGCAGCATAAACAGGGCCGCAACGGCCCCGGCTAACAGGGTCTGCTTGATGTGCATGACACATTCCTCATGGTCGTGTGTTAACGGTTACCCCGGACGTCCCGTGCCCGGCTGGGCCTTGTGATGATTGTCGGCCCGAGGCGTTGACTTTGGGTGGTCGGTGTCGGCCCTGAATCGCTCGTCAAAGCCCAGGGCGGCGTGCACCTGCGGCGGGACCTGGTCGGGACGGTCGAGCTTGGCGATGCGCGTCGTGTCGGGCGGGTCGCCGGCCAGCTTGAAGACCAGGGCGTCGCGCTGGACGGGTTTGCCCTCCACCTTGTTGATGGCCCGGCCGTAGCCCACGTACTTGAGCCCCTCGGCCGTGACGGCGTTGATGATCAGGTTCGGGCCCTCGTGCTTGCCGGGCAGGGACGCGAGCACGTGGTGATAGCGGTCGTTAATCAGCGCCAGGCCCTGCAGGTAGGGGCCGTGGCCTTTTATCAACGTGAGCGCCACACGTCCGTCCTCGGTCCAGGAGGTCAGCACCGGCTTGCCGGCGTTGGCGTCTTCACGGGGCCGCTGCGCGGTGAGGGCGTCGCCCCGCTCGGTGGTGCCGCGCCCGTCGCCGCGCACCCACAGCAGGCGGTCGCGGGTCGCCGGGATAATGGGGGCCTCACTCAGCGAGCCCATTTTCATCAGGTTTTTTTGTATCGCCTCGAACGCCTGGAGGTCATAGGCCGACAGCGTCTCGCCGAGGGTGGGGGCGTCGTGCGGCCTGACGTTGGCCGGGGTCAGCGAGGTGATTTTCCAGGTGTTGCGGTGCACCGTGGCGGCCTCATAGCGCAGCAGCTTGCCCTGCTCGTCGTGCACCGGCTTTTGAATGTTTACCGCCTTTTTGTCCATGAGCTGCAGGTTCACCACCTGGCCCTCGCCGACGCGGCTCTGTCGCATGGCCGATTCCAGCTCGACGCCCCAGACCGTTTTGACGCCGCTTTTGGTGCGCAGCCGGATGAAATAGCTGTCGGCGTTTTTCTTGTCGAAGTCGTAGGGGGCCGGGCCGTGCTCGACAATCTGCCCCTTGACGCCCTGTTTAAAGTCCAGCGTCTCCTTGTCCGCTGCGCGCGGGGCCTGCTCCGCCGCGCCCGGTGCGTTCTGCCCGCCGTCACGCGGTGAGGCATGCCCGTCGTCTGCTCCGGCCTGCGGTGCCGTGGGGGCGTTCCCCTGCGTCGCCCGGTCGTCCTGTTCGGCGCGGTTTGCCAGGTCGCCCGGCGTGACCGGGGAGGCGTGCACGGCGTCGCGCGCGACGTTTTCGGCCTGATGGTGCAGGCGGGCGTCATCGAGCATGGCCTGCTGGGCCGGGTTTTTCATGGTGACCTTGAGGCCGTGGCTGGCAATCAGGTCAATGGCGCGGGCCTTAAATTCGTCGCTGCCGGTGATTTCCAGCTTGCCGCCGTAGTGGCGAACGGCGGTCAGGAGGGCGGCCATAACGTGCTCCGGGTCCTTGCTGGACTCGGGGGATTCCATGGTCATCCGGTTGCCGTGGTCGCGAAAGGCCGGCACCTGGTCGACGAGGTACTGCACCGATCCCTTTTGTTCGTTCCAGGTGACGCGCTGCAGCAGCCGGTCGGTGTCGATAAGGGACGACGTTGCCGCCGGCTGCGGGCCGTCGGTACCGCCGGGGGCGCGGGGGCCGAAGGCAAAGCCGTCTTCCTCCTGGGCGGCACCCGCCGCCGGCCCGGCCTGCGCGCGCTTTTCAGGGGCGGCGTGCTGGGGTGCGTGCTGGGCGGTGTCAGGTTCCGGCTCTGCCTGTACGGGCTGTGCAGGCGTCGGCGTGACGTTTTCCTGTGCCGCCGGCTGCGGGTCAGGCTGTGCAGGCGTCGGCGTGGCGTTTTCCGGTGCCGCCGGCTGCAGGTCGGGCTGTGCAGGCGTCGGCGTGATGTTTTCCGGTGCCGCCGGCTGCGGGTCAGGCTGTGCAGGCGTCGGTGTGGCGTTTTCCGGTACCGCCGCCTGCGGTTTGTCCGCGTCCTGCTCTGAGGCGTTGCTCATGGTGTCCTCCGGTGATGAATTCTGCTGGGATGCGGCATGTTGGGCGAGGTCTCGGGCGAGCTTGTCGCTCAGGGCTTCCAGTCCGCGCGACTGGTGCAGGTCATTGAAGTCGGTCAGGCCCTTGGCCTTTTCGGCGTCGGTGAAATCGGGGGTCAACACCGCCCCGTTGGGCACCCGCGCGGCGGCGTCCTGCGCCATCAGCAAGCCCTTGTTGTCCTGCTTGGCGTGGTCCAGGTCGGCCATAAAGACATGCGGGCTGTCGGGATAGCGTTCGCCCAGGATCTCGGCGACCGTGCGCATGTTGCCGGCGTCCACGGTCATGACAACCGGCAGGCCCGTCGCCATGTGCAGGCTGCGCGCCGTGGCATAGCCTTCGGCGTAGAGCACGGGGGCGCCGTTTTCCAGCGCGCCGCCGGTGACGAAGAAGTTCCCGGCCTTGGGGGCCTCCTTGAACAGGGTCTTGTCGCCCTCGGGCGTGATGTACTGCAGGCTGCGAAACTCGCCGTCCACGTTGCTAAAGGGAATGACCAGGGCGTTGTTGTGGGTCAGGCGCAGCGCCGGGTCGACGCTCACGCCCTTGGCCTGCAGATACGGGTGCGCATTCGTGGCCGCGTCGAGTCGCGTATACAGCCCGTGGGCCTTTTGCGCGTTCTCGGCATACATCAGCTCGCGGGCCCGTTCGCTGTCGTCCGCCGCCTGGCGTGCCCCGGCGCGAATGTGCAACGTCGTCAGCGCATCGGTCTCGCCGCCGGACGCCTTCCAGTTGGTGACCTCCTTCTCGTTGGCGGCGCGGTGGTAGTTGACGAACCAGCCGCCGGGGCGGCGGTCGTTGAACCCCTTATAGGCCCCGCCGGTCTTTTTCCCCTTTTTATCCTCCAGGGTGGCCACGCGGTGCACTTTGCCGTCCATTATCGGCAGGCCGTCCAGTACCAGCCCGGCCGCCTGCAGCGCCTGGCCAAACTCCTCGCGGGGGTCGGCCGCCCCGGTTGCCCGCGCCGTGGTATCCGGGATCCAGGGCGATATTTTCCACTGATGCGTTCCGGGATCGGCGTACCAGAGTTTGGCCTCCTTGTCCCAGTGAACATTATTCTGGCCGTTCTCCCGTTTGCCGCCGCGCTGCAGGGCCATGTCCTTCTCTTCATGCGGCACCGCCAGCCAGATCCGGCGGTCGGTCAGGGCGTCATGTTGCGCCATAAAAACCTCCTCAATGCATGTCAGTCATAGAAGCGCCGAAACCACCAGGGGCGGCCCGACACCTTGTTGCCGCGTATCCGGTGCAGAATGCGCTGCATCAGCACCGGCAGCGTCCAGCCGTAGCGCGACAGCAGCACAAAGCAGGCCAGCACGCCGGTACACGCGTACAGCGTCAGCATCGAGGGCCAGCGGCACCAGAACAGGTAAAGCAGAAACAGCGGCGCGGGAATGCCGTAAATCGTCATGCGGCGCCCGGCGTTGCGCCAGTAGGAGGGGCGTTGTCTCATGCGGTGGCCTCCATGTCGCGCAGCTGGCGGGGATGGACCACCGTCAACATCTCCGCGCGGTCAATGCGCCCGGCGCCGTACAGCGCAAACGCCTTGTCGGCGATGCGGCCCCGGTCGTGCTTGATGGTGGCGTCAATGTGGTGGCCCCAGCGCGTGTGATCCATGCCGGCCAGCACGTCGCGCACCGCGTCATCAATGACCACGTATTCGCGCACGGCCAGGCGTTTGCCGTCGGTGGTGCGCAGCAGCCGCTGGACCACGATGTACTGCAACACCCCGAGCAGGTCGCGGGCCATGGCCTCGCGAATTTCGTGCGGGAACTCGGACAGCATGCGGCTTATCCCCTCGCCCGGCGAATGGATGTGCAGGGTGCTGAGGCAGAGGTGGCCCAGCTGTCCGGCCATGATGGCCGCGCGCATAGTCTCCAGGTCGCGCATTTCCCCGATACCGATGATGGACGGGGCACGGCGCAGCGCGGCGCGCAGGGCGTCGGCGTAGTTCTTGACGTCGCGGCGGATCTGCAGCTGCGTCGCCGGCAGCACGTCCTTGGGCAACGCAATGATGTACTCCACCGGGTCCTCGGCGGTGGTGATTTTGCGGTCGGGGAAGCGGTCCGCGCAGTAGCGGTACACCGCCGCCAGGAGCGTGCTCTTGCCCGACCCGGTTTCTCCGCCGACCAGTCCGAGCCCCTTGTGCGGCAGCAGGGCCTCGAAGAGGTCGGGCTCGATGCCCATCTTCTCCAGGTCGGGAATGTCGGTCGGGATCACGCGCATGGTCAGGGCCGTGGTGGTATCAATTTTCCCTGCCGTGGCCTGCACGAAATTGCAGCGAAAGCGGATGCGCTCGCCGCGCCCCAGGCCGTAGCGATTGTGCATGTCGCCGTCGAGCTGCAGCGGGCGGTCCTGGGGTTCGCCGCCGCGTATCTGCGCGCGCACCTCGGGGCTGAACACGCCGTCAATCAGCTTGGCCAGCTGATCGTCGGCCAGCTTGAACGTGCTGGCGTTGAGCA
>Ga0308159_1002658_pt1 | contig 19989 bp, 16 predicted proteins | sample PhyCR1_FD_201040 | JGI IMG/M metagenome (GOLD analysis project Ga0308159, IMG submission 201040) | Phyllosphere microbial communities from UC Gill Tract Community Farm, Albany, California, United States - DLSLC.R1 | ecosystem: Host-associated > Plants > Phyllosphere > Unclassified | place: USA... | reverse complement strand
ACCTCATTCATCGCTGAATTATCAGACGCCATCTGAATTTGCAGCAGGCTGGCGAAACGGGAAACATGAAGAAAAACCCACCGACATTACTAACTGAAGGTTGTATCTAATACTGGGGGCTGGTCAGTCTTTGTACAGGGCGTTGTAGCCCCCGTAGGCATCCGCCTGCAGGATGCCGCTGTACCTGGCGAGATGCTGCTGTGGATGAACGCCCTTACGGTCCGGCGAGTAAGCGAACCAGACCGCCGCCGGCAGCTGCGAACCGGCGTTGCGGTCATCCCGTACGTACACCCACAGCCGGGCAGTCCGGGTTTTGCCGCTGCCCGGCTCCTGAACCGGCACCGGGATATCGTCGGTGTGCACCTTACCCGGCATCAGCACGTACTGACGCAGCAGCTTATACAGTGGCTCCAGCAGTTCGCTCACCGCGCCGGACCAGCGCCCCAGCGTGGCACGACTCAGCTCCACGCCCTGACGGCGGTATATCTCCGACTGACGATAGTGAGGCGTGTGCTCCGCGAACTTCGCCGTGACGATGCGCGCCAGCAGCCCGGGGCCCGCGTAGCTGCGCTCTATGGGTTTTGACGGCATGGGGGCCTGAACGATGTGGTCACAGCGGCAGCAGGCCAGCTTCGGCCGCTGCGTCTCGATGACCTTAAAGGCGCTGCTGATGAGCTCCAGCTGTTCCGACACGTCGCAGCCCAGCGCGCTGAGCTCGCCGCCGCAGGCCGGACAGGCGGTTTCTGTCGGTGGCAGCATGCGGATTTCACGGTGAAGCGAGGCCGGCAACGGTTTGCGGGCGGAAGACTGGCGCAGCGGCGGCGGAAGTACCGGGTCATGCTGTTCACCCAGGACCTCTGCCATCTCCTCCTGCAGGGCGCTGATGCGCTCCTCTGCCTGACGCACCTGACGCTGCGTTTTCTCCCGCAGCTTTTCGGAGCTTTTGCCGAACTGCATCCGCTGCAGCTTCGCGACCAGCGCTTTCAGCTGGCTGATTTCGCTGGCGTACGCCGCCACCCGTTGTGACTGGAGGCGGTTGTTTTCGGCCATCTGCTCAAGGCTTCGCTGCTGTGTGTCCAGCAGCGCCCTGAGGCGGGCATTTTCTGCAGAAAGTGAGCGTTCCATGCGCTCACATTACGCCGGTTCAGATGCGCAGGCCAGGAGGATTTATCCGCTGCGGATGCTTCCAGTTAATGCCTTCCAGCAGCATGGCCAGCTGGGCCTGCGTCAGGTGCACCCTGCCGTCCCGGTTCACCGGCCAGACGAAACGCCCCCGCTCAAGGCGCTTCGTAAAAAGACAAAGACCATCGGGGTCTGCCCAGAGGACCTTAACCATATCGCCGCGCCGGCCCCGGAAGATGAACAGGTGGCCGCTGAAAGGGGCGGCACGCAGCGTGTTCTGCACCTTTGCGGCCAGACCGTTGAAGCTGCAGCGCATGTCCGTCACGCCGGCAACCAGCCAGATGCGTGCGCCTGCCGGAAAGCTAATCATACCTCACTCCCACGGATTGCACTGACCAGCGCCCGCAGCAGCTCCGGTGTCACGGGGCCGGTCAGGCTCAGGGTGCCGCCAGGCAGCGTCAGCTTACAGCTGATAACGGGGGGCGAATCCGGTGTGCCGCCGTTCTGCCTGACCGGAACAGGAAAAGGCTCAACCGTGACGGGTATCATCCCGGCGCGCGTGGCAGGATCCAGCAGGCCCTGACGGTGCAGGTTGCGCCAGTTAAATACCAGATTGTCATTGACCCCATGCTCCCGGGCCAGCTTTGCCACGCAGGCGTCCGGCTGCAGGCTCAACTCTGCCATACGGATTTTGAACTCCAGCGGCCAGTCCGGACGCCGCTTTTTTACGGGCAGGTTCGTTTCCAGATTGAAGGCGTAGAGCTCCTCCTCAAGCCGTTCAGGCGTGTAGTCCTCGGGCAGCGGCCAGTTAATACCCGTACGGCGAAAACGCTTGAACATTTTATGCGTAGCGGAAGTGCTGACTTTCAGTTGCTCAGCGATTTCACGGTAGGTCAGGGCGTCGTTAAACCGCAGGCTGAGTGCAGTAATGATCCAGGGTCGACTGGTGTAAGGCGTGTTTCTGTCCACGGTAGTGTCCATGTTCGCGAAAGTGTCCATGGTAGGAAACACGGGAAGGAATGGAAGACGGTATAAACGTGACGCTTACGTATTTTCCAAAAGGAACTGACTTATCGGTTCACAGCCAACAAAGACTAAACAGTGTTGCCAGACAGCTCAACGAGAGGCCGAGAAAAACGCCAGACTACGAATCACCCGCAGAGCGGTTTAATAAGTGTGTTGCATCCATCGGTTGAACTCACAGCTCATAGCGGAGACTCATCACCTGTAATCTCTTCACTTATTCAAACACTCTCCTTGATTGACATTAAACACAACTGCTCACCCGTTCCCCGCCGTGCGCGGGACATTCAGTCCGCTCCGGCGGCGCGTGCGGCTTGCGCGTCCGCCCCTGACTGCTCCGCTTTTCGCCCGGCTGTTGTGGCGGCACGGCGCAGGTGAGGCCGTGCAACCACTGACTGAGGAGCAAATCATGCCGAACTGGTGTGCAAACAGGCTGCGTGTGACCGGCCTGGCGGAGAACGTGAGTAAGGTGCGGGCGCTGATGGCGGTCGTTTATTAACCATCCTCTCCCGTGTGGTGGCTTTCGCTGCCGGCATGACGTTATCCACAGGGTTCCGGCCGGGATATGCACGCCGGTTGTGGACAATTAGGAATGCGGATGTTGCTGCGCGCCGCTTTATTCCGCCTTGCGGCGGGGGGGGGGAGAAAACCCGGTCCGTGCGGTCTGCGGCCGATGCCGTGCCTTCACTGTAGCCCGATCGCCTTGTGGTAAAGCGCGCCTCTTCGTCGGGCTGTCATTCAGGCACGGCACAGGCCGTATCTGTCATCCACTTAAGCAAGGAGTCTGTATGCAGGAAATGAATCAAGCCCGTTTCGCCGAAGGGGACGCACGTATGAACTTTTTACCCATGCTGTTTTCCAGCGATTTTCTGCGCTCGGAAGTCAATGTTTATCACTATGCCGAACGCTTTCTGGAAGGCTATAAAGGCGGATTCTGGGAGTTTGTCCAGTTACCCAACGGCGGCGGGTTCATGCAGCCTCCAGGCAAAGAGTACCGTTTTCAGAATCCCGAAAACTGGACTGACATGATCGTGTCATCGGAGGCCGCAGGCATCATTCTGACAGCACTGGTGCTTAATCACCGCAGCTGGATGTACAGCCACCACGATCAGGAAGAACTCTGTGCCCATTACTGTGAGCGCTACGAGCAGCTGATGGTGTATGCGGATACGCACACGGAAGGCGGCGCGGTGTTCCGCGCACTGGACTGATACAGAACGGGGCGCGCATCCGGACGTGCTGATTGAGGTCAGCAAGAAGCTGCAGGCGCGTCAGGAGGCGCGCCGTCAGGCTGCTTATGCGCAGGCCGCGGTCGGTGCGCACCGGCTGCTGATGCAGCTCGACGACATCCCCGTCTCCGGGCCGAAAAACGCAAAGGTGCTGGTGACGGAGTTCTTCGAATATGAGTGCATTGCCTGCAGCATGATGGCCCCCTTAATGGAAAAGGTGATGGCCGCAAATCCCGATGTGCGCTTTGCGTTCCGCGACTGGACGATATTTGCCCCGCGTTTTCAGGAGTCGACGCTGGCCTCACGTCGCGGGCTGGACGTCTGGCGTCGGCAGGGTGCGCAGGCCTACATGACCTACCACAACGGGATTTACCACACGGGGCATAACGAAGGGAAGCTGACCGCCGCCGACATCGATGAGGCGGCAAAAGCTGCCGGAGTAACGGATAAAAGCGGTGCAGACGACGATAAATCAGACGCGGTCATCCGGAACAACGACGCGCTGGCAGAGATGCTGGGCCTGACGGGAACGCCGGGCATTATCGTCATGCCGGTGGAAAATGCCACGGAAGCAAACACCACGGTGATACCGGGCGTTGTCAGCAAAGAGGTGATGCAGCAGGCTATAAAAAAAGCCGCAGGCAATTAAATACTGATAACCCTAATCGTCTGCTTTTTGCTTACCAGCTATCCTCCATAGAACGTCCGCTTTGTGCCATAAGCGGACGTTAGCAAGAGTGCTTTTCTGTTCCCTTTATTGGCATGGTCTGCACAATGAGACATTGATCTCTTCCTGCTTTTGTTTATAGTTGAGCGCCTGTTCTGACAAGATCAGACATCGTGGTCAGCGTTCATTTCGTGATGAACCGGCTTAATTCAGTCCTGAAGGCAAATTTTTGTCGTCAAGGAGAATTCAAAACATCATGCGTCTTACGCCACCCTGAGTCGTAACCCTCCCCGTCGCACTGAGTAGTCTCAGTCGCGCATTCTTAAACATCCCGTCTGCGGATGTGCTTTTTCGCACCTGAAATTTTTGCCCTTACGGGCTGATTGTATTCAAAATCTGAGAAATTATTATGCTGCTGTCCTCAACGCGTAAGGACTGGCTGGGCAACGTCCGTGGTGACATGCTCGCCGGTATCGTCGTCGCGCTCGCGCTTATTCCTGAAGCCATTGCGTTTTCCATCATTGCCGGCGTCGACCCGCAGGTCGGCCTCTATTCGGCGTTCTGCATTCCCGTGGTGATGGCCATCTTTGGCGGACGCCCGGCAATGATTTCATCGGCCACCGGCGCAATGGCGTTGCTGATGATAACCCTGGTGAAAGACCATGGCCTGCAGTATCTGCTGGCGGCGTCGGTGCTTACCGGTCTGCTGCAGCTGGTCGCCGGTTATCTGAAGCTTGGTAGTTTGATGCGTTACGTGTCGCGCTCTGTCGTGACTGGATTCGTCAACGCATTGGCCATTCTGATTTTTATGGCGCAGTTGCCGGAACTGACCAATGTCACCTGGCACGTTTACGCGCTCACCGCTGCAGGCCTGGCCATCATCTACCTCTTTCCGTACTTTAATAAAACGCTTCCCTCCCCGCTGGTCTGCATCGTGGTGCTGACGGCCGTCTCCATGTATCTGCATCTCGACGTACGTACCGTGGGCGACATGGGCAAACTGCCAGACAGCCTGCCGGTGTTCCTGATTCCGGACATTCCGCTGAACCTGGATACGCTGCTGATTATCCTGCCTTACTCTGCCGGCCTCGCCGTGGTGGGGCTGCTGGAGTCAATGATGACCGCGACCATCGTCGATGATATGACGGATACACCCAGCGACAAAAACCGTGAGTGCAAAGCGCAGGGTATCGCTAACGTCTGCACGGCGTTCATCGGTGGCATGGCGGGCTGCGCCATGATTGGTCAGTCCGTGATTAACGTAAAATCCGGCGGCCGCGGGCGACTTTCCACCCTCACTGCCGGTGTGGTGCTTCTGTGTCTGATCATCTTCTTGCGCAACTGGGTATCACAGATCCCCATGGCGGCCCTGGTTGCGGTGATGATTATGGTGTCGATTGGCACCTTCTCCTGGCGCTCCATTAAGGATCTGCGTCGCCATCCGCTTTCGACCAGCGTGGTGATGCTGGCAACGGTCGCCGTGGTGGTGGTGACCGACAATCTGGCGTTTGGCGTGCTGACCGGCGTGCTGATTGCCTCATTAAATTTTGCCACCAAAGTGGCGCGGTTTATGACGGTCAAATCAGCCCTTGAGGACGGAGTCCGGACTTATACCGTAACAGGACAGGTCTTTTTCGCTTCAGCGAATCGTTTCATGAACTGTTTTGACTTCCGCGAAGCCACTGAGCGCGTGGTTGTTGATGTCACCCACGCTCACTTCTGGGATATAACCTCCGTCAGCGCGCTGGATAAAACCGTAATTAAATTCCGGCGCGAAGGCTCTGAGGTGGAAATACGCGGCATGAATGATGCCACCCGCACGATCGTCGACCGGTTTGGCGTGCATGACAAGCCGGAAGAAGTGGAAAAACTCATGGGCGGACACTAACCGAAAGGAGCGAAAGTGATGAAAACTAACGTTATTGCATGCGTGGATGGCTCACCATCAACCGGGGCGGTCTGCGACTATGCAGCCTGGGCTGCGGCCGGCCTCTCGGCACCGCTGACTCTGCTGCACGTTGTGGAAAAAGACGGCCATCCGGCCGTCTCTGACCTGAGCGGCATCATCGGCATTGACAGCAAAGAGCTGCTGACCGAAGAACTGGTCCGGGTTGAGGGCGAACGCAACCGGCTCCTCAGGGCGCAGGGAAATGTCATTCTTTCAGGGTGCGCCGGGCGGCTGGCGCTTGCAGGGCATTCAGCAGTGCGCCAGCTTCAGATGCACGGTGTTCTGGATGAAATCCTGACGGAGCTGGACGATGTCAGGCTGATGGTGATGGGCCGTCGTGGATCTGAACACCAGGTAGGCAGTCACCTTGAAAGCGTCATCCGCCTGCAGAAGCAACCCGTTCTGGTGGTGCCGGAAACGTTCACTGCGCCCTCTCGGGTGCTATTTGCCTGGGACGGCAGTGAGGCAAGTCGCAAAAATCTGACCAGACTGACTCTGAGTCCGCTGCTGCGAGACCTGACCTGTCATGTCGTGATGGTTAACGGCAACGATGCGTCACTTCTTGATGCCCGGTTGATGCTCGAGACGGCGGGTATCTCTGCAGAATCCCGGTTACTCAAAGACGATTCTGTTCCGCATGCTTTGCGCCTTTACGCGGAAGAGAATGCCATTGATTTAATCGTGATGGGGGCATGGGCACACACGCGGCTTCGTCAGTTCTTCATCGGAAGCAACACTTCCGCCATGCTGGCTGAGAGTCGTCAGCCCTTACTGATGCTGCGTTAAACCAGACCGGCCTGCGACCGCGGGCCGTTTTAATCATTATGCTACGGAACCCGGACAGGGGCTATGTAGCAACGGCTTAGCACGGTCCTTTCGTAAGCCGTGCTCAGGGAATATCATGCGTCAGTTGTTTCGCTTTATACATCAGCACGGCAGCCATCTCGGCTTTGGCGCCATACTGATGGCCATGTCGAGTTTCGGACAGACTTACTTTGTGTCGCTTTACGGGCAGGACTGGCGGCAGGCATTCGGGCTCAGCGACGGTGGACTTGGCGGCCTTTATGCAGCCGGCACGGTGATGAGTGCCCTCACCCTGACGTGGGCTGGACGGCTGATTGATTACACCACCACACGGAGGTTTACGCTGGCCGTCACCTTTCTGCTGACGGTGGCCTGCCTTCTGGTTTCAGGTGCTCAGGCTGCATGGATGCTCTGCGCCGGCTTTTACCTGCTCAGGCTGGGTGGGCAGGGGCTGATGGTTCACACCGCCCTGACCGCGACTGCCCGGCAGTTTCCACTGGACGCGGGCAAAGCGCTGGGCGCCATCGCACTGGGCCTGTCGCTCGCGCAGGCGCTGTTCCCGGTTGTGGCCGTACAGATTAACCACCTGACGGGGTGGCGCTCAGCCTGGCTGTTAAACGCTGTGGTTCTGGTTACCGGCGTTGCGCTGGCCGTCAGTTGCCTCCCGCACGCAGCTGAAAAGCCACTGCGCACGTTCAGAAAGCGAGGGGCAGAAAATGTGGACGGGATTTCTATATGGAAAAACCGTAATCTGCTCCTTGCGCTGCCGGCGGTGCTGGCGTCACCGTTCATCACCACGGGCTTTTTTTTTCATCAGGCGCGTCTGGCAGAAGAGAAAGGATGGGCACTGTCCTGGGTTGCAGCCTGGTTTATCGCTTACGCCGTTACTCAGGCAGCGTCCCTGCTGTCTTTTGGTCCGCTGATTGATCGGCTGACGCCGCGCCGTCTGCTGCCGTGGTTTCTTCTACCGCAGGGAGCCGGCATGCTGGCGCTGTGGTTAAGTAACAGCATGTGGGTCACACCGTTTTATCTCATCATGACCGGTATATCGTCAGCTATTGCCTCCACGCTGGCGACCGCGCTTTGGGTACAGCTGTTTGGCCCCGCACAGCTGGCAAAAGTCCGTTCGGCCGTTGAGGCGGGCACCGTACTGGCCAGCGGTGCTTCTCCTGTCATCATGGGTATGCTGATTGACCATCATTTCACTCTCAGAATACAGGCACTATTTTGTCTGATTTTCATTCTCACTGTTAGCCTGATCGCAACCCGGATTGAATCAGCTAGCCGCAAGGACATAAACAGCTGAATACAGGACTCAATCAGACAGTAAGTGCTTTTAGTCAATTTAAATTTTTACCGAAGCGGGCGTAGTCCGCTTTTCGCTCATAGCGGACCTCCAGCTCAGCCAACTTTGTGCCAGACGCGGACGTTGATAAGATCACAGAGTGCTGACCTATACGGAGCAGCATAATCTTAAGAGCCTTGCTGGCTGCTTTCGTCTGACTGTGAAAAAATGGCGATCTGAATTTCAGGGCAACGGAGAGATGTGTATGTCGGCTTTTCATGATTGGCTACTTGAGATCGCGGGCGGGAATTACTTCTTTTATATAAAACGTCTTTCTGCCAATGACACCGGCGCAACAGGGGGCCATCAGGTCGGGCTTTATATCCCTTCAGGTATCGTTGAAAAGCTGTTTCCGTCTATAAACAATACCCGTGAGCTCAACCCTTCGGTCTTCCTGACTGCGCACGTGTCATCTCATGACTGTCCGGACAGTGAGGCTCGGGCAATTTATTACAACAACCGTTATTTTGGAGGAACCCGGAATGAGAAAAGGATTACACGCTGGGGAAGGGGCAGCCCACTTCAGGACCCTGAAAATACAGGGGCCTTGACGCTTTTGGCCTTCAGGCTCGATGAACAAGGTGGGAACAGTACGGCTGTAGACATCTGGGTCTGCGTCAGTCCAGACGAAGAGGACGTTATTGAAACCGCTATCGGTGAAGTGATCCCCGGCACGCTAATATCCGGGCCTGCCGATCAAATTCTGGGTGGCCTGTCTCTGCAGCGAGCGCCAGTTAATTATAAATACATCATCCCGGAAGTCTGGCAGCAGCGCTTTCCCTCTGGTAATGAAATTATTGAGTATGCAGCCGGGCACTATGTTAAGCATTCTCTTGATCCGGATGAGCAGCTTATTGACCGCCGGCGCGTCGAATACGACATATTTCTGCTTGTTGAAGAACTCCACGTTCTGGACATCATCCGCAAAGGGTTTGGCTCCGTGGATGAATTCATTGCGTTGGCCAACTCAGTCAGTAATCGTCGAAAATCCCGAGCCGGAAAATCACTGGAACTTCATCTGGAGCATCTTTTCATTGAGCACGGACTGAGACATTTCGCTACGCAGGCAGTCACGGAGGGCAATAAAAAGCCCGACTTTCTGTTCCCCTCCGCCGAGGCTTACCACGACGCGGAGTTTCCTGCAGACAACCTGCGCATGCTGGCCGTCAAAACCACCTGTAAAGACCGCTGGCGCCAGATACTGAATGAAGCTAACAGAATTTCTCCGGTTCACCTGTTTACGCTGCAGGAGGGCGTATCACAGGCACAGTACAGAGAAATGCAGGCGGAAGGGGTAAGGCTGGTCGTGCCGTCGTCCTTACAACAAAAATACCCGGAAGCAGTAAGGGCAGAATTAATGACATTGGGCGCCTTTATTGCCGAGCTCACAGGGCTCTACGCCTATCTTCCTTGAATAATCTCCCGGTATACCCTGCCGGGAGATACACTCAAATGTTCTCCACCTTCTCAGCATCGGCAGAAACGGCTTTCAGGATGTAAGGCTCCAGCAATCTCGCAACCGCTTCAAACACAGGGACCACTACGGAGTTACCGAATTGACGGTAAGACTGTGTGTCCGACACCGGAATACGAAAAGGCCTGCCGTTGGGCTTCTCGAAGCCCATAAGGCGCGCGCACTCACGTGGTGTCAGCCTGCGTGGCCGGTGCGCCTGATTTTCTTCGTTCGCGAAATCTGTTTCCCCCGTAGCCATATCCCAGCCACGATCAATCAGAATTTCAGATCCGTCTTTGTGATAACGGGCAGAAAGCGTACGGGCAACGCTTTCCCTGTTTTCAGGATTTACCAGGCCAAAACCGAAGCCGTTCCCCTTAGCCGCGTGTTTTTTTGCGTAATTGTAAAGGTACTCCCATAGCTTAGGTGTCAGGATGTATTTGCTGTCTACCACAGGCTCCAGCAGCTCGCCAAATGACGGCCGCTGTTCCGGATAAAAACGACTGACATCTCGCAGGGTAAAACCCTGATGAATATTCAGATCGCGACGGAAACCAACCAGCACAATACGTTCACGGTGCTGAGGCAGGAAATGTTTTCCGTCAATAACTTTAGGATCGCTTTTGCCCATGTCCGCCGCATCCGCAACTTCATAACCCAGCTCGTCCAAGGTTTCCATGATGACTTTAAAGGTTTTACCCTTGTCATGGCTCTTCAGGTTTTTGACGTTTTCCAGAACAAAGACAGCCGGCTTCTTGGCGCGGATAATGCGCGCGACATCAAAGAAAAGCGTTCCCTGCGCTTCACATTCGAAACCGTGCGCCCGACCGAGTGAATTTTTCTTGCTTACTCCAGCCAGGCTGAACGGCTGACACGGGAAACCGGCCAACAGTACATCATGATCCGGCACGTGCTCGTCAATGTAGGCATAAGCATCGGTTTCGGGTACTTCAGGTTTGTCACTGAGCGTCACCTCCCGAATGTCGAGATTAAATGTGTGCGCATGCTCATCATTAAACCAGTTGGCTTTGTACGTGCGCACAGCCTCTTTATTCCATTCGCTGGTAAACACGCACTGACCGCCGATGCCCTCAAAGCCTTTTCGTATACCGCCTATGCCGGCAAAAAGGTCAATAAACCGGAAGGCATAGTCCGGGTGATGCGCAGGCGCTTCCGGCAGCATCTTTCGCATAAGCGCTTCTTCTGCTGACGTCAGCGACTTTGGCGGGCACTTACCATTAATCCAGCGATTAAGCGTCTCGCGACTCCACTCATTTTTACCGACTTTTCTGAGCAGCTCTGCCACGTATTTCTGATCATAGATTTCCAGTACCTGCTTGATGAGCTTTTTATCATTTTCCTGTTGCAACTTTTCTTCCGCTTCGGCTTTTTCAAGCAGATTCTGCGCTAATAATTCAAATTCAGACATGGCACCTCCAAGGGGCTTATGGGTGAAACTTTATCACTCATTTGACCCAGAAGAAATGTTTTTGTATGTATATTTAGACAGTGTTTGCAGTTGGGCTAGCTCGACGCTCGAACTTTTTATAATAACAGTTCACGGGTGGCTTAGTTCAATTAGGCAGTTGGATATTGTGAAGAGTGATAAGAAGCTACCCTGTTAAGTTCCGCGCCTGTTGCTAAAAGTTTTGATGCACCCCTAAGCGTCAGCACCAGGCAGCCGACGCCGAGGCCCCGGAAATCACACACTTCACGTCGCAGGCGCCGTAAGCCCGCTTACCGGGGTTAAAAGGGATTAAATTAGCTTCTTAACTGCTGAAAGCCCGTAATGCTGTTCAGGGAAAGGTAGGGTATGGCACGATTTATAGGTCTGTATCCGGCTACGCCGGGCGTTTGGCGCCATTCAACGTCTGCGCTATCTTTTACGTCAACAGGCGCCTTCATGCGCTGAAGCGGCATTCTGAATACGGCTATCACTGCAGGTGGGTTAATTCAGATTAAAACGTCCGCTTTGTGCCAGAAGCGGATGTTCCTGAAACCATTCTTAGTTCATAAGTGGCATAAAGTATTAAGGGGCTTTGTGAATAAAAAAAAGGGGCCGGAGCCCCAAATACTCAGGTGGAATGCAGATTGATTATTAACAGCGTTAGCGACTGGCATTTATCACTGAGATTTATCGGGATATCTTCCCGCGTCTTTAGCTCAGGCTCTATGTTTTAATCTTTCAGAACAATCGGCAGATCCTTGCTGTCGTTTTTTTGTACGCAACCATACTTCATCAACTGCTGACTACAGCGTCGGCCGTGAGATGGCTTAACTTTCCTTTGCCCGCCTGCGGGCATTTTTTTTATGAACTGCGCTTCAGGTTACTGAGTCAGCATCGCTTCAGATTATTTGTCATCAGACAAAGAATAAAAATCTTTAGTTGCTAAGCGCTTATGTGTCAGCAGGATGACAGCCTTCCTTTTTTATATAATTAAATTCTTTTTTCTGCCGATAAATATGCTGGAAGTTTGGTTTATGGAAACCTTTACAGCATATCAATCACTTATGATGGCAGGATATAAAAATGACGATTACACAGCGATTACTGCTCACCTTTTCGCTCCTTTCTGCAGCCCTGGTCACGATGGTCATCGTGGCCGTCGTCGTTACCGGAGGATTTCAGTCCCGCTTTCAGTACGTGCAGGAGAACACCGTTCCGTCACTGCTGGACATCGGCAAAATGGTCGACGGAAGCAACTCCCTGATTATCTGGCTCTACCGTCACCAGAGCGCAACAGACCCCCGGCGCCAGGCCGAAGTTGAGAAACAAATCAACGGCGTTATCAGCAAAATTACTTCGCTGAACGAGTACTATCTGAAAAACGACGTTTCGAATGAAGAAGACCGCCAGATGACGGAGTCAGCCTTCACTACCATTAAGCGGATTGAATCCACGCTTCCGGCGTTCCTGGCAGGCTCACGGGCACAGAATGATGCGTTAGCTCTGGGTGCGCTTCAGGGAAATGACGGCATTGGCGAAGCCGCACGTCAGCTGATTGCGGTTTATCAGAAGCAGCTGAAGCTCAACGTTGACATCGGCAAGAGCCTGCGTAAAGAAAATGACAGAACCTATAAAACGACAGTATGGAGTCTGATCGGTGGTTCAGCGCTGGCCATCATCATTCTGGCTTTCTTCACACTCCGAACCATCTTTGACATAAGGCGTCAGCTGAACGGTATGCGTGAAACGATGGAAAGTGCCAGCGAAAAGCTTGACCTCACACTCCGGGTTGACGCATCCCGCCGGGATGAAATCGGCATGACGGCCCGAGCATTCAACCATCTGGTTGAAAACGTCTCCCTGTCGCTGTCAAAAGTTGAGGCGTCAGCGCAGTCAGTCAGCTCTGCGTCGGCACAGATATCCGCGGGTAATGAAGACCTCTCATCGCGCACCGAGGAGCAGGCCGCCTCTCTGGAGCAGACCGCTGCAAGCATGTCTGAGCTGAGTGAAACCGTTCGCCAGACAGCTGAAAACACCCGCCTGGCCAGCCAGCTGGCGAAGAACGCACATGAAATCTCCGAAGACAGTGCCGGTCGTGTCCGCACGCTGCTGTCCACAATGGGCGATATCAGAGGAAGCTCAGCGAAAATCACCGACATCATCGCACTGATTGAAGGGATTGCATTCCAGACCAATATTCTGGCCCTGAACGCGGCGGTTGAAGCGGCCCGTGCCGGAGAGCAGGGGCGTGGTTTTGCCGTTGTGGCCGGTGAGGTCCGCAGTCTTGCACAGCGCTCATCGTCTTCGGCCCGGGAAATCAAGGAACTCATCGAGTCGTCAATGGGCTTCGTCGAAGCCGGCTCCGCTCAGGCTGAAGGGGTGGGAGAAAACATGTCCAGAATGAACGATGCCGTACGGCAGGTCACCGACCTGGTGGATGAAATATCCGTGGCGGCCAGTGAGCAGTCTCAGGGGATAGGACAGGTGCATCAGGCCGTCAATCAGATGGACGACGTGACACAGCAGAACGCCGCGCTGGTTGAAGAGGCCTCTGCAGCCTCACGCTCTCTGATGGAGCAGGCCGCAGCGCTCAACCAGCTGGTAAACACGTTTACGCTCTCTGCATCCCCGGCAGCAACCCGCCCGGCTGAACGCCCTGTACCGGCCGCCGCTGCCCTGCGTCCGGTTCCTGCTGCTACAACCGCAGGCAATGACAACTGGCAGAGTTTCTGAAAACCGGGTTAACCGATTTCGGATTAAAAAAGGGCCCATAAAGGCCCTTTTTCCTTCGATCATGGCTGACAAGAAAAAGTATATTATCTTTATGATGCGGGACTAAGTTGAAATTCCCAGCCCGTGATTAAGCGTCCGCTTATTGCTCTGATCTGACCTCAGGCACCGACCATCCCTCACCATCGGAAGCCGGCGTTGCTGAAATCGTTATGTTAATAGATGTGTGCGTCAAGGCATGATTTGTTAGTTAAAAGTTCAGCATTGTACGAAAATAAAAACCACTCTGGCACCATATTGAGAAAGAAAAAAAGAATCGTCGTCTGAATGCTTCTTAAGCATCAAAAAGTCTATCCCCAATTTTAAACTCCAGACGCTTCCTACAGATCCATTTGCTTTTCTTCGGTGAGAAACTCCCCGATACTGGAAGAAATCCTAAAATTTATGAATGGAATTTCATTACCATGTTATTGAGAAAATTACGTCTCCGAACGCTTCTAACGTTGCTTTCAGTCGGAGGTGTCTTTCTCACATCAACTCTTCTTCTGGTGGGATTGCTGTTGTTCCAAAAGAGCAACATAGAGAACAGCCTGCTTGAAGATAACATTGCTTATGCCCGTAAACTCGCTGACATCACTGACCGCTATTTTGAAACAGCAGCAAATGAGCTTGCCTGGAGCGCGGCTGAAATAAAGGGACTAAACATCAGGGTCTTCTCGTAAAGGAGACAAACCGGTTGAGGCGGCAGTCCGGCTTTTTTAACACAGTAGTTGTAGTAAACCGGCAGGCTGTGATTGCTGCCACATCGCCGGAAAGTCTTAAACTTCTGGGTGTGAAACTAAGCTCTCTCGCCAGTCAACAGGCTATTTCAATACGCAAACCTTTTATTTCTCAACCCTATATTTCAGCAGCAGGTAACTATGTTGTGTTTGTCTCTCACCCGCTTTTTAATCCTGACGGAGACTATCTTGGATATATTGGCGGCACCATTTATCTCAAAAAAAAGAGCATGCTCAGCGATATTTTGAGCCAGCATTTCTATTCCCGAAATTCAGTTGTGAGTATTGTCAGCAATGATGGCGATATTATCCTGAGCCACGACCCGACACTGGTTGGAACTAAAATAGACTTGAGTGCGCAACTAAAAAAACAATTAAGCACAACAGACTATGGGCATTTTAGCATTGAAAAGCATGGTCAGGAGTTTCTAACGGGGTACGCAAGTCTGAGTCAGACCAACTGGAACATTTTTATGTCAGGCACCTCTGAAACGGTTAGCCAGATTCTGTTTCGCGCCCTCAGAGGGTCACTCTGGTTTCTGCTGGCCGTTAATATCCTGACAGCAGTCACGGTTGCCGTTCTGGCCGGGCGTATAGCATCTCCGTTGGGAAAGCTGGCTGATATGGTCCGTAGCGCAGGAAATGATGCCCGTCTCGCATCGGTTCAGTCGATACAGGCCTGGTATCACGAAGCTGACAGTCTGAAAAAAGCAGTACAGGAGTACCGCATAATTGTTGCCGAACGCATTGCGAAACTCAGTGATGAAGCCATGACCGATCCCCTGACCAGGCTCAACAACAGGCGAGGATTTGATATTCTGGCCGAGAAGCATAATGGTGAGATAACTCAGAGCGTTGTTACTATAGATATTGATCATTTTAAAAGAATAAACGACAGGTTCGGGCACGATGCCGGAGACGCAGTACTCGTAAAACTGGCCACACTGATGCGTCAGACATGTCGTACCCGCGATCTGATTAGTCGTTTTGGTGGTGAGGAGTTTGCTATTTTACTCCCTCAGACAACGCTTTCAGACGCAGCAAGGACTGCTGAGCGAATCCGTAAGGCTGTTACTGATACACGGTTTCCGTTCGCAGGACAAATTACAGTCTCGGCAGGGGTCGCGTCGCTAGGGGCCAAAAGCGACAGTCTTGATGATATGTTGCGTCTGGCTGACCAGGCTCTTTACGTTGCCAAAAGAGAGGGCAGAAACGCGGTTGTCATTGCCGGTGCCTCAGGGTTCTGCTTTTTTGGCGATGAAAAAAAAAATTCCAGACTCTGTGTCACCAGACAGTGACGCCTAATAAAAAGTCTCGTAAATTGTCTGTTAATTTCCGGACGCTTAAAATAATACGGATTCATTTTTGAAATAGTTGAATAATGTCAATGCACGCATCTGAGTATGAATTGATTTTCTGCTGCAAAAAAAGGGGCCGGGAGGCCCACACACAGCTAATTTTCTTACTTGATTTTATTATAAAATTTCCTGGTGCTGACCTTCTACAAAAACTTATCGTCTCATCTGGCTAAAACTTTAGCGTGAGAAGAAAAATTGATCGTTTTCAGGTTGAACCCTGAGACGTAGATCACTAATAACAGATGCTGAACCCCGCTCAGTTTCTTCTCGATAAATACTAATCTGGCGAGTGGGATAAGCCTTTGAGCATCACTATACCTTCCTGATTAATTTCTTCATCCGCACCGTCTACAGCGCGGGAAATGGCCAGAAGGTTCTGAAACTCACTAAGCAGTAAGGCGGCATCAGACCTGAGCAGTTCATCGCACTCCGCGGAGTCGATCACGGTGTTTATGGCCTTGTTTGCGCTTTCAATCATCTGTGTCACGCCGCCCTCTCTACTTACAGCGAGAACGAGTGCACTTATAAGCAGTGACTGCGCCTCGACCCGGGCCGTTAACTGCTTCATGCCTGCATCAATCTTCGAAATTTTGGCCAGCATGCTCAATACAACGTTTTTCATTTTTGTATTCACTGAACAAAACCACACATTATCCGTTCAGATATTCACTTCAACCGCCTGAACTCTGAAAACCGTCCCTGCTCTCCTGAGGCAGGCTTAGCTGCCGGGATTTTTTAAGCTGAATGCCCGGACTCATACAAAATTAAACGTAAAGCGGGAGCTGATAACGTCAGCGACTCAGCCTGTGGCTTTACGCGCCCCAGGCACTGCCCCGATAAGTCTCTGCTGAACGTTCATTACGCCATCGCGAATGTCAGCCAGCGTCTCAAAAGGAATGCCTATTTCGCCAATGATCTTCGCAGGTACGTTGGCTGCCCGTTGCTGCAGCTCACGCCCTGCGTCTGTGAGCTGGAGAATGCCCCTTCGTTCATCATGATCTGTATCGCGCGTGCGGCTGATGAAACCGGCCTGTTCAAGTCGCTTAAGCAGGTGGCTGAGCGTACCGGAATCAAGATGAACGCGCTGCCCCACCTCAGATACTGTAATGCCGTCACGCTCCCAGAGTACCAGCAGTGCCAGATACTGCGGATAGGTCAGTCCGAGAGGTTTAAGGTAAGGATGATAAAGGCGTGTCATCGCCAGTGAGGCGGAGTAAAGCGCGAAGCAGAGGAATTGGTCCAGACTCTGAGGCGAAGTGTCACGCTGGTCATCATTGTTAATCATGCCGGTATTCCTGTTGTGGTTAATAGCCGGCAAGCCTCAGACAATCTGGATTGGACCGCTCTGCACGTGTTCTTCTGAGCAATTAATCGGGTCAGAAGGTGATGCACTGGCCTGCTGACCGCAGGGACTGATGATGGCCCGAAAATAAAATGGGTGATAAGGTGCAGGTTTTTTCTCATCCGGATGATACGTCTTTATGAAAAAGTTACTTCATTCTCCTGTGGCTCCCGGCCTGCTGTTGATAATTGTCTCGCTGCTGGCGATTATCCTCGCGAACAGTGCGTCAGCAGAAAATTATCATCATTTTGTTCATGCCTCTCTGGCTGGCCTGCCGGTTGAAAAAGCCGTAAACGATGTGCTTATGAGCGTATTTTTCCTGCTTGTCGGGCTCGAAATTAAGCGTGAACTGCTCTCAGGAAAACTCTCAAGTTGGGGCCAGCGCGTATTGCCTGGAGCTGCGGCACTGGGAGGAATGTTTGTTCCTGCAGCCTTTTTTATGTTTTTCAACCGCAACAATCCTGAGGCGCTGAATGGCTGGGCCATTCCTTCTGCCACCGACATTGCATTTTCGCTGGGCGTGCTGGCAATGCTGGGAGATAAGATCCCTTCTTCACTGAAAGTTTTCCTGGCGGCACTGGCGATTATCGACGACCTGGGGGCGGTAATCATCATCGCCGCCTTTTACACCCATGGTCTGAACCTGCAGATGCTCAGTGGAGCGGGGATCGTCACGCTTTGCCTTATCACTATGAATCGTTCAGGCGTAAAATCGTTGCCTCTTTATCTCGCAGCAGGCTTACTGCTCTGGTATTTCGTTTACAGCTCCGGCGTGCATGCCACCGTTGCGGGCGTCATTCTTGCGCTGTGCATTCCTCATACCGGTCGAACACACGCGCAATTTTCTCCTCTGAGCCGTCTTGAAGTGACCCTTTCCCCCTGGGTTGCGTTCGTAATTGTGCCTGTCTTTGGCTTTGTGAATGCCGGGGTCAGCCTGCAGGGATTATCAGTTGAACAACTGTTTTCACCTCTGCCGGTGGGTATTGCAGCAGGGCTTTTTGCGGGCAAGCAACTGGGTGTTGCGCTGGTTTCCTGGTTACTTATCAGGACTGGCCTGGCGCGTCTGCCGGAAGGCGCTACGGCAGTTCAGTTCTATGGTGTGGCGGTCCTCTGCGGAATTGGATTCACTATGAGCCTGTTCATTGGTGGGCTGGCGTTTCCGGATAATGACGTCATGCAGAGTGAACTTAAGATAGGCGTGCTGGCAGGTTCAGTACTCTCAGCCCTGGCCGGGATGGTTATTCTTTTCATGGCTGGCTCAGCCCGTCGCGAGGAGCAGACTGCATGAAACGCGGGACCTGCATTACGTCAGGCAATGTCTCGCGCACGCGGCCATAGAGTTTTGTGAGTATGACTCTTTCGCCAGCGCTTTTTGCCAGAATAAGGGTGATCCTGCACCTGTGCGGTTTTCTGGTCATGCTTTACAGCTCGTCGATGCTGCTCCCAACACTGATAGCCCTGTTTGATCACGACAGAAGTTATACGGATTTTCTGGCGACTTTTGCGGTTTTCTTCAGCTGCGGAGGCGGTCTCTGGGTTGCCACCCGACGTCCCGGACTTCAGCTTCAAACGCGTGACGGGTTTATCATAATCGTGCTTTTCTGGCTGCTTTTCTCTGTGATCAGTGCCATGCCCTTCTGGCTGAATAATTCGCTGTCATTCAGTTTCGCCGATGCATTATTTGAAGGGGTTTCGGGCATCACCACCACCGGTGCAACAGTTGTGGGCGAAATCAGCAGGTTACCTGCATCCTATCTTTTTTATCGGGCACAGCTCAATTATATCGGTGGTCTGGGTGTTATTGTTCTTGCCGTCGCCGTGCTGCCAATGCTGGGCATCGGCGGTATGAGACTGTATCAGTCCGAGATGCCTGGACCATTTCGGGAGGAGCGACTGACGCCACGTCTGGCTGATACGGCCAAAAGCCTGTGGCTGGTTTACTTTGCGCTGGGAACCACCTGCGTACTTGCATACTGGGCCGCGGGGTTGCCATTTTTTGATGCCATATGCCATGGTTTATCGACAGTCTCTCTGGGTGGTTTTTCCACGCACAGTGAAAGTCTGGGTTTTTATCAGAGTCCGGCAGCTGAGCTTGTTGCCGGCACGTTTTCACTTCTGTCAGCGCTCAATTTCACCCTGTGGTATATGGCTCTGGTGAAGCGAACAATAAGGCCTTTCAGGAACAATGCTGAACTGAAATTTTTTCTGGCGGTCGTCTTCGTCGTTGTCCTCATCACCGCCTGGCAGGTTTGGCAGGCGGGCATGTATGATCTGCCTCACAGTATTGTGCACGCTTATTTCCTAGCCAGCTCCATGCTCACAGATAACGGTCTGGCTACGGGTGATTATGCCGGGTGGCCATCACACACCATCATATTTTTGCTCATGGCCAGTTTTTTCGGAGGGTGCGTGGGGTCAACGTGCGGAGGCGTCAAGGCGCTGCGCTTCCTGGTACTTTTTCTGCAGAGCCGGCACGAAATTCATCAGCTGGCACATCCCCGGGCTGTACTCAGCGTCAGAGTCGGTTCTGCAGCCGTAAGCGACAGGGTGCTGAGATCTGTCAGCAGTTTTTTTTTCCTGTATGCCGTAATAACTGCATTACTGATTTGGCTACTGAATATGATGGGATGCGATCTGTTGACTGCGTTTGCGACTGTCGCTGCGTGCATCAACAACATGGGGCTGGGGTTTGGCGAAACCGCTTCGACGTTCGGTACATTAAGCAACCCGGCCAAATACCTT
>Ga0308159_1002656_pt1 | contig 19990 bp, 16 predicted proteins | sample PhyCR1_FD_201040 | JGI IMG/M metagenome (GOLD analysis project Ga0308159, IMG submission 201040) | Phyllosphere microbial communities from UC Gill Tract Community Farm, Albany, California, United States - DLSLC.R1 | ecosystem: Host-associated > Plants > Phyllosphere > Unclassified | place: USA... | reverse complement strand
TGATCGACTGCGGCCGCGGCATGGACGTGGACGCGCCGACGCTGGCCCAGGCGCAGGCAGCCACCGAAGCCGAAGTGACGGCGCTGGCCACCACCGCGACCAGCCGGGTGCGGGTATCGGTGGGCGAAGAATTGCAGCGCGCCGCCACGGTGCGGCGCGAGGCGGTGGGCGTGGTGCGCACGGTGATGCAGGACGCGCGCCTGGGCAAGGCCGTCCATTTCGAGGAGGTCGGGCCGGTCGTGCAGAACATCACCGAATCGATCCTGCGCAACGCGGGGGCCTTGCTGGGCCTGTTGCAGATCAAGAACAAGGACGATTACACGTTTCTGCATTCGGTGAGCGTGTGCACGCTGCTGGTGGCGTTCTGCCGCTCGCGCAATCTGGACGACGAGCGTATCTACCAGGCCGGCATTGGCGGCCTGCTGCACGATACCGGCAAGGCGCTGGTGCCGGATGCGATCCTGCATAAGGCCGGGCGCCTGACCGACGCCGAGTTCGCCATCATCAAGCGCCATCCGCGCGACGGCCACGACATCCTGCTGCGCACGCCCGGCATCGGCGCCATTCCCCTGGACATCACGCTGCACCACCACGAGCGGCGCGACGGCAGCGGCTATCCTGACGCCCAGGCCGGAAGCGCAATCAGTGAACTGGCGCAGATGGCGGCCATCGTCGACGTGTACGACGCGATCACGTCCGAGCGCTGCTATCACAGGGGGATGCCGCCGGCCGAAGCGCTGCGCAAGCTGTACGAGTGGAGCAAGTTCCACTTCGACCCGGCGCTGGTCCAGGCGTTCATGCGCTGCGTCGGGATCTACCCGGTCGGCACGCTGGTGCTGCTGGAATCGGGCCGTCTGGCTGTGGTGGTCGAGCCGCATGAAACGAGCCTGCTCATGCCCAAGGTCAACGTGTTCTTTCACACCAGGCAGCAGCGTTACATCAAGCCCGAGACCGTCGACCTGTCACGGCCGTTAGGCTTTGGTGGCGGCGACCGGATCCTGCGTCACGAATCGGCCGAGAAGTGGCAGGTCGAGCCGCTGCGCTTCATGCAGGTGGCCTGAGCGCGCACGACGCGCGCTCAGAAGAATTCGGCAGTGTCGTTGGTCGTGACGGTCTGCAGCAGGCCACCCTCGACCAGCGCTTCGTAGTGGCAGACGCGGTTGCGGCCATGGGCCTTGGCGAAATACAGCGCCTGGTCGGCGTGCCCCAGCGTGACGACCGGCGAATCGGCCGCGCTGACGCTGGTAAAACCGATGCTGACGGTGACTTGCCCCACTTGCGGGAAATGGTGGCTTTCGACATCCAGCCGAAAACGCTCGATGATGCGGCGCGCGTTCTCCAGCGTCGTCGAGCGCAGCAGCACGACGAACTCTTCGCCGCCAAAACGGAATACCCGGTCCTGCGTACGGAAGGACGACTGCAGCAGGTTGGCGATCAGAATCAGGACCTCGTCGCCGTACAGGTGGCCGAAGCGGTCGTTGACGGTCTTGAAGTGGTCGACGTCGACCACGGCCAGCCACTGTTGTTCTGCCCCGTGCTGCGCGCGTCGCTCGGCCAGGCCCGGCATGACCGGTTCGACGTCCGTGGCATGCAGCATGCGCGCCAGCTGGTCGTCGAAGGTCTTGCGGTTGAGAAGGCCGGTGAGCGAATCGCGTTCGCTGTAGTCGAGCAGATTCTGGAAATTGCGGTACACGCTGACGATGCCGCTGACCATGTACAGCGCTTCCGGCGTGAAGGGAGTGTCGTGGGCGATCTCGAGGCAGGTATCGGCCCGCTCGCCGAACCAGATCGGCAGCCACAGACGGCGCAAGCCGTCGGCCCCCATGCCCTCGGCGCGCGTGGCGTGCTGGCGCAGGCAGTCTTCAAGTTCGGGATAGGTCACAATCGGTTCGCCCGGGCCGCTGTCTTGTGGCTCTTCCGGGCAAGCAACACCGCCGGCCTGGATGCAGGCGCGCGAGCGCACGAAGTGCTGGCCGCCGACGCTGGAAATGCCCAGCACCCGGGTCTGGCTCGCGCCTGACAATTCCTGGACCGCCGACACCACGGAGATGTCCAGCATGGTGTGATCGCGGTGGCCAGTCATGTCCACCATGTGTTGCAGCAGGGAATCCATGTCGTCGTTATCAGGCCAGCCAAGCACGAAAAGAGAAGACCCTGCAGGTGGCGTGGCATGACGCGCAACCGGGCCATAGGTGCCGCCTTTTACAGCGGCCAAGCGAAGCAGCATAATGCTTTTTTGTACTAGCGGCAACTATTCTCGCTGATTTTTACCCCGCTTTAACGGGTCATTGCGCCTTGCTGCGTGAGCCTTGCTATTCCTCAAACGAAAACATTTCCATGTGGAAAAACTGTGCACCGTCAAATTGCCGTGTGGCACTAATACTTATAGTCAATTTACTGGCACGAAGTTAGTCAGCAGGGGCGACCGGGCCCGGTCGCAGCCAGTACTTTATCCACCACTACAAGGAGTTTTGTCATGAGCACGATTACCTCCGCCATCAAAGCCTTCATCGCAGATGAAAACGGTGTGACTGCCATCGAGTATGGCCTGATCGCTGCACTCATCGGCGTCGCAATGGCCACTGTGGCTGGCGAGGTCGGCACTGGTATCAAGGAAACGTTCGAGTACATCCGGGATCAGCTGCAGGACGCTGCCCCGACCGCACCGTAATCCCCGTGCCCCCCGGTGTGCAATTCGGCCCCGGGGGGCATTTTTTTTCAGGAGCCGGTCATGGATATCGCACCCTACCTCGACACGCTGCTGCTGCTGCTCGTTACGGCAGCCGCGATCAAGGACCTGGAAAGTCGTCGCATTCCCAATTTACTGTTGCTCGCTGGCGTGCTGGGCGGGCTGTTGCTGCATCTGCTGTCGCCGCAACCGGGCACAGCACTGCTGAGCGCGCTGGGCGGTTGCGCGACCGGGCTGGCCGTGCTGCTGCCGTTCTATCTGCTGCGCGGCATGGCCGCCGGCGACGTCAAGATGATGGCCGCCGTCGGCATTTTCACGGGGCCGGGCGACGCGCTACGCATCGCCGTTATTGCCTGGTGCGCAGGCGGACTGATGGCACTTGCCGTTCTGGTCGTCAAAGGGCGGCTGCGCCTGGCCCTGGCCAATCTGTGGGGGATGTTGCTGCCCATGCTGCTGCGCCTGCAGCGTTTGCCATCTGCAGACCAGGGCGGCCGGCCCAGCGCCGGATCGATTCCGTATGGCCTGGCCATTGCGGCCGGGACGATCGTGCATCTGGTGGGCCGTTACGGTCCGCCACACCTGGCGTGAGCGCCGGGTGTGCTCTTGTCAGGCATCAAGTACCACAAATAGATGCTCGTTAGAATCAATTGAGGTTTTCCTAGAACCAACATCAGCAGCAGGAGGCGTCATGATCGGAGTGTTATCAGCCGCCGGGCCGGCAGGGACGGATGCCTCATTGTCCCTGTCTGCGCCAGTGCTGGATGCGGATGGCAATCCCGCTGCAGTGCTGCCGCGCCAGCCGCGCACGGTGCGCGATACGGGGCTCGATGCGCGTCTGGTGACGGCGCTCGTGATCAAGACCCTGCATGCCGATGGCAAGACGCCCTTGTCCAGGCTGACCGGGCGCTTGCGCCTGTCGGTCAGCGTGCTGCGCGAAGTGCTGCAGGCCCTGGTGGGCGCGCAGCAGGCCGAGGTTGCGTATTCGGGCGACAGCGACCTCGATGTGCATTATCAGTTGACCGCCCTGGGCCAGCGCGCGGCGGGCGAGCACCTGGCCGAATCGCGCTATGTGGGCCCGGCGCCGGTGACACTGGCGGCGTGGCGCGCCGTGGTCGCGCGCCAGTCGCAGCGCCAGCCGGATGCAGCACGCGTCACGCGCACCGAGCTCGAGGCAGTGCTCGACGGTGACCCTCTGGCACCGGCCATTCGCGAGCAGATCGGCGCGGCCCTGTATTCGGGCCGCCCGCTGCTGCTGTATGGCCCATCCGGCAGCGGCAAGACGACGCTGGCGCGCAAGCTGGCCCGCCTGCGCCAGGATCCGATCGCGGTACCGTATGCGGTGCTGGTGAACCACGAAATCATCGCACTGCACGATCTGGCGCTGCATCCCGTCCCGCTGCACGCGCGCGCGCTGGAAGAGCGCCGCAGCAGCGATGCACGCTGGGCCCTGAGCCAGCGTCCGCTGGTGCACGTGGGCCCCGAGCTGGCGCGCGACATGCTGGAACTGCGCAGCGACCCCGGTAGCGGCGTGCTGCGCGCGCCGCCCCACATCCTGGCTAACAACGGCTTGCTGGTGGTGGACGATCTGGGTTGCCAGCGCGTGCCGCCGGACGAACTGCTGCACCGCTGGCTCGGCGCGCTCGAAGCGGGCCAGGACCACGTCACGGTGCCGGGTGGCCCCACCCACGCCTTGCCGTTCGATGTCAGCCTGGTGCTGGCCACCAGCCTCGCGCCCGAGTCGGTGCTCGACGATGCCTGCCTGCGCCGCATCGGTTACCGGATTCCGGTCGGACCGCTGTCGGAGCACAGCTACCGCGCGCTGCTGCGGCGCCAGGCACGACTGCGCCGGATCGATCTCGACGACAGTGCGATCACGTTCCTGATCGAGCACCTGCACCGCCGCACCGGGCGCCCGCTGCTGGTCGCCTGTCCACACGAGCTGCTGGGCCGGATCGCCGACTTCGCCGGCTACACCGGTCAGGCGCCGCGCTGCGACGTCGATGGCCTGACCCGCGCCTGGTGCAGCCTGTTCGGCGAAGGGGATGCAGCATGAAAAACCAACGAGCCATGATCATGATGGCGCTGGCCGTGCTGCTTGGCCTGCTGGCCGTGGCGCTGGCCGCGCGCTGGCTGCTCAATGCGCCGGTGACCACGGCCGGCAGGATCGTCGTCGCGAGCAGCGACATCGACATCGGCCAGCGTCTCAACCCGGTGCTGTTTACCGTGGTGGACTGGCCCACTGCCAGCGTGCCCAAGGGGGCGTTCACCGATCCCAAGGCGCTGAACGGGCGCGTGTTGCGCAGCAGTCTGCTCGCCGGCGAGCCGGTGAGCGAAGCCAAGCTGGCCCCGGCCGGCACGCTGGGCGGCCTGTCGGCCCTGATCGCCGAAGGCAAGCGCGCCATCACGGTGCGCGTCAACGACGTGATTGGCGTGGCCGGCTTCGCCCTGCCGGGCAACTACGTCGACATCATCGTCAGCACCGAGACGGCGCCCGATCCGAACGCCCCGCAGGAACGTGCGCACAGCATCTCGAAGATCGTCCTGGAGCGCATCCTGGTGCTGGCGGTGGCCCAGGAAGTGGGGCGCGACGAGACCAAGCCCAAGGTTGTCAATGCCGTCACGCTCGAAGTAACGCCCGAACAGGCCGAAAAGCTCGATCTGGCGCGCAGCGTCGGTGCGTTGTCACTGGCGCTGCGCAACCAGATCGATCCGGCCGCCACCACCACCACCGGCGCCACCAAAGAGAACCTGCTGCCGGCGCCGCCCGCAGCACCGGTCGTGCAGCGCGCAGCGCTGCCACCACGGCCACGCCTGCAGCAGGTGCGCGCGCCGCTGCCGGCACCGCACCGCGACTGCATCAGCGTCATCAACGGCCTGCACGCATCGCAGGAGTGCTTCTGATGTCTTCGATTGGACCGATCATGCACCGACATCCCAAGATCGCACTGCGCGCCTGCCTCGCGGCCATGCTGGCAGGTGTGAGCGCCCTGGCCCTGGCGGCCCCGGTCGTCCAGAAAACCGCAGCGCCCGGCACGGCACTGCGGCCTGACCGGCCTGACCTGCGCCTGGACACTGGCTGCCAGGGCGATGCAGCCCGGCCCGCCGTCATGGCGCTCCAGATGGGCAAGTCGACCATGCTGCGCTTGCCCGAAGCGGTGCGCCGGCGCAGCGTCGGCAACCCGGCCGTGGTGCAGGCGATGCTGGTCGCACCGGACACGCTCTACATCGCCGGCGTCGATGTCGGCACCACCAACATGATCGTGCAGGGCCGCAGCGGCTTGTGCAGCGTGATCGACATCACGGTCGCGATGGACCCGGGCGGCCTGCAAGCCCTGCTGGGTGCGGCCATGCCGGACGAAAAGCAGATCCGGGTGCTGGCCGCCAACGACACGCTGGTGCTGACCGGCACCGTCAGCGACGCCAGCGCGGTCAACCGCGCCGTGGAACTGGCGGTTGCCTACGTGCGCCGTCCGCTGCGCCCATTGCCGGCGCCCGACAAGGACAACGCGACCGACGGCGTGATCCTGGTCGACAAGGGCAGCGGCGGTGGCGCGGCGGCCGGTGCCGGTGGCGCCAGCGCCCGCGTGGTCAACCTGCTGGCGGTCAGCGCGCCCCAGCAGGTGCAGCTCGAGGTCAAGGTGGCCGAAGTCGCGCGCACGCTGCTCGAACGGCTCGAAACCGGGATCCGCTTCAGCTTTGGGTCCGGCAGCTGGACCACCACGCTGGCCAGCGATTTTCTCAGCGGCCTGGCACGCGGTGGCCTGGCTGGCCTGAAAACCAACGGCAACCGCTTCGGTATCGATGCCGACAAGCTCGATGGCCTGGTGCGCATCCTGGCCGAACCGAATTTGCTGGCCCTCAGCGGCCAGGAAGGCGCGTTCCTCGCCGGTGGCAAGTTTTTCATCCCGGTGGCACAGGACAACAACAAGGTGACGCTGGAAGAGAAGGAATTCGGCGTCGGCCTGCGGTTTACGCCGACCGTGCTGGGCGGGGGACTGATCAATCTGAAAGTCGCGCCCGAAGTCTCGGAGCTGTCGCGCGAAGGGATCGGCATCAGCGCCGTCGGCGTTGCCGGAACCGCGATCATGCCGCTGCTGACCACGCGCCGCGCCAGCACCACGGTGCAGCTGCACGACGGCCAGAGCTTCGCCATCGGTGGCCTGGTGCGCAACAACCTGGTGGCCAACATGAAAGGCTTGCCGGGACTGGGCGACGTGCCGGTGCTGGGCGCGCTGTTTCGCAGCACTGACTTCCAGCAGGAGCGCACCGAACTCGTGTTCGTGATCACGGCGCGCCTGGTCAAGCCGCTGCCGGCCGGCAGCCTGAGCCTGCCGACCGACCGTTTCGACGTGCCGTCGCGCGCCGGCGTGCTGCTCGGCGGGCGGCTGGAAGGCGAGCCTGCCGTTGGCGCTACGCCCGTGCCATCTGCACCGGCGCAGGCGCCGGCGACCCCGAACTGAACCAGGAGAGCAGGATGGCATCCACATTCACACGCTGGGCCGCGCTGACGCTGTTTGCCGGCAGCGCGCAAGGCTGCGTTTCGAGCACGCCGCACTGGGACAGCCAGTTCGGTACGGCGACCCGCGCCAACCTGGCTGTGCAGACGATCGACCCGGCGGCAGGCAACATCCGCCACCCTGCTGCAGGGCTCAGCGGACCGGCAGCGCGCGCCGCCATCGACAACTACGAGCGCTCGTTTGCAGAACCGGACACCGGCCAGCCGGCGCCCATGATTCGTTCGCACTGAGCGCGCGGCTACACCCATATCGAGGATTTCATGAGAGCGCTCCTGATCAGCTGCGACAGCCACCTGTATGCGGAACTGGCTTCCCAGGGCGCCGCGCGCGTGCCGCCCATGCAGGTGGCCGCGACCCGCGCCGGTCTGCGCGAAGCGCTTGACCGGCCCGACCCGGATGCGCCGCAACTCGTGATCGTCGATGCCAGCAACCTCGAGCCGTCCGAAGCGAACCTGCTCGAACGCCTGGGCCGCCAGTATCCGACGGCGCAACTGATGCTGCTGACCACCCAGCACCAGCCCGACCTGTTGATCACCGCGATGCGCGCCGGCGTGCGCGAGCTGCTGCAACTGCCGCTGGTGCACCGCGCCTTCCATGAAGCGATGGACCGCATTGCGAGCGCCGCCGGCGTATCGACCATGCGCGACGGGAAGGTACTGGCCTTCATCGCCTGCAAGGGCGGCAGCGGCGCCACCTTCATCTCGACCAACTTCGGCTACGCACTGGCCACGCTGGCGGGCAAGAAGGTCTTGCTGATCGACCTGCACGGCCAGTTCGGCGACGCCGCCCTGTACGTGTCGGACCAGAAGCCGGCCATGACGATGTCGGACGTGTGCGCCCAGATCGCGCGTATCGACGGACCGTTTCTCGAATCGTGCCTGGTGCACGTCACGCCCGGCTTCGGCGTGCTGGCGGCGGCCGACGATCCGGCCCACGAGCGGCAGGCCAAGCCCGAACACATCGACACCATCCTGCGCGTGGCGCGCCAGCATTACGATTACGTGCTGCTCGACGTCGGGCGCCAGATCGATGCGGTGTCGCTGCGCGCGCTGGACGTGACCGACACCATCTATCCCTTGCTGCAACTGGCGCTGCCCGACATCCGCGATGCGCGCCGCCTGCTCGACATCTTCCGCTCGCTCGGCTATGTGCTGGACAACATCCGCCTGATCGTCAACCGCTACGAAAAGGGCGGCAAGCTGCGCCTGCAGGACCTGCATGCGGCGCTGGGCTGCGAGGTGGTGCACACCTTCCCCAACGACTACATCGCGGTCACCGACTCGGTGAACCAGGGCGTGCCGGTGCTGCAGCTGTCGCGCTCGAGCGCCGCGGCGCGCAGCCTGGCCGACCTGGTCGAACTGGTGACCGCGCAGCGGGTCCACGAAAGCCGCGGCCTGCTGGGGCGCCTGTTCGGGCGCCAGGACCACGACGACTGACCCGTTCCCCCGCTTCAATCACGCTCTGGAGACATCGATGTCCCTTCGCGAACGCCTTGCGCTGCCCGACCCCGAGCGTCCGACCGGCGCCGAATCGCACGAAGCGCCCAACCAGGCCTACCAGGAGCTCAAGAAGCTGATGCACCAGATGATCCTCGACCGGATCGATCTGGAGCGCCTGAAACGCCTGACCCCCGAACAGTTCAAGCACGAACTGGCGCTGCTGGTCCAGCGCATCATCGAAGACGAACGCATCGTGCTGAACCAGCACGAGCGCCACCACCTGGTGCTCGACATCCAGCACGAGATGCTCGGCTTCGGCCCGCTCGAGCCGCTGCTGGCCGATCCGACGATCTCGGACATCCTGGTCAACACCGCCAGCAAGGTCTGGGTCGAACGCTACGGCAAGCTCGAACTGACCGATGTCACCTTCCACGACAACGCCCACCTGATGAAGATCATCGAAAAGATCGTCTCGCGCGTGGGGCGCCGGGTCGACGAATCGAGCCCGATGGTCGACGCGCGCCTGCCGGACGGCTCGCGCGTGAATGCCATCATCCCGCCGCTGGCCGTCGACGGGCCCATCCTGTCGATCCGACGCTTCGGCGGCAGTCCACTGACGGTGCAGAACCTGCTCGACTACAAAAGCGTGTCCCCGCCGATGATCCAGGTGATCGAGGGCCTGGGCACGGCCAAGGTCAACATCCTGATCTCGGGCGGCACCGGCAGCGGCAAGACCACCTTGCTCAATCTGATCTCGGGGTTCATCCCGGCCAGCGAACGGGTCGTGACGATCGAGGATGCGGCCGAGCTGCAACTGCGCCAGCCACACGTCGTGCGGCTGGAAACGCGCCCGCCGAACATCGAGGACAAGGGCGAAGTCACGCAGCGCGCACTGGTGCGCAACGCGCTGCGCATGCGACCCGACCGCATCATCCTGGGCGAGGTGCGCGGCGCCGAGGCGCTCGACATGCTGCAGGCGATGAACACGGGGCATGAAGGATCGCTCGCCACGATCCACTCGAACACGCCGCGCGATGCGCTCTCGCGCCTGGAAAACATGGTCAGCATGGCCGCCGTGAACCTGACGCCGCGCGCGATCCGCCAGCAGATCGTCTCGGCGGTGACGGTGGTGCTGCAGGTCTCGCGCCTGACCGACGGCACGCGCAAGCTGGTGAGCATGCAGGAGATCACCGGCATGGAAGGCGAAATCATTTCGATGCAGGAGATCTTCCGCTTCGAACAGCGCGGCGTCGATCCGCAGGGCAGGGTGCTTGGCCACTTCAGCGCCACCGGTGTGCGGCCGCGCTTTTCCGACCGCCTCCGGCTGTTCGGGGTGCCGGTGCCGGACGACGCGTTCGATCCCGACCGCGTGTTTGATTGAGGGATCGGTCATGGATACCCTGTTCTATGCGTTCGTCGTGGTGCTGTTCGCCGCCGTCATCCTGGCGGTGGAAGGTTTTTACCTGTGGTGGATGAGTACCCGCGGCGCGGCGGCGCGCCGCATTGCACGCCGCCTGCAGGTGATGTCCGGCGGCGTGCAGACCCGCTCGGGCGAACGCATCTCGATCCTCAAGCAGCGCCCCTACAGCCGCCAGCCCGCCCTCGACCGCTTGCTGCACCGGGCGGTCCTGGCCCAGCGCATCGATGCGCTGCTGGTGCAGGCCGGGGCCACCTGGACCGTCAGCCACTTCATTGCCGCCACCGCCGGCTGCGTGATCGCGGTCCTGGTGGCGTGCGCCGTCTGGTCGCTGCCGCTGCCGGCGCGCCTGGTGCTGTGCGTGACCAGCCTGGGCCTGCCCTGGTGGCTGCTGCACCGGATGCGCAGCCGGCGCCTGATCCGCATCGAGCACCAGTTGCCGGAGGCCGCGGACTTCATCGCACGCGCGCTGCGCGCCGGGCACTCGTTCATCAATGTGCTGCAGATCGTCGGCAATGAACTGCCCGAGCCGCTGGCCGGCGAATTTCGCATCGCACGCGAAGAGATCAATTACGGCGTCCCGATGAACGAAGCCTTGCACGGCCTGGCCGCGCGCATTCCGCTGACCGACCTGCGCTACCTGGTGATCGCGGTGCTGATCCAGCGCGATTCGGGCGGCAACCTGGCCGAAATCCTCGGCAATATCAGCGGCATCATCCGCGCCCGCCTGAAACTCGTGGCCCAGGTGCGGGTACTGTCGGCCGAAGGCCGCATGTCGGCCTGGATTCTGGGCCTGCTACCATTTGGCGTGATGGGCGTGATGACGGTGAGCAGCCCGCATTACGTCAGCATGCTGTGGACCGACCCGAGCGGCGAGCGGCTGCTGTGGTACGGGCTGGGCATGATCATCGTCGGCGTGCTGTGGCTGCGGCTGACCATCCGTATCCGCGTGTGAGGCCACGATGAAGATCACCCAACTATTGTTCCTGCTGGTCGTGTTCGTCGTGGTCTGCGCGCTGTGCTGGGTCGCGCTGGCCCTGTTCGCCCCGGTCGCCTTGCGCAAACGCCTGCGCCAGTTTCTCGGCCAGCGCGCCCCGTCGGGCATCGGCGACGTGCCGCGCCTGCGCTGGATCGAGCGGATCGCCAGCGTCGTCCGGCCGCTTACCCGCCTGTCGATTCCCGAAGAGGGCTGGGAAAAGTCGACGCTGCGCACCCGGTTCATGAACGCCGGCTGGCGCAACCCGGCAGCGCCAACGCTCTATTTTGCGGCCAAGACCGTGCTGGTGCTGCTGGCGCCCGCTGTCCTGACGCCCGTGATGCTGTGGCGCGGCGGGACGTCGGGCCGCATGATGCTGATGATTCTGCTGGGCGGCGCCGCGCTCGGTTACTACCTGCCCAACGCCGTGCTGGCGCGCCGCGTCAAGCGGCGCCGGCGCGAGATCTTCGAAACCATTCCCGATGCGCTGGATCTGTTGACGGTGTGCGTCGAGGCGGGCCTGAGCCTGGAGCGCGCCCTGGTCAAGGTGGCCGCCGAAATCCACATCAAGAGCGTGGTGCTGGCGCAGGAGATGCAGATTGTGCTGATGGAAATGCGCGCCGGCTTCACCAAGGAAAAGGCGCTGCGCAACTTCGCGCTGCGTTCCGGCGTCGACGATGTCGATACTCTGGTCGCCATGCTGATCCAGTCCGAGCGCTTCGGTACCAGTGTGGGCGACGCACTGCGCGTGTATGCGGACAACCTGCGCCACAAGCGGCGCATGATCGCCGAAGAAACCGCCGCGCGGATCGGCCTCAAGCTGCTGTTCCCGCTGATTTTCTGCATCTTCCCGACGCTGATGATGGTCCTGCTGGGACCGGCGGCAATCCAGATTTCCCGTGCCATGAGCGCGCTGGCCAGCGCGCGCTGAACCCAAGGAGTCCGCCATGCGCCCGACCATTCACCGTAGCACCCGGTTCATCCGGCTGGCATGGCTGTGCGCCGGCCTCGTGGCGTGCGCGCCGCTGCAGGCGCCAGTGTCGCACGCTACCTGGCACGACCTGAACGCAGCACTGCGAGCCGATGCCGGCCCGGAAGCTGCACCGGATACCGCTCACCGGTTGGTCGATCTGGGCAACGCGTACCTGCGTAGTGGCGATTACGATGCTGCCCGCGCGGCACTGGAACGGGCCTGCCTGCTTGACCCGCTGGTGGCCGATTCGTGGCAGTTGCTGGGCGAGGCGCTGGCCGCGCTGGGACAGGCGGCACGCGCGCAGCAGATGCTGCGCCAGGCGGCGTCGCTGCGCCAGCACGACTTGCGCGCCGACTTTGCTGCGACCGGCAGCCAGACCGGCATCGCCGCGCTCGATCAGGCACTGGACGCGCCACGGCCTGGCTGGGCGCAGGCGCAGATCCATGTCGGCGTGGACGGCATGATGGAATTGCGCCGCATACCGGCAAGCTTGCCTGTTGTGCAGCCGCTTTCAGTGCAGACGCTTTCACTGCAGACGCTTTCACTGCAGCCGCTTTCACTGCAGCCGACCGTGGCGCGCCTCGAGATCCGCAATGGCAATGGCGTGACCGGCATGGCGCGCGCGCTGGCGCGCCAGATCGACACACCTGGCCTGCGGGTCACGCGCCTGTCGAACCAGCCCGGATTTGCGGTGCGCCACACGCGCATCGAATACGACGCAGCGCATGTTGATGCTGCCCGGCGCCTGGCGCAGCGCGTGGGCAGCGTGCACCTGCAGGAAGTCGAGCGCAGCGCACCGGCCAATCTGCGCCTGGTGCTGGGCCGCGACCTGGCGCATTACGGCACTGCGCTGCCGCTGAGCGCCGGTGGAACGGCGTTACTGTCGCTGCGCTGAACCGGTCGCGTCCCTGCGATACACCCGCACGTAATCGACCAGCATCCGGCGCGGGAACACGGTCGTGCTGTCGGGGTACCCGGGCCAGTAACCGCCGACGGCCAGGTTCAGCAACACGAAGAACGGGTGCTCAAAGACCCAGTCGCCTTTCACCAGGGCCGGCGTGGCGGTGTGGTAGTGCACGCCGTCGCGGTACCAGCGGATCGCCTGCGGTTCCCATTCGACGGCGAACACGTGGAAGTCGTCGCCATAGTCGGCGCCGTCCAGCGCGACCGGTTTGCTGAACGCGTGCTCGCCCGAGTAGCCCGGCCCGTGCAGCGTGCCGTAGGCATTGCGCGGTTCCTTGCCGATGATTTCCATGATGTCGATCTCGCCGCTCTGCGGCCAGCCGACCTTGCCGATGTCGGCGCCCAGCATCCAGAATGCCGGCCAGATGCCCTGGCCCTTGGGCACCTTGATGCGCGCCTCGAAGCGCCCGTACTGCGTCTCTTTCAGGCCGGCCGTCTTGAGCCGCGCCGACGTGTAGTCCTTGCCCTGGTAGCGTTCCTTGCGCGCCTCGATGACGAGATGGCCGTCCTCCACGCGCACGTTCTCGGGGCGCGCCGTGTAGAACTGCATCTCGTTGTTGCCCCAGCCATGGCCGCCGGTCTCCAGCGTCCAGAGCGTGCGATCGAGTGCTGCGCCGTTGAATTCGTCGCTCCAGGCGAGCGTCCAGCCGGGCAGGCGCGCCTGCTCTTGCCTGACGTGCTGCATGATCTTGACGAACGTATCGGTCCAGACCATGTCACGGTGCGCTGCCAGGTAGCGCACCAGTTCTTCATGCGCCTGTGTCGACACGCTCAGATGGTCGCCGCCGATGCCGTGAAAGGTGAAGGCGACCATGGTGCCGCGCGCGACCGCTTGCTCCACCAGTGCGATCAGTTCCGCACCGCTGGCGCCCACCGGACCGACCGACGCAACCTGGTAGGGGTCGACTGCCGCCATCGATGCCGGCACGCCCGGTCCGTTGCCCGCCTTGATCGCGACGAATGCCGGGCGCAGTGCGGGCAGGTAGTCGCCGCCCAGCGCCTGCACGTCCCCGCAAGGCGCCGTGTAGGTGCGTTCGCGCCGGCCGTCGATCGCGTCGAGCATCGTGTTGGCCAGCAGGACCTGGTCGACCATTTGCGCGCGGCTGGTCGCGGCGAGGTCGCGGTGTGCGGCGACCCAGCCGCGGTCCGGACCCTTGCTGGAACACTGATGGAACAGGCTGTGGTTGCCCAGTTCATGACCGCGGACGGCGGCCGCGCGCCAGGCCGGCAAACGTGCTGCCACCGGCGGGCTCGATAGCTGCAGATAGAAGGTGCCCTTGATGCCGTGGCGGTCCAGCGCCGGCAGCGCGTTGTCGAGTTGCGAGTCGAGCGCGTCGTCGTAGGCGAGGCTGACCGCGGCGCGCGCGCCACCGGGCCAGGCAAACGTTGGTGCTGGTGCTGGTGCTGGCGCCGCAGCTTGCACGCTGGCGGCGCAGGTGACACAGACAGCGGCGAGCAGGGTGCTGTGGGAGACGCGCCGTGCGTAGAAGGCCAGAAAATGGTGCATGTATGCTCCAGTTTGGAAACGTTACCAAAACGTCAAGCCGACTATAGCGTGCCGAACACATCCCGTCAATGCAGGCGGCGCGCCCGTCACCCCCCCTGGCAAACACGGGCAGCCGTGCCATGCGCACCAAAGTGTTGCAAAACTACGTCACCCCTGTTGACGCGGTAACGGAATATTCCGTTGACAATTTATTTTCATAACTCTAAGATTCAGCTCACTGCATGGAAACGTTTCCATGCGACGGACAAATTCCCTTCGATCCCCGATTGGCGCAACCCGCCAAGGAGCCGAGGACACATGACACAGTGCAGCGCGCACCCGGCGATTCACGCAGCGAGGCCATCGGTAACAACCGATCGGTCTCGCTGCACCACATGGTGGCGTGTGGCCGGGCAAGGAGGCGCCCGGGTTTGAAAGGCAGTACCCGGGGCAGCGGCGACGCATCCGGATGGCGGAGACACCGTGTCTGAGCACGGTCATATTTATAAAAACAGGAGAAGACATGTACTACCCAAAGGCTAAACAGACCTTGATCAGTCTGGCAGTTGCCAGCGCATGCGCGGCGTTCATGCCGGCGTTTGCCCAGGAAGCGGTCAGCATGCCGCCAGCCGAAACCGCCACCAGCGCCCCGAACCAGGCGGTCGACGCGGCCAGCAATCCCACCGCATCGATTACCGGCCCCGCGCAAAACGGCACGCAGACCGTCGTCGTGACCGGCCTGCGCGCCAGTCTCGAATCGTCGATGAACCTCAAGCGCAATGCGCAGGGCTTCGTGGACGGCATCGTCGCTGAAGACATCGGCAAATTCCCCGACACGAACCTGGCCGAATCGCTGCAGCGCATATCGGGCGTGTCGATCGACCGCGAAATCGGCGAAGGCTCGAAGATCACCGTGCGCGGTGTGGGCCCCGACTTCAACCTGGTGCTGCTCAATGGCCGCCAGATGCCGGTGTCGAACCTGGGCGACCGCAATGGACGCGCGTTCGACTTCGCCAACATCGCCTCCGAGGCGATCTCGCAGCTGCAGGTCTACAAATCGAGCCGCGCCGAGACCCCGACCGGCGGCGTCGGCGCGACCATCAACGTGATCACCGCGCGCCCGCTGTCGCGCCCCGGCATGCAGGCCAGCATCGGCATCAAGGGCGTGCACGACACGTCGGCCACCAACCTGCCGGACGGTCTCCAGCACGGCAACAAGGTCACGCCGGAAGTCTCGGGCATCTACTCGAACACCTCGGCCGACGGCCGCTTCGGCATCGGCCTGTCGGCCAGCTACCAGGAACGTAACCTGGGCTACAACCGCGCGTCGGTGGCCAATGGCTGGAAGGGCCCGTTCCGCGGCGACCAGGCAACCTACGGCGCGATCCCGCTGCCAGGCCAGCCAGGCTCGGAGCTGATCACCAACCGTCCTGGTCCGACCGACCTGTACCAGACCCCGCAGAACCTGAACTACAACCTGAGCGGCGTGCAGCGCGAGCGCACCAACGGCCAGGTCGTGTTCCAGTTCGCACCGAACAAGTCGATCACCAGCACGCTCGACTACACCTATTCGGAAAACAAGATCCACACCCGCCGCAACGACATGTCGGCCTGGTTTAACTTCGGCCCGTCGTCGAGCAGCTGGACCGACGGCCCGATCGCCGGTCCGCTGACCTACACCGAATTCATCCCGGCCGGTAACGCCGACATCGCGATGGGCGTGTCGGACTTTGCGACCCGCAGCGAAAACAAATCGCTGGGCTTCAACACCGTCTGGCGTGTCACGCCCGAGCTGCGCTTCGAGCTCGATGCCCACAGCTCGTCGGCCGAATCGACCCCGGACAGCCCATGGGGTTCGAGCAACGTGATCGGCACCGCGAGCTTCAGCCGCGGCAACACCACTGCCGACTTCTCGCAAGACTTCCCGGTGCTGAGCATCCAGGGCGCCGACTACGCACGTGCGCCGCAGCAGGTGACCGGCTCGGTGTTCGAGAACGGTTACATGAAGACCGAAGTCGACCAGATCCAGACGCACGGCAGCTGGAAAGTGCTGGAAGCATCCGAGGTCAAGTTCGGCCTGGGCGCGACCAAGGTCGATTACCGCTCGGCGTTCTCGGTGCAGCAGCGCGACACCTGGGGCGGCGCGACGCAGGCGTCCGACTATCCGGCCAGCCTGTTTACCGTCGATAGCCTGGGCAAGTATTTCGACCAGGTCAACGGCAGCAACAACCCGGCCCTGTTCGACCGCTTCCACACCTTCAACTTCAGCCAGATCCGCGATATCGTGGCCCAGGCCTCCGGCCTGCCGCAGCTGTACGTGCCGAAGACCACCTACGACACCGACCGCCGCACCGAAGAAAAATCGAAGAGCCTGTACCTGCAGTTCAACACCGAGTGGAACACGCGCTTCCCGATCAATACCTCGCTCGGCGTGCGTTACGAGAAGACGGACGTCAGCTCCACCGCGCTGGTGCCGACCCCGATTGCGATCAGCTGGGTGTCGCAGAACGAGCTGCCAGTGGTGTTCGGCCAGTCCGGCTTCACGACCCTGAAAGGCGACTACAGCCACGTGCTGCCAAGCTTTGATGCCGACATCGCGCTGCGCGACGACATCAAGGGCCGCTTCAGCTACGGTCACACCATCGGCCGGCCACGCTACGACCAGATCGCCGGCGGCCAGGTGCTCGACACGCTGGCGCGCGTCGAAGGCGGTACCGGTTCGCAGGGCAATCCGGCGCTGGAGCCGGTCAAGTCGAAGAACTTCGACCTGGCACTCGAGTGGTACTACGGCCGTCAGAGCTTCATCTCGGTCAACCACTTCCGCAAGCAGCTCGAGAACTACGCCGGCCAGTCGCAGATCATCGCCCAGCCGTTCGGCGTGCGTACGCCAGTGGGCGGCGCCTACTGGAATGCAGCGCTGGGCAGCTGCACGACGGCAGACACCACCTGCATCCGCAACTACATCTTCCGTAACTTCAACGGCCAGCCAGGCGTGGTCGCAGGGCCGAACAATGCGTCGGGCGATGCCACCGGCACCATCACCGCCATCGGCACCGATCCGGTCGCGAACTTCCGCATCACGTCGTACTCGAACCAGAAGAAGGCGAACATCCGCGGCCTGGAATTCAACCTCCAGCACATGTTCGGCAACAGCGGCTTCGGCGTGCAGGCCAACTACACCTACGTCAATTCGGGCCTGAAGTACGACAACGGTAGCGTGGGCGAGCAGTTCGCACTGGTCGGCCTGGGCGACTCGGCCAACCTGGTGGGTATCTTCGAGAACGACAAGTGGAACGTGCGCGCGGCCTACAACTGGCGCGACGAGTTCCTGTCGTCGACCTTCGACGGCTCGGGCCCGAACCCGAACTATGTCGAAGCGTACGGCCAGCTCGACCTGAGCATCGGCTACAACGTCAACAAGAACCTGTCGGTGTCGTTCGAGGGCATCAACCTGACCGACGAGATCCAGCGCACGCACGGCCGCACCAAGCAGCAGGTGCTGTTCGTGACGCAATCGGGTCCGCGTTACATGCTGGCGGCGCGCTACAAATTCTGATCGCGCAGCATCTGGCCGGCGCCGGTATTCGGGAGTAGACTTCCCGCACACCGGCCCTGCAACCGCAGCGGCGGGTCGGCATCAGCCGGCCCGCCGTTGTCGTTTCATCGCGTGATTCCAATAACGTCAACGAGACATCCATGCCCAATATCGCCCTGCTGAACAATATCGAACACAAGGACCTGCGCATCATCGCCGGCCACCGCCCCGGCCTGGGCAGCGAAGTCGCCTGGGTGCCGACCTTCGCCGACGAATTCCGCTCGCTGCAGGGGAGTTATCCGATCATCTTCCGCCAGCTCGAAGACGGCGCGAACTTCGAAGCGATCGCGCTGCTTGGCTTTACCGAAGACGAAAACCTGTTCCTGCAAGACGGCCGCTGGGATGCACCGCTCGTGCCATGGATGCACGAGCGCCAGCCGTTCTATATCGGCCGCAATGGCGACGAGCTGATGATCCAGGTCGACCTCGATCACCCGCGCGTGAGCACGACCGAGGGCGAGCCGGTGTTCATGCCGCATGGCGGCAATACCGAGTATCTGGAAAAGGTCAGCACCATGCTGTCGAACATCCACAACGGCGTGCAGGCCAATATCGGTTTTCTTGAAGCGCTCAAGCGCCATGACCTGCTCGATGCATTCGTGCTCGACATAGAATTCGACAACGGCGCGCAGAACCGCCTGGGCGGCTTCTTCACGATCCACGAAGAACGCCTGGGCGCGCTCGATGGCGCCATCATCGCCGAACTGCATGCAGCGGGCTACCTGGCGCCGATCTACTTCGCAATGGCCTCGCTGTCGAACTTCCGCAACCTGATCGACCGCAAGAATCACCGCGATGCCGCTCGCCGCTAACGCCATCCGCGAGCTGGCCGGTGTGACGCCGGCCGATCTCGATGCAACAATCCTGGCCTCGACCGAGCCGCTGCTGCTGCGCGGCCTGGTGGCCCACTGGCCGGTGGTCGCTGCAGGGCGCCAGTCGCCGCAGGCAGCGCTCGACTACCTGCGCCGCTGGTGCGGCGACGCCACCGTCAATGCGATGCTCGGCCCGCCCGACATCGATGGCCGCTTCTTCTACAACGCGGCGCTCGACGGCTTCAATTTCCAGTCGCTGCGCGTGCGGCTCGACGCCGTGCTCGATGAACTGGCAAAGCACCTGGCCACGCCGGCGCCGCCCGCGATCTACGTCGGCTCGACCACGATCGACGGCGCGCTGCCGGGCTTTCGGCACGAGAACGATATCGACCTTGGCCCGCGCGACCCGCTGGCGTCCATCTGGATCGGCAACCGCACCCGCATCGCTGCCCACTACGACCTGCCGGACAACCTGGCCTGCATCGCAGCCGGGCGACGCCGCTTCACGCTGTTCCCGCCGGGGCAGCAGCACAACCTGTACATCGGCCCGATCGACCTGACACCGGCCGGCCAGCCCATCAGCCTGGTCGACTTCGCACAGCCCGATCCCGAACGTTTTCCACGCTTTGCCGACGCACTCGCGCAGGCGCAGAGCGCCGAACTGGCGCCGGGGGATGCGCTGTTCATCCCCAGCATGTGGTGGCACCACGTCGAGGCGCTGGACGATGTCAATGTGCTGGTCAATTACTGGTGGCGCCAGTCGCCGGCCTGGATGGACACGCCTAACAACGCGCTGATGCACGCGCTGATGACGGTGCGCGACCTGCCACCGGCACAGCGTGCGGCGTGGGCCGAGCTATTCCGGCACTACGTGTTCGAAGCCGACGCCGAGACGGCCGCCCACATCCCGCCCGGTGCGCGCGGCCTGCTCGACCCAATGGACGACAACGCGTCACGCATGGTGCGCGCACAGCTGCTCAAGCGCCTGAACCGCTAGCATCCACCAAAAGCCGGGGTCAGGTCTGACATTCGGACACGATCTCTACAGTGAGCTCGTCGAAAGCCGGGGTCAGGGCTGACATTTGGACACGATCTGGACAATCGATCTTTTGGACGAGCTGCA
>Ga0308159_1002653_pt1 | contig 20018 bp, 18 predicted proteins | sample PhyCR1_FD_201040 | JGI IMG/M metagenome (GOLD analysis project Ga0308159, IMG submission 201040) | Phyllosphere microbial communities from UC Gill Tract Community Farm, Albany, California, United States - DLSLC.R1 | ecosystem: Host-associated > Plants > Phyllosphere > Unclassified | place: USA... | reverse complement strand
CGGATCGCGGCTGACGTTGTTTATCGGTGCGATGGTGCTCGCCGCCGGGTTCCTGCTCGCCTCGGTCGTCCAGGGGATCGACCTCTTCTTTGTGGCGACCGCGCTGATGGGTGCGGGCTTTTCGCTGATCGCACCCTCGCCCGGCGTATTCCTGATCGCCACCTGGCTGCCCGAACGATCGGCCCGGCTGCTCGGCGCCTATTTCATGGCGGGATCACTGGGCGGGGTCGTCGGTCCACTGATCGTCGGGGCGATCGTCGGCGTCGCTGGTAGCTGGCGGCTGCACTGGGCGATGATGGGCGTGGCAGCGATCGTGCTCGGCCTGTTTTTTCTGTTCGCAGTGCGCGACGCGGTTACGGTGAAAAGCGCGGATCAGGTCAAGCACGCCGCGACAGGCCAAGTCGCCCCGGCCAAGGCGCCCGCCTGGACCGTGCGGCAGTCGATGCGCAGCCAGGCCTTTCTGCTGATCACGGCGGCGATGCTGGTGGTGCAGACCGTTGTGACCACCCTCCATTCGGTGCTCGTCTCCCATATCGCCGGGATTGGCGGCGGCGCGGGAGCAGCGGCGGCCGGCGCACTCGCGATGAGTCTGCTCGCGCTGACCGGAACGCTGGCCAAAGGCGCAACCGGCGCGCTGGCGGAAAAATATGACGCGCGACGGCTGCTGATCCTCGGACTGGCCCTTCAATTTGCCGCGGTCACCCTGCTGGCGGCTGCGCAGACACCGATGCTGGCAATCCTTGCCGCGCTGGTCTTCGGGATCGGCTGGGGCCTTGCCTGGCTCAGCGCGCATGTCCTGCTGCTGCGCTATTTCGGCGCCGCGCTTGCCGCCGACCTGACGGCGATGGCCACGATGGCGACGACGCTGGCCGTCCTCGGTCCGCTCAGCTCGGGCTGGGTGGCGGATCGTACCGGCAGCTTTACGCCAATCTTCCTCATATTTGCGGGGCTGCTCGCGATCGTCATCGTCTCGACCACATTGTTCCTGCGTGCACCCCGCGCGCTCCCGCAGCCCGATGTCGCGCAGTCGCACGACGACGCCCCCCTTCTCGTCCCTGCTGAGTAACGCACGCAGGACACAGTCACCGGACGCCCATCATGACAATTTTGATCGATCCCTTTTTCGACAGCCTCGACACCTCGATCCTTGAGACGGTCGAGGCAGAGACCCTGCCCCCCGCCTGCTACACCGAAGAGGAATTCTACCGGTTCGAGAAGGAAGCGCTGTTCTATCGCGAATGGCTATGCGTCGGGCGCGTCGAGTGGCTGGCGGAGCCGGGCGACTATTTCACCACCACCCATGCCAACGAACCCTTAGTCATCGCGATGGACCGGGCGGGGACGATCCAGGCAATGTCCTCGGTATGCCAGCACCGCGCCATGCTGGTCGCAGAGGGCAAGGGCAATACGCGCGGCTTTACATGTCCCTATCATCACTGGTCCTATGACCTGGACGGGACGCTGATCGGTGCCCCGGCAATGGGTCGCACCTGCAATTTCGATAGGCGCCGGCACAGCCTGCCCCGCCTCAGGGTCGAAACCTGGCACGGGTTCATCTTCGTCAACTTCGATCTGGATGCAGCTCCGCTGGCGCCCCGCCTTGCGGGAATCGAGCCGGTCGTCGCCAATTACGATTTCGCATCACTGCGCGGACCCGAACCGGCGGCGCATGAATTCGCCTGGAACTGGAAGGTTCAGTTCGAGAACAATAATGACGGCTATCATGCCAACCGCCTGCACAAGGGCCTGCATGACTATATCCCGAGCTCGCTCGCCAGCTTCCCGCCGGTGCCGGAGGGGACGGCCGGTTACTATCGGCTCAACGGATCGACCCACGCCAATGCCAGCTTCAACCCGACCGGCAAGGCGCTGTTTCCCATATTCCCCGCGCTGACGGCGGAGGAGCAGAACCGGCTGTTGTTCGTCAACTTGCCCCCATCCCTATCGCTGGTGGTGCTCAACGATGTCGTCATCTATCTCATCATGGACGCACGCTCGGCGAGCAACCATGGCCTGACCTTTGGCAGCCTGTACCTGCCCGAAGCGATGGAGGCCCCCGACTTTGAGAAGAAGCGGCGGCTGAATGACGAATATACCAGCCATATCGTCGCGCAGGACCTGCACGTCGATCTGTTGGTTCAGCGGGGGCTGAGCTCCCGTTTCGCCCCGCGCGGCCGCTACAGCTGGCAGGAGGATGCGCAGCGCCAGTTCAACCTGTGGCTGGTCGAACGCTATCGCGCCGAATGGGACCGGCGGCGCGGACCCGCTGCGCCCGTCAGCCGCATCCAGCGCGCATCCTGATCCGCCCCGAGGAACGCGTACCCGTCGTTACCGCCGAACCAATGATAGTGAACGGCGCGTCGCGCGACGCCGTCGCCATTCCTTGCCTGTTCTGAAGAGGAACCCGCATGGCCAACACGCTGATCTTCGTCGATCTTGCCAGCGACGCCCCTGCCGCCGCCGCCTCATTCTATGCCGATGTGTTCGGATGGGAGAATGACCCGCGCCCGTACGGCGTCTATCACCGCATGGTCCCGGGCGGCTTCTTCAAGCACAAGGACGGCAACGACAGCCAAATCGGCAACCTGCACCTGGGCATCTTCGATGCGGCCAATGCCCGGCCCCACCCCGATCCGGCGGGCGTCGGCCCGCGCGAGTTGGTGGCACATGGTCGCAAGGCGCGAATCTGGATCCTCATCGACGACGATGACAGCGCCGAGCGGATTCTGGGCAAGGCGGAGAGCCTCGGCGCAACGATCCTGTGGCGCGATCACTATTGGGCCGAGTTCAACGGATACAACCACGCCTTTGCCGACCCTTGGGGCAATGAGATCGTGCTGTGGGGCAAGGCAGGCGAGAATCCGAAGATTCCCCGCAATTTCACGCGCGAATAGGGCATCGTGCCATCGCACGAAACAAGGACTTGTGCGCGGCGATACAAGACCGTCCGGCAATTGAACGCCTAGTTTTGTCGGGTCGCAGGCATCGGGGTGAAGAGGATGGGCATGATCGATCAGAACAGAAGCGCGGTGGCGCGATGAGCCGGCTACCCATCGTCTTTTTCGGCCATGGCAGCCCGATGATCGCGCTGGAGCAGAACCATGTCACCCGCGCATGGCGGGCTATTGCGGACCGGATCGAGCGGCCACGTGCGATCCTGTGCATCTCGGCCCATTGGCTGACCCAGGGCACGGCCGTCACCGGCATGGTCGCGCCGCGCACCATTCACGATTTCGGTGCCTCTTTTCCCCAGGCGCTTTTCGACGTGCAATATCCCGCCTCCGGCGATCCGAAGCTGGCGCAGCGGGTGAGCGAATTGCTTGCGCCGATGCCGGTTGGCATCGATCGCGAATGGGGGCTGGATCATGGTACCTGGTCGGTGCTGCGCCATTGTTTCCCCGATGCCGATATACCGGTGGTCCAGCTCGGCATGGATATCGCCAAGTCGCCACTCGACCATTGGCAGGTGGGCGAGCGGTTACGCCCGCTGCGCGACGAAGGGGTGCTGGTGATCGGCACCGGCAATATCGTCCATAATCTGCGCGAGATGGACTGGGGCAATCCCGATGCACCGCCCTATCCATGGGCGGAGCGGTTCAACGCCGAGATGGTGAAGGCCGTCGTTGAGGATCGGCCGGAGGCGGTGATCGACTATCGGTCGTTGGGCACCGATGCCACCTTGTCGGTGCCCCATCCCGACCATTTCTGGCCGCTGCTCTATGTGCTCGGCGCGCGCCATCCCGGGGAGACCGCCTTGCTCGACCCCGATTTCATCCACCATAGATCGCTCGGCATGACCAGCATCGTGATCGGCACCGCCTGACCGCGACCAGAATTCCAGCCCATAGGGGGAAAGATATGGGGCTCATAATCCCGCACGGCGCGATCCGCGATGCGATCCAGCCAACCGCACTTCACCAGCTGCGCGCGACGCCGGAAACGGTTCACTGGGGGTATTTTTCGCCCGAAATCCCGCCAGCGCTGACCGTGCGCAGCGGCGACCTGATCCAGGCCCAGGCCGTGACCCACCATGCCGGCGACGACCCGGATCTGATGTTCGACGACGACATTCGTCGCATCTTTGCGGAGATCGATCCCGCGACGCGCGCGCCCGGATGCCACATCATGACCGGCCCGATCTTCGTCGACGGCGCCGAGCCCGGCGACATGCTGGAAGTACGCTATTTCGAAATGGTGCCCCGGTTCAACTATGGTTCCAACCTGCAGGCCAATTGGGGGCACCTCTATCAGGAATTCGGCGAGACCGAGCGGGTGACGATCTACCGTATCGACCCGGGCTCCAACACTGCCAGCGCGCTTTATGCCTATGACGTCGAGGAGAAGTATGTGATGCCCGGGCGCATTACCAACTGCCCGGTCTGCGACCGTCAGCCCGCCCTGCCCGGCATCACCATTCCCGCGCGGCCGCACCTTGGCACGGCGGGCGTTGCACCTGCGGTGAACGAACCGGTCAGCACCATCCCGCCAGGACTGCATGGCGGCAATATCGACAATTGGCGGATCGGTGCGGGCGCGCGCATGTATTATCCGGTACAGGTCGCTGGCGGCCTGTTCTCGATCGGCGATCCACATATCAGTCAGGGCGATGGCGAGATCAGCGGCACCGCGATCGAAGCGTCGCTCGACGTGCTGTTCCAGATCGTACTGCGCAAGGATTTCAGCTTCCCCTCGCCCCTGCTCGAAACCGGCGATTGCTGGATCGTCCATGGCTTCGGCGCCGATCTGGACCAGGCGATGAAGAGCGCGTCGATCGACATGCTCCATTTGCTGACTGAACATCAGGGCTTGTCGCGCACCGACGCCTATTCGCTGATGAGCGTGGCGAGCGATTTCGGCGTAACTCAGGTCGTCGACGGGACGCAGGGCATTCACTGCCGCATCGACCGGCGCATCTTCGGTGGCATGGGAACCGTGCATGACCCCGAATAATCCCGCTGCGGCAAGCGAACGCGACTGACGATGCTGGCACGGTTGCGTCTTGATCCGTTCCTGATGGCCCTGCTGGCGGTGGCGGGGTTGTGGGGGCGGCCGTCGATCGGCGACCTCGCCGCCATCGCGGCAATCTGCGCCGTGCTGCTTGCAGCAGTGCTGTTGCTAACCCGGCAAGCTGCGCGGCTTGCCGGCCTGCCGCGCCCGGACGCAACCGGCCTGCTCTTCTGCAGGTCGGAAAAGAGCCTGGCGAGCGCCGTGCCGATGGCCAAGCCGCGGCTCCCGGCCGGGCAGGTCGGGGTGGTGATCCTGTCCCTCATGCTGTTCCACCAACGACAACTGATCGTCTGTTCGACCATCGCGTCGCGCCTCACCCGCCAGAACGAACCCATCGAGGAGTCCGGCCATGTCCGAAGCAATGCTTGAAATCCGGCCGATGACCCGGCACATCGGCGCGGAGATTTTCAGCGTCGACCTCAACCAGCCGCTGGATGCGGCGATGGTTGCTGCCCTCCACCATGCGCTGATGGTGCATCAGGTCATCTTCTTTCGCGACCAGCGGCTGAATCATGAAGGGCACAAGCGGCTGGGCCGCTATTTCGGCGACCTGGCTTTGCACAGCGGGGTCCCCGGTCTGCCAGACCATCCCGAGATCGTCGCCATCCATGCCGATGCCAACAGCACGTATATCGCCGGCGACAACTGGCATTCGGACTTGAGCGAATATGAAGAGCCGCCAATGGGCAGCATCCTCTATATGCACACCTTGCCCGACAGCGGCGGCGATACGCTGTTTTCGAGCATGTATGCGGCCTATGACGCGCTGTCCCCGGCGATGCGGGCGTTTCTCGACCCGCTGACCGCCGTGCATGATTCCAATCATATCTATCGCGAGCTGTTTCCCGACGTTCAGAAAACATACCCCTGCAACACCCACCCGGTGGTGCGGACGCATCCGGTGACGAAGCGCAAATGCCTGTTCGTGTCGGAGTCCAAGACGACCCGGATCAACGGCCTGTCCAAGGCGGAGAGCAGCGCCGTGCTGCGCTTCCTGGCGGATCATGTGAAGGATCCGAATTTCCAGGTCCGCTTCCGCTGGCAACCGCATTCGGTCGCCTTCTGGGACAATCGCTGTACCCAACATTTCGCCGTGTGGGACTATTTCCCCGACACCCGGTCGGGTACCCGTGTGACGATCCAGGGCGACCGGCCCTATTGAACCCGATCAGGCGGTGAACAGCGCCTTGCGAATGATCGCATGCACGCCCCAATTGCCGTTCACCACCTGAGACACCCCAAAATCGACCCCGACCGACAACAGCGAGATCGCCTCGTCCTCGCTCAGCCCCTTGGTCGTCATCAGGAAGCGGCGCGCCTTGCGGAACGCGTCGCGCATCGCCCCGTCGATGCTGCTCTTCTTGTACACCTCGCTCTGCGCGTCCTCGCCCAGTTCCTTGAGATAATCAGGGTGGCTGAAGCCCATGATGACCCATTCGCTCTCGGTCTCGATCAGCGGATAGTCGAGGTCGCGCAAGTGATCGCGCAACTCGCTCGCCGGGTGCAGCACCACCTGAATCAACGCATTCATCGAACATTCGATCGCCGTGCCGCACAGTTCGGAATCGCCCTGCGAGGCATGCGGATCGCCCAATGACAACAACCCACCCGCCACCTGAACCGGCAGGAACACACTCGATCCCGGCCCGGTGCGCCAATTGTCGAGATTGCCGCCAAAGCTGTTCGGCGGCACCGAATCGACCAACCCGGAATGGGCGGGTGCCAGCGCGATCACGCCAAAATGGGGACGGATCGGAATTTCCACATTGCGCAGGATTTCGTAATTCCGCTCGATCGTCGCGGGGTCGACCGGGACGCCGGGATAGTCGTAGCGGACATGGACCCGGCCCGACGGATCAGTCTGGGGCGTCCAGCGGAAGCTGTACACCGCATGCGCGCTGGGCGGTCGAGCGCCGCCATGTTCGACCTCGTAAATGGTGATGACCTCGCGCTGCTTCGGCTCGGTCAGCAGGTCGCTATAGTGAAAGCCCCAGAAGGTCGCGGCATTGCTGCCGAACGCCTTGCCGGCAAAGCGCGGATTGCCGCTCTGCCGCGCTTTCAGATCGAGGATACGCACTTCGACGACATCGCCGGGCATCGCGCCCTGGATCGCGATCGGGCCGGTGCAGATATGGACGCCGAACCCCTCGCCCGGCCCGCGTCCGACCGCGCTCGCATCCATCGGTCCCGCGCCACGCCGGTCGATCGCCTTGTGATGATGATCCCAGTGAAACACGTCTTCGGCGGCGGGATCGCCCTGCACCATGCGTTCGGGGTCGTCATTGGCGTGATGCGTCAAGGTCTCGACCGACACAAAATCACCCGACCGGATCGTCAGTACGGGTTTCAGCGCCCGACTGAAATAGCCCCAATGAACCGTTTGCGGATTGGCCGGAAGGTGATGGTGCCGGACCGGCTCGCTGACCGGCGGGATATCGTCACCGGCCGTAGGCACCGCTTCTTCGTCCCCATCGTTTGTGTCAGGGGTACTCACCAGTGTCCGGTCACGCCGCGCAGGGCGGCCGCGGCGCGGCATATCTTCGGGCAGCGCATCGCCCACGCCCTTGCGATACGCGCGCGGAGACACGCCATATTGCTCGCGAAACGCCCGGCTGAACGACGCACTGTCGTTGAACCCCCATTGGAACAGAATGTCGGAGATCGATTTCTGGACGTGCAGTGGGCTGCGCAGATCGAGCTTGCAGCGTTCGAGCCGCCGCACCTTCACATAATGGCCGAAGCTGTCGTCGATCGATTCAAACAGCTTCTGTAGATAACGGGGCGAAATGCCGTGTTCCGTGGCGATCTGCTGATAATTCAGGTTGGGATCGCTCAGCCGCATCTCGATCGTCTGGAAAATCCGCTCCAGCAGGCCAGCGCGCATGCCGGCGGCTCCGCCCATTGCCTTGAGCGGAGCATTGTCCAGCAGCGCGGACAGCAGGAACTCCGGGAGCGCCAACTCGACCGGTCGGGCGTGATCGGTCGTCATGTCCATGATCGTGTCGGCAAGTGAGCGGAGCATCCCGGCAAACACCCGCCCCGCCCCCGCCTCGGACGCAATCCGGCGGGGATGGTCAGGCAAGGGCGCCTTGAGCCGTGCGGTGATGATCGCCGGGGGCAGACGGACGATCAGCAGGCGATTGTCGCCGGAAGAGACGAACCGTGCGACGGATTCGCTACGCCCGGCCAGCAGGTCGCCATCGACCAGTTCGGTCTCACCGGTCCCCGTCCTCACCCGCGCGCTGCCGCCCATCATCAGCGTCAACCACAGACCGCCCGGCTCCTCCCTGAGATCCAGTGCCCAGGCCTGGGCCGTGCCGGTCAAGCGGATGAAGTCGATACCCTGCCCACTGCGAAAATGGACCAGCTCCCCATAGGGATCGTCCAGCACCTGTTCGAGCGTGATCGAGAGCCGTTGCAACGCGAAGCGCCAAGCGTCGCGGCGCTGTTCGCGGGGATAGGTGTTGGTGGTAAAACGCAACGAACAATGATCCCCGGTTGCAGGCCCCTGCTTCTTGCCCGGCCGGTCTTTCGCCGTGCCTTGAGGCGAAGCTAGGCAGGATCGCCAAGCGCGGTCAATGGCATTCGCGGGTCAGGTGCCGAATGGCACGGCGCCTTCCCCATAAACCGATATAGCCGATGCAGGTGCGAGCCGGCCGGACGTGCGGCCGCAAATGGCCAGCATGGTCAATGCATAGATCAATGCGCTCGACGCCATATCGGCCGGAGTCGGTCGCCAGCGCGGCATGCCGGTGGTGATCGCCGGGATGCGTTGCATGTTGAACACATTATGGTCGCGCCACATGCTGGAATAGACCGGGTGCGCCCGCTCGACCGCCGCACCGCGCGCCAGCCGGGTAGCAGCGTCGACCGCGCCTGCCAGCGGGGCGACGGCGGCGTCCTCCGCCTCGAACCCGTGGCGGACGACCACCGGCTCGACATCGAACCCCTCGACATTCACCGCGCGCATCGCTTCGATGATGCCATGCATGGCGTCCGCTGCCCTTTGCCGGGGCGCGAGCGCGACATCGATGTAGAGCGCACACACCTCGGTGCCCGCGCCAAAATCCATCGGCGCGCCACCCCGTACCGACGCGATCTGGACGCGCGGAACCGACCGGCCGCCGGGAACATCATGCACCGATGCCGCTTCCCATGCCTGGCCCCAGCGGTGCAGCGCATCGATCACCGAACCAAGGCGATAGATCGGGTTGGGATGATCCGCCGCTCGCTCGGGCGTCTCCAGGATCGGTGTGAACACCCCGCGGCCAAAGATCCGCACCCGGAACAGCGCATAGCCGCACCCGGTCCAGGTCATGCCGAAATCCGTCCCTTCCGCCGAAATGGCATAGTCGGGCGCGACCCCGCCATGGTGGAACAGATAATGCGCGCCGATATCCTTGCCGAGATAGGCGACGCCTTCATATTCCTCGATCGGCTCCGGGCCGATCTCGCCTGGGCAGGCGGTGAGCCAGGTCTTGCCCGCAAGCGTGATCCCGGCCTTGTTCAACGCCTTGGCGGCGATCAGGAAACAGGACATCGGCCCGCGATCGTTGGAGATCGGATAGCCACGCAGCCGCCCGTTCTCGTCCAGCCAGCATTGCGTCCACTCGAGATCGGCCAGCGTTGCTTCCCGATACCGGAACCGGTCCTGATGGGTGATGCCGCTCGGACTTTCGGTGTCGAGATGGGCGGTCAGCAGCAAATTGGGGCCGGTGCCCTGCCCGCCGATCTCGCCGATGATGTTGGGGCGCTCCGGCGTCGCGCCGACCTTGCGCGGGCGAAGGCCTTCGCGCTGCATCCAGTCGAACACGAACTGCGCTGCGGCGGCTTCGCTGCGCGAGGGGGCGGGGATATTGCCGAGCGCTAGGGCAAGCTGGACTAGCTCGTCGGTGTCGATCGCCGCGGCAATGGCGTCGCGCTCCGCCGCGCTGACGGCATAGGGTGCGAGAACCGGGTCGGCAAATGGCGCGGTGGGAGTTGACGAAACGGTCATGCGACATTCGCCGCCAAAGCCAGGGCAGCGTTATCGGGCGCCGCGCCATAGCGGGGCAGCAGCATGAGCAGCGCCATGCCCGCCGACAGCGCGATGATCGCGATGATCACCGCCAGCCGATAGCTGCCCGTTGCATCGAATCCATGATCGAGCAGCACCGGCGTAATCCCCTGCGCCGCGATGATCGCTGAATACATGATGCCGATGATTGCGCCAAAGGCCCGTGTCCCGAAATAGCGCGCGACATAATAAGGGAGCGCGCCATATTGCGCCCCCATGCCGATCCCAAGCAGCAGCCCGGCGGCAATAAGCTCGGGCACGCCTTCCCCGAACTGCAGCAGCGCAAGCCCGATGATCGCCATCGCCACCATCGGGATGACGATGCGTGGCGTCGCGAACCGGTCGAGCAGCCGCCCGCAGGCAATCTGCCACGCCGAGGTCATCAGCGCGAAGCAGCTCAGCACCGCCGTCCCGACGTCGACCCCATAGCCGCGATCGGCCAGGATCGGCACGACATGGCTGAAGATCGCCGTCGTGCAGCCCGCGCCGGACGCTATTGCGAGCAGGATGATCCAGAAACGCGGCAAACGCGCCGCTGCGCCAAGCGCCATGCCGGTAACGTCGAGACCGATCCCGTCCGCTGGAACCTCCCGCATTGGGGCATCGCGCAGCAGGGTGAGCACTGCGGGCAACCCAATCAACAGGATGATCGCGCCGAGCGCGAGATAGCCCGATCGCCAGCCCTGCTGAGCAACTACTGCAGCGGCCACGATGGGCAACAGGACCGATCCGACGCCATTGCCCGCTCCCGCACTGATCCCCAGCGCGGCGCCCCGCCCCGCATCATACCATTCGGCGATCACCTTTGAATAGATCGGGGTCGACGCCATCGCGCCGAACAGGCTGACCGCCAGAAACACCGCGTAGAACTGAACCAGCGAGGCATTGGTCAACGACAGCGCTGCCACCGCCAGCCCGTAGAGCGTCAAGCCAGGAAGAATCACGCGCCGCGCGCCATGGCCGTCGGCGATCCGGCCAAATAGGGGATAGGCGATTGCTCCCGTCACCGCCATGATGCCCAACGCGACCGAAATCGCGGCGCGGGGCCAACCAAACTCGGCTGACAGAGGCAACAGGAACAGCCCGAACACAGCGTGGACGGCCGGCGTGGTGCTGACCGCGTTGCCCAGCGTGCAGGCGATCAGCACGCCGTTCCGCTCACGCGCCGCCCCGCTCACATTACCGGCCACAGGCTTGGCGTCGACTTCCCCGCGCGGGCGAGGACGGCGGCGCCGGCGGATTCGACCTGTGCAAACAGCTGCTCTTCATCGATCAGGGTCGACCGGTAGTTATCGATCACCCGTCGTCCGTTGACCCAGACGCTGTGCACCCCCCGCCCGTCGGCGGAATAGACGAGCTGATTGACCACGTTGAGTAGCGGTCGCCACTCCGGGCGGTTGCGATCGTGCAACACGAAATCCGCCTTTTTTCCGACCTCCAGCGACCCGATCCGGTCGGCCATTCCCAAACCTTTCGCGCCGTTGACCGTCGCCATTTCCAGCACCCGATAGGCGGAAAACAGGCTCGCATCGCGGCGCGAATCCTTGAACAGTCCTGCGGTGACGAACATCGCGCGCATCAGGTCGGCGGCGTTGCCGTTGTTGTTGCCGTCGGTGCCGAGCTGGAGATTGACTCCAGCGGTGGCCATTTCGGGGAATTTTCCGACTGCGGTCGCGCCATAGGCCCCCTTCATCGCGGTCATCGGGCAATGGGTGATGTTGGTCCCGCTCGCTGCGATCATCGCCACCTCCTCATCGTCGAGATGGATCGCATGGGTCAGTGACAGATGCGAACCGAGCACGCCGAGATCGGACAGATGCGCGACCGCGCGGCGGCCGGTGGCCGCCAGATAGAAGTCGGGATCGGCAGGGTCGGCACTCATATGCGCGGTGATGCCCAAACCATGCGCAGCGGCCAGCGCAGTCGCTTCGCGCCACAGATCGTCGGTCGCGGTGTTATGCCCGACCAGGCACGGCCAAGCGACAATCAGCGGGTCGCCGGCCCCGGGGTATCGCGCCAGCTCCGCCTCGATCGTCGCGACTGCAGTTCGGGTCAGCCCCGCCTGATCGTCGCCCGGCGCGAAGGCGCGGTCCTGCACCCATTGCCCGACACGCCCGCGAATGCCGGTCGCGCGCAGCGCATCGACCACCGTGTCGAGATCGAGGATCGTCCCCGCCTCGATGAAACAGGTGGTGCCGGAGCGCAGCATCTCCAGCGCGGCGAGCTGCGCCGCGATCCGCTCTTCTTCCGGGGTCTGGGCAAGATAGGTGGGGATCAGCCATTCGAAGACATTGGTCGCCCAATCGGCATCGTCGGGGACATTGCCCCGCGTGATCGGTTCACCTGTGATGTGAACATGGCAGTTGACCATGCCCGGCGTCACCACGAACCGATCGCGCCCATCGATGATTTCACGCGCGACGACCATCTGCTCAACCAGATCGGACGGACCGACCGCGACGATGTGGTCACCCGCGATCGCCAGCGCGCCATCGCGAAAGATGCGCCGATCGGCATCCATCGTGACCACCCAGCAATGGGTGACCAGCAGGTCGGCAGCGATCACGCCCATGCCGCCGCCACAGCGTCGGAACGCACCAGCAGCGCGCAATTCTTGTACAGAATATCGAGCGCGCTGGCATGGAGCCCATCCTCATAGGCGCCAGTCGCGTCGGACACGACGAACGCATGGTAACCGCGGTGAAAGGCCGCTCGCGCCGTCTGATCGACGCAGCAATCGGTGCTGAACCCGGTCATCACCAGCGTTTCGATACCGCGCGCGCGCAGCTGGTCGTCGAAATCGGTGCCGTGAAAACTGTCGAACAACAGCTTCTCGATCTCGATATCGCCCGGCTCCGGCTGGACCCCATAATAGTCCGCGCCGCCATCATCGGCGCGGCAGATCGCCTCGCCCCCCGGCTTCCCCTTGCGCGCCATCAGCGTCTTGAGCGCGACCGAGTCCGTTTCGGGCCGTGTGACCACGCGCATGAAGGCGATAGTCACGCCCCGCGCCCGCGCCGCCGCAATCAGCGCCGCGATCCGTTCCATCGCGGGCGGAACGCTCGACAGATCGGCCCCCACCCGCCCCAATAGTCCATGAGGGGCAGCGAAATCGACCTGCACATCGACGACGACCAGCGCGGTGCGCTCCCACGCCAGCATGGGCGCGAGATCGGCAGCAGCAACGTGCAGCAGCGTTTCGGCGTCAACCATGCGCCGCTTCCATCACCCGCGTCGGGAACCGCTCCCGCAGGACCGGCATCACTTCCTGCGCGAAGCGAGGGATACCGGTGAGATAGTCGGGAAAGATGAGCATCAACCCATCGGTGCCCGATACTTCGAACAACTCGGTCAACTTCTCGGTCACCGTTTCGGGCGAACCGAGCACATAAGGCGCCATGAAAGTCGAGCGCGCCTTTTCGACAAAGGCATTTTCCTTGCCGCCCTGCTCGGTGTCGAAAAAGCCATAGGCGCGCAGCATGCCCTGCAGCGCCTGTTCGTCGAGTCCAGCGCGGTAATGATCGGCGGTCGCCTGTGCCGCCGCATCGCTGTCATCCAGCACCACGGTCATCATCGAGTAGGTCCGCATGTAGCGCCCCTGTTTCGCGGCGGTTTCCTTGGCCGCGCGGCTGCTCTTGCCCAGCCCAACGGGATCGCCGCCCGACAGGAAGATTGCGTCCATCTCGTCCGCCGTGAACTGCATCCCCTTGCCCGATGTGCCGGCACAGACGGTGAAGGGCCGTCGCAACGGCTTAGGCCAGGAGGTCGCCTCATCAAGCTGGAAATAGCGACCGTCCATTGTCACCGACTCTTCGGTCCACAACCGCTTGATCGCTGCGATCCATTCATAGGCAAGGTCGTAGCGGCCGTCGTGATCGACCCCCTCCGGCCATGCCCCGAGCTGCGCAAATTCGCCGCGATAGGATCCGGTGACGAGGTTCAGCCCCGCGCGGCCGCCGCTGATATGATCGAGCGTCGCGATCATCTTCGCCGCGACGCCGGGATTTTGCAGGATGGTGTGGATCGTCGCCCACACCTTCACCTTGTCGGTGACTTCAGCCAGCGCCGCCATCAGCAGCACGGAATCCAGCGTGCTTTCCCAATGCCGGATCTCGCCGCCATAGCCCTTGAACTTCGCCATCGCCATGATGAAGTCGAGCCCGGCTGCCTCCGCTGCCACCGCGACCTGGCGGTTATAGCCATAGGAGCCGTCAAGCGGCGGAGCATTTTTCGAAAGGATCCAGCCGCCATTGGCCATCGGCATGAACACGCCCAGATCCTTGCCCCCGGTGTCGGACGGCAAGTCAAAAGCATGGGGCGTTGGCAGGTCCGACATTCAGCTAGCTCCTCCGATCGAGGGACCAGTCTAGCTGGGGCCGGGCGGCATTCTTGATCGGCAGCGCATATTCTGTTGGCCGCGCCGGTTTCAGCCCGCCACCGCCGCCATCACCGCCGCACGCGCAGGCATCGCGGGGATCGCGCCGACAGTCTGGGTGCAAAGGGCGGCGGCGGCATTGGCGATCGGCAGCGCGGCGGCGAAGTCCATTCCCTCCGCAATCAGCGCCGCCAGCGCGCCGCAGAAACAATCCCCCGCCCCCACCGTATCGCGGGGCGTGACCGGCAGCGCGGGGGCGTGAAGCGCATCGTCGCCGGACACCGCCACCGCACCCTGCCGGCCCAGCGTCACCACGATCGTCTGCCGCGAATGCGCACGCAGCGATCGCGCGGCTGCAATTGCCTCCTCCGGGCCGACAATTTCAGGTCCGCTGACATAGCCAGCCAGCTCATGCTGGTTGACGATCAGGATATCGGCATGCGCGAACAGCGCGCGTGCTGCGGGTATGAACGGCGCGGCGTTGAGCAGGCACGGGCCGGGCCACGCAGCAAAGCACAGCGCGATCATGTCGAGCGAAATTTCGAGCTGCGCCAGCACCAGCGCGGATTTGCCATCGCCCGAATGCAGCCCAGTCGCCGGTGTAAGAAGGCCATTGGCACCCGGCGCGACGATGATCTGGTTTTCCCCCGCACTATCCACCGCGATCATTGCCGCGCCGGTCGACGCATCGGCCCGTGTGGCGATGCCGTCGACATCGATCCCCTCCCGCTCCAGCACCGCACGCATCCAGTCGCCATCGGCGTCTGCACCCACCACACCGGTCATCGTTACCCGCGCACCCATCCGGGCAGCGGCGACCGCCTGGTTCGCGCCCTTGCCGCCGGGCAGTCGCGTTACCTGTGCCGCCAGGACCGTTTCCCCCGCGGCGGGCAGTGCATCGACCGACAGGATCGTGTCGACATTGATCGAACCCAGAATATGCACGTCCATCGTCTTGCTCCCCTGTGGCTGCCACCGCTTGAAGACGATGGCCATCTTCGCGGCAAGCACACACAAGTGCCATGCGCGTGCGGCCAACTATTACGGGTGGTAACGCCAAGCATGGCTACGGCACCCCGCCTATCCTCGGCTCATGGACAGGGGAACGGCATGACGAACTGGCTTATCATCGGGGTTAGCTACGGGCTGGAGAACGCACTTGCACAAGCGGCGCTGACACGTGGCGACGCCGTCGTCGGGACGGTCCGACGGGTCGCAGAAAAACGGGCGTTCGAGGCGCTGGCCCCCGGCCCCGCGCTTAGCGTGCCGCTCGATCTGGCCGATCGTTCCGCGATCTCCGAAGCAGTCGCGAACGCCGAAGCGTGGCCGGGACCGATCGACCGGCTGGTTTACAATGCCGGGTTCGGCATGGTCGGCGCGATTGCGATGATCCAGGCGGTGCAGCCCGCGATGCGCGCGCGCCGGACCGGGCATATCGTCACCATCACCTCGTTCGGCGGCTTTGCCCCATGGTGGGCAACGCGCGATGACGGCGCTAGCAGATATGCGCAGGAGTGCATCGGTCAGACGCAGGCGCAGGAGGTCGAGCTGCTCGACATCCGTGTCACCAACATCGCGCCGGGCGAGTTTCGCACCGATTTTGCCCCGCGCGGGCTGATCGAGGCGGCGACGATGATCGACGATTATAGGGACACCGCCCTCCAGCCTAAACACAGCTTGATGGCGGGCTGGGGCATGGAGGCCGGAGATCGGCGCGGGCCGCGGCGGCGATACTGGCCGCGCTCGATGCGCCGGCGCCGCCCCGCCACCTGTTCCTTGGCGAAGACGCCCTGCGCCATGCGCGCGAGCATTCCGACATGCTGAACGAAGAAATGCGACGCGGGGAGTCGCTGTCGTTCACCGCCCGCTTTGTCGTGGAGTGCGTGGCATGAGCGCGCCGTTCACCATCGACCGACTGACCCCGCATATGGGCGCGGAGCTGCACGGCATCGATCTGACCCGTCCGATCGCGGCAGAAACCGCGACGGCGCTACGTCAGGCGCTGACCGATCATCTCGTGCTGTTCTTTCGCGACCAGCGACTGGACTTCGCCGCGCACAAGGCGCTGGCGCGCGTGTTTGGCGAGATCCATGTCGCGCCCGCCGCCACGGCATGGGCGGTGGAGGGGCATCCCGAGGTGACACGCATCCATGCCGACGCCAACTCGAAATATGTGGCGGGGGAGGATTGGCATTCGGACATGACCTGCGACCCCGAACCGCCTTTGGGGTCGATCCTGCATCTGGTGACCGTCCCCGACACCGGGGGCGACACGGCGTTTTCGAACATGTTCCTGGCCTATGACGCGCTGTCGGAGCGGATGAAGGCCTATCTCGACGGGCTGACCGCGACGCATGATGCCGCGCGGGTGTTTGCCGCCATTGCGCCGCCGGGAACCGTCTTCAACCAGTCCTCACACCCGGTCATCCGCACCCATCCCATCAGCGGGCGCAAGGCGATCTTCGTCAACAAGCAGTTCACCGCGCGGATCGACGGCATTCCCAAGGACGAAAGCGCGGCGCTGCTGTCCTTCCTCATCGCGCATGTCCAGCGCCCCGAATTCCAGTGCCGCTTTCGCTGGCGCCCGCATTCGATTGCCTTCTGGGACAATCGCGCGGTGCAGCATTCGGCGATCTGGGACTATTTCCCGCAAACCCGATCGGGCTATCGAGTCACGGTGCGCGGCGACCGCCCGTTCTGAACCGGTGACGGAGATTTCGCATGAGCGCAGCCGATCCACGCACGCCCACCTACCCGATCGACCCTTTGTTCACCGACCGCTGGTCGCCGCGCGCATTCGATGGCGGTGCGATCGAACCGTCAGCGCTGATGACGCTACTGGAAGCCGCGCGCTGGGCGCCCTCGGCCTATAACATGCAACCTTGGCGGTTCGTTTATGCGCTGCGCGATACGCCGCAGTGGGACACGCTGATCAACACGTTGATCCCGTTCAATCAGGGCTGGGCGGCCAGTGCGTCGGCGCTGATCTATGTGCTGTCCGGCCGGTTCGTGCGCGATACCGACGGCGCGATGAAGGGCGATTCCTATAGCCATTCGTTTGACGCCGGTGCCGCCTGGGCGATGCTGGCGTTGCAGGCGGTGCGCAGCGGCCTGTCTGCCCATGGCATGACCGGCTTCGATGTCGATGCCGCCCGCACGGCGATGGCGGTGCCCGAAGACTATCGGATCGAGGCAGCCATTGCGATCGGACGGATCGGCGATCCCGCGAACCTGGCCGAGGGACTGCGCGCACGTGAAGCGCCGAGCGGCCGCGCCCCGCTCGACCAGCTTGTCTTCGAAGGGGTGTTCAACGCCTGACTTATGAAATCAGGCGCGGGACTGCGGCGGTCATGATGTCGAACCGCCCATCGGGATGCTCGGCCAAGCCGTCGCGCGGGGCTGCGCGGTGCTGGACCACGCCGTTCTTGCCGAAATCGGGCACCACCGGTCGGTCGGTCTTGCTGCTCAGCCATAGCCGCAGCAGATGGCGCCGGCGCTGCGGCTCCGGCCAGTCGGTAAAGCCGGTGCGGGCATGGAGCGCGGCATAGTTGGACAGCCACTGGATATCGCCCGGACGGAAATCCATCTCAATCGCCATGCCGGGCTCGTAGGTGATCTCGTCGAACAGGCGCAGCACCTCGATCTGATCGGCCGTAAGTTGCGGGACGCCGGGATATTCTTGCGCGGTCAGGATGTAGAGCGAGCCAGCGTACATGCTGAACACGCCATTGACCATCGAGATGATCGGCGAAGAATAGGTAAGCGCCGGCGACTGGGCATCCTGACGCCGCCAGTCCCAATGGAACGGCTCCAGCAACAACGGCGCGAGGTCGGGACGGCGGCGCAGGATCTCGTTATAGATCTCCGCGCCGGAGACGAGGCAGGAGAGCCCCCCTTCGCGTGCCGGGCGTAGGCACATCAGCGCGACAATGTCCGAACTGTCGGAATGATAGACCAACTGGTCGCGGACCTTGGACGATTTGGCGGTGGGGTCGTCCATCGTCTTATCGGACGTGGCATAGACATGATCGACAAGATCGCCCAGCTCGTTCTGGCGGATCGGGTCACCCATGTGCAGCCCGAGGATGTAATAGATCGCCGCCGACAGCGCATCGGAATAGAGATGGGTCCGCAACCCCCGAACCAGCACGAAACCGCGCCCAAAATCGACAGCCTCCCGCCACTCCGCTACCGCCTCTGCCGTTGTGATCAGCGGATACGCCTCCGCCTGCACGCTGCGCAGATCGGGACTTTGCTCGACGAAGCGCTGCCCCAATCCCTCCAATTCCGCCACCTGATCGTTCGACAGGCGGTATATCCATTCGTCGCTGCCGATCAGGCGATCTCCGCGCCAGGCAGCGTGGGTGGTAATCGGACGCAGTAGATCTTGAACGAGCATGCTGAGCTCCCCGGAATGACCGACATAGACCCTATCGTACCCTCGGCTGCCCGACTTGACCGAACGTGCCCAATCATTGCGCAGCGGACGCATTCCGGTCCGCACCGAAGTGAGGCGGTGCCGGAAATCCGGACAGGGTGTTAGGCTGGCTTCGAAGGTGGCTCGGAGCTGCGGGCTCCCCCCTATGAATACATCGCCAAGGTCTGGACATCAGAGCCAGACCGGTTCATCGTCGACCCGGTCCACCAGATGCCGGGACTGAATATTTAGGAGAGGTTCAGAGGGTTATGGCGTAGATATCGACCACGTCTGCCTTCGGCGTGGCGATCCGAATCCGCCGCTTGCCCTGCGCAGTTCACGATCACCGCCGAACGCGCGACGCTTCGTTCCGGGCTGCACGGTCAGAATGCGTTCCGGCTCAGAAACCATGGCGTTCGGCGGCAACAAAGTCGAATAATGTTCGGTCGAAAAAGCCCGCGCGCTCTCGACGATTCTCACCAGGGAACATTACGTCCTTCCCGGTCGAGATAGCGAAGGCCTGGCTTTCCCTGTTGCGCGAGCAGCGTGGTCACGATCTGCGGTATGGCTTCTTCTATGCCGAACGGCGCATCGGGGCCGCCGAGCCCGGTGCGTATCCAGCCGGGCGCCATCAGCACCTACGCGCGAGGATCGTCGGGATGGCGAGCCAAATAGCTGCGCATATACTGGTTTAGCGCAGCCTTCGACCCGTGATAAACCTCATGCCCGCCATTCGTGTTATTGGTGATGATGCCTTGCCCCGACGACATGACGCCTATCAGATCGGTCGATTTCACGCGATCCTGCAAGGCTTGCCTTCAGCATCGCAACGTCGCTGATCGGCGCCTTGCCTCTGGCACTGAAAAGATACTGATCATCGATCGACCCGGTCGCGAGTGCTTCATGCTCTTTCCGCAGGCGGCGAAGAAGAGCTACTGAGTAGCCCCTAGATTTCTGGACGCCTTCGATCCTAATTTTGAGGACAGGAGGCGATGATGGGGAAGCCGAATTTCAGCGAGGCCTTCAAGCGTGACGCGGTGGCCCAGATCACCGAGCGCGGGTATCCGGTAGTGGAGGTCTCACAGCGGCTCGGGGTCAGTGCGCACTCGCTGTATGCGTGGAAGCGGCAGCTGGCGAAGGCCGTATCCGGCGATGCCGGCAAG
>Ga0308159_1002652_pt1 | contig 20023 bp, 19 predicted proteins | sample PhyCR1_FD_201040 | JGI IMG/M metagenome (GOLD analysis project Ga0308159, IMG submission 201040) | Phyllosphere microbial communities from UC Gill Tract Community Farm, Albany, California, United States - DLSLC.R1 | ecosystem: Host-associated > Plants > Phyllosphere > Unclassified | place: USA... | reverse complement strand
GGTCCGTGCGCTGGCCCAGCGGCGCGGCGTAGTCGAAGGTGCTCTCGCGCTTCAGGCCCTGCAGCGCCGCCACCACCGGCGCGGTGTCGAGCCGGACGGCGGGCAGGTCGAACATCTTCTGGCCGGCATCCAGGATCGGCCGGTAGCCCGTGCAGCGGCACAGGTTGCCCGACAGCTCGTCGGCCAGCTGCTGGCGCGTGGGCGCCGTGCCCGCCTCGCTGTGGTGCTCGTAGGTCGCCCACAGCGACATGACGAAGCCGGGCGTGCAGAAGCCGCATTGCGAACCGTGGCAGTCCACCATGGCCTGCTGCACCGGATGCAGCTCGCGCACCGGGTGCTTGCTGTGGCGCTCGCCGTCGTGGACGTGGCCGCACTGGCGCTTGAGGTCCTCGACGGTGAAGAGCGCCTTGCCGTGCAGCGTGGGCAGGAACTGGATGCAGGCGTTGACGGTCTGCAGCTGCAGGCCGCCCACGGCGCCGGCCGTGCCCTCGGCCGCCAGCTCGCCGATCACCACGGTGCAGGCGCCGCAGTCGCCCTCGTTGCAGCCCTCCTTGGTGCCGGTGCAGCGCGCGTCCTCGCGCAGCCAGTCGAGCACCGAGCGGGTGGGGTGGACGTCCCGGACCTCGACCACCTGGCCGCGGTGGAAGAAGCGGAGGGGCTGCGCGGGGCGGGCGTTGGGCGTGTCGTTCATGTGGGCATTCGTGGGCGGGCGACGGGCCGGCATGGCGTCCGGGCCCTGGCCGGGATGTTCGCCCCTGCACCGGCGCCAGGCATACGCGCCGCGTCATAGGGCTTATGCGCAGGCCGGTATGGAGCATACGGGTAAGCCCGTAGGGGCGTCGAGCAATTCCCGCGCCACGCACCTCGCCGCGCCTTGGCCGCAGCCGCCCCACGTGCACCCGCGCGCCCCGCGCGGATGCGCCGCCCTGCCCCTCAGCGACCGGCGGCCATCTCGCGCCGTGCGGGCAGCAGCGTGGGCAGGCCGCAGGGCAGGAACCGGCCCTGGCCGGCCTGCCCGAGGTAGCGCGTGCCGTCCCACACGACCTGGCCGCGCGCGATGGTCGTGCCGGGCCAGGCGGCCAGGCGCATGCCCTCGTAAGGCGTGTAGTCGACGGCGTGGTGCAGCATGCCGTTGGTCAGCACCAGCTCGCGCTCGTCCCAGATGACCAGGTCGGCATCGCCGCCCACGGCGATGGTGCCCTTGCGCGGATGCAGCCCGTAGGCCTTGGCGGGGTTGGTCGCCGTCAGCTCCACGAACTTCTGCGGCGTGATGCGCCCGCCCAGCACGCCCTCGGACCACAGCAGCGCCATGCGGGTCTCGATGCCGGGAATGCCGTTGGGGATGTGGTTGAAGGGCACTTCCTCGCCGGCCGGGTGCTTGCCGCCCTCGCCCTCGAAGTTGTAGGGGGCGTGATCGGACGAGATCACGGTGAACAGCCCGTCGGCCAGGCCGTCCCAGATCACCTGCTGGTTCGCCTTGTCGCGCGGCGGCGGGCTGCAGACGCACTTGGCGCCCTCGTAGCTGTCGTCGATGCCCAGGTCCTCGGCGGTCAGGAAGAGGTACTGCGGGCAGGTCTCGGCAAAGACCTGCAGCCCGTGCGCCCGCCCCCAACGGATCTGCTCGACCGCCTCCCGGCCCGACACGTGCACGATGAGAATCGGCACGTCGACCAGCTCCGACAGCGCGATCGCGCGGTGCGTGGCCTCGCGCTCCACCAGCAGCGGCCGGGCGTGCGCGTGGTAGCGCGGCGCCGTCTTGCCCGCGGCCTGCAAGCGGCCGGTCAGCCAGGCGATGCAGTCGGAGTTCTCGGCATGGATCATGGCCATGGCGCCGTGCGAGCGGGCCACGTCCAGCACCTCGAGGATCTGACGGTCGTCCAGCTTCATGTCGTCGTAGGTCATGTAGATCTTGAACGACGTGTAGCCCTCGGCGATCAGCGCCGGCAGCTCTTCCTTGAGCACCGTCGGCGTGGGGTCGCTGACGATGAGGTGGAAGGCGTAGTCGATGCACGACTTGCCGTCTGCGCGGCGGTGGTAGTCGTCCACCGCCTCACGCAGCGACTGGCCCTTGTGCTGGGCCGCGAAGGGGATCACCGTGGTCGTGCCGCCGCAGGCGGCCGAGCGCGAGCCGGTGAGGAAGTCATCGGCCGACACCACAGGCGGGGCCTGCGGCTGGTCGAGGTGGCAGTGCGTGTCCACGCCGCCGGGCGTCACGGCGCGGCCGGCCGCATCGATCTCGCGCGTGCCGGGGCCCAGGCCCAGCCCGAGCTGGACCACGCGGCCGTCGCGCACGCCGATGTCGCAGTGGAAGATGTCGCTGGCCGTCACGGCCTGCGCGTTGCGGATGACGAGGTCGAAATCGGCCATGGGTCTGCGGTCGGGTCAGCGCGCCATCGCGACGCGGGGGATCGGGGCCTTCTTGCTGCTGCGAGGCGCATAGCCCTTGCCGTAGTGCCGCTCCAGGCGCACCTGCACGAGGTTCCACAGCGTCGTGAGCACGAGGTAGTAGCAGGCCGCCACGCAGTAGAGCTCCAGCACCTCGAACTTCATCTGCATCAGCACCTGGCTGCGGCGCATGAGCTCTTCCATCGAGATCACCGACGCGAGCGAGGTCGCCTTCAGCAGCCCGTTCACCGAATTGCCCAGCGGCGGGATGATGATGCGGATCACCTGCGGCAGCGTGACCAGCCGCAGCGTGGCCACGCGCGAGAGGCTCAGCGCCTTGGCCGCCTCGACCTGGCCCTTGGCCACTGCCGAGAAGCCGGCACGGATGGTCTCCGACAGGTAGGCCGCCTCGTTGAGGCTCAGCGCCAGCACCGCCGAGGTGAGCACGTCCAGCCGGATGCCCAGCTGCGGCAGGCCGGTGTAGATGATGACCAGCTGCACCAGCAACGGCGTGCCGCGGAACACCCACACGTAGAAGCGTGCCGGCGCGTTGAAGAGCCGGTTGCTCGACATGCTGCCCAGCGCCAGCGGCAGGGCCAGCACCAGGCCGATGGCGATGGTGGCAATCGTCAGGCCGATCGTGATGCCGACGCCGCCCAGCAGGTACGGGTTGACCAGGTACGACAGGAAAGCGTCGACGTTGAACACGGCCGGTCCTCGGAACGCTTACTTGGGTGCCGGGCCGGGGCCGCGGATGGCGAAGGTCTTGACGTCCTTCAGGCGCGTCATCTTGAACTTGTCGAAGAGCTGGTCGTACACGCCCTCGGCCTTCAGCTCGTCCAGCGCCTTGGCGGCCGCCTCGGCCGCGCCCTTGGTGCGGAAGGCGAGCGTGATGTCGGTGCCGTTGATGCCGCTCAGCCAGACCTTGGCGATGCCGCGCTCCTCGAAGGCCTTGGCGGTCTCGTCGATGTTGATGCCCGCCTCGAGCTGGCCGGCACGCAGTGCCGCCGTCGTTTCCGAAGCCGTGGCGAAGGTGCGGAAGTCGATGGTCTTCTCGCCCTTGGCCACCATGGCGGCGTTGTACTCGCGCGCCTTGCGCTCCTGGTAGGTGCCGGTCTCGATGCCCACCACGTGGCCCGCGAGGTCTTCGAACTTCGTGATCTTCAGCTTGCTGGTGGGCACCGTGTAGATGCTCATGGCCTGCTGGCCGTAGGGGATCATGAACATGAGCTTGGACCGTTCCTCGGTCCAGAACATGCCGGTGTTGATGAGGTCGAAGCGGCCGGCCTGCATGGCGGGAATCATGGGCGGCATGTCCATGCGGATGAAGACGGGCTCCAGGCACAGCTTCTTGGCCACGGCCTTGCCGAGCTCGACGTTCAGGCCCTGCAGCTCGCCCTTCTCGTCGACGAACTGCTGCGGCGGCAGCGTGGGATTGATGGACATCTGCAGCTTGCCGGGCGTGACCAGCTGATCGGCCGCGACCTTGGGCGTGCAGCTCTGTGCGAAGGCCGGGAGGGTGGCGGCGACACCGAGCACGAAGCCGGCGATGAGGTGGGTGTGTTTCATGATGGAGCGATGGAGCGGAGTGGTTGAAGAACAGGAAGCAGTTAGCAAGAAGCGGGCACGCAGGAACGAAAAAGAAGAAAAAGAATTCGACTCAATGCGCTGCGTCGTGGCGGCACGCGACGAGCGCCGCATGCTGTGCCTCGATGACGCATTCGCCACGTTGATTGACGAGCTGCAAGGCCTCGGTCACCACGCCCCTCCCGCCCTTGGACGACAGGCGCTTGTCGACGAAGCGGAAGCTGACATGCACCTCGTCGCCCGCGACCACGGGCCGCACGAAGCGCACGCCGTCCCATCCCAGCGAGGCGATGGAACTGTTCTCGTACAGGCCCATCGCGGTCTTGAGGCCTTCCATCAGCGCCAGGCCAAACAGGCCGTGTGCAATCACGCCCGGGAAGCCGCGCGACTTCGCATAGGCCGCATCGGTGTGCAGCGGATGGTGGTCCTGCGTGAGGTCGCAGAACCGAGCGATGGCCTCTGCACTGACGGTGTGCGCGTCGCTGTGCATTTCGGTGCCGACCACCACGTCCTCGAACCAGAGTTCCTTCGACGCGCTCATCGTGCCGCCTCCTGCTGATCCGCATCGCGCACGACATGGCGCGGCGGCTGCGCGACGAAAGCATCGTGCAGGCCCATCGGTCCGGCGCGGAAGATGCGCGCGTCCATCGTCCTGAGCGATTCGCTCACGCGGACCTCGAAGCCGATGTGGTCGAGCACGTCCTCCTTCAGGCGCGCGCCCGGAGCGATCTCGGTCAGCACGATGCCATCGGCCTCGAGCTCGAAGACCGCGCGGTCGGTGACGAAGCTCACCTGCTGGCCGCGCTCGCGCGCCAGCTTTCCCGAGAAGCTGATCTGTCCCACGGCCGGCACGAACTTGCGGAACTTGCCGTCGCGGTGGATCGTGAGCTGGCCGCCCTCCACCCGCACGTCGGCGTCGCCGCCGGTGAGCGAGCCGCTGAACACCAGCCGGCGCGTGTTCTGCGTGATGTTGATGAAGCCGCCCGCGCCGTCGTAGCGGCGGCCGAAGCGCGTCACGTTGACGTTGCCTTCGGCATCGACCTCGGCGAACGAGAGGAAGGCACAGCTCAGGCCCCCGCCGTCGTAGAAGTCGAACTGGTAGCCCTGGTCGAGGATGACGCGCGGATTCACCGCCGTGCCGAACTCGCGGGCATGGCCCGGCACGCCGCCCACCACGCCCGATTCCACCGTGAGCGTGATGAGCTCGTCGATGCCCTCTTCCGCGGCGACGTTGGGGATCATGGCCGAGATGCCGACGCCCAGGTTCACCACGTCGCCCGGGCGCAGCTCGAAGGCGGCGCGGCGCGCGATGACGCGGCGCGCATCCAGCGGGTCGGGCGCGATGCCCGACGCGGGCAGGCGCGTCTCGCCGCAGCGGGCGGGGTCGTAGCGCGTGGTGTAGGTCTGCAGCTGCTCGGGCTCGACCACCACGTGGTCGATCAGGAAGCCGGGGATCTTCACCATGTGCGGGTGCAGCGTGCCGCGGCGCACGCGCCGCTTGACCTGGCAGATCACCGTGCCGCCGGCGTTGTGCACGGCCTGCGCCATCGACAGGTCCTCGCGCGCGGTGGCCTCGTGCTCCATGCTGACGTAGCCGTCCTCGTCGACCGAGGTGCCGCGGATGAGCGCCACCGTGGGCACGCCCGGGGCGCGGTAGAACAGGTAGTCGGCACCGGCCACGCGCACGCGCTCGACCAGCGGCTCGGTGGTGCGCGCGTTCATGCGGCCGCCGTCCTGCTCCGGGTCCATGTAGGTGCCCAGGCCCACGTGCGTGAGGACGCCGGGCTGGCGGCCGGCCATCGCGCGGCACAGGTGCGTCATCACGCCCTGGGGGAAGTTGTACGCCTCGACCTCGTTGTTCACGATCATCTGGATGAACGGGAGCTGCATGCCGAAGTTGCCGCCGATGACGCGCTTCACCAGGCCCGGGTGTGCGAAGCGGCACAGGCCCTTCTCGGTCAGCGCACCCACGCCGGTGATGTGGAACAGCGTGATGGCCTGCGGCCCCTGCCCGGCGAGGAAGCGGCGTTCGACGGCCTCGAACAGCGCCTCGGGCACGCCCGAGCCGCCGTTGCCGCCGGTGATGACGAAGTCGCCATCGCGGATGAGGGCTGCGGCCTCGTCGGCCGTGATGCAACTGATCATGGCGCGCCCCCTCAGGCCAGTTCTTTCTCGACCTGGCGCGCGATGATCACGCGCTGGATCTGGTTGGTGCCTTCGTAGATCTGCGCCAGGCGCACGTCGCGGAACAGGCGCTCGATGCGGTAGTCGCGCGAGTAGCCGTTGCCGCCGTGGATCTGCAACGCGTTCGACACGTGCTTCATCGCCATGTCGGTGGTGAAGAGCTTGGCGTGCGCGGCTTCCTTGGCGTAGGGCTGGCCGGCGTCGTACAGGCGCGCGGCATGGTGGATCAGCAGCCGCGCGGCGGCGATGTCGGTGGACATGTCGGCCACCATGAACTGGATGGCCTGGAAGCCCATGATCGGGCCGCCGAACTGCTTGCGCGTGGTGGCGTAGGCCACGGCGTCCTCCATCGCGGCCTGCGCCATGCCCAGGGCCATCGACGACATCAGCAGCCGGCTGAAGTTGAAGTTGCCCATGGCCGTCTTGAAGGCCGTGTTCTCGGCGCCGATCATGGCCGCTTCGGGCACGCGCACGTCCTCGAGGATGATCTGGCAGTCCTCCAGGCCGTGCATGCCGAGCAGTTCCTCGTTCTTGCCGCGGCTCACGCCCTGCTGGCGTGCATCGACCATGAAGCAGCTGATGCCCTTGTGGCCCGCGTCCTTGCCGGTGCGTGCGAAGACCATGATGCGGTCGGCCACGCCGCCCAGCGTGACCCAGGCCTTGGTGCCGTTGATGACCCAGCCGTCTGCCGTGCGCCGGGCCGAGGTGGTGATGCTCGCCGTGTCCGAACCGTAGTCGGGCTCGGTCATGGCCGTGGCCATGAGGATCGAGCCGTCGAGGATGCCGGGGATGAGCGCCTTCTGGCTCTCGTTGCCGTGGTGGTGCAGGAAGAGCGCCGCCTCGACCGGGATCGCGAAGGCGTTGCCGATGGCGCCCGAGCAGCGCGCCAGCTCTTCCATCACGAGGCAGGTGCCGACGGTGTCGAAGCCCGAGCCGCCGGCGACCTCGGGCAGGCTGGCGCCGAACAGGCCCAGCTCGGCCATGCCGCGGTAGAGGGTGCGGTCGAAGGCGTCCTCGCGGTCGATGGCGGCGGCGCGCGGCAGCACCTCGGCCTCGGCAAAGCGGCGCGCGGTGTCGCGCAGGGAGATCTGGTCTTCGGTGTAGAAGTGGCTCATGTCGGGCTCAGGCGGCGGGGTGGGCGGCCAGTTCGTCACTGGCGAGGTGGCCGTCGTGCGCGACCTCGTCGCGCTCGCGGTCGAGGAAGTACACCGCCACGTTGTGGCCGGTGGTGTCGAAGCAGGCGGCCAGGGCCGGCGTGACGGCCTCGGCGACGGCGCGCCGCTCGTCCGGGGTGCGGCGGTAGGCATGCACTTTCACGAACACGCGCGAGCCGGCGTCGGGCTGGCCCAGTTCGCCCTCGTGCGCGTAGTCGGCGGGCTCGATGGGCTGGAAGTAGATGGTGACGGTGGACGGCGCGACGCCGAAGCCGTCGACGATGCCGCGCGTCACGACGCCGGCGAGTTCTCGTTTGCGGGAGCTGTCGGCGCGGGGCGCCAGGATTTCGACGTAGGGCATGCGGTTCAGGGGTTGGAGAGGTTCAGGCAGGACGCGCGCTCGATCAGGCGCGAGCCCACGCGGTATTCGCGGCCGCTGTTGGCCACGCCGCCCAGGCGCTGCATCAGGCGGTCGACGGCGAGGTTGGCCATCTCGGCCGCGCCGCTGTCCACCACGCTGATGGCCGGCCGCTGCCACTCGAACCAGGGCGAGTCTTCGTAGAAGAGCAGCGACAGGTCCTGCGGCACCGAGATGCCGCGCTCGGCGATCACGCGCAGCACGCCGACCGAGGACTCGTGGTTGGCGACGAACAGCGCCGTCGGCGGCTCGGGCAGCGACAGCAAAGCGTTGGCCGCGGCGACGCCGGTGGCCGGCAGGTAGCGGCCGGTCTGGACGAGGGCCGGGTCGATGGGCAGGCCCGCTTCCTGCAAGGCACGGCGGTAGCCCGCCAGGCGCTCCTTGCCGGAGGTGGTCTCGCCGGGGCCGACGATCAGCCCGATGCGCCGGTGCCCCAGCCCCAGCAGGTGGCGGGTGCCGTTGTAGGCGCCGTCGAGGTCGCCGGCCAGCACCGATTCGAGCGAGGCCCCTTCGACCCGGCGCACCGCGCAGATCACCGGGATCTCGGCGTGCTCCATGGCCAGCAGCTGTGCACCGTTGGCGCCCGTGGGCACGGCGATCAGGCCGTCGACACCGTGGTCGACCAGCGTGCGCAGGATCTCCTTCTCCTGCGCCGCGTCGTCACCGCTGATGCTGAGGATGACCTGGTAGCCCGCGGCCTGCACGCGCGCCTGGACCACCGAGGCCAGCACCTGGAAGGAGGCGTTGTCGAGGTTGTGGACCGTGAGGCCGACCAGGCGCGAGCTCTTGGTCTTGAGCGCGCGGGCGAAGGTGTTGGTGCGGTAGCCCAGCGCCGCCGCGACCTGCACCACGTGGCGCTGCGTCACATGGTTGATCAGGCTGGAGCCCGCGAGCGCCCGGGAGGCCGTGGCCACGGACACGTCGGCGGCACGCGCGACGTCGCGCAATGTCACCGCCATGGTGCATCTCCGTGAGCGCCCCAAAATCGGGCATTGATTGCAATCGATTGCATTCTCATATCCTAGCTCCATCCAAGCTGGTTTTGCAATTCCATGAGGTCTCTGTCGGAATAATCCAGGATTGATTGCAATCGATTGCAGAAATGTCTCATACTGCTCCCCTTCTTCGACCCGTGGATCGACATGGCCTTGCATCTCTCCGGCGGCGGCGTCTGGCCCGCCACCCTCACCCCTTTCACGCCTGACGGCGACGTCGATGCCGCCGCTGTGCGCGCGCATATCGCGGACGTGGCCGGCACGCGCGGCGTGCACGCCGTCGTGGTCAACGGCCATGCCGGCGAGACGAGTTCGCTCGACGCCGCCGAACGCAGCGAGGTGATCGCGCTGGCGGCCGAGGCGGCCGGCGATGTGCCCGTGGTGGCCGGCGTGGTGGCGGAAGACCCGCGCGATGCCTGCCGGCTGGCCCGCGACGCCGCCGCCGCTGGCGCGAGCGGCCTGCTGCTCTTCCCGCCTGCGCTCTTCGCCAACGGCGCCGCGCTGCGGCCGGACATGGTTCGCCGCTTCGTGGCCGACGTGGCGGCGGCGAGCGACCTGCCGATCGTTCTGTTCCAGCTCTCGCGCGCCTCGGGCCAGGCCTTCGCGCCGGCGCTGATGCAGCGCCTGTGCGAGGAGGTGCCGCAGATCGTCGGCGTGAAGGACGGCAGCGATTCGCCCGAGCTCTACGAAGACGTGCTGGCCGTGCTGCGCGGCCTGCCGCGCCCGGTGTCGATGCTCACCAGCAACAACGGCTGGCTCATGGCCTCGCTGGCCTATGGCGGCGACGGCATCCTGTCGGGCCTGGGCAGCGTGGCGGCGCCCCTGCTCGTCGCGCTGCACGAGGCGATGGCCGCCGGCGACCTGGCCCAGGCACGCGAGGCGAATGCGCGCCTGGTGCCACTGTGCCGCGCCTTCTACCGTGCCCCGGGCGTCGACATCCACAACCGCATGAAGACCGCCCTGAAGCTGCTGGGCCGCCTGCCCCACGCGGCGCCGCGCCCGCCCCTGCTGCCGCTGGACGATGCGGAGACGACGCACATCCACGCCGCCCTCGTCGCCGCAGGCCTGCTGGCCGCATGAAGGGACGCCACGACATGAAGACCTTCCGCGGCACCTACACCATCATGGTCACGCCCTTCGACGCCGAAGGCGCGGTGGACCTCCCCACGCTGGAGCGCTACGTCGACTGGCAGATCGAGGCCGGCATCCACGGCCTCATTCCGCTGGGCTCCACCGGCGAGTTTCTGTCGCTGAGCGACGAGGAGTTCGAGCAGGTCGCGGCCACCGTGATCCGCCGCGCGGCGGGCCGCGTGCCCGTGCTCATCGGCACCACGGCCGAGGACACGCGCGTGGCCATCCGCCGCAGCCGCCAGGTCGAGGCGCTGGGCGCCGACGGGGTGATGGTGCTGCCGCCCTTCTACTGCACGCCCACCGATGCCGAGGTGCTGGCGCACTACCGCGCCATCTCGGACGCGATCGGCATCCCGATCATGGTCTACAACAACCCGGCCGTGACCAACATCGACCTGCGCCCGCCGCTGGTGGCCCGGTTGTCGGAGATCGACAACTGCCGCTACATCAAGGAATCGACGCTGGAAGTGACGCGCGTGCGCGACATCGTGCGCCTGACCGACGGCCGCATGAACGTGTTCGGCGGGATCATGGGCTACGAGTCCTACGTCGAGGGCGCCGTGGGCTGGGCCGCCGTGCCCTCCAACGGTGCGCCGGGCGAGATGGCGCGCATCCACGACCTCGTGCAGGCAGGCCGCTTCGTGGAGGCCCGCGAGATCGCCTTCCGCCACTTCCCCATGATCGACTTCGTGGCCGGCCAGTCGTACGTGGCGGGCACCAAGGCGCTGCTCGCGGCGATGGGCCTGCCGGTGGGCAGCCCGCGCCCGCCGCGCCTGCCGCTGGATGCCGAAGGCCATGCCACGGCCCGCCGCATCGTGGCCGAGCTGGGCCTGAGCGCCGCCCTCCCCTCGTCTTCCTGAACTGCGGAGCACATCGCATGAACACCTTGCCATCTCCCAGCGCGCCGGCGGCCTCGCCCGAGGCGGCCGAACTCGTCATCCGCATGGTCGGCGTGCAGAAGTGGTACGGCGACTTCCAGGTGCTCAAGGACATCGACCTGGAGGTCCGCCGCGGCGAGCGCATCGTGATCTGCGGCCCCTCGGGTTCGGGCAAGTCGACGCTGCTTCGCTGCATCAACCGGCTCGAGGAGCACCAGGACGGCAACATCGTCGTCAACCGCATCGAGCTCACCAACGACATGCGCCGCATCGACGCCGTGCGGCGCGACGTGGGCATGGTGTTCCAGCACTTCAACCTGTTCCCGCACCTGACCATCCTCGAGAACTGCACGCTGGCGCCGATCTGGAGCAGGAAGTACACGCCCAAGGAAGCGAAGGATGTGGCCATGGCCTACCTGGAGCGCGTTCGCATCCCGGAGCAGGCCCACAAATACCCGTCGGAGCTCTCGGGCGGCCAGCAGCAGCGCGTGGCGATCGCCCGTGCGCTGTGCATGGGTCCCAAGGTGATGCTGTTCGACGAGCCCACCTCGGCGCTCGACCCGGAGATGGTCAAGGAGGTGCTCGATACCATGGTGTCGCTGGCCGAGGACGGCATGACCATGCTGTCGGTCACGCACGAGATGAACTTCGCGCGCCAGGTGGCCAACCGCGTCATCTTCATGGACCGCGGCAGCATCGTCGAGCAGGCCCCGCCCGAGGAGTTCTTCAGCAACCCCAAGCACGAGCGCACCCGCCTCTTCCTGAGCCAACTTCTGGACTGATCCCTTCCATGACCCGCATCCGAATCCTGGCCGCCGGCCACAGCTTCATCGCCGAAACGCATCCCGACGCGCCCAAGACGGTCGAAGCCTTCCTCACCCTGCTGCCCTACCGGCAGAAGATCATCCACGTGCGCTGGAGCGGCGAAGGCTGCTGGGTGCCGCTGGGCGAGTGGAAGCTCGAGCTCGGCGGCCAGCCGGTGGGCTTCGAGAACCACACCAGCCACCCCTCGGTGGGCGACATCCTTTTCTATCCCGGCGGCTACAGCGAGACCGAGATCATCATGGCCTACGGCGCCTGCAGCTTCGCCAGCAAGATGGGCCAGCTCGCGGGCAACCACTTCCTGACGATCGTGGAAGGCAAGGAGAACCTGCGTGCCCTGGGCGTGAAGGTACTGTGGGAAGGCGCCCAGGACATCGTCTTCGAACGCATCGACTGAAACGCCGGGCGCGGGGCCTCAACCCGCCTCGCCGAACAGCCCGACGATCAGCTGGCGCAGCCAGCGGTTGGCCGCGTCGTCCTCGAAGCGCCGGCTCCAGTGCAGCGAGACGCCGAAATCGCGCAGCGGGAAGTCGGGCTGCACGATCGCGAAGCCCGCGCCCTCGCCGAAGCTGCGCGCGATGTTGCGCGGCATGACCACCGCGAGGTCGGTCTCGCGCACGATGGCCGGCAGCACCATGAAGTGCTCGGTCACGAGCCGCACGCGGTCGTCCAGCCCCAGCAGTTCCAGGATGCGCAGCGTGTCGGTGTGGGTGCGCACGGCCACGTAGTCGAGCGTGCGCAGCGCACGCAGCAAGGCGGCGCCGCGCAGGCGCCGTCGCGCGAACGGGTGGTCGGCCCGCAGCAGCACGATGTATCGGTCCTGGAGCAGGTGCTGGCGGCGCGTGTCCTTCACCTTGGGCAGGAAGCCGAAGGCGAAGTCGATGCGCCCTTCGTCGAGCGCCACCGCGATGTCGGCCGGGCGCAGCGGCAGCGTCTCGACCCGCACGCCCGGCGCCGTCTCGCGCAGGCGCTGCATCAGGGGCGGCAGGAAGCGGCTCTCGCCGATGTCGCTCATGTGGATGCGAAAGCTGTGGCTCGACGCGGCGGGATCGAAGCGGCCGGGCTCGGCCAATGCCTGCGCCAGCGTGCCCAGCGCCGCCTGCACCGCGGTGGCCAGCCGCTCGGCGCGCGGCGTGGGCGCCACGCCGCCGGGCGCACGGGTGAACAGCGCATCGCCCAGCGCCAGGCGCAGCCGCGTCAGGCCGTGGCTCGCGGCGGGCTGGGTGATGCCCAGCGCCTCGGCCGCACGGCCGACGTTGCGGTTGCGGTGGACGGCGTCGAACAGGCGCAGCAGGTTGAGGTCGAGTTGGTCGATATGCATGGCATGCATGTCGGATAGCCGCTTCATTGTATTGAGCGCACGAAGCCACAGGCTCACACTGCGCCCGCTGCGTCCGAAGCACGCACCCACGATCGACACGACACACCGGAGACACGGCCTTGGAAGTTTCTTTCAGCAAGGAGGTGCGCGCGCTGCGCCTGGGCGCCGGCGACACCTTCCACGGCGAGGGCATCCTCGCCATCACCAAAGGCCTGCTGCAGGCGGGCGTGGCCTACGTCGGAGGCTACCAGGGGGCGCCGGTGTCGCACCTGCTGGACGTGATGGTCCAGGGCAAGGACTACATGGACGAGCTGGGCGTGCACGTGGAGGCCTGCTCCAACGAGGCCTCGGCCGCCGCCATGCTGGGCGCCTCGATCCACTACCCCCTGCGCGGCGCCGTGACCTGGAAGTCCATCGTCGGCACCAACGTGGCGGCCGACGCGCTGTCGAACCTCGCCTCGCCCGGCGTGCGCGGCGGCGTGCTGGTGGTGGTGGGCGAAGACTATGGCGAAGGCGCCAGCGTGATCCAGGAGCGCACGCATGCCTATGCCCTCAAGTCCAGCCTGTGCCTGCTCGATCCGCGGCCGGACCTGCCGGTGATGGTGCGCATGGTGGAGGAAGGCTTCAACCTCTCCGAAGCCTCGAACATGCCCTGCGTCATGGAGTTGCGCATCCGCACCTGCCACGTGCGCGGCAGCTTCGACTGCAAGGACAACCGGGCGCCGGCCGTGTCGACCCGCGCCTTGATGACCGAGCCGGCCGGCTTCGACTACGACCGCCTCGCGCACCCGCCCGTGACCTTCGGCCACGAGAAGCGCAAGACGGCCGAGCGCATCCCGGCCGCGCAGCGCTACATCGCCGAGCACCAGCTCAACGAACTCATGCCCGGCCGGCGCGACGATCTCGGCATCGTGGTGCAGGGCGGGCTGTACAACGCGCTCGTTCGGGCCCTGCAGCAGCAGGGATTGGCCGACGCCTACGGCGAGAGCGAGATCCCGATCCTCGTGCTCAACGTGACCTACCCCCTGGTGCCGGAGCAGGTGGCGGAGTTCGCAGCGGCCAAGCGCGCGCTGCTGGTGGTCGAGGAAGGCCAGCCCGAGTACATCGAGCAGGACATCGCCACGCTGCTGCGCCGTCGCGACCTGCAGACGGCCCTGCACGGCAAGGACCTGCTGCAGATGGCCGGCGAGTACACGACCGAGGTGATGGCGCGCGGCGTCGGCGCCTTCGCCGCACGCTACCTGCCGGCCACGGCGCAGACCGAGTCGGCGTCGCAGTGGCTGGCCGGCAACGACGAGCGGCGCCGTGCGGTGGCCGCGATGCTGGGCCGGCCGCTGCCCGCGCGACCGCCGGGCTTTTGCATCGGCTGCCCGGAGCGGCCGGTGTTCTCGGCCCTCAAGCTGGCGCAGCAAGAGGTCGGGCCGGTGCACGTGGCGGCCGACATCGGCTGCCACGCGCTGGGCACCTTCGAGCCCTTCGGCACCGGGCACTCGATCCTGGGCTACGGCATGAGCCTGGCCAGCCGCGCGGGCGTCTCGCCCATGATGCAGCGGCGCGTGCTGTCGATCATGGGCGACGGCGGCTTCTGGCACAACGGGCTGCTCACCGGCGTGCAGAGCGCGCTCTTCAACGGCGACGATGCGGTGCTGCTGATCTTCAAGAACGGCTACACCAGCGCCACCGGCACGCAGGACATCATCTCCACGCCCGACGAGGAGGTGAAGACCCGCGCCGAGGACAAGCAGCAGAGCCTGGCGCACAAGAACCAGACCATCGAGAGCACGCTCAACGGCCTGGGCGTGAAATGGATGCGCACGGTCCATACCTACGAGGTGGAGGCCATGCGCGCCACGCTGACCGAGGCCTTCACCAGCCCCTTCGAGGGCCTGAAGGTGATCATTGCCGAGGGCGAGTGCCAGCTGGAGCGCCAGCGCCGCATCAAGCCCTGGATCGCCAGCCTGCTCAAGAAGGGCGAGCGCGTGGTCCGCGTGAAGTACGGCGTCGACGAGGACGTGTGCAACGGCGACCACGCCTGCATCCGGCTGTCGGGCTGCCCCACGCTCACGCTCAAGGACAACCCCGATCCGCTCAAGGTCGACCCGGTCGCCACCGTGATCGACGGCTGCGTGGGCTGCGGCCTGTGCGGCGCCAACGCGCATGCCGCCACGCTGTGCCCGAGCTTCTACCGCGCGGAGGTGGTGCAGAACCCCAAGTGGTACGAGCGGCTGCTGCACGCCCTGCAGGGCGCGGTGGTGCGCGCGCTGCGCCCGGCCTGATGCGACATGCCATTCGATCGATCGGAACCGTTCACGCTGAGCCTGTCGAAGCGCCACGCGAGGCTTCGACAAGCTCAGCCTGAACGGTTCGATTTTTCTTACGGTGCTTGAGCATGACACGACCGATGACCCAAACAATCCCCGCCCCCCGCCCCATTACCCTGCTGCTGTGCGCCCTAGGTGGCGAAGGCGGCGGCGTGCTCACCGAATGGCTGATCGAGGCCGCGCGCCATGCCGGCCATGCGGCCCAGAGCACCTCCATTCCCGGCGTGGCGCAACGCACCGGTGCGACCACCTACTACGTCGAGGTGTTCCCGGTGCCGCTCGCGCAACTGGGCGGGCGGCGGCCGGTGTTCAGCCTCACGCCGGCGGCCGGCACGCTCGATGCCCTGGTCTCCTCCGAGCTGATGGAAACGGTGCGGCAGATCGGCCATGGCATGGCCAGCGCCGAGCGCACCTGCGTCATCACCTCCACCGGCCGCAGCCTGACCACCGCCGAGCGCATGGTGCCCGGCGACGGGCGCATGGACGCCGAGCGCCTGCTGGAGGTGGTGCGCCGCTTCAGCCGCGAGCACCACCTGCTCGACATGGGTGCGCTGGCACGCAGCAACGGCACCATCGTCAGCAGCGTGATGCTGGGCGCCATCGCCGGCAGCGGCCTGCTGCCCTTCGGCCGCGAGAGCTTCGAGGCCGCCATCCGCGGACCCGAGGCCACGCCGGGCGGCGCGGCCCAGGCCAGCCTGCGCGGCTTCGCGGCCGCCTTCGATGCCGTGGCCGCCGCGCGCTCGCAGGCGGCGATGGTCGAGCGACTGCTGTCGACCGACGAGCACGCCGCCCCCGCCCCGCGGGCGCTGCCTCCCGATCTGGCCCGCGGCTTTCCGGCCGCCACGCACGAGATGCTGGCGCTGGGCCACGCCCGCGTGCTCGACTACCAGGATGCCGCCTACGCGAAGCTGTACGTCGACCGGCTGGCGCGCGTGCTGCAGGCCGAGCGGGCGGACGACCCGGCGGGCGAGAAGGGCCACGCGATCACGCGCGAGATGGCACGCTGGCTCGCGCTGTGGATGTCCTTCGACGACATCGTGCGGGTGGCCGCGCTGAAGGCCCGCGCCAGCCGCGCCGAGCGCGTGCGCACCGAAGCGAAGGCCGGCGACGACGACCTGCTGCGCGTGTACGACCACTTCAAGCCCGGCGTGCCCGAGTTCGCTGCCTTGCTGCCCCCCACGCTGGCGAAGCGCCTGAACGCATGGGACGCGGCCCGGCAGCGGCGCGGCCTGCAACCCTGGGCGATGCCGCTGAAGGTGGGCAGCCATTCGGTGCTGGGCATGGCCGCGCTGCGCATGCTCTCGTCGCTCAAGGGCTTGCGCAGGCGTGGCAGCCGTTTCGCCGAGGAACAGGCGCTGATCGAGCGCTGGCTGGCGGCCGTGGAGTCCGGCACGCGTGAAGGCTGGGACCTGGGCCACGAGCTGGCGCTGTGCGGCCGGCTGATCAAGGGCTACGGCAGCACCAACGAGCGCGGCAAGACGAACCTGCTGCACATCGTCGACCACCTGGCGCGCAGCCCGGGCCGCACGCCCGCCGAGCGCGCTGCCGCCGTCGCTGCCGCACGCACGGCCGCGCTGGCCGACGAGGCCGGCACCGCACTCGACGCCACGCTGCGCCAGCACGGCGCGCCGCCGCGCCCGGTGCGCGAGCAGCCCATCCGCTGGATGCGCCGGCCGCCCGCGACACGCGCGTCCTGATTCGCCTTTCACAAAAAACCATCCGGAGACACAAGACGATGAAACGCCACGCTTCCCACCCCTCGCGCCGCGGCTTCGCATGGGGCGCCGCCGGCCTGCTCGCCGCCGTGTTGGCGCTGCCGCTTCCCACGGCCGCCCAGGCCTGGCCCGACAAGCCGATCAAGGTGGTCGTGAACTTCCCGCCGGGCGGCGCGGCCGACCAGCTGGCCCGCCTCATCGGCCAGCCGCTGTCGGAGGCGCTGCGCCAGCCGGTGGTGATCGAGAACCGCGGCGGCGCCAACGGCAACATCGGCGGCGAGACGGTGGCGCGCTCGGCCGCCGACGGCTACACGCTCCTGATGAGCAGCGGCGGCATGGTGTCGGTCAACCCGCACCTCTACCAGAAGATGCCCTTCGACCCCGCCAAGGACCTGGTGCCGGTGGCCGCTGCGGCGCGCGTGCTGGTCTTCCTGGTCGAGCGGCCGGAGCTGCCGCCCAAGGACATCCGCGAATTCATCGCCTACCTCAAGGCGCGGCCGGGCAAGCTCTCGTACGGCTCGCCGGGCGTGGGCAGCTCGCCGCACCTGGCGGGCGAGATGTTCAAGTCGCAGACCGGCACCTTCGCCACGCATGTGCCCTACCGCGGCGCCGCGCCGGCGCTGCAGGACCTGCTGGCCGGACAGATCGACTTCTACTTCGACCCCGGCATCGCGCTGCAGCAGGTCAAGGCCGGCAAGCTGCGGCTGCTGGCGGTGGGCAGCCCCAAGCGCTCGCCGCTTTTCCCCGACGTGCCGACGCTGGATGAGGCGGGCCTCAAGGGCTTCGATGCCGACACGGTGTTCGGCTTCTACGCACCGGCCGGCACGCCGGCGCCGGTGATCGCGAAGCTCAACGCCGAGATCAACAAGGTGCTGGCGATGCCGGCCGTGCGCGAGCGCATCGCGCAGCTCGGCGGCGAGGCTGCGCCAGGCACGCCCGCGGCCTTCCACGACAAGGCCATGGCCGACTCGCAGCGCTTCGGGGCGATCATCAGGGAGCGCGGGATCCGTGCGGATTGAGCGTTAACCTGCGCGCATGAGCAAGCACATCGTCTACACCGCCCGCGTCGAGTTCGGCGACTGCGACCCCGCGGGCATCGTCTGGTACCCCAACTTCTTCGGCTGGATGGACGCCGCCTCGCGCCACTTCTTCGCCGAATGCGGCGTGCCGCGCTGGGAAGAGACGACGAAGACGCTGGGCGTGATCGGCACGCCGCTGGTCGACACGAGGTCGCGCTTCGTCAACACCGCCAGCTACGGCGACACGCTGCACATCGACGTGACGGTGCGCGAGTGGCGCGAGAAGAGCTTCGTGCAGGGCTACCGCGTGACGCGCGACGACCCGCAGGGCGAAACGCTGATCCTCGAGGCGGAGGACGTGCGCATCTTCGGCGGCAAGCGCCCCGACGGCCGCCTGCGCGCGCTGCCGATCCCGCCGGAGATCCGCGCACTCTGCGAATAGCGCTCAGCCCGCCAGCCGCAAGCGCGCGACCAACGCGTCGACGCCCAACGCGATGAGGTCGAAGGCATGGCGGAAGTCGGCCTCGCCGCCGTACCAGGGGTCGGGCACGTCCTCGCCTTCGTGGCCCGGCACGACGTCCATCAGCAGCAGCACGCGGCCGGCCGCGCCGGACGGTGCCAGGCGGCGCAGTGCGGCGCAATGCGCCTGCGTCATGCCCACCAGCCAATCGAAGCGCGCGAAGTCCTCGCGCCGCACCTGGCGCGCGCAGTGCGCGTGCATCGGCACGCCGCGGCGCCGCAACTCAGCCGCGGCCCGTCGGTCGAAGGGGTTGCCGCGCTCCTCGTCGGAGATCGCGGCGCTGTCGACCTCGACCGGCCAGCCCAGCGCCTCGGCGCGGTGCACAAGCAACGCATGTGCGGTCGGCGAACGGCAGATGTTGCCGGTGCACACGAAAAGGATGCGGGGCGGCCCGCCGCTCACAGGCCACGCTCCACCATGTCCAGCAGCCGCTGGCCCAGCGCGTCCAGTTGCGCATCGTCCAGCGCCCGCAGCGGCCCGTCGATGGCCATCATGGCCAGGCCGTGCACGGCCGACCAGGCCAGGTATTCGGCGCCGGGCCGGCGCTCGGGCGGCATGGCGCCGGCGGCGACCAGGCGGTCCAGCGCGGTGCCCAGCAGTTCGAAGGGGTTGAGCCCGCTGGTGCCGGCGCGAGCGGGGTCGCGCGCCGCCGCGGGCGGTGCCGGGATCGCGAAGGCGGTGCGGAAGAGGCCGGTCTCGCGGCGCGCGAAGCGCAGGTAGCCGGTGCCCACGGCACGCACCGCGGCCTGTGCGGACGTGACGGCGTCGGCACCCGGCACGCCGCCCGGCGCGCTGGCCCGCGGGAGGTCGGCACCGGCGGCGCGCCAGGCGTCTTCCATGGCGCGCGCGGCCGCGGCCAGCGCCGCCGAACGCACGGCGTCGAGCAGCGCATCGCGGCTGCCGAAGTGGCGGTAGGCGGCGTTGGGCACCACACCTGCGCGGCGGGTGGCCTCGCGCAGCACGACGGCGTCGGGGCCGCCTTCGCGCGCCAGGTCGATGCCCGCCTCCAGCAGCGCGCGCCGCAGGTCGCCGTGGCGGTAGGTGCTGCGCGGCGGGGGGGACGGGCGGGCGGTATCGAGGCTCACGTCAGGATCGATGTGGACGGCGTCCAATTATGCGTGCGAATCGCGGCGGTCGAAGGGTAAAGCCCTGCAACGCTCGCCGCGCCTTGGCCAGACGCTACAGAATCAATAGCGCCCGGAAGTCGTTGACGTTGGTGTGCGTGGGCCCGGTCACGACCAGGTCGCCGATGGCGTCGAAGTAGCCGTAGGCGTCGTTGCGGTCCATGAAGGCGGCGAGCTTGTGTCCCGCGGCTTCGGCACGGGTCAGCGTGTCGGGCGTGACCACGGCGCCGGCGTTGTCTTCCACGCCGTCGATGCCGTCGGTGTCGGCCGCGAGCGCCCACACGCCGGGCTGGCCCATCAGCGCGCCGGCCAGTCCCATGCAGAACTCGCCCGCACGTCCGCCGCGGCCCTTGGGCGTGCCGGGCGGGCGTTGGCGGATGGTGACGGTGGTCTCCCCGCCCGAGAGGATGACGCAGGGCCGCGCGAAGGGTGCACCGCGCTGCGCCACG
>Ga0308159_1002650_pt1 | contig 20050 bp, 18 predicted proteins | sample PhyCR1_FD_201040 | JGI IMG/M metagenome (GOLD analysis project Ga0308159, IMG submission 201040) | Phyllosphere microbial communities from UC Gill Tract Community Farm, Albany, California, United States - DLSLC.R1 | ecosystem: Host-associated > Plants > Phyllosphere > Unclassified | place: USA... | reverse complement strand
CCGCCGCCGCGGTTATTAATTTCGTCGTGTTGACGTCGGCGCTTTCTTCCGCCAACAGCGGCGTCTTTTCAACCAGCCGGATGCTGTTCGGGCTTGCCAGAGACAATGCAGCACCTAAAGCGTTGAGTAAGCTCTCCGCATCCAACATTCCCCTAAGAGGATTATTACTTTCCGGCTTTTGCATGCTGTGTGGAGCGACAATTTTATTTGTCATGCCCGGCGTCATGGCGGCCTTCACTTTACTCTCGACGATGTCGGCCATTCTGCTTATCTGCATCTGGAGTATGATTATTGTTTCCTGGCTGGTGTATCGGAAAACCCGCCCGGATCTTCATCGACGCTCCAAGTTTAAAATGCCCTGTGGTAAAAGCCTGTCTTACGCCTGCCTGATATTCTTTGCCTGTATGCTGGTCGTGCTCTCGCTGCGACCCGATACCCGAATGGGGCTATTTATTTCGCCTCTGTGGTTTATCTGGTTGGCGATCGCCTATAAAAATAAGAAGGAGAAAACGCGTGTGCCCGTGGCCAGCAAATCATTTGATTGAAGCATCAGGTTCAAGGGTGGGAGGGGATTCACCCTAAAGAAAATCCTGCCGCCGGATTCGTACGGAGGCAGGAAATTTCAAGGCATCAAACATGTTTATTCGTGCGGAGGCAGGATCTCGAGACCATATTTAGGGGCCGTCTCGATCATCTTTTTAATCTGGTCTTCGTCCATTGGCGGTGGATTGTCCTCCGAGAAGGTGCCTGCTGGCTGACTGACTTCAATGAAGTAATCATCAAGCCCTGCGGGCACGGCCATGATGAGCATGCGGGCCGGCGTCTCGCCGATATTTTTAAAATAGTGCAGTGATCCTCGGGGTAAGGTCACCCAGGTCCCGACACCGCCTACGCTGCGCACACCATCGGCAAAGAACTCCAGTTCACCTTCCAGCACGAAGAAGGATTCTTCCTCGCGGGTGTGCCGGTGCGGAGGCGGGCCTTTCTGCGCAGGAATGATAGCTTCCATGACGGTATAAGCCCCGCCTGTCTCGCGACCGCTGGCCTTGATGGTGTAAATGTCGCCGGCGACACCGGTCAGCTGACCTTCACCGGGTTTTAATATACGTGCGCTCATATTGGTTGACTCCCTCTCTGCCGTTGATGACCTGGGTGCGGCTTAATGGAAAAACTCGAGTAAGGCCGCCGTTAACTGCTCGGGTTGTTCTTCGGTCAGCCAGTGACCACTGCGTTTAATGACCACGCTTTGCACATCGTTAGCCAGCGGACGCATGATATGACCCATCTGATCGTTCATGCAGAACTCTCCGCCGACGGCGAGAACCGGCATAGACAATTTGGTCAGCGCATTTTGCCTGTTATTGACCGCATCGATATCAAATGCCCGATAATGTTCAAAGCTTGCACGAAGCGCGCCTGGTGCGCTTAATCGTTCGGCATACTCGTTGAGGTCGGCATCGGACAGCGCATAGGTATCGTAGGCAAGATGGCGAATAAAATGGGTAATGAACATTTTTTCGCGACCGGCTATCAGCGCTTCGGCAAGATTCGGTGCACGGAAGAAACCAAAATGCCAGAATTGTGGAAATGCGGCGCTGTCATGCAGTGCCTCAAGTCCCAACCCCGGCAGGCCCGCCTCCAGCACCGCCAGTTTTCGTACTTCATCAGGATGCGCACTGGCGTATTCGTAGGCGACCATCATACCGATGTCATGCCCGACCAGATTGATTTCATGGAAACCCAGATGGTGCACCAACTGGTGAATATCTTGCGCTACGGTGCGTTTATCATATCCACTGCCGGGTTTGTCGGAATCGCCAAAGCCCCGCATATCAGGAGCAATCACCGTAAACTGGCGGGCAAGCGCCGGGATCATGGAATGCCATTCACGCCAGGTTTGCGGCCAGCCGTGCAAAAGCACCAGTGGCTCGCCGGAACCGGCCATAACATAATGGAGACGCACGCCGTTCACCACAGCAGTATGGTGGGTTATGTCAATGTCTGATTGAGGTAAGGATTTTTCGTTGCTCATCGTTTTCGCTCTAATAAGATTAAGGGTCTTTGGACGGCGAAAAGGGTCTGAGAGGGGCCGCTTCACACGTCCTTCATTCATCTTAGATAAAGCCACAGCGGGATTATAGAGGGCTAATTGGAGAACACTGTTCCACCAATGGAGCAATACACGCTCTATTTTGACGCATCATGACGTTTTGAAATCCCCGCGCCTTGATTCGGCAATCATACTGTCGGGCTCGGGTGATAGTTAACGTGAGACAGGGCGCAAATAAATACCGTGCTGCTTACTAACTTTTACGAAAAAGGGTTAGGGTATGAATTAGTAATCTTAATTATACGCCATGAATTCATCTTATTAGGGTGTAAAACGGAATTGTAAATTCCACTCATGGCATAATATTGCCTGTTATTTTTCTCATTGATTATTAATATTAAATAAGTCTGGACGAAATATTCGCCTGGTTGGCGGACCACCAGTCCCGATTTAAATACCAGCGTGCTCCGTTAACGCGCTACGCTTTATCACTAAGATTTATTTTAAATAATATTATCAGCCAGACAGGAGTTACCATGTTTACTCTTTTGCGCGCCGATCCGGATGCCACCTTCGAAAAAGGCCCTTTCCATATTCGTCATGTGCGCCCTGGACACTCCCTGCCCGATAAAAACGATACCGCCTTTGGTCCGCTTGCCGGAATAGACCATGCAAATTTAGGGCTTGATACGCTTGTGAAAATGCACGAGCACAAAAATGACGAGATCCTGAGTTATATGTGGCGGGGTTCAATGGTACATGAAGATACCGGTGGCGAGAGGATCACGCTTTCTCCTCAAAGACTCATGATGATGAACGCCGGGCAAAGTTTTTGGCATGAGGAGTCGACGCCGAAAGAAGCCGCTGAAATGTTGCAAATTTTTATTCGTCCGCGCGCGGCAGATTTGGAAGGTCGGGTGCAATTTATGGAACGTCCTGACGGAGGACCGGAAAATATCTGGACCCTGCTGGCCGCGCCCGAAGGCGAAAATGCCCCGCTGCATATCCGCCAGCAGGTCTGCCTGTATGACATAAAACTGGAAGCCGACCAGGAGACCGTGATCCCCGAAAGAGCCGGGTTTTCGCCTTTCCTCTATGTGGTCGACGGCGAGATTGAGGTTGCCGGGCAGAGGTTGCATAAGGGCGATGGCCTCGGGGCAGAAGGCACAACGCTTGCGCCCATCACGGCGCAGACCAGCACAACGCTGGTCTGCTTTCTGGTCGACCTTGAGGCCGACGCCGTGCTGGTGGGTTCCATCAGCGGTAAATAGTCAGTCTGACAGGTTCTGTGCGGTAACTTGTCAACTCCCCTGCAATTTACTGCGGATAAATTCAATGAAGACCTGCACCTTGGCGGGCAACAGTCGCGTCTCCGTCAGGGCATAAATCGTGACACCATCGGCTTCGAACGGCGACAGAATCCGCACCAGTTCATTGCGTTTCACATCTTCTGCGACGATAGGTTCGGGGAGTATGGCGATGCCCATGCCTATCGCGGCAAGACGCCGCATCATGCCGATACTGTTCATCTGAAAACGTCCCGAAGCATTGATGCTGAACTTCTCTTTTTCGGAATGCAGATGCCATAGGGTGGTTTTTTCAGGCCGCATCACCAGGCATTCGTGTGCCGAAAGTTCATCGGGATGCCCCGGTGTACCCTTGCTGGCAAGATAGTCCGGCGAGGCATAGAGATAGCGCGGAAGCGAGCCGAGTTTACGGGCTATGAGTCCCGAGTCGGGCAGCGTGCCCATTCGAATGGCCAAATCGAAGGGTTCGGACACCAGATCCACATTCCTTGGCGTCAGGTCGAAGTCAAAAGCGATGCCCGGGTAATGCTCGGCAAATTCGCGAATAAACGGCGCAAGCACTACGATGGCAAAATCGGCGGGCAGAGAAATTCGCAGCATTCCTTGAGGCTGCGCCAGCATCGACCCCAGCTGCTCATGCGCCAACCGCGCCTCGTCAACGATTCTTCGGCACCGCTCATAGTAAATCTGCCCCGCTTCGGTCAACTCGATTTTACGTGTCGTTCGATGCAGCAGCCTGAGACCGATGGTCTTTTCCAGCTCGCCGATTTTGCGCGACAAGGTGGAATTTGGCATACCCAGCGCTTCGGCCGCGCCGCGAAAGGTTTTCGCTTTAACGACTTCCACAAAGTAAGACATATGGTTGAGAAGTTCCATCGCTATTGTTCCATGTGTGGAATGTTCAATTTTAATTTTAGCTATTTATTCCAGAATTCGGAAGCCTATACTTTAGTTATTCGCACCGAGTTCAACATATCCTTGCGATGGTTGTTACATAAACCCCTTTGAATATTAACGATCAGTTATAGGAAAAATATCATGAGCTTTGAAAAATTTACCGCCGACAACGCCGCCATCCTGCTTATCGACCATCAGGTTGGCACCATGGGTTGGGCCAAATCTATGCCGTTTGAAGAACTCAAACGCAATGCCCTGATGATTGCCAAATCTGCCGCCATCTTGAATATGCCGGTGGTGCTAACCTCGAGCATGGAAGAGTATGCGCAGGGTCCTCTGCTCGACGAGCTGAAATCCATTTTGCCAAAACAGTTCGATGCCCGCATTAAACGTATGGGTATCGTCAACGCCATGGACGACGAGCATTTTGCCGCGGCCGTTAAAGCCACCGGCAGAAAGAAACTGATCATCGCCGGGGTGACCAATGACGTATGTACGGTTTATCCCGCCCTTACGCTGGCAAGCGAAGGCTTTGATGTTCAGGTCGTTGCCGATGCCGGGGCTTCGCCAACCAAAATGGCTGACGATATTGCGCTGCGCCGCATGGAAAAAAACGGCATTACCCTCACCTCGACCAATCAGCTGATTGCCGAACTGGCAGGAAGCTGGGCGACTCCCGAAGGGGGTCAACTGGTTCAGGTTGTGATGGAAGCATTCCAGTAACAGCCCGTTTGGCATGAAAAATCAGGTTCATTGACCGGGACCCTTTCCGGTCAATGCCCTAACCTGGCCCATAACAGAAGACAGGCGTAGAAATGGACGCCTGCCTTGCAAGGATTGATGACAACTATGTTTAAAATTTTCCGTAGTCATAAACGTCGACACGGTTCTGGCGGCTTCGGGATTGAAATCCTGTGGCCGGGTACCGTACAGAAGTCGGACGACAGTGGTATCGGCGCGATTGGCCGCATTGACCATGCCAACGTGCTGCCGGGGACCGTAATCTCCATGCATCCGCATAAGGATGACGAGATTTTGACCTACATGCGCAAAGGTAAAATGCTGCATCTCGACACTGTCGGCAATGAAGAAGAGATAACCAATACCCGCCTGATGCTGATGAATGCGGGCCACACGTTCCAGCACGAGGAGCGGATTCTCGGGGGCAGCGACGACACCATGCAGTGTCTGCAAATCTTTGTTCGCCCTTCCCAGGCCGATTTGAAACCGCAGGTGCAGTTCCATGATTTTGGGCAACCCTACAGCGAAAATGCCTGGCGACTGATAGCCGGCCCCGACAACGCGCCCCTACTTTTCCGCGCGCAGGCATGGTTGCAGGATACCCGACTGGAGAGCGGCAGCGAGATAAGCCTCCCTCCCGTGCCTGTCAGCGGCGTCGCCCGTATTCTGTATGTTTTCGAGGGAAGCGCGCGTATCGGCGATATGCACCTTGAAACCGGCGAAAGTGTCATCATTCGTGATGACGAAGCCCACACTGTGACAGCCGATGCACAAACAGATTTGGTGCTGTTCACGACCGACCCGACCGCCAGCGTATTTCGTGGCGGCATGTTCAGCGGCAATATTCTCTCTCGCTAACGCAACGCGCAGCACGGCAAATGATTAGGCTAACCCACTCGGGGTTGGCCTTTTTATTATTTCCCCCTTTCTTTTCCCCAGAAATTATTCCCCCGCCCAACCCCAACAAATAGCCCCTCGCCACGTGCAGGACCGATTTCTGCACGCTTGTTAAAGAAAAAGATTGAAAGGGAGTAAAAATACCCAAAATCTACCAGATAGTCACAATTATGGCGTACAGATTGCATGACACTCGGGATGTCTTCGCTGATGCTACAGGATTGTGCAATGTCCGATACATTTCCGCCTTTGCCCCCTAAAATTCGCCCGGAACAGCCGTGGTTTGTGCTCAGTGCGGCAAAGCATTATTCAGCCATGCCGTCGGCAGACCCGGCGATTTCGCACTTCTATAATTTTGAAGTGGCTGCATCGGTTAAACATACTTTTGCCATACCGGATGGCTGCGTGGATATTGTCTTTGATTGTGATGCACAAGTTCCGACAGCCAGAGTGTGCGGCACCACGCTTAAAGCGCGGGAGGTTGAGTTTATCAGTGGGCATCGCTATTTTGGCGTGCGATTCTCCCCGGGCGTTATCCCGGATTTTATCGATCTCGATGCCGAAGAGTTAACCGATCGGGAATTCAGTTTTCTGGACGCCATTCCCAACGCGCGGCTGGCTCAGGAACAGATTTCAGGTACGGCCTTGCTAAGTGAAAAAATTAGCCTCTTTAATCAGTATTTTACCTATAAGCTCATTCGCAAACCGACGACGGTAACCTCAATCAGCATTCAAAACATCATCGAAAAAAAAGGCAATATCCGCATCGATCAACTTGAAAGCCTCACCGGCTATACCTGCCGAACTATTCAGCGACAATTTCGGCAGGATACAGGCCTGTCTCCCAAGGCATTCAGCCGTATCATTCGCTGTCAGTCTGCGCTTAATGCGATTCATGAGGGCAAGGAGATGGCCATGATTGATTTAGCCTTCGATTTGGGTTTCAGCGATCAATCTCATTTTCTCAGAGAATTTAAACAGCTGGTCAGCACCACGCCTCAGCATTACCAAAGAACTCTTACTCAAAACGTCTACCACGAACGGATTATCTACCGTTAGTGGGTACGCGCGTAATCGTAGAATGGGCAGCGAAGGAGCCTCCGTCTTTCAAACAACCGGTTTGAATGACGGAGGCTCCTTTCATTATGTATCAGCGTGTTAAAAGCGCTCGAAGCGGTAAGGCGCGGGATCGATAATAGGTCGAAAGCCGGAGACGATATCTGCGGCTAATTGACCGGCAGCGGGTGACGTGCCAAATCCGTGTCCCGAAAAGCCCGTCGCTATCGTGAGGCCCGGAATCTTTGCAACAGGGCCAATGACCGGGTTCGAATCTGGCGTCACATCAATAGTCCCCGCCCACGCATCCGCGATTTCCGCCTGTTCAAAAACGGGCCATGCGGCTCTCAGGTTATTCATGGCTTCCTGATTGAGACCATGATTCACCTCAGGATCCAGCGTGCGCACCCGTTCAAAGGGAGAAGATCCGGTCTTGCTCCAGCGGCGCGGCAGGGCCAAATCCTTGACAAAGGCTTTGCCGAGCGAAATACGCAAGAAATCTCGTTGCGTGCGAAGCTGGGGCAGATAGCGCTTGCCGAGCAATAAATGGTCTACAGTCAGGCAGGCGTCCAATGCTCCGCGCTGGGTAATGATATAACCGCCATCAATATGTTTTCTGAATGAAAAATCAGGCGCGCCCACCGCAATGTCGGTCGGGCCATCCATAGGTGTTGTGCGCAGCACCGAGCAGACAAGCGGCAGTGTCGGCAGCGACACCCCCTGATTTCCCAGGAGTCTTCGTGACCATTGCCCGCCCGCCAGCAGCACCTGCTCACAGCGAATTTCACCCTTCTCGGTAACGACACCGCTGATTTTTCCTCCGGCCTGAGACAAAGCCCGCACGGCACAATTTCCAAGAATGACGACACCCTTCGCGACGGCGGCATTCGCGATGGCGCTAGCCGCGAGCGAAGGTTCGGCACGTCCGTCGGAGGCGGTATAAATTCCCCCGAGCCAGTTGGCCTTTCCGCCCGGCACACTACGTGCAATCTGTGCGGGCGTCAGCATGCAGGAGTCCAGCTTCAGAGAGGAGACTGACTTGAGCCAGTTTTCATGCATCGCCATTTGCCCCGCGTTACGGGCAAGAAACAGGATACCTGCCTGACGATATCCTACGTCCCTGCCCACCCGCGCCGCCATCGCGGCCCATAACCCGTCGGCGGCCTGTGCCAGAGGAATGTCCTCGGCGTGGCGGCTGGTTTTGCGCACCCAGCCGAGATTACGTGAAGATTGCTCGCCAGCAATGCGCCCTTTCTCCAGCACGACGACGGGTATATTGCGCTCCGCCAACGTCAGGGCAGCCGTGAGTCCGACTATTCCTCCGCCCACCACCACGACCGTCGTTGCAGACGGCAACTGGGTTGAGGTAAATACAGGCGCGATTTTTGTAACCATAGTAATAACTTCCCGAAAGGAGATAAAAACGGCCGCCGCCAGCGGGTCACGTGTTCGCTAGGCTGACAGGCTGATTTCCTGAACGTCCGCCTTCGAAGCCCCTCGATAGGCCGTGACCTCGATTTCGACTTTATAAATCGTTGAACCCAGCGGAGGACAGGTCACGGTACTGGCCGGATTGATCCCGCGAAACTTCTCGCCAATCAACGCCATGACGGTAGGAACATCATTGGGTTCCTGAATAAATACCCGCGAGCAGACAACATCGGCGAGACAACAGTCGACGGCCTTCAACGCCGTTTCGATATTCTCGAAAACCTGCAAAGTCTGCGCCGACACTTCTGCGGCAATTTCTTTGGTGACAGGATGGCGTCCTGCGGTGTTCGAGACATAAACCCAGTTGTCCACGGCGACAATGCGCGAGTAACTGGCCTTTTCTTCGAAAATCGAACCCGTTTTTACTTTGATAATGGCAGTCATATTGGTTTTCCTTGATAAAATAAAGGGTCAGCTTAGAACCGGGGTTTCCCAAAGGTTCAGTTTTACGCCGATGTTGTTTTTAAGCGCGTTGCGGTAGACGACAGTGCCCCACGCCACGTCTTCTACGGGCATGCCTCCGACCGACATGATAATTATCTCTTCATCATTGAGGCGTCCGGGCGCCTCTCCCGCAATAATCTTGCCGATATCTTCAATCTGTTCGGGTTGAAGACGCCCCTCGGCCAGCATGTCCATAAAGCGCACGCCGATAACCGGAATGGTGTGATGCGCAGGCTTTGGCACTTCCTCGAACCAGGCATGATAAAGACCGGTATTGTCGAGAACCTTACGCACGTCCGACTGCTCCATGCCGCTATCGATATTGCAGAGCGCAGGCATGGCGAGAAACGTGCCGGGCCTGACCCATTCACGTTTTACGAGGGGATAGGTTTTCGGGTCGCCCACTTCTCCCGAGCTGCAATAGGTCACGATGTCGGAATCGCGCACCACGTCTTCAAGGGTATCGACAACCTTGATGGTGGTGACTTGCGGATAGGTTTGCGTGAGCCAGGTAATAAAACTGTCGAGACTTTTCTGGCTGCGGCCTTTGATTTTGAGGGTGTCAATCTGCGGACACACGGCGAGGAAAGCGGCAACGGCCGTTTTCCCCATCACGCCCGGTCCGAGCAAACCGATCACTTTTGAGTCCTTGCGCGCCAGATGACGCGCCCCTACCCCCGGAACCGCGCCGGTGCGATAGGCAGACAATAAGTTGGCCGACATATGCGCCAGCGGCGCCCCGGTGTCGGCATCGTTGAGGGTAAACATCAAAATCGAACGCGGCAGACCTTTTTGGCGATTGGCTATATTGGAGCCGTACCATTTCACTCCGGCGGTACAGAAATTGCCGCCCAGATAAGCTGGCATCGCCATCAGACGGCGATCGGCGGTCGGTTTGGGCATGGTTGGAAACGGCGAGTTTTCCGGAAAAGTGACCATGGCACCGTGCGAATCATTATTGGACCCCGCCATGCGGTAATCGCCCCGGTAAAGCAGGCCGAACATCTCTTCCATGGTATCGACACAGGCGGCCATATCGGTGACGCCAGCCCGGATCATGTCCTGCTCCGAAAGGTAGATAAAATCGATTCTGGTATTGTCGGACATAGCTTTACCCTCTGTTCAGTCGGTTAATACAACCACCACAAGATAATCAGCACCGCCGCGAAGCGCGTGTCGGCACATGGCGTGATGAAATAGTAATAACGCGGCAGAGATCCGCTGTATTGAAGATTTGCGACAGCAAGGGGCAGGAATGAAAGGCAAATGTCAGGGGGAGGATATGCGTCAGACAGTGTGCCGGTCGCGAGCACTAAAACGGTGCGTGTGCTGCACCCGGACGTTGTCCGATTTTTTCTATCCCTTGTGTGGACACTGATAAATGATGAGGTGGATGAACTACCTCCAACGGTCGTCTTTTCACCCCTTCGATTTCACTGTCTATAAGGCGCTGGCGATGAGCAACTCTACCGGTTTGAGAAAAAACACTTTGGGCCTGTTTTCACTGATTTTCTTTGTTGTGGCGGCGGCTTCTCCCTTAACCGGCGTCGTCGGAGGATTACCGATTGCGATATTCTCCGGCAACGGCGGCGGTATCCCCGTCATTTACCTGCTGGCCTGCGTCATCCTGATTATCTTTTCCGTCGGCTTTATCACCATGAGCCGGTATGTCAACAGCGCGGGCGCTTTCTATGCCTATATTTCAAAAGGTTTAGGAGAGAATTGGGGCGCATCGGCGTCGGTCATGGCGCTAATGGCCTATTTCTCGGTGCAAATGGCCGTCGTGGCCATGCTCGGATTCTTTACCCAGCTATTTTTTGAACAACATTTCGCCACCTCGATTCCGTGGTGGGCATTCAGCATGTTGTTTGCCGTCATTGCCTGGATATTGGGCATCAAACGTGTCGAAGTGGGCGGAAAATTGCTGGGCGTGTTGATGTTGGGCGAAGTTGGCATCGTCGTGTTGATGGATGTCATGATTTTGTTAAAGAAAACCGGCCCAGTGACCTTCAGCTCCTTTGAGCCCTCTGTGTTTATGCAGGGAAATCTGGGCATCGCCTTTATTTTTGCCATCGCCTCCTTTGTAGGGTTTGAATCGACAGCCATCTATGCCGAAGAGTGTCGCGACCCGCACAAGACCGTTCCGCGCGCGACTCTTTGCGCATTGCTGCTCATCACCGCATTTTTCTGCTTTACCAGCTGGTCGCTTGTTCAGGCGTTTGGATTAGACAGAATTGTCGAGATGGCTCGCAAAGATCCCGGTAATTTTGTGTTCGCCATTACACGTCAATACGTGGGCCAATGGGCCGTTGAAACCATGTCGGTCTTGCTGATAACCAGCCTGTTTGCGGCAACGCTTGCCTTTCACAATAATATTTCACGCTATATTTTCAGCATCAGTCGAGATGGTTTAATCTGGAAAGAGCTATGCAAAACACATCCAACCAACGGTACGCCGCATAATGCCAGTCACTTGCACAGCGTTATTTTACTGCTGCTGCTGGCGGCGATGGGCAGCATCAACATCGACCCGATGGTACACATCTTTGCCTTTGGCACCGCCATTGCCACAATTTGCATTCTCGTGTTGCAGATAGGCGTTTCAGCGGCGGTGGTCATGTTCTTCCGACGTACGGGAAAACAGGGCAACACGGCCTGGCGCGTATTTTGGGCACCGTTGATTTCACTGGTCTTTATGGTGATTACACTGGTTATGGTGATAAACAATCTCCAGCTGATAAGCGGCAGCGATTCGAAACTGGTGCAATTTGTTCCGTGGTTGATTGCCGGTTGTGGAATCGGCGGCTATCTGCTGTCCATAAAATCCAGAAAACCGATAAAATCGCCCTCGGCGCTCTAATATTCCCGCTCACATCCTCGCCTTCTCGCCGAGAGACAAAAGCCTCTGAAACTCAGAGGCTTTGTTCATCGCGGGTTGCCCTTAGGCAAGGCTTGGATAATCGGTGTAGCCTGCTTCATTTCCGCCGAAGTACGTCGTGTGATCGGCCGGATTCATCGGCGACTGGGTTTGCAGACGGGTGATAAAGTCCGGGTTTGCCAGCACCATTTGACCGTAGGACTCCAACTCGGCCATGCCCGAGGCAATATCGCTGCCGATATCCTCGCGCGCCCGACCCGGACGGTTGACTATCAACGACTGTGACCAAAGACGGCGAATATCTTTAAGGAGCGACTCGTTACCCAGGTGCATGACGTGCACATAGGCCAGTCCGAGCTTATTCAACTCGGCGACCAGATAACGGTAAAGTTCCGGCCCCTGCTCGCCTTCGTCAATTCCCCACATTGCGGTACCCGGAGAAAGGCGAATCCCCGTTTTTTCAGCACCCACGGCTTCGGCAACGGCGGTGGCAACCTCAATGGCGAAACGCGCCCTATTTTCCACCGAGCCGCCATATTCATCGGTTCGGGTGTTTGAGCTTGGCGCGAGGAACTGCTGAATCAGATAGGCGTTGGCCCCGTGAATCTCCACTCCATCAGCACCGGCTTCAATCGCACAGCGGGCGGCCAGACGGAAATCGTTGACCGTCTGGCGGATATCTTCGGCCGTCATCTCGCGTGGGACGGGAATGTCCTGCATGCCGTGGGGTGTAAACATTTGTGTGCCCGGCGCAATCGCCGAAGGAGCCACGCCCTGACGATGGTGCGGCGTATTCTCGGGATGTGACATACGGCCGGCATGCATGAGCTGAATGAAGATCCGCCCGCCCTGACGGTGCACGGCATCGGTGACCTTTTTCCACCCGGCAATGTGTGCCTCGGTATAAATACCCGGCGTCATCAAATATCCCTGACCGTCCGCCGACGGCTGCGTACCCTCTGCAATGATAAGGCCCATGCTGGCGCGTTGAGCATAATAATCCGCCATCAAACTGCCCGGCGTGCCATCAAAGTTGGCGCGACTGCGTGTCATGGGCGCCATGACAAGGTGATTGGAAAGGATGTAGGGACCAAGTTTGACGGGGGTAAAAAGGCGACTCATTTCATTATCCTAACGTTGATGTGCAGAATAGGCCCTGCCGCATTGACAGTAAAATCAGCAGGACCTGGAAGCATGATGTGACGTATACCAGTCAATGGGTACTTGGGCCCATCATCAACGAATTCCCTCGTGGGATAAATGACTCATAATGGAAATCATTATTCCATTTATGGAGCAATAAACGGCCTTATCTCCCTTCAAACCCTTTATTTGGTCAACAAGAAACAGGACGACAAGTCGACGGCCTTATCATCTTTAATCCAGCGATATTCTGTTTGACGCCTGCGCGATGTCTTGTTTTGTAGAACCGATGAAGGGATGACATGCGGTTTCGAAATCAGGGAGTTAGCCCCTAACCTCGATAAATTTGGGGATTTTCGCACTCCGTCACGCAGAGTGGGCGACACATCATGAAGATGACTCATGTTCCAATGAAATTAAATCACTTTTACTCCCTCCGTGACTCTGGCATAAAAGAGACACGAAATTATTAGCTTAGTCACCTTGAAGACGACTGAATACAAAGCCTGAAAATAAATCAGGGAACCCCTGAAAAAAGCAATAAGTCCATTCAGGTCTTTATATCAGAAATTAGGATGCCGGAACGCCATGAAAAACGAATTTACCTTTAACATTAAAAGCATTCGCTTCGACGAGAATTATAATCCGTCGGAAAGTACGCGTATCACCACCAACTTTGCCAATTTGGCGAGAGGAGAGAAGCGTCAGGAAAACTTGCGCAATGCCTTGATGATGATCGACAATCGTTTCAACTCGCTGGCGCGTGAAGATAATCCTAACGGCGATCGTTATTCTGTGGAACTGGACATCGTCTCCGTCGAAATGAATATTTCTGCGCAAGGCAATACCGACAGTTTCCCGGTGATTGAAATACTGAAAACCAATATTGTCGATAACAAAACCCACCAGCGTTTTGAAGGCATTGTCGGCAATAACTTCTCCTCCTACGTGCGTGATTATGATTTCAGCGTATTGCTGTCAGAGCACAATAAAAATCAGACTACCTTCAGCACGCCGGAAAATTTTGGCGAGTTACACGGTAACATCTTCAAATATTTCATCAATTCAGAGGCTTATAAAAGCAACTTTAAAAAGCCGCCGGTAATTTGCTTAAGCGTTTCCAGTAAAAACACTTACCATCGCACAGATTATCAGCATCCGGTGCTGGGCGTCGAATATCAGCAGAATGAACCTTCCCTGACCGATCACTATTTCGGCAAAATGGGATTACAGGCGCGTTACTTTATGCCTGCCAATAGCGTTGCCCCCTTGGCCTTTTATTTCCCCGGGGATTTAACGGCCGATTACACCGACCTCGAACTTATCGGCACCATTAGCACAATGGAGACTTTCCAGCGGATTTACCGCCCGGAAATCTACAATGCGAATTCTGCGGCTGGGCATTGCTATCAACCGAACTTGAATAACCAGGATCATACATTAACTGAAATTGTTTATGATCGAGAAGAACGTAGCCAGTTGGCTGTCGAGCAGGGGAAGTTTACTGAACAACACTTCATTAAACCTTATCAGGCGATTCTTGAAGAGTGGTCTGCCAATTACGTTCTTTGATTAACCAAAAAATAAAAGGTCATTTGTCATGAAAATTTTGTTACCTACTTCTACGGCAGGCAGTTTGCCTAAACCTTCATGGCTTGCGCAGCCTGAAACTCTGTGGTCACCGTGGAAACTGCAAGGCGATGAACTGATTGCCGGTAAACAGGATGCCCTGCGTCTGTGTCTGGAAGACCAACGTCAGGCCGGTATCGATATCGTCAGTGACGGCGAGCAGACCCGTCAACATTTTGTCACGACGTTCATTGAACACCTTGATGGCGTTGACTTCGAAAAACGTGAAACCGTCCGAATTCGTAATCGCTATGATGCGAGCGTACCGACCGTTGTCGGCGCAGTGTCACGCCAGAAACCCGTGTTCGTCGAAGATGCCAAATTCCTGCGTCAGCAAACCACAAAGCCGATTAAATGGGCATTGCCGGGTCCGATGACGATGATCGATACCCTCTATGATGCCCACTACAAGAGCCGCGAAAAACTCGCCTGGGAATTCGCCAAGATCCTGAACCAGGAAGCCAAAGAACTGGAAGCGGCAGGCGTGGACATTATTCAGTTTGACGAGCCGGCATTTAACGTTTTCTTCGATGAAGTCAATGACTGGGGTATTGCCGCGCTGGAAAGAGCGGTGGAAGGGCTTAAGTGTGAAACCGCGGTTCACATTTGCTACGGTTATGGCATCAAGGCCAACACAGACTGGAAAAAGACGCTGGGTAACGAATGGCGTCAATATGAAGAGATTTTCCCTAAGCTGCAAACCTCGAGCATCGATATCGTTTCACTAGAATGTCAGAACTCGCACGTTCCGATGGATCTGATTGAGCTTATTCGCGGTAAAAAAGTCATGGTCGGTGCCATCGACGTGGCTACCAATGCTATCGAGACTCCTGAAGAGGTTGCGAATACGCTTCGCAAAGCCCTGCAGTTCGTCGATGCCGACAAGCTCTATCCGTCGACCAACTGTGGTATGACGCCGCTTTCTCGTCAGGTCGCAAACGGCAAGCTAAAAGCATTGAGCGCCGGTGCTGAAATCGTGCGTAAAGAATTGCTCGGAAAATAACGCCGTCAGGTCGTTGATAATTTTCCGTTAACGTGGTCCGGGTCCGGCGTTTTCTTTTTCGCCCATGAGGTTTACCCTTTTGCCGGACCGCGTTATCACATCTCTCGCCGTAAATGCCTTAACGTCAATAATACTTCTCTATGCGCGAAATCGAGTTATTCCCTTTCACGCCATAATATCATAGCACCCTATCTATAATTCCCACGTTAAACCTCACACCCCTCTACATTTAAAATTTTCTGCCACTCTTTCAACATAGACTTTAATTGCCGCAATACCTCGCAAGAATAATCCTCCAAACTTACAGGCAACCCCAGAATTATCGAGAGGTGTAATGAAGTAGCACGGAGTTTACACAGTGTAGAATGCGCGGAAAGCCGCAATCTGGGTTTATTGATGATTTCCAGCCACGGGATTACGATAAAGATTCCAATAACTGCAATACTTAATAGGTATCTGTAAGACGAGTGTATCATTTCCCTCCTGATAGTAAGAATATTTAGCCCGTTTCATTACGGGCATTTTTTAATTAATGAGCATAACGCCCCTTCTCGTTAATTCATTTGCATGGGTTTTATTTTCCCGATGCAGAAAGAGTATGCACCTCACCCAGCCAACAGATTATGCCATTCCTGTCAGATTTATTATTCATCGGGCTTTTATTCCCTAAAAGCCACTTATATCAACGTGGAGAAAGTTATGTTTCATCATTCATCGAAACTTCAATTCCCAGTGCGTGTCGATAAACCTGATCCGGAATTTGCCATGCTGCTGCAACAGGCCATCGGGGGCGTGGAAGGCGAGATTCGCGTCGCCATGCAGTATTTCTTTCAGGCAATGGGCGCGCGCGGCGATGTGCGCATCCGCGATTTGCTGATATCGACGGCAACGGAAGAGCTCAGCCATATCGAAATGCTGGGACATGCCGTCGCGCTGAACCTCGAGGGTGCTCCCCTTTCCTATCAGGAAGCTTCGGCCAAAGATCCGGTCGTCAATGCCATTCTGGGCGGCATGAATCCGCTGCATGTCTTGTCATCGGGACTGTCGGCCATGCCGGTCAATGCCAATGGCGTGCCTTTCGATATGAGCCATATTTATGCTTCCGGAAATATTGCCGCCGATATGCTGTCCAATATTGCCGCCGAAGCGACCGGGCGCGTGCTGGCAACCCGTCTTTATAATATGACGCAGGACAGCGGCATGAAGGAGTTTCTGTCATTCCTGATTGCGCGTGACACCATGCACCAGCAACAATGGATGGCGGTCATCGAGGAGTTGGGCGGACTCAAGGCCACGCTGCCTATTCCCAACAGTTTCCCGCGCGAAAACGAGGCACTGGAGCACGCATATTATTGCCTCAATACCTCGCTCGACAAACCGCTCCCCAAAGGACGCTGGAGCGAAGGTCAGGCGTATGACGGCGTGGGCCAGTTTACGGCCTTTGAACAGCCCGATATTCTGGGGCAGGAGCCTGATTTGGGAAATGCCCGCTCGGGTTCCGGTGCGCAAATCGAGCAAATTCAGGTGCCGCCTTCCGTTTGATAATAATGTCGATGGGTCAGGCCGAGGCTTTAGCTCGACCCGCCCATCTTTCAAGCCCGTGACCGATACACACTCTTCTTCGCCGGTAACGCACTTCTTTACCGGGTTGATTGCTGCAATTTCATCTCGAGACGGGCAATCAATTCGCCCAGTTCGCGCATATCGTCGCCATCCAGCAGCGGGCCGGGCTGTCGCACCGCGGCGCTACGGATAATCCCGCGTCGACGCAGTGTCTCTTTTCGCAGGGCCAATCCGATACCAAACTGGAATTCATGGCGCAGCAGCGGCAGATAGATATCGAACAGATTTTCCGCCTCCTCCGGCTTGCCTGCCTCGAACAGCGCACAAACCTGTACCAGCATTTCAGGATAGGCAAAACCGGTCATCGCGCCATCCGCGCCACGGCGCATCTCCTGCGGGAGAAAGAGTCCGCCATTGCCCACCAGAATACTTATCCGGCGTAAATCCCGCGCCACACTCTGCTTTCTGACCTGAGTCAGCTTGCGCAACCCCGGCAAGTCTTCGTGTTTCAACATCACCAACTGCGGCAGGGCTTCGATTAGGCGCAGTATGACCGCCACCGAGGTATGGACGCCGGTAGATTGCGGGAAATCCTGTAGACAGAGAGGCACGTCCGCGCCCAGTTTCTCCGCCACCGACAGGTAATACTGGCTTATCTGGTCATCGGTCTTGAGATTGGCGACGGGTGCCAGCATGACACCGGCGGCACCCAGTTCCATGGCGGTATGGCTTAGCCGCTGAACGTGTTGATGCGACGCATGACTCACGCCGACCACCACAGGCACGCGCCCGTTGACTCGAGCCAGCACGCGGCGCATAAACTGCAGCGATTCGTCCTCGGTCAATTTCGGCGCTTCGCCCATCATGCCCAGAATAGTCATGCCGCTCACGCCCTGCTCCAGATAAAAATCGGTCAGGCTGTCGGCGCTTTCCAAATCCAGAGCACCGTCGTCGGTAAAGGGCGTGGCGGAAATGATGTAGACGCCACGCGCCTGCTCATCGAGTTTAGGGGTCATCTCTGTCTTCCTGAGTAAATGAATAAATGTCTGCGGTGCGAAAAACTGCCTCAGCGCAGGTTGTTAAAAGGTCATGGCGTCGGCTGGCTGGAATCCCCATTCGACGATGTTGCCGGGCGTGCGTTCAAACGGCGAAATATCGGGCGGAGCATAGGCAATCAGGGTCTGCCCCTGCGAGGCGATAAAGAGTTTCCAGTGCATGCCGCAAAAAGTCGCTACCTGAACTTCTCCGCGATGACGCTGCGCGGCCTGCTGACTGGAATGGCCGACCAGCAAATGCTCGGGGCGAATGCCCAGCATGCCGCCGTTCTCCTGCGCAATAAAATTGCACTCGCCCAGAAATCCCGCCACAAAAGGACTGCCCGGACGACGGTAGAGTGTTTCAGGTGCGCCCGACTCCACAATGCGGCCGTTTTCCATAATCACGATGGTGTCGGAAAGGTTCATGGCTTCCTCCTGATCGTGGGTGACGAATACCACCGTCAGGCCCAACTCCTGATGCAGCTGCTTGATTTGCAATTGAATCGTCTGGCGCAGATTTTTGTCGAGCGCACCCAGCGGTTCGTCCATCAGCAGGATATCCGGATTAAACACCAGCGCGCGCGCCAGTGCGGTACGCTGCTGCTGACCGCCGGACAACTCTCCCGGCATACGCGTGCGATACGCTTCCAGGCTCACCAGCGCCAACGCCTCCGTCACTTTCCGTTCGATATCCTGCTTCGCCATACGGCGCATCCGCAGGGGAAAGGCCACGTTTTCAAAGACCGACAAATGCGGAAACAGCGCGTAGTTCTGGAACACCATCCCGATATTGCGCTCGGCAATCGGCATCCGGCTGACATTTTTTCCTGCGATATGCACACTGCCTCTATCCGGCATTTCAAAACCCGCGATAATCTTCAGCAGCGTCGTTTTGCCGGACCCCGATGCACCCAGCAAGGTGCAAAACTCGCCACGTTTTACCGACAGGTTGACCTCCGGCAAGGCAATCACTTCGCCGTAAGTCTTGCGAATTCCCGTCAGGGTGACGTCTTTACCTTGTTGTTGCATTTTTTTCTCCTTGGCGACCTGGCAGACTGTGGGCAAGCAAGATAAGCGCGGTGGCGGCAATCAATACGCAGGAGGCGGAAATCACCGTCGGGTCGAAATCGAACGACAACCCCTCGTACATCAGTTTTGGCAGCGTGCGATTGCGCAGCGTAGTCAGGAACAGCGCCATGACCACATCGTCGAACGAGGTGATAAAGGCAAAGACCGCACCCCCGACAAGACCCGGCAACAGCGCAGGCAGCATGATCCGCCTGAACATCTGGGGCCAGCTCGCGCCAAGACTCAGCGCGGCCAGTTCAAGGCTGGGGTCAAACGCCTGTAGCGCGGCACGGAGGGTAATGTAGACATAGGGCGTGGCCAGCACCGTGTGACCAATAATAAGCGCGACCGAGTTATTGATAAGGCCGAGCGGCCCGCAGAGATAATAAAGCGCCACGGCGGTGATGATGGCCGGTACCGACATCGGGATGATATACAGCGTTTCGAGCCAGCTTCTGCGGCCCGGCCGCATTTTATAGACCCCGAGTGCGGCGGTGGCGCCCAATAGCATCGAAACCAGAGTCACCATCGCGCCAATCTTGAGGCTCTGCCACAGCGCCGCCATCCATTTGGGATCCCCAAGGAAATTGCGGTACCAGCGCATGCCATACTCTGCAGGCGGAAAGGTGGGAAAACTCCCTGTGCCGAAACTCATCGGGATGACGATGACAATCGGCAGCAGCAGGAAGACGGCGCACAGAACACCGGCGAGTGCGCTGATACGGCCTCCACCGGTGCGACGGGCAGTCACTATCTGGTTACCCTTTCCGGATGGCCCGCTCATCAGCTTGTCCAGCCCGAACAGCCGATTGAACAGCCACAGCGCAAAGAGCGTGGTAACAAGCA
>Ga0308159_1002649_pt1 | contig 20061 bp, 7 predicted proteins | sample PhyCR1_FD_201040 | JGI IMG/M metagenome (GOLD analysis project Ga0308159, IMG submission 201040) | Phyllosphere microbial communities from UC Gill Tract Community Farm, Albany, California, United States - DLSLC.R1 | ecosystem: Host-associated > Plants > Phyllosphere > Unclassified | place: USA... | reverse complement strand
CGCGGTGGGCAGCCGTTAGCTGCTACGCCGTCCTGTGCAGTCCGGACGTTCCTCCAGTGCGGCCTTTCGGCACGTGCACCAGCGGCGGTCTGGCGCGCTTCACGGGGGGATTATCGCCGAGAGGAGGAGCAAGAGTACGAGCCCGATTCCACGCGGGCGAAATGGACGTCCACCAGTTCCTGGTCCGCCTCCATCCCCGCACCCATGCGGGCCAGCATCTGCAGGAGCGCGGCCGAATACAACCACCCCGTGGTGCCGGCACCGCCCTCTTCCTCGCCGTAGATCAGCTTCAGCAGCAGGAAGGACATGCCCGATGTCGATGTTCACCTCGGGGAACTCCGCCCGCCGCACCACGCCCCAGCTGTACACCGGCTGCGCCACCGCGTGGAACAGCCCGTAGCTCAGCCCGGGGTTCTCCACCATGCCGGCGGCATATATCAATCAATAACCGCTTTTATAAAAAATACTGCGATGACAATATAGACAATCACAAGAGAACCCAAACTCAAAAAAGGACGCGTCTTCATGTCGAAATATGGAATATCCAAAAGAATTTGCTCGCTTCTTTCTGATATTATCGGCCTTAGGTATTTCCCGGAAAAAAATACAAACAGGATGCACAAAAATACCGAAAACCAGAACAACGGCGCCATTCCAAAAGAAAAATAACCCACGATCAATGGCGCAGTAAAATCAAAAATAAACGGAGAGATATCTTCGCCCGCAAACCAACCAGATCATCTTCTACAGAAAAATAAAAAACCTCGCCAGCAAAGCAAAGAAACAAAACCAGCATCAAGGAACCTAGAAGTAGAGACATCAAAAAAACCATCCCGACATGAAAAATATACCAAAATTCAGCAAAGAAAATGGCAATACCTGACTCACAGGACCGAAAGTGATCATCGAATTATAAAAAACCATTGTCACACTCGACAACAATATCGACGCCAAGTCCTTTAAAGCAGTGAAAGCCACCAAACTATTCAGCTGCTGGTCATTATTTATTTCGCCGAGGCCCTTCAACAAACCAAAGTAACTAAGAGATGCCCCGCCAATACCTAAAATCGCACCCAGAGCCCCGATATATCCAGCAAAGAACAAAAAACCCACAAAATAAGCAGCAATGACCAGAATGGCAATCGCAAAAACGACCTTCAACCACCCCCATTACTCCCCCCTTCAATCGTATAAGCCCCCGCTCCCGTCCCCTCCTCGATCACCAAGAACCCCGCCCCCACCCACCCGCTCTGCGCAATCGGCGCCTCGTGGATGGTCACCTCCTTGCCGTCGTCCAGCGCCGCCTGCACCTTTGCCCGCGTGCCCGGGCTGTGCGCCACCAGCGCCGTGTTCACGATGTTGGGCTGGTTCGCATACACCTGCGGCGTGATCGTGTAGATCCTCTGGCCCTGCTGCGCGGCCAGCCCAAGCGCTTTCACCGCGCTGATGCCTTGCGGGCATTCCGGCAGCCCAGCCACCGGGTTGGCGCTGCCTGCAAGGTTGCATTTCGCCAGATCGCTGAAGAACCGCTCCGGCACCGCGTGCTCCAGCGCGCTCATGTACTGGCCCCGCATCCGGTTATAGGTCGCCCACTGGGCCTTGTCGTTGCTCCGTGACCAGGCCAGGTTGCGCATGTGCCCGATGTCGATGTTCACCCCGGGGAACTCCACCCGGCGCACCACGCCCCAGCTGTACACGGGTTGCGCCACCGCGTGGAACAGCCCATAGCTCAGCCCCGGGTTTTCCACCATGCCGGCGGCGCGCTGGCTCGGCCGGCTGTGGCTTTCCGTGGCCGCGAACCAGCTCCAGATCACGGCGGTGAGCAGGTCGCCGCTCAGGCGCTCGCCCGTCAGGCCCTCCACGCTGCCGGCCTGCAGTAGCCCCTTGGCCTGTTCCAGCCGATCCTTCAAGGCATCCAGTTGCCGCGCGCTGATGCCGCCGGCGCTGATGCCGATGGCCGTGGCCTGGCCTGCCACGTGGCTCGCGTCCGAATTCAAGTCCCATTGCTGCGATGCATCGCCCAGCACGGAAAAGCCGCCCTGGCCCACGAGTTCGGCCCCCATGGCCACGGCCTGCGTGCCCTGCGCCACCACCTGGCCGTCCAGCATCAGGCGCGGCTTGAGCCGGATCAGGTAGCCCGGCAGGCTGGTGGGCAGTTCGCTGGGTTGGATGGGGCTGCCGTCCGCATGCGGTTTGGGCAGGTAGCTGGTGATCGAGTCAACCGCAACGGCTGCTCGACGCAAGCCCCGTTTCCCACTCACTTATGAAAAATAATTGATTTAAAAAGCTTGATATCAGGCAGGAAAATTATCTCCAAAATCACCAAGAATACTTTGAGAGCTAGACCCATTTGACTCCAATGAATCCATGTATATGGAATAGCAATCAACCAAAAAATCAAGTATAAAAATACAATCAATTTTTTATAAGAACAATTTCCCAAAAAATGCAACAACATCAATCCCCCTTCCTGCAGGTGTTCGCCGCAGCGACAGCAGCCGCCCCAATCAATATCCCCAGTTCGAAAACCAAGGACATTAAAATAAAATTAATCAATGACACCGCTATTGCCATAACAATGGCAGGACCAATCGCCCATGCAGCCACCAAGGCATTCCAATTGAGGAATATTTTCAGCAATGTTATTCCTCCCAATGCATCCACAACAAAAGACCCAGTAAGCAACGTCACGCCCATAGGCAATGCAACTCCTGGAATAATTGCATTAGTCACAGAAAAATTTGTCCAAAGACTTGACCAAAAACCAGTACATAGGGAAAAATCGGAGGGAAGATTGAAGGCGCCCCCATTGCTTCCACCTTCTATTGTGTAAGCACCAGATCCCGTCGCCGGATCGATGATAACGAATCCCGAACCGACCCACCGGTTGGCAGTTATTGGCGCCTCATGAACTGTGACCCCATAGCCAGAAATCAAGGCTTTCCGCAATTTATTCTTAGTCGCCTCGCTGTGGGCTGCCAACTTTTTATCGACAATATCTGGATTCTCCATATAAATGGCATTATTTATTTGGAATATTTTTTGCCCCTGTTTCGCCGCGGTGCTATTCGCGTTCATGGCGCTAATACCTTGCGGGCAAACTTCAAATGCCGGATTAGCTTTCTGACCGGGCAGGTTACACCAGTTAGGGTCGATAAAAAAAGCAGCTGGCACCATATGTTCCAGCGCGCTCATGTACTGGCCCCGCATCCGGTTGTACGCCACCCATTGGGCCTTGTCGTTGCTCCGCGACCAGGCCAGGTTGCGCATGTGCCCGATGTCGATGTTCACCCCGGGGAACTCAACCCGCCGCACCACGCCCCAGCTGTACACGGGTTGCGCCACCGCGTGGAACAGCCCGTAGCTCAGCCCCGGGTTCTCCACCATGCCGGCGGCGCGCTGGCTCAGCCGGCTGTGGCTTTCCGTGGCCGCGAACCAGCTCCAGATCACGGCGGTGAGCAGGTCGCCGCTCAGGCGGTCGCCCGTCAGGCCCTCCACGCTGCCGGCCTGCAGCAGCCCCTTGGCCTGTTCCAGCCGGTCCTTCAGGGCATCCAGTTGCCGCGCGCTGATGCCCCCGGCGCTGATGCCGATGGCCGTGGCTTGGCCCGCCACGTGGCTCGCGTCCGAATTCAAGTCCCATTGCTGCGCTGCATCGCCCAGCACGGAGAAGCCGCCCTGGCCCACGAGTTCGGACCCCATGGCCACGGCCTGCGTGCCCTGCGCCACCACCTGGCCGTCCAGCATCAGGCGCGGCTTGAGCCGGATCAGGTAGCCCGGCAGGCTGGTGGGCAGTTCGCTGGGCTGGATGGGGCTGCCGTCCGCATGCGGTTTGGGCAGGTAGCTTGTGATCAAGCTTTGTTTAAATATTTTTCTACGCGATCAAAATGAACATCAATTAACTCATGATCAATTTCAATTCCAGCCCCTAAATCGCTCAACAACTTTAATAGCTTATGTGAATATAAAAATCCATCCGATTTCTCCCCTTCTCCTGTATGACCGTATATTAACTTCAATAATATGAATATTTTACCATTACAAAAATCTTCGATTCTTGGCATCGCACCAATAATCAAATTTAGAAATTCAATTATCGCCTCCTCCTCTCTTTTCCAAATTTGCAGAAAATCCGAGCCCATGGGTTTTTTCTGCAATTCAAGATACATCGCCCTGGAAACCGCATAATCAATTACTGGCGTTCTCCACAAAGGATACTGACCGCCTGATGTACCATCAATTCCAGAATCAAAATCCTTAAAAGATGCCGGTTTTTTGACGTTCGTTATCCTACCCGTTGGCAAACCCGATTCGGCAATAGCTCGAGAAAAATCCTCAATCTGTAAACCTTCACCACCTATCATCAAGTAGTATCTCAGCAAATTCATTTCTTCCACCTTAATCCAGTAACATGAGGAAAGGAATTCCAATTCACGCGCCAGCACTCCTTAACTCTATAAATTATCAAGCTACCGTCTTCGCATGCACATACATCATAAGGCGAGGTTGGCGGACCATACCCTTCATCTATTTTAAACTGTTCTATATCTTCAATAGGATAGGGAATTGCAGAAGCAAAGTGGAATTTATTAGCCTTCGTGCAGCTCAGGTCACACTCCTTTTCTTTAGCTGCAGCAAACGTTTTTTCAGGAGCCAGCACTGCGATTATTAACATAACAGCAGCACCCGCAGCAGCCCCTCCACTTCCTATTGCGGCCACCAAAGCTGCCATGGCGATTGCGATGACAACGAAGGCTGCAATATCTATCACTTCTTTCTTATAACAATCAACCAACTCCTTAACCCACATAGAAGAAAAGCTAATTGCGCTAGTGATCAATTGATTCCCAAGAAGGTAATTAGCGCTAGAAACTACAGTGTTCAAATGCAAAAAGTTAATCACTCGTCCGGCAACCTGCTCTCCCAATGAGCCCCCATTGCTCCCCCCTTCAATCGTATAAGCCCCCGCCCCCGTTCCCTCCTCGATCACCGTAAACCCCGCCCCCACCCACCCGCTCTGCGCAATCGGCGCCGCGTGGATGGTCACCTCCTTGCCCTCGTCCAGCGCCGCCTGCACTTTTGCCCGCGTGCCCGGGCTGTGCGCCACCAGCGCCGTGTTCACGATGTTGGGCTGGTTCGCATAGACCTGCGGCGTGATCGTGTAGATCTTCTGGCCCTGCTGCGCGGCCAGCCCAAGCGCTTTCACCGCGCTGATGCCTTGCGGGCATTCCGGCAGCCCAGCCACCAGGTTGGCGCTGCCTGCAAGGTTGCATTTCGCCAGATCGCTGAAGAACCGCTCCGGCACCGCGTGCTCCAGCGCGCTCATGTACTGGCCCCGCATCCGGTTATAGGTCGCCCACTGGGCCTTGTCGTTGCTCCGTGACCAGGCCAGGTTGCGCATGTGCCCGATGTCGATGTTCACCCCGGGGAACTCCACCCGGCGCACCACGCCCCAGCTGTACACGGGTTGCGCCACCGCGTGGAACAGCCCGTAGCTCAGCCCGGGGTTCTCCACCATGCCTGCTTTGTTCTGGCCCATCCGGGGCGCTCTCATTGAATACCTTCAGATCTTGCAGCGAGCAATTGAATTATTTTGGCAATCTTTTATATATATCTATAAAAATCGCAGAAACCCCGAATGCACAGCACAGAGAAATCAGGCCTCTAAAAGAGTAGATATCCTTACCCCAAATAACTACCATCACTGTGAGCAGCAAGAAAAAAAGACCATACTTCCCACTATTTTTGCCAGAAACATGCATGATTTTGTGCTCCAGATGTAATTACAGCCAACACCAACCCCATTATGGGCCCGCCGATCAACGCACCCACACCGAACCAAGCGATTGACCAAGCAATATTACCAAAATCACTCTTATAGGGGTCCTGTATAGATGAATCGTTGATTGAGCAAAATACAGAAAACCAAATCGCTGCAGCCAACAATGCGACCAACCAGACCCCCATGTAGGCAGCCAACAAAACGATAGGCAGCATGGCAGATGCAACGGCCAAACCTAGGGCCAGGCTCTTCAAGAAAGGCTCTAACCATCCGCCGTTGCTTCCTCCTTCAATCGTATAAGCCCCCGCTCCCGTCCCCTCCTCGATCACCGTAAACCCGGCCCCCACCCACCCACCCGCTCTGCGCAATCGGCGCCTCGTGGATGGTCACCTCCTTGCCCTCGTCCAGCGCCGCCTGCACCTTTGCCCGCGTGCCCGGGCTGTGCGCCACCAGCGCCGTGTTCACGATGTGGGGCTGGTTCGCGTAGACCTGCGGCGTGATCGTGTAGATCTTCTGGCCCTGCTGCGCGGCCAGCCCAAGAGCTTTCACCGCGCTGATGCCTTGCGGGCATTCCGGCAGCCCAGCCACCGGGTTGGCGCTGCCTGCAAGGTTGCATTTCGCCGGATCGCTGAAGAAACGCTCCGGCACCGCGTGCTCCAGCGCGCTCATGTACTGGCCCCGCATCCGGTTGTATGCCACCCATTGGGCCTTGTCGTTGTTCCGCGACCAGGCCAGGTTGCGCATGTGCCCGATGTCGATGTTCACGCCGGGGAACTCCACCCGCCGCGCCACGCCCCAGCTGTACACCGGTTGCGCTACCGCATGGAACAGCCCGTAGCTCAGCCCCGGGTTCTCCACCATGCCGGCGGCGCGCTGGCTCAGCCGGCTGTGGTTTTCCGTGGCCGCGAACCAGCTCCAGATCACGGCGGTGAGCAGGTCGCCGCTCAGGCGCTCGCCCGTCAGGCCTTCCACGCTGCCGGCCTGCAGCAGCCCTTTGGCCTGTTCCAGCCGGTCCTTCAACGCATCCAGTTGCCGCGCGCTGATGCCGCCGGCGCTGATGCCGATGGCCGTGGCCTGGCCTGCCACGTGGCTCGCGTCCGAATTCAATTCGGCTATCAATCGAGTGGTAGATATTATTTTTTAAGGAAATAAAGCATAAAAACAAACAGGATCATTGAAATCAAGAAAAAAATGTAATCTATTTTTTTTGCTGTCCCAAGGCGCCTCTTCTGCCCCAAACCTAAAGACGTATAGCCAACAAAAAATAGAACGATGGATCCAAAAATATAGTACATCATTTAAAGCAACTAGGGCGATCGGTTGATGGAAGTTCCATTCCTGCAACTAATCCAGGGATACTATATACCGCCAACATTATTCCAGCAGGGCCTTGTGCAACCGCTGCAGCAGAAACGGTGGGAATAAAAGCTGCAAGCATTGCGGCTGCTATGCCCCATACAGCGCCTCCTGCACCAAATCCTCCGTTGTAACAAGCTAGTTGCTCATCACTCATACCTCTCGTCGCGAGCTCCAACACAATAAGGTGAATGGCAAAAAATACTGCCGCCAATATTAATGAAGCCAAGATCCCACCAACAACACCTAATGTCCCAATGGAAGTCCCTGCTACGGTAACCAATATAGCCACCGTTGCAGCAAAAGAAACTCCATGGGCGAAGCCCCCTAACCAAGCTCCCTGGCTTCCTCCTTCAATCGTGTAAGCCCCCGCCCCCGTCCCCTGCTCGATCACCGTAAACCCAGCCCCCACCCACCCGCTCTGCGCAATCGGCGCCTCGTGGATGGTCACCTCCTTGCCCTCGTCCAGCGCCGCCTGCACTTTTGCCCGCGTGCTTGGGCTGTGCGCCACCAGCGCCGTGTTCACGATGTTGGGCTGGTTCGCATAGACTTCCGGCGTGATCGTGTAGATCTTCTGGCCCTGCTGCGCCGCCAGCCCCAGCGCCTTCACTGCGCTGATGCCCTGCGGGCAGTCCGGCAGCCCAACCACCGGGTTGGCGCTGCCTGCCAGGTTGCATTTCGCCGGATCGCTGAAGAATCGTTCCGGCACCGCGTGCTCCAGCGCGCTCATGTACTGGCCCCGCATCCGGTTGTACGCCACCCATTGGGCCTTGTCGTTGCTCCGCGACCAGGCCAGGTTGCGCATGTGCCCGATGTCGATGTTCACCCCGGGGAACTCAACCCGCCGCACCACGCCCCAGCTGTACACGGGTTGCGCCACCGCGTGGAACAGCCCGTAGCTCAGCCCCGGGTTCTCCACCATGCCGGCGGCGCGCTGGCTCAGCCGGCTGTGGCTTTCCGTGGCCGCGAACCAGCTCCAGATCACGGCGGTGAGCAGGTCGCCGCTCAGGCGCTCGCCCATCAGGCGTTTCACGCTGCCGGCCTGCAGCAACCCCTTAGCCGGCTAGAAATAGCGATCTTTACCGGTTAATTCTTTAACAAAATTAAGCCAGCTCCCACCCCAACTGAAAAAAAAGGAAACATCTTTCCATCCAAGCTCATATAAATAAGTAGCGCTTCGGGGAAATTTTTTATTACATTTATTTCCAGCAAACAAAAAACTATAGCAATTGGAATGATAATAAATATATCAACCTCTCCAAAATCGAATATTTTCCCAATGGAAAAAGATATCGCTGCGCCTACCGCAATAATCAACAGTGGTAGCAGGTAAGTTAAAAACTTTTTCTTCATAGATTTGATATAGCCTCATTCAGCTGCAATAAGAAATATGCAAGCACCACGGCAAGCATGATTGCCATTACCGCTCCGGCCAAGGGACTAGCAAAGAATGCTCCCAAAGCGGCAGCGCCTTCCATAGCGGCGACTGTAAAGCAGAGAGTCAATATTATCTGCGCGATCTTTTTAGGAGTGGATACATCAGAATCCACGAGATCATAAATTGACTTCATGAAAGTCAACGCAGTTGTAGCCTTGGAAATAGCATTCATATAGTAAGACCTTGATATTTCATTTAAAGGCCCGTTAACAGCATTAGGATTTCTTAATTTCTGAGTCAGGGCGTCCACGAGCCCAGACAGTGCGGCAGATGCCAACGCCAACCACCCTCCTTGACTCCCCCCTTCAATCGTATAAGCCCCCGCCCCCGTCCCCTGCTCGATCACCGTAAACCCCGCCCCCACCCACCCGCTCTGCGCAATCGGCGCCTCGTGGATGGTCACCTCCTTACCCTCGTCCAGCGCCGCCTGCACTTTTGCCCGCGTGCCCGGGCTGTGCGCCACCAGCGCCGTGTTCACGATGTTGGGCTGGTTCGCATAGACCTGCGGCGTGATCGTGTAGATCTTCTGGCCCTGCTGCGCCGCCAGCCCCAGTGCCTTCACTGCGCTGATGCCTTGGGGACAGTCCGGCAACCCTGCTACCGGGTTAGCGCTGCCTGCCAGGTTGCATTTCGCCGGATCGCTGAAGAATCGTTCCGGCACCGCGTGCTCCAGTGCACTCATGTACTGGCCCCGCATCCGGTTGTAGGCCACCCATTGCGCCTTGTCGTTGCTCCGCGACCAGGCCAGGTTGCGCATGTGCCCGATGTCGATGTTCACCCCGGGGAACTCCACCCGCCGCACCACGCCCCAGCTGTACACGGGTTGCGCCACCGCGTGGAACAGCCCGTAGCTCAGCCCCGGGTTCTCCACCATGCCGGCGGCGCGCTGGCTCAACCGGCTGTGGTTTTCCGTGGCCGCGAACCAGCTCCAGATCACGGCGGTGAGCAGGTCGCCGCTCAGGCGCTCGCCTGTCAGGCCCTCCACGCTGCCGGCCTGCAGCAGCCCCTTGGCCTGTTCCAGCCGATCCTTCAAGGCATCCAGTTGCCGCGCGCTGATGCCGCCGGCGCTGATGCCGATGGCCGTGGCTTGGCCCGCCACGTGGCTCGCGTCCGAATTCAAGTCCCATTGCTGCGCTGCATCGCCCAGCACGGAGAAGCCGCCCTGGCCCACGAGTTCGGACCCCATGGCCACGGCCTGCGTGCCCTGCGCCACCACCTGGCCGTCCAGCATCAGGCGCGGCTTGAGCCGGATCAGGTAGCCTGGCAGGCTGGTGGGCAGTTCGCTGGGCTGGATGGGGCTGCCGTCCGCATGCGGTTTGGGCAGGTAGCTGGCGATCAGGTCCGCGCTCGCGGTGTCGGCCGGCTCGTAGCCCAGGGTGAAGCGGCGGCCCACGAGTTCGCTCGTGGCCTGGGTGTAGGTGAGCAGTTCGTTGCCCCAGGCGTCTGACAGGGTGTAGCGGAAGCGGTGGCGCAGCGCCTCGGGCACGGCGGTGGCCTGCTGCGCCGCCTGCACCCGCGCCAGGGGTGTGACGCCCGCGAGCACGCTGGACACCCTTTGCGCCACGATCTTGCGGCCGATAACGTCGCCCACGGTGGCATCGGGCTTGCGGCCGTCGATGTAGGCCTTCAGGCGCGCCTGGTAGCCCTCCATCTGGGCCTGGATGGCCGCCTGGTTGAGGTTCTGCACCCAGCCTTCCTGCGCGTTCACGGTGGCGCCGCTCTGCGCGGCGGCGAGCAGGGCCTGCGCATCGAGCGGCACGGCGGCCTGCAGATCCATGCCGGCGGCGTAGTCGTATTGCTTGAAGCTCGCATCCAGCGGCACCCAGGCATTGAGCGGGCCCTGGGGGTTCGGGTGCTGCGTGGCGCTGCCGTTGACCGAGCCGCGCGCGGGCGCCCAGTTCACGTAGGCCTGCACCCAGGCGTGTTCCATGCGCAGGGCCACGGGCTGGCCGTCGCTCACCAGCAGGCGGGTGGCGATGCCGCCCTGCGCCATGAGCTGCTGCGCAGCCTGGGCGTTCTGCGCGTTGCCGACCCAGTTCATCGCCTGGGCGATGGGGACCTGCACGGTGCCGAACTGGTAGCGGGCCGGAATGCCGGCCGCGCGCAGCAGGGCGATCTGCAGGCCGGCGATGTCGATGGCGTTGCCGCGCCGCTTGTCCAGCGTGTCCTGGGCGCTCTGGATGGCGCCCCAGGTGGGCACCCATTCGATGATGTTGCGCACCCAGTTCTGGATGTCCACCGGGTTGCGGCCCAGCTCTTCGGCCTTGGCGCGGATCGCGGCGGTGAGGGTGACTTCGGGCGTGGCCGCCAGGTCGCCGGCCACCGGGGCCCCGCCGGGCTCGGGCGGCACGTCGAAATGCAGGCCGCCCGGGCCGGAGCCGGCCTGGGCCAACTGCACGCCCTCGGTGGCGTAGGTGTGGCGGTACCAGGCGGCGCGGGTTTCCGCGGGCAGGCGTTCCGTGGGCTTCGGTGTGCTCCAGGGCAACGGCTCCCCGCCCGTGGGCACCTGGGGCTTGGCAGCAGGATAGCGCTCGAAGTAGGCGGCCAGGGCCTGCACGGCGGCATCGCCGGGTGCCTGGCGCCATTGGCGGATCAGGCCGCGCAGTTCTTCCGCGCGCAGGCGGACGGCCGCATGGGCCGCATCGTGCCGGGCCAGGATCTCCGCGCCCACGGCGCGTCCGCGCAGTTCCACGCCCTGGGCCTCGAAGTCGGCCAGCACGGCATCGGTGTCGGTATCGATGGCGTCGAGCAACTGGGCCATTTGGGCACGGTCGGCGTCGTCGGACGCGGTGGTGGCTGCGCGCGCGGTGGATGGCACGGCGGCGGCCGCGCTCTTGCGGCCCGCCACGTCCGGCGTTGCGGCGCGCCCCGCGAGCTTGCGTACCAGGTCATGCACGCGCACCAGGTTGCGGCTGGTGCGCTCGCTGGCCTGCGCGCCGGCCGGCTGGGCGGCCTGGGCCTGCGCGACGCGCGCGGTCTCCACGCGCTGCTGCCACTGGGCCGCGCGCCGCAGCTGCGACTGGGCGAGCGGGCTGGACGCGGCGGCGTTGCCGCTGCCGCCCTGCGCCAGTGCGCTCAGCGGCTGCAGCGCCAGAGCGAGCTGGGCCGCGATGACGAAGCCGCCGACGGGCCGCAGCACCGGGCGCCACGCATGGCGGGTGTTCGACGATGGCATGGATGGGTTCTCCCTCGATTTCTTTGTGATGCAGTGCGGTGTCGTTGGCATGCTGTGCGTCCGCCTCCGGTCAGGGCTCGATGGCGAAGCCGGCCGTGCCCAGCACCTGCACGGCGCCGTTCACGGTGGCGATCAGTTCGATACGCAGCGTGTCGCCCGCCGCGCCCTGGACCTGCCAGTTGGCGTTGCCGCTGTTCGTCTCGCCGGGGTTGAGCGTCATCGACTGGCTCCAGGCGACGGAGGTAGTGCCCCGCGTCAGGTTGACCACGCGCAGTTGCACGGGGATGTCCTTGCCCATGGCCCCGCTGTTGCGTACCGTGCGCGACAGGGTCACGTTCTGCCCCGCGCGGGCCCGCGCGGGGCTGGCGCTGACGCTTCCGGCGAGCACGGGCGGGAGCACGACGATGCGGAAGCTGTCGCGGTCGAGGTGCAGCACCTGGCCCTGCCATTCGGCGGTGAGCGTGGCGTCCACCACGTCTCCGTTCTGGCCCTGGGCCTGCCAGCCGTTGTCGCGGCGGTTGTTCTGGTAGCCGGGGATCGTGAGGTTGTCCCACAGGTGCTGCACGGTGGCGCCGGTGCGCCGCAGCACCCACTGGGAGGTGACGGGGATGTCCTTGATCTGCGGCGGGCAGCGGTTGAACACCGTGCGGCTGCCGACGATGGTGTCCTGCAGGGGCACCTCGCGGGCTACCTGGCCGCGCACCTGGAAGTCCAGGTCGCCGGTGATGCAGGCCCACTGGCCGCACAGTTGCCGCTGGGCGGACTGCAGTGCCTCGGCGATGGCGGCGCGCGCGGCGTCGGCTCCCGTGCCGGCCACGCCGCGCAGGGCGTCGGCGGCGGCGGTCCAGGGGGCGAGGCTCTGCGCGGGCAGGCCCTGGCCCATGGACTGCACGGCGGACGCGACCGCATTGCGCGCGGAGGACGCCGCGCTGCCGCCGCCCGCTGCCGCGAAGGCATCGGCCGCAGCCTGCGCGTCGCGCGCCAGGTCCATGGCGTCGCGGATCTCGAAGGATTGCGCGAGCGTCTGCACCGCGGGCGCCGCCCCGGACGCGCTCCCCACGGCCGCGGAAATCTCCCACGGCACGTCGTAGCGGCCCGGCGCGGTGGCCGTGGCGTGCAGGATCAGCTGCGTGGAAGCCCCGGCCGCGAGCGGCACGCTCCATTCGACGACCGAAGCACCCGCCACGCTGCCGCTGGCATCGGGAATGGCGTCCAGGACCTGCGCGCCCTGCGGCAGCCGCGCCCGCACCGTCACTTGCAGGGCTTGCGTGCCGGGATTGCGCAGCACGGTGGACAGGCTTTGCAGGCTGCCGGGCACGCGGGTGTTCACCGCCGGCACCGTGAGGTATTGCAGGGTGTCGTTGACGAACGCGCCCAGGAACGCATCCGTGCCTGCGCCGGGGCGCGCCAGCAGTGTGGACAGGCTGAAGGCCATGGCGAGGCCCCGGCCGCGGCCGATGGCACGGCCGGCCACCGCCACGCCGCCGCCCGAGAGCGTGGCCTGCACGGTGGCACCCTGCGCGGACAGGCGCTGCGGCTGGCCCAGCGTGGGCAGCCCGCCGCCCCGCGGATAGACCGGCCCGGTGAGCGTGGCGACCGCGCCCTGCAGGCCGGACGTCCCCTGCCCCTGCACGCCGATGGCCTCGAGCAGCACCGCGTCGCGGTCCGCCGTGGCGCCATCGACCAGCAGGCCAGCGCCGCGGCGGGCGGCTTCGCGCAGTTCGCGCACGGCCACGTCGCCGAGCTTCTGCGCGCCGCCGCTGATCCAGTACACGTTGTAGCGGCCGCAGCGCATTTCGGTTTCGAACTCGGCGCGCGTGGTCACCACCTTCGCGGTCAGGCCGCGGGTGGCAAGGTCGTCCCGCAGCGCCTGGGCCTTGGCCTCGTCGCAGGCCGCGGACGGCGGCTGCCCGTCGTCCGCCGCGCTGCAGGCCGCCAGGACCAGCAGGCGCGCATCGCTGCCGTCGCCGATGGCCGCGGTGACGGTCGCCGCCGGGGCCGCCTGGCGCAGCTGGATCGTGGTGGTGGACAAGGTCACCTCCTGCCCGGCGGCGACCTCGATGGATGCGACCGCCGGCAGGATGGTGCCCGGCGTGCCGTCGGCAGTCCAGGGCCAGGACAGGGCGAGCGGCGTGCCCCGCGCCAGGTCCACGCCCGGGCGCGTGAAGGTGGCGACGACGCGGTCGCTGCCGGCGTCCAGGATGCGCACGCGCACCGTGGCGTTGCGCACGTCGGCGTTGCCGGCGTTGTCCAGTGCGAGCGACAGCTGCACCGGCTCGCCGATGGTGGCGACGGCGGGCTGCGCCTGCAGCGTGCCGCGCACGCCGGCGCCGGTATCGGCCGTGCTGCGCACGGTGAAGGTGGTGGTGGCGCTCGCCACGGTCTCGCCGCCAGCGCTGCGGGCCACCAGGCGCACGGCGTAATCACCCGCTGGCAGGCCGGAAGGCGGCAGCACATGGCCGAAGTCATGCAGGCCCTGGGCCGGCAGCGTGGACACGGCCGCCTGCGCGGACCAGCGCTTGGCGCCGTCCGGGCCGGTGACGGTGGTGGTGGTTTTGAGGTCGTTCCAGGCCTGGTTGGCCGCGAGGTTCTGCAGCCGGTTGGCGATGCGGATCGTGTCGGTGGGCTCGTAGCTGCGCCGGTCGGTCTGCACGCGGGCCGTGAGGCCGGTGCCGCCGCTCGCATCCGCGACGATGCGGAAATCCGCCACGGCCTCCTCGACCGGCAGGCCCGCCGCATCGGACAGGCGCGCCACCACACGGTAGCTGCCGGTCTGCGTGTCCGCGGTATTCCAGGCGGCCGGCAGATCGATGGTGCCACTGGCCGCCAGCGCGCTGAACGGCACGCGGCCCAGGTCCGCCACCGTGCCGCCCGCGGGAGTGGCGATGACCAGGGCCACGTGGCCGGACGCGGCGCCCGCGCCGGAATTCGCCACCCGAGCGGTGATGGCCACCGGCGTGCGTGCGGGATAGGTGGCCCGGTCGGTGGAAACACCCACGCCCAGATAGGCCGATGCCTTCACGGCGGGAATGTCTACCGGAGCGTCCACGCTGTCGCCGAGGAAGCTGTTGCGGAAGGTGAGCGCCGCAAAGGTGGACGCGGGCCGGGACTCGCCGGGCCGCAGGCCGTCCAGCGTCAGGTCGAACTCGATCTGGCGGGCCTTGGTGGTCACGCCGACGAGCTTCCACAGGTAGTCCGTCGACCCATCGGGTTGCGCCGCGGACTGCGTGGGCGCGAGCGAGGCATTGGCCAGGTGCACGTCGGGCGCGAAGCGAAGGCGCAGATCGGTGTCGATGCCGCCCACCCGTTCCAGCGCCACGGGCAACCAGACTTCCACCCACGAGGTGGCACCGTAGCGCGTGCTGAAAAGCCCGTTCTCGCTCACCCACGAACCGTCGGCCTGCTGGCGTGCCAGCAGGAACTGCACCGCGTTGAGGATGTAGGGGTCCTGCGGGCTCGGATCCAGGTAGTCGAGCGCATAGCCCACCTGGGCCGTGACCATCGAGTCGCTGCCGTGGTAGTCGTACCAGCCCCAGCCGCCATCGGCGCGCTGGCGGGCCTTCAGTGCCGCGCCCACGGCCGCCATGCGGTCGTGCAGGGTCTGCGCCAGCGGCGTGCCGGCGAAGCGGCGCTGGGCGCTGCCCAGTCCGATCAACTGGTGCGCGAGCTCAAGGTTGCTCGACGGGTTGATGTTGGCATCGTTCAGCAGCCACTGCGCGCCGCGCTGCGCCGAGGCGTCGTAGCCGGCGACGAGCGCACCCACGTCGGGCGCCTGCGCGGCCAGCCGGTAGACGCGCTGGCCGCCGTCGGAGGTGAAGATGGCGCCGTCGGGCATCGCTGCCACGCCCTCGGCCGGAGCGAAGCTCAGTCGCTGGCCCTGCCAGTCGGCGTTGAAGCGGTAGGCGCCGTTGTTCGTGCCCACCAGCCAGCCGGAGCCTTCTTTCACTATCGAACGGGGATTGCCGTAGAGCAGCGAGACGGGCGTGTCGTAGGACTTGTCGTCCAGGCGGAAGCGCACGATCTTGCGGGCGTTGTGGTTGACGACGACCAGGCGGCCTTCGGTATCCACCGCCAGGCTGGTCGGCCCCGCCAGCGGAGCGCCGGACCAGAAGGGCTGGGCTTCGCCGGAAGGCAGGATGCGGTAGACCGTGTTGTGACCATAGTGCGCGACATACAGGTCACCGGACGGCGTGAACACCGGGCCCATTGCGTCCGCCAGGGGGCTGAGAAGCCGGGGCGTGCCGCCGGACGGCGATACCGAATAGATGCCGCTGCGGCTGGCGACGACCAGCAGTCCGTCCGGTCCCATGGCCATGCCGGCAGGCCGGTCGATGCCCGACGCGAACACGCTGAGGCGCCCGTCCTGGCCGATCTGCGCCACCGTACCGGCATCGCTGTTGGTCACCAGCAGCCGGCCGGCGTCGTTGTAGAGGTGGTAGGCGCCGGAGAGCCCGCCCCCCTCGCTGAAGGTTTCCGCTGCATGCTGCGCCCACGGCTTGCGCTGCCCAAGCTGGTCCGCGACCGCCACCAGGTTCTTGACGTTGAAGGCAGTCTGCGAGGCGCGGGATGACCACCAGCCGCCCGTGAAGTCGGTGCTCCAGCCGCCGTCACCGTCCTGCACCCGCTGGGTGTAGGAGGCCGCACTCGCCAGGGTGGGCGTGATCTCGTCCTTTTTGTGCCAGGCGTTGAGCGCCCAGAGATTCAGCAGCGTCTCGGCCTTCGGGAAGCCGAAGGCGTCGTCGCGCAGCGCGCCATCGGGCTGGCGATAGAGGGCAATGGCGTTGTAGATGGCGTTGCGCAGCTTGGGATCGTGGTCGGTCAGGCCGCGGGACAGCTCGCCGCCCACGAGGGCCTGCGTCTGTACGTGGCAGCCCTGGCACTGGTTGCCGGCCGTCCAGGCGGCGGCCTGCACATCGCCGTAGGTCACGCTTTTCTGGATCGCCGACTTGATGGCGGCGGACAGCGGGTTCGTGGTTCCGCCGGTGGCCGCATCCTCGCCCGTGATGCGCACCGCGGCGCGCACGGTCTGCGTGCCCGTGGGCACCACGGACCGGTCCACCGTGTAAGCGCCCGTGGCGGTGTCGCCCGCGTAGAGGCGGCCCAGCGCCACGCCCTGCGCAGCGCCCGCGGCAGCGGTCAGGCGCAGGGCAAAGCTGCCGGGGCGTGAGGGCACCCAACGGCCGAACGACAGCGTGGCGGGCGTGCTCGGCGCCAGCGCGCCTGCGCTCGCCTCGAACGTGGCCAGGGTGTCGCCCTGCGCCTCGTCCACGACGGCCAGGCGGTAGGTCTGGGCGGGCAGCGCCAGGTTGCCCGTGCTGCGGATCGCTGCGTGCAGATCGACCGGCGTGGCGGCCTGTGCGCGCACGACCGGCGGATGGGCCGCCACGGCGCCGTCGAACAGCGCCTCGCCCCGGATCTCCAGCGGGAGGCTGCGGGTGGCGAGCACCTGCCCGGCCGGGTTCTCGCGGCTCGCGGAGCCGGCTTGCACCACCCGGACCAGCAGGGTGTAGGCACCGGGCGCGAACTGCCCCGTGTTCCAGGCGAAGCGCAGCGGCCTCGCCTGGCCCTGGGACAGCGTGAAGGCACCCAGCGGCTCGCTGCCCGACGGCGCGAGGGCCGGCGCGAGGCCGATGGATGCGCCCTTGGCATCGAGCACCGCCAGTTGGGCGACCAGGTCGCGCGGATCACCACCGGTGTGCTCCACGGCCGCCGTGACCGCGATGGCGGTGTTCGCCCCGGCCTGGCCCAGGGAGGCAGCCGGTGCGTTGATCCGGATGGCCCCCGTGCCGGCCGGCGCCATCGCGAAGTCCTTGCGCACCTGCGCGGGCTCGGCGGCCTCCAGGCGCCAGGACTGGGTGAGATAACCCGCGGCGGCGACACGCAGGTCGAAGCGGGTGGCCGTGATGCCGGACAGCGCATAGCTTCCGTCGGCCGCGCTGCGCGCACTGGAGCCACCGCCCGACACGTCCGCATTGGCGATGGCGGCTCCGGTGTCGGCGTCGGTGATGCGGCCCGCGACCTCGGTGGTGGTGCGCACGGCCTGCAGCACGACGTCGCCGAAGTCCATCACGGAGCCGGACACGGCCAGCACGTCGGCGGATGCGGAGCGATAGCCGCTGCGGGAGAAAGCGATGCGGTAGCTGCCCGCGGGCGCCTGCAGGTCGAACGCACCGGCAGTGCCCGTGGTGGCCGAGGCGGCACTGCCGATCGCCACCGACACACCACCCAGGCCCTGGCCCTGACCGTCCACCGTGCGCCCTTTGAAACGCGCCGCCGTGGGCTGCGGCGCCGGGTCGGACGATGCCGTGAGCGTGGGCGAGAAGACCAGCATCTGCCCCGCGGCGAGGGTGCCGCTGGCCTGTACGGCCCGGAATCCTTCGCGCGAGGCGGTCAGGCCGATGGTGCCGGGTGCCACGCCGTCGATGCGGTAGCGGCCCTGCGTATCCGTGCGCGCACCCGCGCCACCGTCCAGCGCCACGAGCGCTTCCGTGACGGGCGCGCCCGACGCGTCGAGCACCTGCCCGCGGATGGTCCCCGTCGTGGAGGCTCCCGCCAGCGTCAGCTGGCCCAGGTCCAGCTGTTGCCCGGCGGCCAGTTGCACCGGCCTCGTCAGGGTCGCGTAGCCTGCCAGCGCCACACGCAGTTCGTACCGGCCCGCAGCGAGCCCGGAGAAACGGAAGGCCCCTTGTGCGCCGGAGGTGGCCGCCTGTGCCGCTGCGCCCGAGAGCTCCACCGTGGCGCCCGCAAGGGGCTGGCCGCTGGCGGCATCCACCACGTGGGCGGTCAGCACCGCGGCCACGGGCGTGGCGGGCGGCTCGGCCGCCAGGGCGCGGAGGGCGATGGCCGTCAGGAAGGCGTCGCCCGACCAACTGCCATCGGCGGACTGCGCGGCCACGAGCCACTGCCGTGCCGTGCCGCGTGCCGTGGAATCCGCTCCCTGCAGCGTGAGCGCATGCAGGCCCAGCGCAGTGAGATAGACACTGCCGTGCCAGCTGCCGTCGGCCTGTTGCCGGTCCGCCAGCCACGCCACCATGGGCAGCACCGCGGCCTGCTGCGCGGCATCCGCCGCGGCGCCCGGGGTGAATGCCTGGACCGCCAGCGCCGTGGACTGCACACGCGCACCGGCGGATTCGCCCGCCATGCCGCCATCGTCCTGCTGCACGGCACGCAGCCATGCCCGGGCGCGCGTCGCGCCCGCGGAGCTGCCGCCGTCGGCCAGCGCCAGCGCGTCATGGGCCCAAAGCGTGTCGAGAAGCGTGGAGGGCTCGGCGGGCGCAGCCGACGCCGGGAAGCCGCCGTCGGCTGCCTGCCGTGCGCGCACCGAAGACTCCAGGGAATCGGAACGCCGGCCCGCCGTGCGCAATGCCAGGGCAGCGCGCGCCATCCATTCGGTGTCGTCTCCCACCTCGGCTGTCAGCCGTGCGGCCATGGATGGCGTCACCGCAGACGGCCCGGACAGCGTGGCCAGGGTGCGCACGGTTTCGGAGAGTGCCTGCAGCGGATGGGCACCGCGCGCATCGCCCGCGAGAGCGCCATCCGCCCCGACCTGGGCCTGCAGCCATGCCAGGCCACGGGACACCTCCGGATCGCCTGCCCTGGCACTCAACAGCACCAGTGCGACCAGCGCCAATGCGAGCCGTGCCGCCACGATCGCCCACGCCCGAACAGGACGCGCGCGCCCTCCCCCCATGCCTCGACGCATACGCGCCCCCCTTGATTCGCGGGTGCGCGCAGCACAGATCCCCTGCGGATCGGCCGACGCCCCACATCGCCCTGTCGGGCTGTTGAACTTGGGGGCGGAGTGTAGAAGCGGTCAGTCAGATTCCATACCGCGGATTACACAAATTAACAAATGGGCTGGAACCAAACCTTTGCCTTACGAAGCGCTCGGCTAGCGCGCCGGCTGTGAAATTCGGTAGTTACGGAACTTCCACACCAGGCTCTCGGGCCCGATGCCCTCCAGCACCACACCCTGGGCCGGAGAGTCGCCCTCGTGCAGCACCTGTCCGTTCACGATGGCCATGCGATAGACCGGGTTGGACGAATACGTGACCCCGCTGACCTGCAATGCGGGGAACTGGGCGCGTACGCCGTCGGGAAGATCCCGCAAAGCGACCGTGGGTGCAGGTGCAGGTGCAGGGGATGCCACCGGGGCGCTGGTGGAAGCGGGTGCGGAAGCCGCTGCCCTGGGCGACGGTGCAGGCGCGGCTTTGGGTGCAGCTTTTGGCGCGGGCGCGGGCGCGGGTGCGGGGGCCGCCAGGGGAGCGGACGCCGGACCGGAGGCAGCCACGGGCGCGGTCACCACGGCAGAGC